>Ga0209290_1000104_pt1 | contig 80428 bp, 58 predicted proteins | sample EN1Hudsemesocosm_2_FD_184632 | JGI IMG/M metagenome (GOLD analysis project Ga0209290, IMG submission 184632) | Methane-oxidizing microbial communities from mesocosms in the Hudson Canyon - EN10B Hudson Canyon (SPAdes) (version 2) | ecosystem: Environmental > Aquatic > Marine > Cold seeps... | reverse complement strand
GGAGTTTCGACATCAAATAAATCATTTTTTTGATAGGACATTGCCTAGTATTGCCGACTCTTTAGATGAAAGAATTAACGATAATTTTCAGGTGTTAAGTTCTGCACCTTGATTTCGTTTGGGTATATATCCTTCCTGGTTTTGATGTGGTGCGTTATGAGTGGAGTGAGTCCTTGCCGATATGGATGAAAATTTTAGCTATGCTTGTACATTTTCCCTGCTTTTTGTTTCTTGGTTGGGTAATGCGTGAGAATACTTATCTATCACAGGTAGTAAAAATAGATAAGGATCGTGGTCACAAGGTGGTTACTACTGGGCCCTACGCACTGGTGCGCCATCCGATGTACACTGTAGTGATCGTTTTGCTATTTGCCCTACCTGTGGCACTCGGGTCACGCTATACATTAATTCTTGCAGTATTTCTGACACTGTTGCTAATTATACGTACATACCTTGAGGATCGTACTTTGCACCAGAAGCTAGCGGGTTATTCTGAGTATGCTAAACAGACCCGGTATCGATTGATCCCCAGGGTTTGGTGACTTACTAAAAAGGATATTTTGAACGCGAATAGTTTTCTTCAACATGGCATCCCTGATGCTTTTGGATTTGAAGCGCTCGCTAAACACACTCAAAGGCAATGAAGCAAAAAATCATATGAGCCAACTAACCGAATATGTAAAAGACCAAATCTGGATTCTTGAATATCCAATACGATATGCAGGAATAGACCTGTTCGGGCGCATGACGATCATAAAACTGGATGGTGGCGAATTATTTATTCACAACCCATGTAAAATTAGTGATTTAGTAAAACATGAGATAGATACAATTGGTGAGGTTAAATATATTGTTGCACCTGGGTCTTATCATCATTTGTTTGTAACTGACTTCCAGCAGAAATATTCAAATGCTGAAACATTTCTCTGCCCCGGGCTTGAAAGGAAGAGGCCGGACATAAAATTTGACTGGATACTTGGAAATACACCGGACTTAAGATGGTGTAAGATTTTAGATCAAGTCGTAGTGCAAGGGACAAAGTATATCTGGGAAGTTGCTTTTTTTCACAGGCCATCCAAAACACTTATTTTGGTGGACTTGCTAGAAAATATTGGTGACGATTTTAAGCATCCGACGAGTCTATTATTACGATTTTGGTGGAAAGTAGTTTTTAAGATGTGGAACAATCCAAAGGCAGCTCCCGAATATCAAATGGGCTGGGGAAGAAAGGATATAGTTAAGATTGGTTTGATTAAGATCCTTAGCTGGGATGCAGAAAGAGTAATACTGGCTCATGGTGAACTTATAGAAAGCAATGTAACAAATGTACTTCACTCTGCCTGGCGTAAGGTATTGAATACATAAAGAGCACATAAAAATATTTACGACTGTTTACTGTCATGATCAAATTGTGCAGCCTATACCTTAATAGTTAGTTCTTGATCATTTGCTTTTAGTCGCTATGCAGCAAAATATTGTGGCATCAAAACATAAACAGTGGGTATCTTACCCTTGTCATTAAGTAGTAACGACTTTGGAGTATTGATGGGTGGATAAATCAGCAAAATTTTGGGATAGAATTGCAAAGGGTTATTCGAAGCAGCCTATTGCTGATGAAGCGTCTTACCAAAAAAAATTACAAATCACACACGAATACTTAAAGCCGGATATGGAGGTTCTGGAATTAGGCTGTGGGACAGGGTCAACCGCGATAATTCATGCACCCTATGTGAAACATATCAGGGCAATTGATATTTCATCGAAAATGATTGAGATTGCCCAGGGTAAGGCGGATAAGGAAAAGATTGATAATATAACTTTTGAAATATTAACAATTGATGATCTAAACGATCAAGAACAAACGTTAGATGTCGTGCTATGCCTCAGTATTTTGCATTTACTTGAGAACAAGGAAGAGGTCATAGCCAATATACATAAAATGCTTAAACCAGGCGGTTTATTCATCAGCAGCACGGTGTGCCTAGGAGATACGATGAGGTGGTTAAAAATTATCGCACCGATCGGAAAATTACTTGGATTGATGCCAATGGTTAAGTTTTTTACAAAGGACCAATTGAGGGATTGTATAGTAGATGCTGGTTTTAATATTGATAAATTTTGGCTGACAGGTAAAGGTAAAGCTGTATGTATAGTAGCCAAAAAACAGCTTTTTAATGGAGAAACATCATGAATAAGATACTCGCAATTAATGGTTCGTATCGAGATGACGGCATAACTGATCAAACTGTCGAGGCAATGGTGCGTGCTCTAAGGTCAGGTGGAGTAGAAGTCGAGGTTATCCTGCTTCGTGAATATCCAATTGAGTTTTGCCTTAATTGCCGAGAGTGCACTCAACAGACAGGTGATTTGCCCGGTAAATGTGTGCAGCATGACGGGATGGAAGAATTGATTAACAAAATAGAACAGGCTGATGGTTTTATTCTCACCTCACCCACAAACCTTGGTTCAGTCACTGCCATCTTCAAACGCTTTATGGAGCGGCTAATTGTTTATGCCTATTGGCCATGGGATAAGAATTACCCTCAATTTAGGAAAGTAAATGTACTAAAGAAAAAGGCTGTTATTATTTCCTCATGCGCAGCTCCTGGACTTATAGGTCGCCTGATGTATGGAACCCATAAACAACTTAAAATGACTGCGCAAATTATTGGAGCAGAAACTGTTGGCACACTGTTTACAGGCTCTATTTCCAAAGAATCTCACCCAACATTAACGGATGCTACACAGAAAAAAATCAAAACATTAGCTGTAAAACTGGTGTAATAAAACCATCAAGTATCTGATATGAATATGAACTCACACGATCAAGATATCCTAACAAGGCTAATAAACGCGTACATTTGTACGCTGCGTTTCGTGAAATCTCGGTTTATGGCGACGTTATTTTTCTATAAAAGTAATTCATCCAATGTCGCCTTTGGGTCGTAAACCGCCCGTTGAATACTCTGTTAACTCAACTCCATTTTTGCCAAACTGGACGGTCGCTTAGCGGGCATAGGCTAATATCTTATACCTTTGAGGGAAATGAGAAATAATTTGAATTTTGACCCTGTTATGCTCTCTAGTGTCATACTAATGTTTTCTCTGATACCAACAATGAGATGTATCATCAAAAAATATTCAACCATCGAAAATGAAAGCAAGAAAAATGAGTAGAATCGTATCATCTATGCCGGGCCGCATAAGGCTTCGTGACAAAAAATTGCGTGATCAAGAAAAACTAAACGAATTGACAAAAGAGCTATCTAAAATAGCCGTTATTACCTCGTTACAAGGTAATGTTCGTACCGGCAGCCTTTTATTGGGCTTCGACCGAAATGCTATCGTGTTTTCAACCATTGAAGCGAACATTGACTCCACTGTTGATCAAATAATCGGTAAAGCTCCGAAACCACAGCCGCTGTTGTCGAAAAAGAACCTTAATCGTTATAATAAAATGGCAATGCTAGGAAGTTTAGGGGCGTCGCTAATAACGCTCAGCATGACAAACAGGAAACGTCGGGTACGCTGGCATAAACTGACAGGCTACTTATTTATTGCACATCTGGGTACGCATTTGTTTTTCTATCGTAAAGCCTTGCGTCGTACGTTTCGTTGAGCACATCCTAGTGGACTTCGATGTTCGTATCTCCGAAGAGGTGTCCAGCAAATTTACTATACACTTCCAACATACTTCTAAATCACAAATATAAACGGTCGCTTGTCAGCCAAGAGCGGGCATTCAAAGAATTTGGAAAGGCTTTAGTTCACAATTGAGTTACTGAATATTATTCAGACCTGTTTATTTATATTCAATGCGTGTTATCCAGCTTAGAGTTATTGAGCTTGAGCATTTTAATTGACAGATTATTGGTGTTAGCTTGTAAGATAACCAGACTGAGACAATCACTTGTTAGCAAGCCATAATCTCAGCACCTCACAATTTAAGGAATTAGCCTTGGAAATTAGAAAAGCAATAGAGTCAGATCGAAAAGAAATACTTAATGTTCACAATCAAGCATTTGATAAAGAGAAAGGGCCTGAAATTGCCAAGCTCGTAGATGACTTACTTAATGACAAAACTGCAATGCCTATTCTGTCGTTAGTTGCGGTAGAGAACGAAAGGATAATTGGACATGTTCTCTATACTAAGGCAACAATCACTCAAACCAAATTGGCAATATCAGCTCAGATACTTGCACCGCTAGCAATACTTCCTGATGAGCAGAAAAAAGGCATTGGTGAAAAACTTATCAACGAAGGTATAGGACAATTAAAAGAACTTGGAACAGAATTAGTGTTCGTTCTTGGACATCCAAGCTATTATCCTCGTTGTGGCTTTTTTCCTGCTGGAGAACAAGGGTTTGAAGCTCCATATCCAATCCCAGAAGAGCATGCCGCTGCATGGATGGTTCAATCTCTGAATGGTGATGCTTTAGAAACAGCAAACGGCAAAGTTCAGTGCTCAAAAATTCTAAATGAACCTCAGCACTGGAGAGAGTAATTTTTCTAACGTTCAAGTTCGCCCACAAAAACCGTGTGCTTGGATTCGCCGCAAAAAAAACGCGGTTCACCACTTAACTCGAACGTTATTTCGTATAAAAAGTAATTTTACTATGTCAGCTTAGGGTCGAATGCTGTCTTTTAATGTAAGTAAGTTCAATCTTGATTAATTTTTAAAAAGCCAGATAAATACTTATCTGGCTTTTTTGCGTTTTTATTATAACCTCAAAAATTAACAACACGCTTTCAGAGGGGCTTGGGCATCTTGTCGCATTTTTATAGTTGGTAGCCTCGCTCTTGTATTTTCTTATTCTTAAGCTTCAGCTTAGGAACGCGAAAACTGAATATCATAATAAGGCCTTAATCTCAGGTACACAGCTTCCACAATTCGTCCCCGCTTTTAAACACTGACCTACTTCTTGATGAGTTTTTAAACCTTTTTCTTGGACTGCGTGCAAAATGGTTTTCTCACCGACATTAAAGCAAGAACAAACAATCTGACCGACATCGGGTGTACCAAGGGGAGGTATTCCAGTTAATAAGGCGCTGCGTTCGTCTTTATCTAAAGCGTCTTTAATAAACAAGCCCGTCAACCAGCTACGCTCAGGTAAATGACTATCAGGAGCGATAAAAACAATACTCTCTAATTGATTATCAATAAGCCTTGAGGCACGATAAATGCCTTTACTGAGGTCTTGGTATTCCTGCCATTGCGGCGTTCCTGCTTCAGCCGTACACAATTTACTTTTAACCCAAGCAGTGAAATCTTCGGGCAAATCATTACCTGCTAATTCATAACGATAAAATTGCTCGCCTTTAACTTTTACAAGATATTCAGGTTGTTTAAAGGTTAATTCGCGTCTTGAAAGCACAAAGCCCTGCCAAGCAGGTTGGTAGCTTTTGATATTAACGGGAGTATGTTTGCTTTCTGGTTGCTTGGAAATAGGGTCAACAGCAGGATTGACTAAAGCACCAACACGCCCTGAACTGGCATATTGTTCTGTCCAATGCATAGGGATAAAGAGACTTCTTTGTTGTTGACTATCCGTAACCTCAACACGCGCAATCATCGTGCCCCAAGTACTGCTTATTTGCGCCAATGTATTGTTTTCTAATCGATATTTTTTAGCATCAATTGGGTGTATTTCAACAAAAGGTTCCGCTTTATGCTGGTTTAGCTTAACGGCTAAAGCCGTACGCGTCATCGTGTGCCATTGGTCACGAATACGTCCCGTATTTAAGCTCAGTGGATAAGAGTCACTTAGTGGGTTAGCAGGTGCGCGTGGGGTAATGCTAATAAATTGTGCTTTCGCAGAGGGAGTAAAAAAAACACCGTCTGAAAATAAACGCGTTGTTCCTTGCGGATTTTCGTCATTAACCGGCCATTGTATGGGCTGTAGCTGGTCATAATCCAACTGATTAATATCAGAAAAAGCTGAAATATCAAAGTCGCGCAATCCATGTTCGGCATCATTTTCAAAGCCTGATAAGGCTGCATGCTCACGAAAAATGTCGGCACTGCTACTATAATGAAAAGCATGCTCAAAGCCCATACGACGAGCAACTTGGGTTAGTATCCACCAATCAGGCTTGGCATCACCTGCAGGCTCAAATAATGGTCGCTGGCGAGAAATACGCCGCTCCGAATTGGTTACTGTCCCATCTTTCTCACTCCACCCTAAAGCAGGTAATTTAACATGCGCTAAATCGAGTGTATCAGTATGCGCTACGCAGTCAGAAACCACCACAAATTCACATTGTTGTAATGCCTGCTTTACCTTATTTGCATTAGGCATACTCACCACTGGGTTAGTTGCCATTACCCAGACGGCTTTAATCTTGCCATCATAAATAGCATCAAATAAGTCAACCGCAGCATAACCCGCCTCTGTGGCGATATTATCACTTTCCCAAAAAGTAGCTACGCGTTCTATAGCCTGTTTATCGGACAACTCCATATGCGCGGCTAATTGATTAGCTAAGCCACCAACTTCACGTCCTCCCATCGCATTAGGTTGCCCAGTGATTGAAAAAGGTCCCATACCAGGTTGTCCAAGGCTTCCGGTCGCTAAGTGGCAATTGATAATACTATTTACTTTATCTGAACCCGATGTTGATTGATTCACCCCTTGGCTGTACAAGCTCATGACTTTTTTATGTTTGGCGAACCATTGATAAAATGTCTCTATATCTGCGATATCTAAATTGCAATATTGAGCAATATCAGATAATTCAGCATGATTGGCGGCTGCTTTTAACGCATTCTCAAAACCTTCGGTATAGCTTTTTATATAGTTTTCATCAATAGCATTATGCTGCTGTAAATAATGTAATAAACCATTAAATAAAGTAGTGTCAGTTCCTATCGCAATGGGTAAATGTAAATCAGCAATATCACAGCTAGCCGTGCGGCGCGGATCAATAACCACAACTTTTAAATTCGGATTAGCTTCTTTAGCTGCGCGAATACGCTGAAAGCTAACCGGATGACACCATGCGGTATTAGAACCAATCAGCACAATCATATCGGCTATTTCATAATCCTCATAACAACCCGGGACAGCATCTGCGCCAAAAGCACGCTTATAGCCCGCAACCGAAGATGACATACACAAGCGACTATTGGTATCAATATTGGCTGTGCCTATAAAACCTTTTATCAGTTTATTGGCAACATAATAATCTTCAGTCAAGAGCTGCCCAGAAACATAAAAAGCGACTGAGTCTGGCCCATGTTCTTTGATGGTACGGCTAAACGTATCGGCAACGAGGTCTAAGGTTTCTGGCCAATTACTTGTTTGACCATATACCTGTGGTTCTAATAAACGACTACTAAGTTCAATAGTTTCTCCAAGAGCCGAACCTTTGGAGCACAATTTACCAAAATTGGATGGGTGATTCTTATCCCCCTTTATACTTGCCTGATGGTTCTTTAAGTTTACTTCTGCATGAACACCACAGCCAACACCACAGTAAGGACACGTTGTTAGAATAGATTGATCAGTCATGATAGTTCCTCATCAGTATTGGCATAGTGCTCTCCAAAAACTAGAATATCTCTTATATCAGAAATATCTTGTGCGCTTTCCAATAATTGTTGATACCAACCACCATCTGTAGTTTCACCGTACAAAACAGCCCCTATTAGACGGTTATTTTTTAAAACTAGTTTCTTGTAAATACCCAAGGCAAGATCGCTAAATTGAATAATTTCACACTCATCATCACCTAAATAATTACCTACAGAAAACAAATTAATGCCTGTAACTTTTAATTTAGTTGCCGTAGGTAAGGTGGTATATTCTGCTACACCATGACCACTTAGGTGATTAGCGCAGACTTTAGCTTGTTCAAATAATGGAGCGACTAAACCAAAGGTGTCACCGCGATGCTGAACACACTCACCGACAGCATAAACACAAGGGTCGTAGCTCTGTAAGGTATCATTAACAATAATACCTCGCTCACAATACAAGCCTGCCTCTTGCGCTAAGGCCATATTAGGGCGTACACCAATCGCCATAACAAACAAATCACAGGCTAATTCACTGCCATCTTCAAACTGCACGGATTTAACATGACCTGAGCCGTTATCAATTAAAGCTTGCGTCTTTGCCGGCATTTTAAATTTAAGTCCGCGCTGCTCTAGTTCCTTTTGTAGCAAGGTCGCGGCTTGGTAATCCATTTGCCGGTTAAGTAATATTTTATTGCTGTGTACCACAGTCACGTCCATTCCTCTAAGCGCAAGACCATTAGCTGCCTCTAAGCCTAATAACCCGCCACCGAGTACCACCGCCTTTTTATAGGAACGGGCATAATCCAGCATTTTATTAACATCAAGGATTTGCCGAAAACTAATCACCCCCTCTAAATCATGCCCCAGAATAGGTAAAATAACAGGATTAGAGCCAGTAGCGATTAATAAGCGATCATATGTAGCAATAGTTCCATCTTCGCTATAAACCGTGTTAGTTCCACGCTCAATTCTGACAACATTTTTACCCGCACCGGCATGCAGCATTATTTTATTCTCTGCATACCATTCCCGTTTATTAATGACTATGTCTTCAATATTTTTTTCACCACATAAAACCGAAGACAACATAATACGATTGTAATTACCATAAGGCTCAGCACCAAAGACAGTGATGTCATACTTTTCTGGTGCCGCAGACAATAGCTCCTCAATGGTTCTCATGCCGGCCATACCATTACCAATAACAACTAAACGTGATTTCATTATGTTTATATTTCCTATATCTATGATATAAAAAAATTTATATCAAAATTGGTGTAAGTTTCTTAAATTACACCTGAATTTGTGTGTCAGTATTCCATGCAGAGTAATAATGCAGTGGCTCACATAATTGATTAATCGCGACACTTTTCCAGTTGCCTAACAATAATCCATGTAAACGTAGATTCTGTTGTTTTTTTAATTTTTCCACCTTATTAAATAAGGAAGTTTGCACAGGAAAGCGACCATCTGAAATCAATAAAATATCCGCACCTTGCCAGTCTTCAGTTTTTTGCTTTTCTAAGGCCATTAATAAGGGATGCACTACATCAGTGCCGCCATTAAAAGACTGCTGCAAAAATTTTAATAATTTCGTCAATCCGCCTTGCGTTAAATCCAGCTCATGTTCCAGCACTTGTTCTAAGCCGCCGAAAGCATAAACAAAACAAGGTCTCTGTTCATTAAAAGCAATACGTAAGCCTTCTAAGACTAAGGCTTTAGCTATCGTCTCGGGCATCCCTTGCATGGAAGCAGAAGTATCCAAGCAAATGATAATGGGGCCATAGGCCTTACTGCTTTGGTCTTCTGTAGGCGGCCCATTAATGTCCAGTTCTTGATCAACCTGCATGGGGTCAGGCATTAAGCCGCAATGACAATAAGTCAGTAATTTTCTTTCTGCGCGTTTTGCATACCAGAGCATTTTTAATTTAGGGTGTCCCAGCATCGCTAGCTCGCTAGGCAATAAACGGCTCAGTTCATCACTTAACACAATACCGCCTGTCTCCATAGCGGCTCTATCTGTCCAGGCCTCTTGTTCGACTGTCACTTGCCTGATGATCGGGCTAAAAACCTGTTCACTAAGAGAACTTATCGCATCTTCGCCAGCAACATCACGTAAACGTCCTAAAGTCGCCATCAACTGCTGTAATTCGGGGAGTTCTTGCAACAACTTTCGGTAACGAATAATATCGCGCCAGCCTTCCGCAGATAATATCCCCTGACTTAAATCCCAACCTTTTCCTAATAAACCTGCAAACTCAGTATAGACAGAAGAAAGCTCGTGCCAGCTATCGGCTAGTTCCTGCCAGTTTTTATCCAATTGTTCAGTGATCATGATACTTGCTTGAGTATCACTCATATCGTCTTCTGTTGTGGGCTCTACGCTATGAATAGAAGTAGGACTTTGTTGATCAGAAAAAGATGGGGCTAACTCTGGTTGGCTATGATTGGAGGTTGTTTGCTCTGTAAAAATTTTCTCTTGTGTCGCACCTTTGTTTTCTGAGGCTGGTGCACTAGGACTGTCTTGTTGTTGATTGGATTGGCTTTGCGCTTCAGAAGAAGGCTCGGGTGGTTCATTATTATTTGTTGGCGGCACATGATCTGCTAGGCCGTCTTCATCTTTAAAGGAAGAGTCTTTAGTGTTGATTTTTTGCCGTTGCGCTAACTTATCCACAAAGCCCTCTGGCTTTAACGCAAAGTAATCTTCGGCACTGCTAATACCTTCCAAAACATCCTTTAACACACTATCTGTTAACGTTTCTTGTTCACGACAAAATGGAGCAATATCTAATGTTTCTAAACGCATTAAAATAGTACGTTTGATAAAATCCTCGGGCCAATCCAGATCACTTTCTTCAGGTAAAATCCCGCTCAACAAACATTGTCGCCAGTGTAATACGGCTTTGACTCTTGGTATAAGGTCGCCATGAGTATGGGTAACAAGGTCAGCATAAAGTGCTTCAGGAATATCATCAAGAAGCGCAAATTTAGCCTCGATTTCCTGAAAGAACATTATAATCTGGGCAATTGTTGATAGCTGTTCATAACCGTTTGTAAACGAGAAAATAGCTTTTCAGTCTGTTCTATTGCTTTATTTAAACTCGATGAGGCTAGCTTAGAAAAATCATCTAATAGCCATAAATGTTGTCCGATAACTTGCTCAAGCGTCGCATGTTGCTGATGTAAGTTTTGCTGTAATTCCACTATATCTTTGGCCAAGTTACTAGTTTCTTTTATACGGCTTTCAATAAAAGTAATGCTATGTTTTTTGGCTTTCATACAAGGCTCGTTAGTATATTCCTCTCTATAACAATTTTCTGGGTCTGCAATATACTGGTTAAAATGTACCCACCGGCCATTAATATGCGTTTGTTGATAGCGATCATCAAAGAACAGCTGTTTTAATTCATCCTGTTTATAACCTAAACTGTTATTGCTTCGGTCTTCTTGATCTGGGGGCGCTAAGTAGAGTGAACTCCCTTCGCGTGTACGCATAACCTGGGTTACTTTATCCGCACTAACTTCGCCTTGCCGATTAACAAAAAGTAACTGATTATTGCTATCGACTTGTTGAATTTTACTGTCTTGATCTTGCTGTAAAACACGCTCCCAGGTCAGGGTTAGTTTATTCAGGGTTTTCAGGTTGACAGCACCACTCATACCAACTTGCGTGTGATACCAGTTAATAATCAACTGGCGTTGTTCGGGGGTTTGCCATAAACAATGCTGTAATAAATAACAATCCCAAATAGAAACAGCGGACTGAGCATTGGTGAAAGCTGCTATTTTTAATAACTTTATCACTTTACGCCAGCGACGGTCAGATACATAAATTTGCTGCTGTTGCATAAAATCACGCAAGTCAGCTAAAAACGTCAGCACCTCATCAGGAAGTTTTATTTTATCAGCCTGCGTTTGAATGTGCTCTAGTTCTTGTTCAGTAAATAACAAATGATCATCGAGTGTTACGGGCTCATCTTGTAATTGTAATAGACGAGAAAAATGTTGTGCAGAAACAGGCTCGACGTGATAACGGCACAGAAATCGATCATATAACGCGGCTAAACCTTCATCATCAGGTAACTCGTTACTAGCGGCAATAACAGAAACCAGAGGTACTTTGACACGGGTATCCCCATTATCAAATTCACGCTCATTAAGGATTGTTAATAAGGCATTAAGAATAGCGCTATTCGCTTTAAAAATTTCATCGATAAAAGCAATGCTGGCAGCGGGGAGGTAACGATCCGTTAAACGTAAATAACTATCATTCTCCAGAGCTTTAATGGATAACGGCCCAAATAATTCTTCAGGTACTGAGAATTTAGTTAGCAGTCGCTCAAAATATTCACCCTCTTTGAAGGCTAAATGAAGCTTTCTGGCAAGCACGCTTTTAGCGGTACCTGGCTGACCAATCAACAATAAATGCTCACCCGATAAAGCTGATAATAAAGCTAAACGAATGGGTTCTTCTCTTTCGATTAAACCTGTATTAAGTTGCTCAAGAATGGTTTGGATACGTTGTTTCATAAATTCTATCTAGGATAAGCTTTGTTCCCATTTTCACGGAGACTGTCACTGCCATTAAGTTAAATGTTAAATTATTTATAATAAACAATGAGTTATATCGTAGGTTGGATGAGCTTATCTAGCGTAGCGCAGATAACGTAATCCGACATTTTTGGGTAACCCCTAAGTCGGACACCGTTTTTTAATGCTGCGCAATAAAAAATCTCATCCAACCTACATATAATGCATTGATTATAAAGTATAAAACCTTAACTTAATGGCGGTGATAAAGGCCGTGGGAACTAGAGAGTTATGTGATTTATTTCTTACCAAAAATCCACTTAACATGCTCAAGCATATCGCTCAGCGAATTTTCTTTAATGGTTTGTATTAGTTCATCGACTTTAAAGGCATGATGACGTTCATAAACCACACCGACTTGTGGAGACTCGGCTAAGCCTGTTTCACGCGCATGATCCACAAAGCCATCATTTTTCCAGAAAAAAGCACCCGGCATGGTGGTTGGAATCACTAATACGAAAAATAATGAACGGCCAAAAGCAGACATGATCATCATGCTAAGCGCTAATACGCACGCAGTTGCTAAGCCTAATAGACCTGATAAACCCGTCACCATAATGATGCCAGCAAGAGCTAAACTAAAAGCCAATAAAGCATTGCGTAGTAAATAAGATTTACCATATTGCGTCGTTTGACGATAGTAAGAAGCTGCACCTTCATTATTAATCGCTTTCATATCACGGGCATGTACGATATGCCCAATAGCTTCAAGCGCAAGGCCTGTAGTGATTAGCATTGCCAATGATGGAATCAATTCCACTAAGGCTGATAAAGGTAATAAAACTAGACTCACGGCAGCAATAATTAATGCCCCTAAACTCAGCATAGACCCAACAAAAGCAGTGCCTGTTTGTAAATGATCCCAAAAAGGACGTGCTGGAATACGGTAAAGCTTATACATAAAGAATAAGCCGATTGGGCCACTGATAACCGCTAAATAAGCAAAGATATCAGCGAAAAAGCCCATAAAGGCATTATCAAAAAAGGCAAAAAAGACATAACCAAGCAGGCCTGTGTAAAACATGGAAACCCCTGCTATTTCACGACTAACAGGTGATAATCTCAAGTTATTAAAGCCACGGTAAAAACGGTGCGGTTTACCCAAATGCATATTCAATTTGTAGAGGCCGATAGTACTTAAGACAAAAATAGTGGAAACTAGGCTCATATGTAATGAGTATTCTTGTAACAAGCCAAAACCTGCTAAGCCAAACACAGGGCCTAATATCAGCATTAAAAAAGCGCCGACAGTCGCTTGAGTAAATAAGGTGAAAATAACATGGGCACTTTCATGACTGGTTAACAGTTGACGAAAATTCCAGTGCTTTTCTCGGCCCATTTTCTCGTCAACAACAGGCTTATATTTACCTTCAGCATCATCCTTATGATATTTAACCGGCATTGAATCCGGACGAGTCATTTCGCGATGATTCTGCTTTTTTTGTTGAAAACGAATATTCGGATTGGTAATGTCGGTGGTCGGAAAACCTGGAATTTCTGTAATGGCTTGATCACGTTTTTCTGGAATATTTTCAATCACACCAAAATCTAAGGCATTACCTAAACAGGCACTCACACAAGAGGGTTTTAAACCGACTTCTAAGCGGTCAACACACATATTACACTTACTAACTTCACCTTTTACAGGGTCAAGTTGCGGTGCGTTATAGGGGCAAACCCAAGTACAGTAACCACAACCAAAACAAATATCTGGATCTTGTAGTACCGCACCGTATTCAGTGAATTTAGTATAAGCACGCGTTGGACAACCGGTTAAACAAACGGGGTCATCACAGTGGTTACAGGCCATAGAGATATTCAGGCGCTGGTAATCAGGATACGTCCCCCCTTCGACATAACCGACCGAACGGAAGGCGATATGTGCTGGATTATCATTTTTTTCACTACAGGCGGCTTCACAGGCATGACAGCCTATACAGTTATCCGCATTAAGAAAAAAACCATGCTGTTTATTGCGGTTAGGGTTGTCGCCTATGCCATCATCACCATTAATATTGAGACTTTTATCCCTGCGCTCATCCCCTTCCTCGGTGAGCTCAATATCTTTACCATAGCGGTTTTTCTCTTTGGTTTCTTTGTCCCAAAGGTAGGCATATTCTGGTTCGTCACTTCTTACTTTTATCATAATATTTCTTGGTTATTCTTGTTCCCACGCTCTGCATGGAAGTGCATATTTAGATGCTTGATGTTATGAGGTTACACGCGGAGGGGCTATAAAAGCATTTAATAATATACCTAAAAAGATAGATTTCGTAGGTTGGGGTAGCTTGCGAACCCCAACAATCAGTGGCTTACCTAGTCTCAGTTGTTGGGGTTCATACTTCACCCCAACCTACGCATAATACTTTTACAGCCTCGGAACCGGAAAGGGAGCCACAGATAAAACTAAAAGCTGCGTGATTCTTTGTTAATCCTGGCCGCTTCTTCCTGATTGATATGTTCAATACGTACAGCAGACTGTTTAAAAGCGGGTTGCCGCGAATGCGGATCTAATAGCCCTAGTGTTAAACGATTAACACAATCAAAAAAGTGGAACGGGATAAACACCATATTATTGGGTACTCGATGCGTTAACATCACCATAACCACTGCATCACTGCGCCGTGAAACAACGCGAACATAAGTTTGATGTAAAATGCCCATCTCAGCCGCTGCATCAGGGTTCATTTCCATAAACGGGGTAGGGCTGTACTTATTGTTATTTCCTATTTTTCCTGTTCTCGTACGCGTATGAAAATGTTCGACTAAACGGCCTGAATTTAACCAGAAAGGGTATTGTTCGTCTGGGACTTCGTTATTATCAATAAACGGTAGAGGGATTAACTTAGCCATGCCATCTGCATAACGAAATGTACCTGATTCTGTATATAAACGTTTGCCACCTTGGGGGGGCTCTTCACCATTTTTTGCTTGTTCTTCGGTGTAAGGCCATTGAATACCACGATTTTTTTCAATTAAATCATGTGTCATACCTGATATATCGACTAAGCGGCCTTTAGATAAGTGACGCATTTCGTCGAAGACTTCAGCCGGCTTATAAGGGAATTTCATTTTTTCTGATTGCTCAAATTGCTTGGCAATTTCATTAAAAATATGCAGATCAGTTTTGGTGTTTTCGTAAGGTTCTTTAACCTTACGAACAATATTGACTCGCCTTTCTGTATTGGTAAAACAGCCTTCTTTTTCCGCCCAGATAGCAGCAGGTAAGAAAATATGTGCATACTCTGTGGTTTCTACATCTAAATACGAATCCTGAACGACCAAGCATTCCAATTTTTCCAGCGTTTTACGAATACGCGCCGTATTAGGCATAGAAGTCATCGGGTTCGTACCTATTAACCACAAGCCTTTAATTGCTCCTGTTTCAATGGCAGGAAAAATATCCGTTTGCGCCATACCGCGTTGTTTAGGGAAAAACTCGGGATCAACATTCCAAAATTTACCGATTTCTTCACGGTCATCTTTATTTTCAAGCGCACGATAAGCAGGTAAACCCGAACAAGAAGACCATTCACGCGTTCCCATCGCATTACACTGACCAGTAATTGATAAACTGGTGCCGCCTGGCTTGCCGATATTGCCCGTTAATAAGCTTAAGTTATTTAAACCAACCACACCGTCAGAACCATGGGTACTTTGATTAATCCCCATAGTCCAGATGTTCATCGCCGCACCTGCTTTAGCGTAAAGTCGTGCGACATGACGAATGGTATCTTCATCAATTCCACAGATTTTTGATGCGCTAGCAGGGTCGTATTTTTGAACTTCTTTTTCTAATTGTTCGAAACCATTAGTGTTGGCCTCTATATATTCTCGATCTTCTAAACCTTCAGCCAGAATGACATGCATTAAGGCATTTTGTAAAACTACATCAGTGCCAGGGGTAATCGCTAAATGCATATCCGCATTTTGCGCCAGCATGGTCACTCGCGGGTCTACAACAATCAATGGAAAAGGGCGTTTTTCTTGCGCTTCCTTCATACGCCAGTAAATAATCGGATGTTGCTCAGGCAGGTTTGATCCCCAGGCAATTAAACATTCCGTATGTTCAAAATCTTCATAACACCCTGGTGGGCCATCGGAGCCAAAGGAACGCTTATAACCCGATACCGCTGATGCCATACATAAGGTCGTATTACCATCATAATTATTCGTACCAATAACACCACGCGCTAATTTACCTAAAGTATAAAAACCTTCGGTAAGAATCTGTCCTGTTGAAACAATCGCAAAAGCATCCCGCCCATAAGTGGACTGGATACGTTTAATTTCAGATGCCATTTTAGCGGTTGCATCATCCCAATTAGAATTCTGCCAAGGTTCATGAAAATCACTTCGGATAAGTGGTGTTTTACCTCGTCCAGCAGATTCAAATAACTCATGTTCAAAAATACCTTTTAAACACAATTTACCTTGATTCACATCTGCACCACCGACACCACGAGAAGACACGGGAATGCCTTCTTTATTGGTACCGATCTCAATAGAACACCCTGTAGAGCAGTAGCCACAAGTTGAATAAGTCCATTTTTCAACTTTTTTATCGGCAATAGTGATGGGATTTTTTTTGTTACGACCAAATAGCATAATATTTCAAAGATTTTTTATATTAAGTTAACCTAAATAAAAATTAGATTTTAGGAATAAACATAGTTCCCTCGGCAGCCATTACTGCTTCGCCACCAACACGTAAATTCAATGTATCTTCCCCTTTGTGGTCCATTTCTAGGTTTAAAATACTACGACGCATTTTGTCATCACCTCGTTGTACTGCAAATGTATAAGTCCCCTTTTGCATATGATCGAAAGAGCATAAATAAGCGGCTAAAGCAGGTATTGCAGAACCTACTGGCGGATCTTCATGAGCACCAATATTTGGCCCAACTAAACGCGCAGCAAAATCTGAATCTTGATATGGCGTTTTGGGTGAAACAAGTAAAATTTCTTGGGCGGCTGTTTGTGGTGCACTGGATTGACTCCATGCAGAAAAATTAAAGACGGCATCGCGTACAGCCTCATAATAATAAACAGGCACAACTAAATAAGGGACATCACAGGAAACAAGACGTGTAGCATATTTTTTGGTATCAATATGAGCTTGATTTATACCCAAGAATCCTGCAAGTTCATTGTCAGTAGGGACGTAGTAATCCACAACAGGTGAAACGGTTCGCGCAAACTGAATAAAACTAGCCTTACCCTCAGAGTGACTAATGCTAGCTTGTATTTCCCCAGTATTTTGTTCAAAAATAACCGTTGTGTGCGCTTCGTCGACAGGAAGCTTGTTGCCGCAGGCTGCTAAAACATATCCAGCCGCAATAATTGTTTGCCCCGCAAAATCTATTTCACCTCGTGGAGTGAATATTTTCATGATGTAGTGATTCTCTACACCTTTTTTTTGCGCCAAAAAAACGGTTTCTGATAAATTTAATTCACGAGCGACCAATTCCATTTGCTCGAGGCTTAATTCTTCAGCACTAGGAAAAACTGCAATTTGTGCGCCGCTAAAAATCTGATTGGTAAAAACGTCGGCTATATAATAAGTGTAATTCATTCTGTTATTCCCCTAGGCTGACTGCTACGCGATTATTTTCTATACGTACCGCATAGACTGGTATGCTGATGCTTTCATCTTCAAAACATTGTCCAGTCAGTAAGCTGAAATGTTGTTTATAAAGAGGTGAAGCAATCATTGGTTCGCCTTTAATGTCGCCTAATAAGCCGCGTGATAATACGTGAACTTTGCCAAATGGGTCGTAATTATTCACTGCAAATACGGCATTGTCTTTTGGCATATAAAAAATAGCCACTTGCTTATCTTCAACTAAAGCGCACACTCCTGAATCAGGTTGTAAATCGTCTAGTGGGCAAATATCAATCCAGTTACTCATTATGCTTCCTCCGTTACTGCCATGTGCTGACGCTCTTCTTCATTTGCTGGTCGGATTTGGCCGCGCTCTTCGACAAAAAGAATATTCTCATCCGTTTTATCGCTGTTAATAAAGTGACGGAAACGCTTTAACTTACTTTCGTCTTCAATTGTCGTTTTCCACTCACATTGATAGGTATCTACGACATGTTGCATTTGCTCTTCTAAATCATTACAAACGCCCAACTTGTCATCAATCACAACTGATTTCAGATAATCTAACCCACCCTCCATATTTTCCATCCATACCGAAGTACGCTGTAAACGATCAGCAGTACGCGAATAAAAGGTTAATACGCGGTCAATATATTTAATCAATGTTTCTTTATCTAAATCAGTGGCAAATAAATCACCATGGCGTGGTTTCATTCCGCCATTACCACAGACATAAAGATTCCAACCCCCTTCGGTAGCAATAATACCTATATCTTTACTCTGTGCTTCAGCGCATTCTCGCGTACAGCCAGATACCGCAAATTTAATTTTATGTGGTGAACGTAGACCTTTATAACGATTTTCCAATTCAACCGCCAAGCCAACACTGTCATCAACCCCAAAACGACACCAAGTACTACCAACACAAGACTTAACGGTTCTTAAAGATTTCCCATAAGCATGACCTGATTCAAAACCCGCATCAATCAACTCCTTCCAGATAGGCGGCAATTGATCGACCCGAGCACCAAATAAATCAACTCGTTGTCCACCTGTTACTTTGGTATACAACTTATATTTCTTCGCTATTTGGCCGATAGCGATTAAACCATCAGGTGTCACTTCTCCGCCAGTCATACGCGGTACAACTGAATAAGTACCATCCTTTTGCATATTCGCTAAAAAGGTATCATTGGTATCTTGCTGGCTAAGATGTTCAGCCTCCAAAATATAATCATTCCAGTATGAAGCCAATATAGAGCCAACGGCTTGGCGACAAACTTCACAACCTCGGCCTTTACCGTACTTTTCTAATAACTCATTAAATGATTTAATTTTATTAACCATAATCAGGTTATATAAATCCTGACGCGTGTAAGCGAAATGCTCACAGATATCAGTATTTACTTCAAAACCTGATTTTTCTAATTCACAATCGAGCACAGATTTTAATAGTGCAGCACAACCCCCGCAACCTGTGGCCGCTTTAGTGCTGTCTTTTAATGCACCCATCGTATGACAGCCACTTTCTACCGCAGAACAAATTTGACCTTTAGTGACATCAAAACATGAGCAAATTTGAGCAGATTCAGGTAAAGCATCAGGTCCTAAGCCAACAGATTCATCTGAGCGTGCCGGTAAAATTAAGCTGTCTGGGTTTTCAGGTAAATCGATACTATTAAGATAGTATTGCGATAAAGTGCCATAACCAGAGGCATCGCCCACGAGCACTGCACCCAGTAGTTTTTTCTTATCTGCACTAACCACTAAGCTCTTATAAATTTCATCCGCACCATTTTGGTACTGATAAACGATAGCATTTTCTGTTTTCGCATGAGCATCACCGATACTGGCAACATCAACACCATTTAGCTTTAATTTGGTACTCATATCAGCACCTTCAAAGCTAGCTTCTCGTCCTGCTAAATCAGCGACAACAGTACGCCCCATGTTATAGCCTGGAGCAACCAAGCCAAAAGTCTCTCCATTCCAGACAGCGCATTCGCCAATTGCATAAATATCGGGGGCAGAGGTTTTACACTGGTTATCAATGACAATGCCGCCACGTGAGCCCACTTCAATGCCGCTAGTACGTGCGATTTCATCACGAGGGCGAATACCGGCAGAAAATAAAATAATATCTGTTTCTAAATCTGTTCCGTCAGCAAACAACATTTTGTGTTTGCATTCTGTACCGTCAACAATTTTTTGCGTGTTTTTACTAGGCAATACTGAAATATCCAACGCTTCAATTTTATCGGCCAGCATTTGTGCGCCACCGGCATCAAGCTGTGCAGACATTAAGCGTGGTGAAAACTGAATAACGTTGGTTTTAAGGTTTAAATCTTTGAGTGCTTTCGCCGCTTCCAGTCCTAATAAGCCACCGCCGACTACTGCACCTACTTTGGCATTTTTAGCCGCCGCTGTTAGTGCCTCCAAATCTTCAATTGTTCGATAAACAAAACAGTTTTCACGGTCATGCCCTTGAACTGGGGGGATAAAAGCATAAGAGCCTGTCGCTAACACCAGTTTGTCGTAACTAATCGCTATACCTTTTTCAGACGTCACGAGTTTATTGGCTGTATCAATAGAAACAGCTTTGTCATTCAGGTGAATTTTAATATTGTTTTCTTCAAAAAAACCTTCCGTGACCATTGATAAGTCTTCGGCTGTTTTACCTGAGAAAAACTCTGTTAGGTGCACTCGATCATAAGCAGGTCGCTGCTCTTCACAGAAAGTAACAATTTCATAATTATCACCTATATCACTGGCAACAAGGCTTTCTAGGAAGTTATGCCCTACCATGCCGTTACCAATAACGATTAATGTTTGTTTATTGCTCATGCCTTACCTCTTGTGGTGCCTTAAGTCTTATTTTTATTATATTAGCATAGATTATGCCATATCTTATGTTGTTGATTTACTAGGCCTATTCTAGGCTTAAAATGAATTACGCACCATTGTAGTGCGTGTTTTATGCTTAACTGGTGCATTCTAAGGGTTTCACATTAAACGCCTCACCAAACTGGTGCTTTAGTTAGAATATTAATCAATATAATAAAAATACACTTTTAATATCATATGCTTATATTTTTGGCATATATAGTGCTTTTATTAAAATATTATTAATATTTAATTGGGCGGACGTATGAGTACACAATCGTTAAACTTTTTTTCTTTTTCAGGGAAAATGAAAATCCTGCATACCACATGGGTTGCATTTTTTATCTCCTTTGTCGTTTGGTTTAGTCATGCGCCGCTGATGCTAATTATTGCTGATACTTTTGGTATGAGCAGGTCTGAAATTAAGACGATCTTAATTTTGAATGTTGCATTAACAATTCCAGCTAGAATTATCATCGGTATATTAGTTGATAAGTTCGGCCCTAAACGTACTTACTCTATATTATTAGCCTTAGGTAGTTTACCAACCTTTATGTTTGCTTTTGCAGATAGCTTTGAGCAGCTTGCCTTAGCGCGATTTTTATCGGGCTTTGTTGGTGCAGGTTTTGTGATTGGTATTCGTATGGTCGGCGAATGGTTCCCAGCCAAACAAGTGGGTATTGCTGAAGGGATTTATGGTGGCTGGGGGAACTTTGGTTCTGCAGCGGCAGCAATGAGCTTACCCTCTTTAGCGTTGGCTTTTGGCGGCCCTGAAGGCTGGCGTTATGCGATTGCGTCAACCGGTGTTGTCGCATTAATTTATTCGGTGATTTACTTCTTTAGTGTCACAGATACACCAAAAGGTTCAACTTATTTTAAACCGAAAAAAGCGGGTGCAATGGAAGTCACTAGCATTTGGGATTTATTCTTTTATATCCTAATGACGATTCCTTTATATGCAACACTAACACTATTGACGTGGAAGTTATCGCCTGCTGGCGTGAGCTTATTATCAAATTTTGCAGCGTTATTAATTTACACGGGAATCTGGATTTTATTCTTCTATAACGTGTATAAAATCGTGCATGTGAATGAAGAGCATTTAATGCAGCCGATTGATGAAATTCATAAATATAAATTCAAACAAGTAGCGATTTTAGATTTAGCTTATTTAATTACTTTTGGTTCTGAATTAGCTGTTGTTTCGATGTTACCAATGTTTTTCTATGATACTTTCCATGATTCACAAGGTATTACGATGATACAAGCAGGTCTTTCGGCATCAGGCTTTGCTTTTATGAATTTAATTGCTCGCCCAGCAGGGGGCTGGATTAGTGATAAGTTTGGTCGTAAGCTCTCTTTATCTATTTTCATTGTTGGCTTATCGATTGGCTATTACTGCTTATCACTCATTACGTCTGACTGGCCAATTGCGGGTGTTATTTTCTTAACGATGGCTTGTTCATTTTTTGTACAATCAGGTGAAGGCGCAGTGTTTGCTATGGTTCCTTTAATTAAACGTCGTATGACTGGACAAATTGCGGGTATGGTTGGTGCCTATGGTAATGTCGGTGCAGTATTATTCTTAACCGTGTTATCGTTTGTTGCTCCTTCGGTATTTTTTACTGTAATTGCTGGTGGTGCTTTAATTGTCTTGGTGGCCGTGCAATTTATTGAGGAACCTAAAGGGCATATGGTTGAAGTTCAAGAAGATGGTTCAGTCGAAATGATTGAATTGGATTAAATCCAAAAAATAACCTGGCTATGTATAAGCTTCAGCTAATTCGCAGTTATTTCGAATAAGTGCAATGTTGTTGATTTAAACCCTCTCCAAAGAGAGAGGGTTGGGTGAGGGGGAAATTAAAAATGCTTCAACCTTAATGAAAGCAAAAGAACTTAATATTTAAAATCTCCCCACTCAATGCTTAACTTAAGAATAAACTCCTTCTCAAGAGGGAGAAGGTTGATGAGGGGATTATAAATGCATGATTTCATCCTCCTCCCCAACCCTCCAGCAAGGGAGGACTAAGAGCAATAATTAGCTAAATTGGTGGATTTAAAATTAGTGGAAGCTTATAAGTAATCAGGACAAATTATGACAACACCAACACTTAAAATAGCCATCGGCTCCTATACTGACAAAGGCATTAAGGCAAGAAATGAAGATTTTTTAGGTGCCTTAATGCCTGAAGGAGCGCAATTAACCCATAAAGGCATTGCAGTCGCTATTGCTGACGGTATGAGTGGTAGTGATGCAGGGCATGAGGCCAGCCAATGCTGTGTGGCTGGTTTTTTAAGTGATTATTACAGCACCCCCGACTCTTGGTCAGTTAAACAAGCAGGGCAAAAAATCTTATCCGCGACTAACTCTTGGCTTTACAGCCAAGGCCAGCAACGCTATCAATCAAGCAAAGGCCTAGTTAGCACCTTAAGTATTTTGGTGCTGAAATCAACGACCGCGCATTTATTTCATATTGGTGACTCACGTATTTACCGTTTACGTCAGGGTAATTTGGAGCAAATGACACGTGACCACCGTGTTTGGATTTCGGATGAAAAAAATTATCTCAATCGCGCAATGGGAATCGAGCCTCATTTAGAAGTCGACTACAAGGGATTTCCGCTAGAAAAAGACGATCTTTTTTTTATGAGTACCGATGGAGTGCATGATTTTATGAGCGAAAAAAAGCTCAAAGAATTATTGCAGTCAGGTAGTGATTTAACGCAGTTGGCACAGCTTATTGTGCAACAAGCAAGTGACAATAAGAGCGATGATAATTTAAGCTGTCAGATATTTCGCGTTACAGAAATTCCTTTAGCCAAAGAAGATGAAGTATTGCGTCAACATGCTAATTTACCCTTCCCACCGCCTTTAGAAATCGGCCAAATGCTTGACGGCTATAAAATTGAAGCAGAATTACATGCGAGTAGGCGCACTCAGATTTATCGTGCTTTTGATACATTAAGCCAGGCTCAGGTTATTTTAAAAACACCCTCTGTTTTATACGAAGATGACACGCATTATATTGAGCATTTTTTGCATGAAGAATGGGCGGGAAAACGCATTAAACATAATAATGTCCTGCAAGTTTTAGATACCGATAGAGTTAAAACATGTATTTATTATGTCACTGAATTTATCGAGGGCGATACTTTAAGAGAGTGGATTGATAAGCACCCTAAGCCTTATATACGTGAAGTACGAGAGATTATTGAGCAAGTTGCCAAAGGTTTGCGTGCATTTCATCGTATGGAAATGTTACATCAGGATTTAAAGCCTGAAAATATCATGATTGATAGTAAAGGCAGGGTGAAAATCATTGATTTTGGTTCGGTAAAAATAGCAGGGATTACGGAAATCTCTCCACTAGAGCGCCGTGATGATGAAAATGTTTTGGGTACGCTTAACTATACAGCTCCCGAATATCACTTGGGGCAGCGTGGCACGATCAAGTCGGATTTATATTCCTTAGCCGTGATCACCTATGAAATGATTAATAGAGCTTTGCCTTTTGGCGGAGATATGCCAGAAAAACCGAATAAACTGAACTTGGCTAAGCTGTCCTATGTGCCTAGTTTTCATAAAAATACCATGGTGCCTGCTTGGATTGATGGCGCCTTAAAAAAAGCCACATCAATTTCTCCGCAAGGTCGTTATGATGAGTTATCAGAGTTTTTATATGACTTGAGCAACCCTAACGCGAGCTTTTTAAACGAGGTGGACAATATACCGCTAATGGAACGTAATCCATTGGTATTTTGGAAAGGCGTGAGCGGGTTGCTATTATTATTAAATATGGTTCTTTTGTATTTACTCTTCCCAAACTAAGGAATGAGAAGTAAATATTATGCGAATCTCGTATTCTATAGGAGTGGCTTTAGCCACGATTTCGCGACCTTATACCAATCCCAATATATTTATACTTGAGCTGAGAAATCGTCATTCCTGCAGGCTCTTAGCAGGAATCTATGTGTGACAATGGATCCCCGATTAAAGATTTCGGGAATGACGACTATTGCAGTTATTATTTATTGGGATTGGTATTAGAGGTTAATCACTATTGCGAGTGACCTATATTTTGATCGGTAGAGGCGCTAGCGATAGAGGGGTAAGGCCATGGCTCAAGGTAAGGGGAATCCCAAGTAACTAATGCAAACTTTTAAGTAGAGGCGTTAGCTATTAGCAGTATTTCAAATTCTTCAATTGGTACAGGCTTACTAAATAAATATCCTTGAAAAAATAAACAATCACTACTTTCTAAAAGCTCACGTTGCAACTTAGTCTCTACACCCTCGGCAATTACACTCATTCTCATTTTCTTCGTCATAGCAATAATTGTTTGGATAATGACTGCATCGTCAGGGTTGCTTGAGATATCGTGCACAAAACTTTTATCGATCTTGACTTGATCGATAGGTAATTTCTTTAAGTTAGATAAAGATGAATAGCCAGTACCAAAATCATCCATAGAAAAATTCACCCCAACTTTGCGCAGCGTATTCATTTTGACAATCGACCCAGCAATGTCATCAAGGAATAAAGATTCCGTCAGCTCCAGTTTAAGGTTTTCAGGATTAATACCACTGTGCTTTATGGTATCGAGCACTTGCTCGACAAAATCAACTTGCTGGAATTGGTAAGCACTGATATTGACCGCTAATTTTAAACCTTGCGTAGCGGAATGCAGAGACCAGCTTTTTAATTGGGCACAAGCGGTTTTTAAGACCCAGTTGCCGATAGGGACAATCAAACCTGTTGTTTCTGCTAGATGAATAAAATATTCAGGAAAGACTAAGCCACGTGTAGGGTGTTGCCAACGAATGAGTGCTTCTGCACCGGTAACTTGATCATGGAATATTTGCGCCTGATAATAGAGAATGAATTCCTTATTTTCTAGTGCTTGACGTAATCCATTTTCCAGCTGCGCGCGAGCAGCAATATCTGCTTGCATCTTTGGATCATAGATACTGAGTTTATTACGCCCCGTTAGCTTGGATTGGTACATCGCAATATCGGCTTGCTTTAATAGCTGATCTATGGAGTGTTCATGGCCGGTGAATACGGTGGCACCAATACTTGGTGTATTAAAGTATTTATGCGTATTTAGTTGGTACTCTTGATTTAATGCATCAAGTATTTTATGGGCAATGGCAGAAGTTTGAGCGCCTGCTTCTTGCCAATCTTCACTTAAGTCTTCCAGCATAACTACAAATTCATCACCACCAAATCGAGCTGCACTGTCACCTTCGCGGATACAAGACTCCAAGCGTAGTGCCACTTGCTGCAGGAGTAAATCGCCCATGTCATGACCGAGAGCGTCGTTAAGTGCTTTGAATCTATCTAAATCAATAAATAGTAACGCGACTTTGCGGCCGCTGCGATGACTCGACGCGACAGCAAATTTTAGCCTATCTATCAGTAGCGCACGGTTAGGAATTCCAGTTAGCGCATCGTAATGAGCCGCGTACTTTAAAGCGTTTTCATTTTGTTTAAGTGATATTTGGTTGGCTACACGTAATAAGGTAATAACGGGGCTGATTGGTTTAGTAATATAATCTACTGCACCCAGTTGTAAGGCATAAGACTCAGATTCATGCGTTGTTTCACCTGTAATAAAAATAACGGGGATATTGCTAGTGAGCGGTGATTCTTGTAACTTTTGACATATCTCGTAGCCGTCCATATCAGGCATATTGATATCGAGTAGGATGAGGTCGGGCTGTGGATGTTTTTGTGTGATCTCTAGGGCACGCTGGCCATTACCTGCGACTTTGACGTGGTAATTTGAGCTGCTCAGTAAGGCAACGAGTAGCTCTTGAGTAAGGCGCGAGTCATCGACAACCAAAATGGTAGCTTGAGATTGTTTTAATGGTTTAATGATCTTAGCCTTTTCATTCATCAATGCTTAGCTTATTAAGTGATTCTTGTGCGTTAGCGTAGTCAGTTCCATGAATATATTGCAATAAGGCATTATATTCTGCTAGCTGAGTTTCAGGTAGTAGTATTTTCAGCTGATTAAGTAATTCATCATTAATAAAGTGGTCATTACCTAATAGTGCGGCTAATTCAGTTATTACTTGGGCGCGTTCAGCTTTATCGGTCTTAATTTCTGTTGGGATTGCATCAGCGGTTAGAGTGGCTAATGTAGTCATGGTTTTATCAAAGGTTGTTTGCCAATGAGTTAACGCTTGGCTTGAATTTTGTCCTGTTAATAGCTGATCTTCTAGGGTAAGTGTCGCTTGATAGAGCTCTTGTGCGCCAAGATTGCCGGCTGACCCTTTAAGTGAATGCAACCATGCTTGTGCCGCCTCTAGCCGATGCGTATTGATTTGACTAATAAAGGCAGTAACTTCAGGTGCAAATTGAGTGTGGAACCTCCTCAACATAGCGATTAATTTTTGTTGATCACCGTTTAATAAGCTCATCACTTGAGTGAGTTCAAAGCCAGGCAATTGATTGGCTAATTCATGCCAATCTTTAGTGGGGAAATTACCTGACATCGGCTTAATCCAATGAGTAAGCGTTTGAAAAAACTGTTCCCAATTTATAGGTTTAGTAATAAATTCATTCATACCACAAGCAAAGCACTGTTCACGATCTTCTGGGGAACTGTTAGCCGTCATTGCGATAATAGGCAATTCACTAAACTTGGGGTTTTTGCGGATAATACGTGTTGCGCTAAAGCCATCCATAACAGGCATTTGGCAGTCCATTAGCACTAAGTTGTAATCTTTATTATCTAGCATGGCAATGGCTTCAGCGCCATTATTGGCTAGATCTACTTGCATGCCTTGCCCCTGCAAAATCTCCAGTATGAGTTCTTGATTAATGACATTGTCTTCAACTACTAAAACTGATACAGAAGAGAAGTTTACCGACGTTTGAGTTGTTCTGTTAGAAGGTATAGGAGCTCCCTGATGATTGGCCGCCAGCAGCTCAAAGCTAAGCGTAAAATAAAAACGACTTCCCGAGCCTATCTGGCTTTCAATGCCAATAGTACCCTTCATCATTTCTACCAATTCTTTACTTATGGATAAGCCTAATCCCGTGCCACCATAGTCGCGTGTGGTCGAATTATCTGCTTGGTTGAATGCAATGAATAATTGCTGTTGTTGCTCATCGCTTAAGCCTATGCCTGTATCAGTAATATTAAAGCGTATTTCGACTGCGCTAGCATCAGCATGAGCCTTACGAACTTTTTCTACATGCACGATGACCGAGCCAGTTTCGGTGAATTTAATCGCATTGCTGACCAAATTAAGTAGAACTTGCCTTAGATGTAAGGAATCGCCAATTAATAGTTGTGGCACATTCTGATCAATTTCAAAGTCTAAGGTTAATGCTTTATTGCCGACTAATGATTCAGCCAAATCAGCTAAGGACTGTATGAGCTCCCCAAGATTGAAAGGTGCATATTCTAGGGTCACTTTTCCCGCTTCAATTTTAGAAAAATCTAAAATATCGTTCAGTATATCTAATAGCCATTTAGCTGAAGTGTTGATTTTACCTAGGTAATTACGCTGCTGCTTGGTGACTTGCGTTTGCAGTGTTAAATGAGTCATACCGATAATCGCATTCATAGGAGTGCGAATTTCATGGCTCATATTAGCTAAAAACTCACTTTTTACTTGAGCTGCTGCGAGTGTTTCTTGGTGTGCTTCTACTAACTCTTTAGTTCGGTGATTTACTTGCAGTTCAAGGTCGATTTGAATTTTTCGGAGCTGGTGCATACGCCAAAAATAGAGTGCTAATAATAACACTGCTAGTGAACTTCCTATCAGAATGCGAAACCAAAGTGTTTGCCAGTAGGGTGGGGTAATCGTAATGGGCAGGCTAATGCCTTCTTCATTCCAAATACCCATGTTATTGCTGGCTTTAACGCGAAATAAATACTCGCCCGGGTCCAGATTGGTGTAAGTGGCAATTCGGTTGCTACTATCGGTTTCTATCCAGTCCTGATTGAAGCCTTCCAACTTATAGGCATAGCGATTAAGTTCTGGGTTGGCATAATGTAACGCAGAAAAATGCAATGACAGCATCATATCTTGCCAGGCTAAAGTTAATTTTTGGGGTTGGCTGATAGAGCCTTCAAGTTTGATTATTTTCGGGTCTTCATCATTGCGCAGTGAACGATTCAATATGCGAATATCGGTTATGGCTACTGCTGGTGGTATTTGATTGTTATGTATTAACTCAGGGCGAATAATAATTAGATTTTTACCGCCATTGAAATACAGTGCGCCATCAGTCCCAATTAAAAAATCTGATAGAAGTTTATTAGCCTTATATCCAACGGACAGAGGATAGGTTTTTATTTGTTGTGTGGTCGTGTCAAACTGCGCTATTTCTGACGACGAAGCAAACCACAATGCACCCTGCATGTCAAAGCGTATCGCCCTGACGTTATTAGAATCTAGTTCAGAAAAAAAGCTATAGGTGTGAAATTTTAGGCTATCATCATGGGTTATCTGCACTTGGCTAAGACCAGCATTTGTGGCTAGCCATACCGATCCATTTGGGCTTTGCTGTATATCTGCAATGAAATTACTGGGTAAACCAGTAAGGTTGGCTGGCTCATATTGGTAATGCTTAACCTGTCCAGTTTTTGGGTTGAGCACATCCAAGCCGCCACCTAAATAACCGCCACTTAGCCAAATATTACCTTTTACATCTAGCATCATGGCATTAACTGAGCTGTTGCTTAGGCTATTGATATTATTCGGCTCATGCTTGAATTTACGTAAGATGCCTAGTAATGGATCATACTCTATCAATCCTCCTCCTGTACCTAACCATAATCTGCCGTGTGCATCAGGTATAATTTTATTAACAAAATTACTGGCTGCATCGCCTAGCGGTATGAGTGATGCATGTTCTTGTTCAAGGTCAAAGCGTACTAAGCCACTGCGGGTTCCAAGCCACACTACGTGATTGTTTGGCTGATAGATACTATAAATTCTATTATCTAAAATCCCCATATCCCTAAGATGTTGCCAGGAAAATGATTTTATAATTTCTCGTGATTTAGGATTAATCAGAAATAATTTAGATAGGGAGCTTAACCATAAATGATCTTCCTTGTTCATCACCATTGTTAATAATTCACTTCTGGTCGGTTCATCGTTGCCACTTAAGGAATTAATAGAGAGTTGTTCAAAGCCAGTGAGAGAAAAATCAGCACGACTAAGGCCATTGTTAGTAACCAGCCAAAATGACTCAGAACGATCTATGAATAGGGTATAGATATGATTAGCCGGTATACTGCTTTCCGCTTTGCCGTGATGTTGGTAAATATCAAATTGCTGCTGAGCATCATTCCAGCGTAATAGTCCAACACTTGTTGCCGCCCAAATGATACCTGCGCTATCCTCGGTAAATTCATGCACTCTGAAGTTTTCGATAATACCTATGACCGGAAGTGGTTGTTCTTGTTCCCATGGTTGGCCAATTTGTTGGCGAAAAACTCCCGCTTCCGTGCCTAACCATAAGCGATTTTTACTATCGATAAATAAGGCGCGCACATTTTTAGTCAGTGCTGAATTATTCGCCGTATTAATATGAGAATGTTCAAATTTGGAACTGCCCGCTGGGAGATAATCAATGCCCTCAGGCCAAGTGGCAAGCCATAGTCCGCCTTGAGATTCTGCTACGAGTGTGTCGATATTATCCCTAGCTAAGCTGTTGTTGTCTGTTGAATCGTGTCGATAAATACGAAATTCTTTGGTGTTTATATCAAAGTGCTGTAACCCTTGCCTCGTTGCTAACCATAGACCATTTTGGCCATCTGAAGTTATTTTACGAATTTGTCGGCTCAGTTGAGATGTATCTTTGTCTTGTAAAGGGGCGTAAGTTTTAAAGCTGAATGATTTTGGCTCAAACAAAGCCAAACCATTGAATGTGGCAATCCATAAACGGTGTTGTTTGTCTTCTACGGTGCCAGTCACCGTATCATGAGGCAAGCTATTAGCTTCATTGGGATGATGTTGAAAATGATGGTACTCATAACCATCATACCGATATAAGCCGGAATCTGTACTCAACCAGATAAAGCCTTGATGATCCTGAAACAGAGTTCTTGGTTCGCTAAAATCGGAATGACCTACATTAACAAAATTTAATGACGGAGCAACTCCATAGACCAATGAGCTAAAGGATAGTAAGCAGAGCAGGAGTAGTTGTCTGAATGTTATTTTAAGCATTGTTAATTAAAAATCCGTCGATAACATAACGCTAAAACTAATCGGTGCACCGACATAGTAAGAAGGTGAGCGGCCACCATCGCCTTGTGCGCGTGTGGTAAAGCCACTACCACTGCCAGCATTTAAGTTCAAATAATCTTGATTGAGTAAGTTATAAATATTCAAACGCACCGCAGGATTTTTAAACCAACCTATCGTTGGGAATTGATAACCGGCATCTAAGTTAACTAAAGTATAGCCTTTGATTAATTCATCGTTCACTAAAGTGCTATAACGGTCGCCTGTATATTTGGCTGAGATATTAGCTGACCAAGAGCCGTTACGATATTGCAATGCTAGGCCAGCTAACCAATAAGGCGTATCCGGAAAGGCTTTACCCGCTGTGGGCTCAAAAGTATCGGCTCCAGTCTGTAAATTTTGTTTCATGCGACTATCGGTAAAGCTAAATGAGCCGTAAAGCCCCCAGTTCGGTAAAAAACGCCAAGCTGATTCTAATTCCACGCCTTTAGTGATTGAATTGCCAACGTTATAATTAGTATAAGCATCATTTTCAATGTCATAAGCTGCGGCAATTCGATTACGGTAATCAATTAGAAACAAAGTACCCGCGAAGGAAATATTATTGCTATTAAAGCGATAACCTAGCTCCCAATTCATAGAGGTTTCTTCATCAACATTGACCGATTTTAAGCTGCCATCAGCTTGAGCTAATCCATAATAAACAGAGTCCGGCGGCGCTTTGAAGTTTTCCGAGTGACTAAAAAAGACTTGATGTTGCTTGGTAAATTGATAACTAATCCCAGCATTGGGCAGTAATTTACCGTACGTTTTTTTTATATTGTATGCTACTGGGCCACCTTCACTGGCTAAATTATAGAAATCACGTTTGATTTCGGTATAACGTAAACCCAGTGAAAGATTCAGCTTATTCTCTAAAAAACTAAGATCATCTTGAGCAAAAAACGATTGAGAATAACTCTCGGTTAAGAAATCACGCCCCTGATAAGGAGTCCCGTCTTGGCGCAGTAAAAATTCTTCTGGTTTTTCTAGCCACGGATCTGCACTATTGCCGTTATCATCAAAAGTGACAGCGGGTTGAAAGCGACGGTGGTGAGAGTATTCAAACCAATAACCGGCCATAATATTATTATTGGCTATTTGCCAACGCAAACGAGCGGTTACTCCGGGGCGCTCTGTTTCAGTCAAGCCACTGCTATAAATCATAATGGTATCTAAGCTGTCGCCATCTTGATTAATATCACTAATGCCGCCGCCTAATGCTGTGGGGTCGCTGCTTTCCGTTAGTGTTCTAAGTTGGTTGCCACCCGTACCGTAGCCATAGCTATAATAAGGATCGACCTCTAGCTGGAGGTTGGATAATAATTGAAAGCGACCTTGTAAAGTACCCAGATAATTACGGTAAGGGTTGAGTCTCAGATTGTAATAGCTATCGGCTGGTGGTGTTTCCACTTGCGCTGTGCCATTAACTCCGGCTAAATGTTGTGGTGGAACGGTGCCAAAATCAGTGCGCCCACCTAATGTATCTACTTGATCTAAGGTTAAGGTACGTAAGTGATTATTAAATAGCCGGTTGTATAATACGCTACCGGTAATACTATTATTCGGACTTAAGTTTAGCACCGCTTTGAAATCCAAATGCTCGCGATTAGCTTCGCCGTCGCCTTTCCATTTATTGGCTTTCGCTTTGGATACGGATATAAAAGCTTTAAAGACTTTATCGCCTAAATAACCCGTATCGGCGCGCAGAAAGGTCTTGAAGGCATTATAACTACCATAACTTTGGTTGACTCGAAAGCGTGGCTGATCAGTCGGGGCGGTCGTAGTCATGCTAATTGAACCGCCGACAGCGCCGACCATAGGTGTATCAATCTCGCTGCCACCTTGAATAACAGAAATTTCTTCCAGATTTTCTAGGTCAACTAACTCTGAAGCATAAACGGCGAAGTTTCCTGCATCGTTCATGGGAACACCATCAATGCTTATGCCAATTTGATCGCTATTAAAACCGCGCATACGTATATTGCCACCAAATAAGCCAGTAGCATCATAGCTATAAGTGTTTACACCCGGCATTAAATCCATTGCTTGATAGACATTATTTTGGGTGTTTTTTTGCTCAATGGCTTCACGTGAGATAACGCTACGTGCCTGCACACCTGTTTGCTTGTTCATTAAACCATTGCCAGCGGAAATAGTGTCTTCAACCACAACAGTATCAAGTATTACAGTATCTTCAGCGATACATACGGAAGTTGTAATAAATTCTAGAGCAATAACGAGAGGATATAGCCTTTTTTGAGTTGAATTATAGGGCATAAATTTCCAAGCTAGGGGTGATGGCAATTATTTAAAATTTCTTCTAAATTCGAGAGGAGCACTCTGTGTAATGAATTGGGCGTAGGTTGGATTAGATTATCTAGCGAAGCGCAGATAACGTAATCCGACATTTCAGCTACTTTGTCGGATTACGTTTTTTAATGCTCCGCAATAAAAAGGCTAATCCAACCTACGCATCCGCCTTACGGGTTGTAGGCCGAGGCTTTAGCCCGCTAATATACGAATAGTTCTATACAAACGGGCTATATAAAAATTACTGATTAATCAAAGTCAAACCAGGTGGTAATGCTTCGCCGAATACTTGCTGCTCTTCAGAGGCATCCAGTTCTTTGATTGATTCAACCATTTCTAACCATGAATTAGGGGCTTTAGTGGCTTTTAATTGTGCGATAACTTGATTGCGCATTGCATCATCAATATCACGTGCTCGGTCACCACTCTTGCGACTCATTAAAGTGGCGGCAAAACCGGCTTGTGGGATTTTTTTCCAATCGGCTTTAAGGATTTGTTCCAGCCAAAGCGTTGCAGTTTCGGGTGAAACCACAAAATGCGCACTGGCATGAAAAGGCACGCGCGAGCCAATACGACCGACGGCCCACCAAGTATGTGCTGGCTCGCTCGCTTTTTCTAAGCGTTTTAAGAACCATTCACCTAATTGTGTTTTTTGCGCAATAGGTAAGCGTTCTAATACCGCCGCCAAGCGTACCATATCATCATAACCGCGTTGCTTGCTGAGCTTAGCTGTATTGCCTTGGCGTGCGGATGCTGGGTTTAGGTATTTAGCTAAATCGTTAAAAATCAGCTCTTGAGCTTCGGTATCTAAGCCACCGGAAATTCGACGCCATAATATCCACCATTCAGTCCAGTTTTGAGTTTCATTAACAAATTGAATATTATGTTGATAGGTTTTCCATAGTTGCTCAACACGCCAATTATCTAATTGGTAGCCAAATCCAGGGCGTAAGCAATAACCGATTAAACTGAGCCAAACCCGCTCATGGTTGGCTGAACGTCGGTGATTCTTACGTACTTCTAGTAATACCGTAAATAATTCACGTAATAAATGGCTAGACCATTCGCTGCGCAAGCCTAATAACTTCTCTAAATCTGCGCGTAAACTTTTCACCGCTTTAGGGTTAATATCTTTAGATTTTGAGCCAAAAATGGCTTCAATTTGTGCTACGGCTTGCGGGAAGTTTGCCGGTAGTTCTTTAGAAGTAAGGTGAGTTGTTTTCTTTCTGATTTGAAATTGCACGTCCCAACGTTGATTTGGCTCGGCAACTGAAACACATTGAATTTGTAAAGTACCGACTTCGGATAAAGTCACGGATAATTGTACAGTGACTTCAGTTTGTGCATTGCTATTGTCTTGGTCAAAAGCGACCGCTAAAGGCGGCAGTGGGTGAAAGTCATCAGTAATGCTAACGATTGCTCCTGCTTTATATTGATCACCACCCGTTAATGAAGCAAGGTGAAAGCTGACCGGTTGGCCTAAGCGTAAAGAAAATTGATGCTCTTTTAAGATAATCTCATTTCCTTCTTCGCTACCTCGCGGCAGAATACATACGCCTTGTTGGTCTTTTTCCGTACCTACTAATAAAAAGTAACTACGTGAGGCACCGCCGCCAATTTTTACTTTCTTTTGTTCGCGAGCCATACCATAACTTACCGCGCCATAAGCTACCGAGAGTTCAGGGTGCTGATTTTCCAATAAGACTGGGGCTTTATTACTCCATGAGTTGAGCAAGGCTTGAGTACGTTGGCTAATCGGCTGACTGCGAAATACGCCGCCATTTAATAACAGGGCATCAGGGACAATAGTGTCATTACCTAGCGCCTCTTGTGCTGCGTGGCGATGGGTGTTTAAAAATGCGGCGATATGTTTACTGATCGCGGGTTCTGCTGCATAGGGCAGGCCAAACTCAACCACGCCACTGCGTTTTTTATCGGGTAATTCGTTGAGTTTAGATAAAGGAAAGAAGCCATCTAAAGCAATATTTTTAACTTCTTCGCGCGTTAAGCTAACTGAGCGTGTACCGCCAATCAACTTAGAGCCGCCACCTAATAACGTGACATTGAGTTGTTCGGGAGCATCTTCGGCTAATAAGCGTTCTTTAGCTATGCGGCATTGCTCTAATAAATGCGATAAATTGGCTGCTGAGAGTTTTTTATTATCAGTGTTGAGGCGTGATTCCGCTAGATGCGCTAAGGCAAGGTCGATATTATCGCCGCCGAGCATGAGATGGTCGCCTACGCCTATGCGTGATAATTTAGGTTCATCTTTGGTGGCTTCGATTTTGATTAAGGTTAAATCAGTCGTACCGCCACCCACATCGCAAACTAATAATAGCTTTATATCGTCTAAGGTGGTTTTTAGCTGATCGTGATGGCGGCGTAACCAGTCATAACAAACTGCTTGCGGCTCTTCCAGTAGGTGAATTTTCTTTAAGCCTGCGCTATGTGCTGCTTCTAGTGTGAGCGAGCGCGCACCTTCATCAAATGAGGCGGGTACAGTAATGACGATATGCTGGTTTTCGAGCAAAGCATTAGGGAATTTATGATTCCACACTTGGCGCACATGTTTTAAATAACTAGCACTAGCGTCCAGCGGGGATATTTTTTCCACATCGTCGGAGCTGCCCCAAGGTAAGATGGCGGCCGTATGATCAATAGAAGGGTGAGATAACCAACTTTTTGCACTACTGACAAAACGGCCTTGAGTTTTTGCGCTTAATACGCGTGCTGCTTGACCAATAACCGCTTGTTCACCAGAAGGGGAAAAAGCCATATCAGCATCAGAAAGCTCACCTTTAGCGGGGTGATAGCGTACTGAGGGCAATAGAGAGCGAGAGGCAACTTCTCCAGGAGCAACCAGTTGTTCTATCTCAAAAATCTGGATTGGCGCATTTTTTTGCTGGATTTTGGCGTAAGCCACTACAGTGTGAGTAGTGCCTAAGTCGATGCCGATGTGGTACTGTGCGGATTTATTGTTCACGATAGTTTATGGAGTATTTCGTAGGTCGGGTTAGATTTTTATTGCGGAGCAAGAAAAACGTTACCTGACAAAATGCTTGTAGGAAATATCAGTTTTTGGCACTGCGCTTTTCAAATTGTGATCTGTGTTATGTTTTTGATTTATCATGATAATTTAACCATTCTATGCACTTAGTATGTAAATTCATATGAACTAGAATTAGTCTACTCGGTGCTTTTGAATTAATATCAAAACCAATGCTTCCTTCATTTTTAATCCCCATGTGGTAGTCATTTAAGAAGTCTAGGAACTTATAAACGATTTCTGTATAGTCATCTATCTCTGATGGCTTAGGGATTAATAACTTAAACTTATTTCCATCATTTGCTTCAGCGTAAACTGAAAATGCCATTGAATATGGATTATTTGGATTAACCTTTCCTGGTGAACCTATCATAATTGGTTCGATTCTCGGTTTTGACATTTGTTTATTCGTAAGGCTCGATAAGCTCTCTTTTAATTTCAGGTAATGATCTTTCCCCATTTCCTTTAGAAACCCATCAAAATAGGACTTACTTATAAAAACAATTACTGCAGTAGGAATGAACCATTCTAAACTTGCAAATACCTCTCCTCCTGGCCTTGACTCAATAATAATTTCTAATCTTTCATTAGCTAAATCATGATGGAATTCCTCAAAATCATCTGCATTGAGTGATTCATCATATGATATAGCTATATCGGATAAGCTCATTTTTTCTCCAGAAACACATAACAAGTAGTTATTAGCGCTTTACTTGATAAGAAATCGTAATAAAATAATTTGAGATTAGCTATTTTGTGAAAATGACTTTAGCCGCGTTGTTGTGGCTAAAGTCACTCCCATAGAATGTGAGGCTCGTATCTTATTTACTTCTCATTAAACTAATTTAACTTACGCAAAAGTATATACTTGGCTACTCATCACCTGCACGTACATCAAATTCAATTTTCCAATGATTGTCATCTTTACTCGAAACTGCCTGTAATTCCAATGTGCCTACTTCAGTGACTGAGGCACATAGATACACAGGAACGACTTCACCCGCTTTACGATTTTCTTCTGGTAAGGTGACTTCAATTTCATCGAGCTCTTCGAGCTCCTCATCTGTCCAATAATCTAAACGTGTACCGACAGTATCTTCGCGGCGTGTCTTAGAGCCAAAGAAACGGAAGCGTACTGGCTCACCGACGACCAAGCCAAATTCTTCTTCCAATAAATCTGTCTCTGTGCCTTCTTCCATGCCAAAAGGAGCAATACAAAGCGCTTCTGATTCAGGCGGCATACCAGGAACGGCAGGCATAGCGCTTTCAATACCAACATAATAAGAGGCAGCCGTACCGCCTTTAATGCGTACGCCTTTACCTTTACGTACAAAGCCATAATAAGCAGCACCACGCGCGACGGCTAAATCTAAATCTATGCCGGTTAATAAGCGTGCTTCGGGCGCTTGTTCTGTGCGCAACCAAGAATTAAGCACACCCATTAAGCGATCAGAAAAGCGTGTCGCTTTTAATACCCCACCATTAAATAGCACGGCAGTTGGGTGAATGAAGCTTGCATTTTCTGGAAGAGATACACCATTTAAGTCATCAACCGCATTCAGTTGGCGCGTTAAAAAGGCGGCCAAATGACGGGTAATACCAGCATCTTGCGCATAAGGTAAGCCGGTTGTTCTTAAACCTGAACGAGCGCGACTAACAGGATGTTCATCGCTAGAAATTTCTGGTAGGAAGCCTTGCAGTAATACACTATTCACTTCATCGCGGGTTAATTCTGTGCGTAAAGTGCCACCAATTAATGAGGAACCACGATTCGGTACAACGATAGGAATATTATCCGCGTCATTGTCGCTAAGGATTTTTTCTTTAGCATCACGGCAAGCGTGAGTGAGTGCTTGAACTTGCCAAGGCTCTAAACGTTTGCTGTCTTTTTCTAATTTAGCTTTTAGCGTGTAGGCCAAAGCTAAATCCATATTATCACCGCCTAATAGAATGTGATCACCCACTGCAATACGCGTTAGGCTTAAATTTCCAGCTTCTTCTGTAACAGCAATTAAGGACAAATCGGTCGTACCACCACCGACATCAATGACTAAAATAATATCGCCTACAGTGGCATGATTACGCCAGTCACCGTGACTTTTTTCAATCCAGCTGTACAAAGCCGCTTGCGGTTCTTCTAAGAGAGTTGCATTTTGTAAACCAATAGAGCGAGCGGCTTCAGCTGTTAACTCTCGTGCGGCAGGATCAAATGACGCGGGTACTGTAATAGTGATTTCTTGTTCAGCGATGGGTGTATTCGGATGTTGCTGGTTCCAGGCATTACAAAGGTGCTGTAAATAAGCAACACTGGCTTGGTAAGGCGAAACGCGGGTGACTTCTTCAGGAGCTTCAGGCGGCAAGATCGGTGATTTACAATCAACACCCGCATGGCAAAGCCAGCTTTTTGCACTAGACACTAAACGAATGGGTGTTTTTGAGCCTAAATTACGTGCGATTTCACCCACTAAATAATCGGGTTTGGGGGTCCAAGGCAAAGCCGTATCGCCCTCGTTTATTTCTGCTTCATGGGCTTGATATAAAAACGAGGGTAATTGTGCTTTATCTTCAATCGTACCCGGTGCAGTGAGTTGCGGAATCTGTAAAACTTGGTGCACTCTTTCATCAGCATCAAGATCGGAAATATCCACATAAGATAAAACACAGTGTGTCGTTCCTAAATCGATGCCGATGGAAACATGTGTGCCTGCACTTTCTGGTACAGGTGCAGAATTTTGTTCGATTGGCTCGGGCATTTCGGTACTGTCCGTTCCATCTTCTGAGGCTGTATTAAAGTCAGTTATAGTTTCTGCTTCTGAATCGGTTGATGGGTTATCTTGTGTTGATTGACCTGTATTGAATAGCCCTTTCATAACTCAACCTCTGCTGCAGCGATAATATTTGCATTATGGCCTTGAGTTAATTTTGGTAACTTAATGTCAGTAACCTGCCAGCCTTTATGCACTAAAGTACCGGTAAAAGGCGCTTCGCCAACAATATTGCCCGTTAAACGCACTTCAGAGGCATTAAAACCTTTATTTAGAGTGATTTTGCTGCCTTCTTGTTCAGTGCGCACTGTTGTTAAAGTGAAGTGCTCATTAAGAGCCTTGTTGCAACCTGTATGGACAACGCGCGCAGCTGCTCCAATATCTTGGTCACTATAAGCATTAACATCTTCTTTAATGAAATCGATAAAGCGTGCTTCAGTTTGTAGTAAGTTTAAAAGTTGCAATGCCGCATCGGGTGTTGCTTCTTTTAAAACGATAGGTTCTGGTGCGGGTTGTTGGATTATTTTTTCAACTTCGACGATTTTCTCTACTTCAACAATTTTTTCCACGATTTTAACTTCTGGCTCGCGTTTAGGAATGCTTGTTGAAATAGCTTGTTCTTTATTATCTGTAGCTTTTTGCTCAGGCTTTTTAGCTTTTCGCATAGCGCTAATTAATAGCACAAATAAGAGGATGATAATTGTAAGTGCTAAGCCAAATACAGTCGCCGCTAAATAAGCATGGATGGCATCAAAAGTGGTGGGTATAAGGTCTAAATCTATTTTAAATTGTGTGTTCATAAGTGTTGTGTATTTTCGTATTCTGTGGGAGTGGCTTTAGCCACGGTTTTGCGACTAAAGTCGCTCCCACACTATTTGATAATTACTTTTTATTTAAGTATGGTTTCTTTGTGGTATCAGTATTACTGAGTTGCGCCTGACTTACGTGCGGCTTCTGCGAATATTAAAGATTTTAATATCTTTCGTGTCATATCTATGCGTGTTTTTTTGAGGTAGCGATCAGCAACAACGCCAGGTACGCCATTATCAGTGAAAGAGGAGCGAATTTTTGACAGTTCTTTTTCGCATTGTTTCATAACGGCATCGGTTGCAACGCGAGAATCAATTTTTTGATAGCCTTGCTTTTGCGCTTCTTTATAAATGCATTGAGTGTAGTTATATTTATCTGTTTGTACTTGCTTTATGGTTGCTTCGGAAAGGTCAGAGCCAGTCCATGTTTCGCCTGAGGGCTGAGTTTTTTCTGCTGCGATGGTTTGTAATGAAAGCATGCAGAGTGCGAACAAGAGAGCTTTTTTCATAGGTGTATTGTGCTTAAAGTGAATCTGAGCCTTGATTTTACGCGAATGTCGAGTAATGAACAATTGCCTAGGTGTTTATGCGTTATTTACCCATATAATCGTCACGGGTTTGTGGGTGAAAACAAGAGTTAAGCACAGAGAGTATTGGTTTTTTTCTATGGAACATGCGCGAAATAACTTGAACATAATGGGGCGCAGTAGTTAGTCTGTCTTTTGAAATGAGGGATGGAGGCCTGCGCCCCAGATGACAATGTATAAATTATTTGGCACGATTCTATGCTCTTTGTGCTGTAACTGTTTTTAAGTGACGTTTTTTATCAGCACTTTAGAGTTACGTAAGTGATTGTAATTTTCTTGTAAGGCGGGCGGTAGTTCGTTGAAGTGGCTTTCTTGAAAATCGCGCTCTTTAAACCAGTGCATAGTTTGCGTGGATAGCGCGAACAAGTGCTGTAGCGAATTTTGCTTGGCTTTGATAAGTAACTGCTCTAATAGTTGATTGCCGCGCGCGGCTTTGCGATAGTCCGGATGTATCGCCATACAGGCAATTAAACCAGCATGGCTGTTAGCTATTTTGTGTAATGCGGTACAGCCAATAATTAAACCATCACGTTCGATGACGATATAGTCATTAATATTGATTTCCAAATGCTCTTCGGAGCGTGCAACCAACAAGCCTTGCTGTTCTAGCGGGGTTATTAATTCAAGAATACCCGGAATATCGTTTAAAGCAGCAGGGCGTATTGATTCAAATTCTGTGGAACTAATTAAAGTGCCAACGCCGTCGCGACTAAACAATTCTGTCAGTAATGCGCCGTCAACTTTTCTATTTAAAATATGCACGCGAGCAACACCGGATTTACAGCCTTGAATAGCTGACTGTAATGCATGTTTTGTGCTGAATTTGAGCTGTGGCTCGTGATCAATAAAGTCTTGTGTTTCCGCTGTCGTCATTTGAGCAATCAGTTGTCCAGACTCGGTTGAGTGACAGCTTTGTTCAGTCATTAAAATAAGCTTTTCTGCTTGTAGGGCGATGGCAACATCGGTGGCAAGCTGTTCGGCTGATAAATTAAATAAATCACCACTAGGCGAATAACCAACGGGGGAGATAAGTACGACGTGGCCTAAATCCAGTTGTTGCTGAATTGCAGCATTGTCTACGCGCCTTACTTTGCCGGTATATTGCAAATCAACGCCATTAATAACTCCTTGAGGCTGGGCAGTCACAAAATTTCCTGAAATAACACGGATTTTTGCACCGGACATAGGCGAATTCGCGACACCTAAAGAGAGCAAGGATTCAATTTCTACGCGGACTAAACCGGCCGCTTCTTTGACGCATTGAAGAGCGTTAGCATCGGTAATGCGTAGTTGTTCATGAAATAAAGAGGGTAGATTTTGTTTTTTTAAACGTAGATCGATTTGTGGCCGAATACCATGCACTAAAACTAAACGTATGCCTAAGCTGTTTAATAAGGCAAAGTCATGTACAAGACTATTTAAGCTGGCATCTAAAATGGCTTCACCACCAAAGTAGATGACAAAAGTCCGATTGCGATGCGCATGGATATAAGGGGAGGAGTCCCGAAACCAGTTAACGAAGGAATTAGTAAGTTTCAATGTGTTGAATAGTGAAATTGAATAAAATTTATAGCGTTATGTTACATGAGAGATAAAGGGAATGCATATAAAAATGTGGGGTTAGGTAGCCCCACATCCTTGTTGATAATACTTAATGCAGACGCATTATTGTTATGTTTTATATCTCTATGCGTACCCCAGCAGTAAAACCATTACTATTCACATTATTGTACCCAAGCAAAGCTTGGTAATTAAAAAACAATTGAGTTCCACCTTGAAAAACATTGGAAAATCCAAACCCTAGAGTCGCATAATCACGATCAGGGTTATCAGTTGTCGCCGTTAAAATAGTATTGTTAAAATCAGCAGTATATCTAGCATTAATAGCTCGACTTTTATTTAGGAATTCATGATGCCAGCCGACATTAAATTGTGGAATAAGTACACCAAATGAATGACTAAATACATAGGAAAGCTGTATGCCAAATAGTGACTGTAAAGAGTCAAAGTTTTGTTCATCAACCGCTAAATTTAAACCGAAAGCTCCTGTTTCGCTATAGCTATCGATCTTACCATGGTAGTAATCTACACGAGCGTAAGGATTTAAATTAAAGGCATCATATTGATAGTTATAGCCTAAACCCAGCCCTACTGAGTATTGCTCTCCATTTGGATTGGACGTGGCAATTCGATTTGCTCCACCTGTTGAAGTGGAGTTATTAGATAAAACTACGACAGCACGAGTTACATCATAATCACTCCAGCCATAAGTGAAATTACCATCTATGTAGAAGTCATCTAGATCATAGGAAGCAAACAAAGATAAATTATAAATATCAGCATCGATTCCACCACCTGAAACATTAATGTTATTTTGGAAGTCAGATCCAAGGTGAGAATAACCGAAGGCGAGCCCAGAAACGAAATTATTAGTGAATCGATAATCCATGCCCAGTACAACACCAGCCGAATAAAAGTCAGCGGCATTTTCACGGCTAGAGCTTCCTGTGTCACCAAAACCGCCAACACCATTTACAAATACACTGAAGCGGTTGAACAATAAAGAGTTATCATCGCCGCCACTTCCTCCCAGCCCCTGGCTTAATTTATGAATGTCAAATAGGTGGTTGTTAATTTCAGCTACCTGACCTGATAATGTACTCATGGAAATTCGTGAGGGAGTTCCCATTTCTTCGGTAGCTATATTTTGCAGGGCACTGCCAAGTTCAGTATTATCAAGTTCTAGGCTATTGGTAGTATCACCATTTTCTTGGATTTCATTACTCGTATGAATCATAGCGTTACATTGGTTAAACAAATCTTGCTCGCCAGTCTCTGGGGTAGGGGTAATGCTGTTATTTGGTGCTAGTCCAGCACACACTGTTTGAATGGCATCGCCTGTTGTTGATTGAAGTTCGGTTAGCCCTGGGGTGTCAGCAATATTAGAGGCACTTGTCGTGATAGGACAGCTTATTCCCCCAAATAGCGCAATTGAAAAAAGTAGACTTTGGTTAATTTTATAATTTATTTTTCTTATTTGAACCATTTCTAATCTCCAAATTATTTAAATACAGAGTGGCTTGAATATGTTCACTTCAAGATGATCCAATACTAGGCTCTATTATTATGGCGGTCAATAAGACATTGTTTTCGTTAATATTAAAATATTTGAGTATGGTGAATATATAATATTTTTTATTTTAAAAAGCAATTAAACCGCTTTAATATTAATGTTATTTGATTTGTTAGCGATTCTGAATGCATGAAATTTTTCAGAAATCATCTATTTAGACGAGGTACATATTCTTCAGGGTAGGTGCTTTTATGGGTGACTTGTATCAAATGTATCGAGGATTAATTGCCAGTGTTTATTCCAGCAACAGTGTGCTTGGTTTTCAAAAATTAATAAATTTTCTGACTCTTGCTGAATAATATAGGATTTTATAATAGCACTAGGAACATTTTTATCTTGGCCGCCTGAAATATGTAATTGCTTAATAGCAGGGTTGAGTTTAGGTTGATTGATAGGATTTAATGAACCGCTTAAAGGGCTGTAGCCATGTAAATTACTCCAAGCATCAATATCTAAATTAGCGGCAATAGTCACGACTTGTTGGGTATTTGAAAAATAAGGTGCAAGTAACACAGCGAGAGTTCCGCCACCGCTATAACCAATAAATGTGACCTGTTTAAACTGGGGGTGTTGAGTTAGCCAGGTAGATAAAGCTTGCGCCATTGATTCTACGATATCTGGAGCATAACGGTGTGAAGTCCAATAACGAAAGTGACAGTTAGCTGTTGAGTGTAAGCCGTAATAACAAGGTCTTCCGAGTAAAATAGCAGGCGATCTATCCAAACTCATTAATCCAAGAATTTGTGGGTTTCTTGGGCTGGGGTCTTTGGTTATCCAGCGATTACGAAGCCACGGTGTGCCATCGCCATCTAAATAAATATGGAGTTTTTGTGCTGCAGATATGTCGCTAATATTATTACTATAAATAATATGTTCAAACAGTGGAGTGTTGATCTTGGTGGCTTTGAACTGATGTTCAACAGCTGTGTTATGAAAGTTAGCAGAGGGTGTTGTGCAGGCAGTGATATTGATTATTACGCTGAGTAACAGAACTTGTAGCCGATTTTTATGAATTGTTTGAATAAGAGGTAAAGCGACAGAGATGGACTTATAAAAACCGTAAGTTTTATATAAGCCCATTTTTTTATAGTATCAATACATGCGTTTAATTATCTGTTACTGCGCCTTCAGAAGCAGAGCTCACTAACTTAGCGTATTTTGCTAACACGCCTCGTGTGTATTTAGGTGCAGGTTGTTGCCATTTAGCTAAACGCGCGGCAATCTCTGCATCATCTACATGAAGTGTTAGGTTTCTAGTTTCTGCGTCAATGGTGATTTTATCGCCATTTTCAACAATCGCTAAAGTACCACCAACATGCGCTTCTGGAGTGATATGACCCACTACAAAACCGTGTGTACCGCCTGAAAAACGACCATCAGTGATCAGCGCGACTTCTTTACCTAGGCCTTTCCCCATAATGGCAGACGTTGGTGAAAGCATTTCACGCATACCTGGGCCACCTTTAGGGCCTTCGTAACGAATAACAATCACGTCACCCTTAACGATGTCGCCATTTAAAATACCTTGTAATGCTTGCTCTTCGGCATCAAAAACCTTTGCTGTACCGGTAAAGTGTAAACCTTCTTTACCGGTGATTTTAGCAACTGAACCTTGAGCCGCTAAGTTACCGTATAACACGACTAAATGGCTGTCTTTCTTGATCGGGTGATCCAATGGCAAGATCATATCTTGGTCAATAGGGTAAGGTTTAACGTCAGCTAAGTTTTCAGCTAAAGTTTTGCCAGTTACTGTTAAGCAATCGCCATGTAATAAACCACGCTCAAGTAGAATTTTCATTAGCGGTTGAATACCACCAATTTCAATTAATTCCGCCATTTGGTAACGACCGCTAGGTTTTAAATCAGCAACCATAGGCACTTTAGAGCCAATACGTGTGAAATCGTCTAATTTAATATCAACGTTGGCAGCATTAGCCATAGCGATCATATGTAAAACAGCATTAGTTGAACCACCTAAAGCAATAATGACGGTAATGGCATTTTCAAATGCCGCTTTGGTCATAATATCGCTAGGCTTAATGTCATTTTTAAGTAATTCTAAAACCGCTGCGCCTGCGCGTTCACAATCTTTGCGCTTTTCATCAGAAACGGCTGCTTGAGCTGAGCTACCTGGTAGGCTCATGCCCATTGCTTCGATAGCGGATGCCATCGTGTTTGCTGTGTACATGCCACCACAAGAACCTGCGCCAGGAATGGCTTTTTCTTCGATAGCAGCTAACTCAGCATCATCGATTTGATTATTGGCGCGCGCTCCCACCGCTTCAAAAACCGAAACGACATCGAGTTTTTTCTCTTTATGACAGCCCGGTAAAATTGTGCCGCCGTATACAAAGATAGCAGGGCGGTTAAGGCGTGAAATGGCAATCATGCAACCCGGCATGTTTTTGTCACAACCACCGATAGCCACAACACCATCAAAACCTTGGCAGCCTGTCACTGTTTCAATGGAATCGGCAATCACTTCACGCGAAACCAGTGAATATTTCATACCTTCAGTACCCATAGAGATACCGTCAGAAATAGTAATAGTATTGAAGATAACGGCTTTACCGTTGGCATCATTAACGCCTTGTGCTGCATTATCAGCCAGTTTGTTAATATGCATATTGCACGGTGTCACCATGCTCCACGTTGAGGCTATGCCAATTTGTGGTTTTTTGAAATCTTCATTTTTAAAACCTACAGCATGAAGCATGGCGCGGCTGGGTGCGCGCTCCATACCGTCGACAACTTGAGAAGAAAAGGTGCGGGTGTTTTTATCGTTTGCCATGTGATTTGAGTCTCTTGATTGCAGAGTGAATAATTGGAAATTTCTAAGATTGTATTAAGTGTAGATTAAAGCTACTAACTTAAAGGCGGGATATTATTTATTTGTAGGGCGCGGATTTAGCCCGCCAATGTTAAACATGCTTTTTAAAATGCGGGCTGAAGCCACGCCCTACAGTTTTAATATATTCCGTATATCTAGTGTTAAAAAGTATCCCAATTGCTAGAGTGCTTACGCTGCCAGCTAATTTTTGGAATAAGTAAACCAAAGAAGATGCCGAGAAAAGATAAAATACCACCGTATAGAAACCAATCCTGACTTGTACTGTCTTCTAGGGCTTGTTTTGCTCTTTTGATTTGTTGTAATTCACGCTCAACATGAACAACGCGCTCTTGTAGTTCCACATTTTGCCGCTTTAGCTGTATGGCGTTAGATGCAGTTTGGCGTAAATCATTGAGATCTGTGCTGAGTTGATCGCGTTCTTTGGTTAATTCAGCATTACTGCTTAAAGCACCAGAGTTATTTTGTTTTAAGTCTTTTAAACTTGTTTTGAACTGTTCGTTTTCTGCTTGTAAAACTTTTAGTTGTTTATTGGCCTTTTCTAAATACCAACGACTAATTGGTTTGTTTAGTGTAAAGCGCGTTGGTATGTAACCAGTTACTCCTGCCGATGTTTGTACTTGGCTGTAGCCTGAACCTTTATTTTCTGATAATAAAGTAAGGCGTGTACCGCTTTTAAGCATTTTGATGATTTTATGCGAGCTAGATTCACCGCTACGTAGGGTAAACGAATGATAATCGGTGACATAAACAGATTTCGCAAACGCAGTATGACTACTGAATAATAAAATAAAACAAACAATGTATTTCACAAAAAGTCCTATTACTAAAGGTTAATTGCATGCAGTTTAACTAATTTAGGCACTCATTAGCAATTCTAGTAGTGCTTTTTGTGCGTGTAAGCGGTTTTCTGCTTCGTTATAAATGACACTTTGTTTGCCATCAATTACTTCGGCAGTGACTTCTTCGCCGCGGTGAGCAGGCAAGCAGTGCATAAATAAAGCATCTGCATGGGCATTATCCATGATGCTTTGATTGACTTGAAAGTCTTTAAACGCAACTTCGCGTAATTTTTGTTCTTCTTCTTGCCCCATGCTAGCCCAAACGTCAGTCACTATTAAATCTGAGTCTTTAGCTGCATCTAATGCGTTATTAAAAAGTTGTATCCGCTCACCGCCTGATTTAACGATTTTGCTGTCAGGAAGATAGCCTTTTGGGCTGGCAATATTTAATTTGAAGTTTAATCGGATCGCTGCATTGATATAGGAGTGACACATATTATTGCCATCACCGATCCAAGTCACTGTTTTACCTTGAATATCGCCACGATGTTCAAAATAAGCCTGCATATCCGCCAATAACTGACAAGGGTGTAACAAGTCAGTTAAGCCATTAATAACAGGTACGCTAGAGTGCTCAGCAAACTCAGTGACTGTCGCGTGGTCATTGGTGCGCAACATAATGCCGTCAACCATGCTAGAGATAACTTTAGCGCTATCTTTAATCGGTTCGCCACGGCCTAATTGGGTATCGCGTGGTGATAAGAATATTGCACTGCCACCGAAATGCGTCATACCTGTTTCAAATGAAATGCGTGTGCGCGTCGAAGATTTTTCAAAAATCATCGCTAAAACTTGACCTTTTAAAGGTTGAAATTCAGGGTCGCGTTTATTTTTTAACTCAATAGCGCGCTGAATTAATGCGCGGAATTCATCGCTTGATAAATCAAGTAAGCTGATAAAGTGTCTTGGGTTCATAATATTATTTTTATTGTTGTGTATGACGATTAACTAAAACAGATAACTTGCTAACGAGCAGTTCAATTTGTTCTTTATTTACAATGATCGGCGGCAATAAACGGATCGTAGTTTCGCCTGTGATATTGATAAGTAGACCCTCTTCTAGGGCAGTCGTAACTAATTCGGTGCAAGGAACATCGAGCTGAATACCTATCATCATACCTTTATTGCGTACATCAAGGACATGCTTGTTGTTTTTTAATTGCTCAGTAAAAGCTTGCTGAATGGCATCACCTTTATCTGCCGCTTGCTGGCATAGATCTTCGTTTTCTATGGTATCTAAAACGGCTAGTGCGGCACTGCAAACTAAAGGGTTACCGCCAAAGGTCGAGCCATGTTTGCCAGCTGTTAAGAGTGTCGCTGCTTTGCCTTTGGCCATACAGGCACCAATAGGTACGCCATTACCAAGCGCTTTTGCAAGGGTGCAAACATCAGGAATGATGTTGTTGTGTTGAAAAGCAAACCAAGCGCCTGTTCTGGCGATGCCTGTTTGTACTTCATCTAACATCATTAACAAGTCGTGTTGGTCACAAAGCGCGCGAATCTTATTTAGATAATCAGGGGCAGGGATATTAACACCGCCTTCGCCTTGCACTGGCTCGACTAACACAGCAACAATATTAGGGTTTTGTTGGATGGCTATTTCGATAGCGTCGACATCGTTATAGGCGACGTGGACAAAACCTTCTAATAAAGGACTAAAGCCATCCTGTATTTTGAGGTTGCCTGTAGCTGATAAAGTGCCCATGGTGCGACCATGAAAGCTTTTTTGCATGATAATGACAGCAGGATTATCAATATTTTTGCTATGGCCATAGAGGCGGGCAATTTTAATTGCCGCTTCGTTAGCTTCTGCACCAGAATTACCAAAGAACACATTATCCATACCGCTAAGCTGACAAAGTTTTGTCGCTAGTTGTTCTTGGGCTTCTATATTGTATAGGTTGGATGTATGTAGCAAGGTCTTGCTTTGTGTGCAGATAGCTTCGTGGACAGCAGGGTGCGTGTGGCCTAAATTGCACACAGCAATACCTGAAAGCGCATCTAAATAGCGTTTATTATTTTGGTCCCAGAGCCATGCACCTTCGCCTTTAGTGAAAGTGACTGGCAGACGCCCGTATGTGGGCATGATATGGCTGGTCATAGTGATTTGTTTGTTTAAAGCAAAAAGCGCGCAGATAAGCGACAGTCTTTTTGAAAAAAGGGCTGATTATAGTTTTCTAAATTTTAATGAGCAAGTAATAAATGTTTTGACTCTGTACTTTTTTTGCAAGATAATTCCTGATAGTATTACTAGGTTTTTATCTTATTGAGTAAATGTAATGGATGTTATAGACAGAATTAAAGAGCAATTAGCGAGCAACGATGTAATTTTATATATGAAAGGCACGCCTGATTTTCCACAGTGTGGATTTTCTGGGCAAGTTGCGCAGATCATGAAGGCATGTAACGCGAAGTATGGTTCTTTTAATATTTTTGAAGATCAAGAAGTGCGCGAAGCTTTAAAAGAATATTCTCAGTGGCCAACTTACCCTCAACTTTATATTAAAGGTGAGTTAGTCGGTGGTTGCGATATTATTATGGATTTATATAATAAAGGCGAATTACAAAAAATGTTAGCTGCTGCGGATAGTGTGGCTGGCTAAGTTAAGTTTTGCATAATTAAGCAAAGGACGTTTACCTATAAAGTCGGCGTTTATTTTTGCTAAATAATAAAAAAAGGGAAGTGTTACTTCCCTTTTTTTATGTCGATTTTTTATTTTTATGCTTATTCTTGTTTTTGCGCAACATTCCTGCCGACCAGATTAGCAATTAATACGGCCAGATAAAATTGCCCTGCCACAGCCTCAAGAGCCACTATGGTTCTGGCCATCATTGACACAGGGGTAATGTCGCCATAACCCAGCGTTGTCAATGTAACCATACTGAAATACCACATTTGGAAAGTTGAATTCTGCTGTAAAGTCTCAGCGTTGGGTATTGAAAATGAGCTTGGCTTATAGAATTCAATTAATTGATAAAGAGAAGTCCAAGCTAGCCCTAAAATAAGATAAACGGTTAAGGCAGCATAGAGCATTTCAAGAGTAATAATTTTTTGCCGAATGATAAATTTAAGAATATACAGTGCAATATAAAACCAGAAAATGACTTCAGAGCCATGTCCTAGAATAATTAGTGAGTCGACGTCATAAAAAGTATAAAGCCAGCGACATGTAATGGTTAATACGGCAAGAATTAAGCTGATTATTAATGGGCGTTTACTATCAGCAATAGCGTAAATACTGGAAAGCACGAGCAAAATAAAATAACTGTTGAGTATTTTTAAGGCTATGACTGTTTCTTGTACTATAGGGTATATAAGAAAGTATAGAATTAGCGAAATGAGCAGAAGCAAAAAACGGTTATTTTTTTGCAAGAAAAGATTATAAAGGATAGGGTGTAAGGACATAGGCAACTCTTAAAGTAGTTGATTTATTATCATGGTAGAGGCGTTGTTTTAGCGCGATATAGAGTGCCAAAATGAAGAACAACTATGCTTTTTATCCATGTTATTTTGTTTGTTGCTATTATTACATAAGCCCTTTATATCAGGGTAAAGGAAATCAAATGTTGCGTTATGAATTTAAAGGGTACTGAGACTGGCTGCTAATTACACAATAACTACTGAAGGAAGAAGGTAAATAAGCTATGCGCGAATCCAATGGTTATTTGACAATCAATTATGTAAATATTCTGCAACAGCATATTTTTCTGGCTGAAGTTGTTTGGCAAGAGGGTGTTATTATTAAAATTAAACGCTTGGGCAAAGAGAATTCTGAGTATTCGTATCTGATTCCCGGCTTTATTGATGCTCATGTGCATATAGAGAGCTCAATGCTTACACCTATTGAGTTTTCACGTTTAGCAACACTGCATGGCACTGTTGCTAGTGTTTCTGATCCGCATGAAATTGCTAATGTGATGGGGTTGGAGGGAATTCGTTATATGTTAGAAAATGCTACATTAACGCCATTTAAAATTTTCTTTGGCGCGCCTTCTTGTGTACCGGCAACTCCTTTTGAAACAGCTGGCGCGACACTTGATGCGGTGGTATTAGAAAGTTTGTTTAAATCAGGTGAAGTCAGTTATTTATCAGAAATGATGAACTATCCAGGCGTACTAAATAAAGATTCTGCTGTTTGGGCTAAACTGGAATTAGCACGGAACTATAGCTGCCCTATAGATGGCCATGCTCCGGGCTTAATGGGCGAGCAAGTTAAGCAATATGCGCAAGCCGGTATTAGCACAGATCATGAGTGCAGCACGCTCGAAGAGGCTGAGCAAAAATTAGCGGTAGGTATGCAGATTTTGATACGAGAAGGTTCCGCAGCACGAAATTTTGATGCTTTGCATAGTTTGATTAGTGGTCACCCCGAGCAGATCATGTTTTGCAGTGATGATAAGCACCCAGATGATTTGTTAGCAGGGCATATTAACCAACTAGCTGCACGCTCTGTGGCGCTGGGGCATGATGTGTTTAAGGTGTTGCGTTGTGCCTGTATTAATCCTGTTGTGCATTACGATTTAGCTGTGGGGCAGTTAAAAGTAGGCGATGCAATGGATGCCGTTATGCTAAAGGATTTAATTAATTTAACGCCGCTTAAAACTTGGATTAATGGTGAACTAGTTGCTGAGCAAGGTAAGAGTCTAATCACTTCAGTTATAACTAAGTCTTGTAATCAATTTCAAGCGCGTAAAGTGACTGCTAATGATTTTTTAATTCCAGAAAATAGTGACCAGGTTCGAGTGATTAAAGCGCTGGATGGTGAATTACTCACTCCGGAATGGCAAACAACGCCTAAAGTTGAGCTGGGCTATATCGTGCCCGATAAAGAGCGCGATATTTTATTTTTAACGGTGATTAATCGTTACCAAGCCATGCCGCCTACTGTCGCGCTGATTAATGGTTTTGGTTTGCAACAAGGTGCTTTAGCCTCAACTGTGGCGCATGATTCGCATAATATTATTGCCGTGGCTGCGGATATAGATTCTTTGTGTATGGTTGTTAATACAATTATTGACCAACAAGGCGGGATTGCCGTGTGTCACCAAGATAAACTAGATATTTTACCGCTGCCTATTGCCGGATTAATGAGCGATCAAAGTGCTGAAGTCGTAGCTGTGCATTATGCTCAATTAGATCAACAAGCTAAACAGTTAGGTTCAAAATTGCGCGCTCCTTTTATGACTTTGTCCTTTATGGCTCTATTGGTTATTCCTGAACTGAAGTTGAGTGATCAAGGTTTATTTGATGGTCGAATTTTTCAATTTACATCACTAGAGGTATAAATTGATGCCGGCTTTTTTGCTCAATCGAAGTGAATATATTGCTAATGCAAACGACGGACAAGTGTTGCTCGATTTTCTACGCACTGAGCAAAAATTAACGGGGACTAAACAAGCCTGTCGTGAAGGTGATTGTGGTGCTTGCTTGGTGTTATCAGGGCAATGTATTAATGGCGTGATGCACTATCAAGCAGTCAATAGTTGTCTGTTACCGTTGGGTTTAGTTCATGGGCGACATATCGTTAGTATCGAAGGGCTTAATGGTGAAATATTAAATCCTGTTCAACAGGCTTTAGTTGATCAAGGTGCTATTCAATGCGGTTTTTGCACTGCTGGTATAGTGGTTGCAATCACCGCTTTTTTAATGAATGCTACTGAATCTTCAGTTGATCTTGCCGTGGATGCTTTGGCAGGAAATTTATGTCGTTGTACTGGATACGCAGGCATCAAACGTGCACTGCATCAGCTGTGCCAGCAGTTCGATTTAAGTCATTCTCAGTCACAGACGCGGATTAATGATTTAATTCGCTGGGGGATTTTACCAGACTATTTTGCTGATATCCTGACGCGTTTAGCGGCATTGCCTGAGTCTATTTCTTTAGCTGAAAAGCAAGCAGTTAATGTTGCTGGGGGAACTGATTTATTTGTGCAAAAAGCAGAACAACTCATGTCTATGCCATTAGCTTTTATTGACCATTCTGAAAGCATTTGCATAGATCAGGAGTCATGCACAATATCAGCGTCTACACGTATTGAAACCATAAGGCAATCAGACAAATTACAGGCTTTATTTCCACAAATAGACGATGATTTTAAATTAATTTGTTCATCGGCTATACGCCAGCAAGCGACGCTCGGTGGTAATTTTGTTAATGCCTCACCCATTGGCGATTTAAGTGTGTTTTTTCTCGCTTTAGATGCGCAGCTAAGCATTCGTTCATCGACACATAAGCGTCGTGTTGCATTACGCCACTTTTTCCTGGACTACAAACAGGTAGATTTACAAGAGGGGGAATTAATCCGAGAAATTGATTTTCAATGCGCTGAATCACCGATAAGATTAAGCTTTGAAAAAGTCAGTAAGCGTCAGCATTTAGATATTGCCAGTGTCAATTCGGCTATGTCGGTTAGCGTACAGGATGATAAATTCAAACAAATACATATATCACTTGGTGGAGTGGCGGCTATTCCGCTTTATTTGCAGAAGACTTGTGCTTTTTTACAAGATAAAAAGATAGCAATTGACTTATTAAAACAGGCTCTCGCTGTTGTACAAACAGAAATCTCTCCGCTTTCTGATATGCGCGGTAGTGCCGAATATAAGCGATTATTAGCGCAACAACTTTTAATCGCGCACTGGCTCAAGCTTTTGCCTGAGTATGTCAGTTGGGAGGATTTTCAATGAATTCAGATGCTGCTTTACATGCGCAAGGTAAAGCGCAGTTTATTGATGATATTGCCTTAACAGCTGATACTTTACATGCCTTTCCTTTGGTTTCTACGGTAGCCCATGGCACGATAGAGTTATTAGACCTTAGTGCAGCATTGGCCTTATCGGGCGTGGTTAAAATTCTCACGGCTAGAGATATTCCAGGGGTCAATCAAACGGGCAATATTGAGCCCGATGAAGTGTTATTAGTCGGGGAAGAGGTCTGTTATCAAGGTCAGCCTATTGCACTGGTTATTGCTCAAACAGCTAAATTAGCTCGTCAAGCCGCTAAGTTATGCGTTGTTGAGTATCAGGCTTTGCCGGCTATTTTTGATGCGCGAGAGGCGGATCAGCAGGGTTTACATATTGCACCGCCGCGTAGTTTTTCTATCGGTAATGTAGATTCTATTTGGCAGAATTGTAACGTGGTTGTTGAGGGTAGTGCTGGAACTGGCGCGCAAGAACATGTTTATTTGGAAACACAAACAGCGATTGCGACCCCGCTGGAAAATGGGCAATTAAACATCATTTCAGCGACTCAGTCTCCCGGAATGGTGCAACGAATTACTGCGCGAGTTTTAAATTGTGCTATGCATAAAATCGAAGTCGATGTTTTACGCTTGGGTGGTGCTTTTGGTGGCAAGGAAGAGCAGGCAACACCTTGGGCAGTTATGGCTGCTTTAGCGGCAAGTAAAGCACAGCAGCCAGTGAAAATCGCTCTGACGCGTGCTGAAGATATGCGATTTACAGGTAAACGTCATCCTTATAACGCAGATTTTAAAATCGGTTTAAATGCTGCGGGCAAAATTCTGGCATATGAAGTAACTTATTACCAAAATGCAGGTGCGTTTGCAGATCTATCCTTATCTATTTTGGAACGTTCATTATTTCATGCGACGAATAGTTATTTTATTGCTCATGTTCGAGCCACGGCGATAAGTTGTCGTACTAGTTTACCTCCCAATACTGCCTTTCGTGGCTTTGGTGCACCACAAGCTATGTTTATTCTAGAAAGTGCTATTTTTAAAGCGGCTCAAGCAATGCATGCTGATCCAGCTTATATTCAGCAGCAGAATTTATTGCAGCAGGGTGATGCTTTTCCTTATGGCATGTTAGTGAAAAATGCACAGGCTATTGCCAGTTGGAAGCAATTACATCGAGATTTTGCATTAGAGCAACAGCAACAAGCTATTGCCGATTTTAATGCTAGCCATGCTTTAGAAAAAAAGGCATTAGCACTAATGCCGGTTTGTTTTGGCATTGCTTTTACTGCTTTTTTTCTAAATCAAGCAGATGCTTTGGTGCATATTTACAGTGATGGCAGTGTTAGTATCAGTTGTGGAGCGGTAGAAATGGGGCAGGGTGTTAAAGTTAAATTAGCCAATATTGCCGCTCAGGTTTTAGGGGTTGATAAGCAACGCATTAAACTGGAAAGTACCAATACTACGCGTATTGCCAATATGTCACCGACTGCCGCAAGTACTGGGACAGATTTGAATGGTCAGGCGATAAAAATTGCCTGTGAGCAGATATTACAGCGCCTTAAAAAGCAGGCTGCGCAACAGTTAAAAGTAGATAGCAAGCTTATTAGTTTAGCTAATGAATATGTTTATATTGATGGGGAAATTAGCCAATTAACTTGGCCTTCATTAATTGGACAAGCTTATATGGCGCGTTGCGGGCTTTCTGCTCAAGCGCATTATGCGACACCCAATTTAAGCTTCGACCCTAAAGTAGAAAAAGGCGAACCCTTTGCTTATCATGTGTATGGTTGTGCCGCAGTTGAAGTGACGCTCGATTGCCTGCGTGGGCGTTATCAAGTTGATAAGGTTAAAATCATCCACGATGTCGGTCAAAGTCTTGCTCCAGAAATAGATCGAGGTCAAATTGAAGGGGCGTTAGTTCAAGGTTTGGGCTGGATGACCACAGAAGAGATTGTTTATGATCAGGATGGACATTTACAAAGCGACAATTTGACCACTTATAAAATCCCCGATATTTATGATGCACCAGAGATTGAGTTGAATTTTTTAACAGGGGCTAATAATCCCAATGCTATCTTTAATTCAAAAGCCGTAGGTGAGCCGCCTTTTATGTATGGGATTGGTGCTTATTTTGCTTTAGTTAAAGCGATACAGGCGTTTAATCCGGCATATGCGCCGAATTTTTCCGCCCCGATGACGCCCGAGAAGGTGCTATTGGCTTTGTATAAGAAAAAACAATGAACCTGATGAAGGCAAGTCACTGTGATTTTGAGAAAAAGTAATATATAAAAACAGATAATATTTTTAACCTGAAAAGCATGACTTTAATATGTTTCAGGTATCACTAAACAGAGGAAGTGGTTATGCAAGATCCTATAGGTCAAATCAAAGATAAAATTGAAGATGTTCGTAGTGGTAAACTTATTTTTATTTCGCATTGCTTACTGAATCAGAACGCGTGTGTAAAAGGTATTTCTTCTGAACCAGCAATGATTACACCGCTGATTAAATTGTTAATGGAGAATGATGTCGGAATTTATCAAATGCCTTGTCCTGAAGTTAGTTATTATGGATCGGCACGCTGGGGGCAGGTAAAAGGGCAATATTCGACCCCTATGTTTCGTAAGCATTGTCGAAAAATAGCCGAGCAAATGTTCGACTATATCGAGAATTATACGGATACTGGGCACCGAGTAGTTGGTATTGTAATGCGTGATGGTAGCCCTACTTGTGGGTTACATCGAACTGCTGTGTCAGCCGATAATGATCAGGTTTGGGGTGGCATGGTTTGGCAAGTACCAAAACAGCGGTTTGCTGAGACTCAAGGCGTTTATTGTGAAGAACTTCATGCAGAGCTGCAACAAAGGCAATTAAAGGATGTTTTATTCCTGAGTTTACCGGAAGTTCCTGAAGCCGGTAATTTTGATGCAATGTTGGAAGAAATTAGAAAGGCAGTGCAGTAGCTTGTTAAATCAAAAATAACTTATGAAATTTATATTAATACTGGTAGCAATTTTAGCGGGTATGTCACTGCCGGTACAGGCGGTATTAAATGCAAAAATGGGCAAGGCGCTAGGTGATCCTATCTATGCCTCCTTAATTTCATTTGTTTTTGGTGCAATTAGTATGTTTATTTACGCATTGATTACTAAGGTTAATTTAGGAGCAATTAATCAAGCTGCAAATGTACATTGGCCTGTTTGGCTGGCTGGGACAATGGGCGCATTTTATGTCACTGCGGTAATTATTTTGACGCCTAAATTGGGAGCCGCACTTGCTTTCTCTCTAGTGACTGCTGGGCAGCTTGGCGTGGCGATAATTCTTGATCATTATGGCTGGCTTGGAATGCCTGTACATATAATAAGCTGGCCTCGGTTAGTGGGGATCCTGTTAGTTACCGTAGGTGTGGTCATTATTCATAAGTTTTAATAAGCATTTATTTTGCATTAAGCGAGGTGTTATTTGGGTAAGCAGGTAGTGTTTTGGGCAGATTGCCTGAAAGCACTCAAAAGAAAACAGGATTTAGCTTTATTACTGGTTGTTGATAGTCGCGGCAGTTCGCCGGGTAAAGCGGGCGCTAAACTGTTTATTGATGCTGATGGTACAAGCTGTGGCACCATTGGAGGAGGGAAAGTTGAATATGACTTGTCTGCGCAAGTGCTTTCTTTATTGCATGAACCAGACAGTTGTACTCGGTTATTTTATCAGCAGCATAATGGCTCTGGGCAGGTTTGTGGCGGTACACAAACCGTTTTGTTTTATCGCCTGACGCAAGCAGATTTATGCATATTAGAGCAGATTAATCAGGTTTTTCAGGAGCGAGTTGTTAGGCAATTAAGCTTTACGTCACAAGGGTTAATGCTTGGTATTCCTGAAGAAACATCCCCAGAGTTATTTTTTAGCGATAGTTTAGAAACAGGTTGGATATATCAAGAATTGATAGGTGCACAGAAAACCGCCTATATCATTGGTGGTGGGCATGTCAGTTTGGCTTTATCGCAGGTTTTGGCTTTGCTGGGCTTTGAAATTATCGTGATTGATCAGCGGTCAGCAGTGAAAACTATGAATGATAACCACTTTGCTCAGAGAAAAATTGTTGCACCGTATACTGAAGTTGACCGGTTGGTTCCTGATGGTAAGCAGGTGTATATTTTTATTATGACTCATAGCCATGTAACAGATCAGCAGGTTTTGGCTAAGCTTGCTAATAAGCAATGGGCTTATTTAGGGGTTTTGGGCAGTCAACGCAAGATTAAGCTATTACAGGATAATCTGAGCGAGTTTATTGACCCTGAGCGCTGGAAGTTGATACATGCGCCTTTGGGGTTGTCGATTAATAGTTCGACACCTATGGAGATAGCAATTAGTATTGCAGCTGAATTGATTCAATTGAAATAGGGTTAGCTGTTAGTTTACGAAATGAGTGGGAGCTGACCTTTCATGAAGCATACAAGGCGTAAATATCTGGATTGATTTTCATTAGTTCTTAGTGATTCAAACCACAAATAAAAAATTTAGAGTTAATTTTGGAGGTTTTTTGAGACTATAATTTGTAGTGTTATTTATTTATGGTCAACCGGACAGGGGTAACAGGTAATTTAGAATTTCAACAATGAAAAATTATAAATTGGAAAATAGGCTATGAGCATTTTAGTAAAGAAAAGGGATTATTTGCAGTGGGTTTCTTCATTAAATTTAGATGACCTCTCTGATACTGAAAGAAAATTACTCAATTTACTAATTGCTAATTTTGATGATATCGCTTTGTTAGGTACATACAATGGAGCAAGAGCAAAAAAGATTGGTAAATTGGTTGAGGAAAGTCACGAGTCTTTAGCAAATAATGTGCTAATTTCATCCTTTCAGGGCGAAAGCGATTCCCTCTCACATACAAAAATTTCCGAAGTTTCTATTGGTCCATTTAGAGGATTTACATCTACTGAGCATTACACCATGAAAGCGGTGTAATGGTCTAATAAAGCAGGGAGACTTTTAAAGGCTGATTTATAATATAAAGGCTGGAAGTAAAAGAGAGTTAAATCGTTATGTGTAAAGAACGAGCGTTTAACTCTAAAGCACTTTCATGCATCGCTTCTGATAAAGTAGGGTGTGCGTGGATAGTGCGCGCTAAGTCTTCGGCTGTAGCTGAGAACTCCATTGCTAGCACCGCTTCGGCAATCAGTTCGGAAGCGAGATGACCGATGATATGTACGCCTAAAATCAGCTCTGTTTCGGCATGGATAATGACCTTTACCATTCCTTCCGTGCTGCCCATAATTTGCGCGCGACTGGTTGCGCTAAAAGGGAAGCTACTGATTTTTATATTTTCACCTATCGCGAGTAAATCTTGTTCAGACTGACCTACCCAAGCAATTTCTGGGTCAGTATAGATAACATTCGGGATCGTATGATAGTTAATCGGTGAGTGCTGGCCTGCGATATGTTCTGCGACAAAAGTACCTTCTTCAATACCTTTATGCGCTAGCATAGGGCCGGATAAGGTTAAGTCACCTATGGCATAAACACCCGGTAATGTTGAACAGCAGTTCTTATCGACATGAACAAAACCTTCTTCATCTAATAAAAGATCGGCAGAAGGAGCAATCAGTGTTTCCGTATTGGGTTTTCGCCCCGAAGCAACGACGAGTTTATCAAAAGCGCATTGGTGGCGGCCTTGCTGATCTTCGTATTCTACATTAACTTGCTGACCGACTATGCTAGTGGAAATTACCCGAGAACCTAAGCGGATATCTAAGCCTTGTTGACTATAAAGTTTAAAAGCTTCATCTGATATTTCATGGTCTGCCATGCTCATAAAGAAATCTTGAGCTTCAAGTAGAACGACTTTTGTGCCCAGTTTGTTCCATATTCCTGCTAATTCTATACCGATCGCACCCGCACCAATAATACCTAGCGTTTTAGGTATGCTTTGTAAGTTTAATGCACTTTGTGGATTAATAATAAATTCATTATCTATAGGTGCGAAGCTTAGTTGTGTGGCGCTTGAACCTGCTGCAAGAATGATTTTATTCGCAGTAATGACTTGAGGTATGCCGCCGTTAATAGGCGTTATTTCTACTCGGCTTGGGTTGATTAATTGCGCATGTGCATGAATGGATTCTACTTTATTTTCGGTAAAAATCTTTTCAATCTGTTGGTTTAACGCGCTAACAATCGATTCTTTGCGTTGTTGCATACGTGGAATATCAGCTTGAATGTTACTTGCGCTAATGCCATGGTCAGCAATATCATGATTTAGTTTATGAAATAATTTAGCGGATTCTAATAAGGCAACGGCAGAAATACAGCCGCCATTTACATAGTTACCACCTAAACAATGCGGCTTTTTTTTGTTCGCCCAATTATCAATACATGCTGTTTTTAAACCTAATTGTACGGCGCGGGTTGCTGCAACATAGCCAGCAGGCCCCGCACCTATAACAATAACATCGTAATCATTTTTTGTATCTGACATAAGGCTATCCTCATTAAATATTGAGTAATAAATGCGCGGGTGATTCTAAGCCTTCCTTGATTGCCACGAGAAACTGCACTGCATCACGACCGTCGACTAGGCGATGGTCGTAAGAGAGAGCTAAATACATAATGGGGCGAATAACAATTTCTCCCTTTTCTACAACAGCGCGTTCAGTAATTGCATGCATACCTAAAATAGCGCACTGAGGTGGATTAAGAATGGGGGTAGATAGCATGGAACCAAAAATTCCGCCATTGGTAATGGTAAAAGTACCGCCATTTAACTCATCATAAGTCAGTGTGCCCGCTTTTGCTTTGGCGCCAAAATCAACGATATTTTTTTCAATGCCGGCAAAGTCAAGTTGATCGGCATCCCGTAAAACAGGGACAATTAAACCGCGTGGTGAGGCAACAGCAATACCGACATCGTAATAACCATGATAAATAATATCTTCATCATCGATAGAGGCATTGATGGCTGGGAAGCGTTTGAGCGCTTCGATTGAGGCTTTAATGAAAAAAGACATAAAGCCTAATTTAACATTGTGTTTTGCAGTAAATCGATCTTGATATTGTTGACGTAAGTCCATGACACTTTGCATATTCACCTCGTTAAACGTAGTGAGCATGGCGGCGTTTTGTTGAGCCTGCAATAAACGTTCGGCGACTTTGGCACGTAAACGCGTCATCGGTACGCGCTGTTCAGGACGGACGCTATTTTTGCTAATGGATTTACTTTCTCCGTCAGTAGAGTCTGTTAAATTAGTTCCTACCGTCTCAGTAATGATAGCTTTAGGCGGTTCTACTGCAATTGTAGGTGCTGTCTCTTGAGCATTGTTAGCTAAATAATCTTGAACATCAGATTTTGTAATTCGATCACCTTTTCCTGTACCTTTGATTAAGCTTGGGTCAAGGTTGTTTTCAAAAATGATACGCCTTACCGCTGGGCTCAGAGCGATTTCCGGTTTAACGTGAACCGCTTCTTGTTGTGCGGGCGCACTTTTTCCTGCTACGTTAGCGTTGTTTGGAATCGATTGCACAGTGATCATAGCCAGCAAGTCACCACTAGTGACTGTGCTGTTATCTGGGGCAATAATTTCAGTTAGTATGCCAGATTCAGGGGCAGGGACTTCGAGTACTACTTTATCAGTTTCCAAATCGACGAGATTTTCATCTTTTTGAATGAAATCTCCTGGTGCTTTATGCCAACTAATTAAAGTTGCATCAGCAACTGATTCAGGTAAAGTAGGGACGCGTATTTCAATGCTCATATTATTTTCCTAGGCTGAGTGGCCATATAAGGCTTTTTCTACAACTTCTTTTTGCTGTTCTAAATGTTTCGCTAAATTTCCCACAGCAGGCGAAGAAGATGCCGGTCGACCGCAGTAAGTTAATTTAACGTGCTCAGGTTTGAATTGGACGAAATTATGTCTCGATTGATACCACGCTCCTTGATTTTGAGCTTCTTCCTGACACCACGCTAAAGTCGTTAGGTTTGGATATTTTTCAAATTCTGCTTTAAAGTCGACAATAGGAAAAGGATAGAGCTGTTCAATACGGATGATAGCGACATTATTGGGATTATTCTGCTCGCGGGCCTCTATTAAATCGTAATAAACTTTCCCTGAACATAATACTAAACGAGTTACTTTTTCTTCGATGATTGAGATATTTGTCTCTGAAATAATCGTCTTAAAATGCCCGTTCACTAAATCTTCTAAGGAGGAAATAGCGAGCTTATGACGTAATAAACTTTTAGGGGACATGACGATAAGCGGTTTGCGATAAGTACGCAATGCCTGCCTACGTAATAAGTGAAAGATTTGTGCGGGCGTAGAAGGCACACAAACTTGCATGTTTTGATCAGCACATAACTGTAAATATCGCTCTAATCGCGCTGATGAATGCTCAGGGCCTTGGCCTTCAAGGCCATGGGGTAGTAGCATGACTAAGCCGGATAAGCGCCCCCACTTACTTTCGCCTGAACTAATAAACTGATCTATGACGACTTGCGCGCCATTAGCAAAATCACCAAATTGCGCTTCCCAAATTGTTAGCGTTTCAGGTACGGTTGAACTGTAGCCATATTCAAAACCTAACACGCCAGCCTCAGATAAAATAGAATCAAAAATTTGTGGCCGCCCTTGATCTATATCTAGATGTTTAATAGGGATATAGGAATCACCATTGATTTGGTTGTGCAAAATAATATGTCTATGGAAAAAAGTACCTCGACCAACGTCCTGACCCACTAAACGTACATTCTGCTTATCTAATAACAAAGTGGCATAAGCCATATTCTCCGCAAATCCCCAGTCTAAAGGCATTGCACCAGCTGCCATTTTACGGCGATTGTCCATAATTTTGGACACGCGGGGGTGCAGTTCAAATTCTGGCGGTAAGCGTTGTGATTGATTATTACAAAAGCGAATTCGCTCTAAAGGAACGCGAGTATCACAAGGAATATCCCATTCTTGGTTAACATATTTATCCCAGAGCTTGGAGTAGGAATAGCCCGTTTCTAATATTGGCCGAGATACTGGCTGACCGGCATCGAGCAAATCTTGATAAGCCTGCTCCATATCCTGCGTTTGCTGTTCTGTAAGAATGTTTTTTTTGATTAACTCGGCCGCGTATAGAGCGCGAGTTGTATTCAATGCATTGATTTTTTTGTACATCATCGGCTGAGTCGTTGCCGGCTCATCGGCTTCATTATGGCCACGACGACGGTAGCAAATTAAATCAATGACCACATCTTTATTAAACGTAGAGCGGTAATCTAAGGCCATTTGGGTAACAAAAAGTACCGCTTCTGGATCATCACCATTGACATGAAAAACCGGAGCCTGAATCATATTGGCAACATCGGTGCAATACAGAGTAGAACGTGCATCAAATGGATTGCTGGTGGTAAAGCCTATTTGGTTGTTGATAACGACATGTATAGTGCCACCGGTTGCAAAAGCGCGAGTTTGCGCCATATTTAAGGTTTCCATCACAATGCCTTGCCCAGCAAAAGCAGCATCACCATGAATAAGGATAGGGATGACGATATTCGCACTGTTTTTGCCATATCTGTCTTGGCGTGCTTTTACCGAGCCTTCGACCACTGGATTTATAATTTCTAAATGAGAGGGGTTAAAGGCCATAGTGACATGTGCAACTCCATTCTCAGTTGCAACATTGGAAGAAAACCCCATATGATATTTAACATCACCTGAAATCACACCGCGACTAGTTTCGGCAGTGCCTTTGAATTCACTAAATAGTTGAGCGGGACTTTTACCTAGAATATTGATTAATACGTTTAAACGACCACGGTGCGCCATACCAATAACGATCTCTTTAGATCCATATCTACCAGAGCGCTGTATTAATTCATCTAAAATAGGAATAAGACAGTCACCGCCTTCTAGTGAAAAACGTTTTTGCCCGACAAAATTGCGGTGCAAATATTTCTCGATACCTTCAGCAGCGGTTAGTTGTTGTAACAGCCAAGTCCTTTTGGGAGTATCAAGATTTTCACCTGGCCTAGAACCTTCTAAGCGGTTTTTGATCCAACGTTTAATATCAGTATCGAATATATGCATATATTCAGTGCCAATATTGCCGCAATAAATTTCTTTTAGCGTACTAATAATAGTTTTTAGCGGTAAGCGGTCTACGCCATAAAGAGTTCCTGTATCGAATAGCGTATCTAAATCAAGTTCAGATAAACCGTAATAATTAGGGTCGAGATCAGGGATTTTTTTCTGTATTTTACCGAGTGGGTTATTGGTCGCCATTTGGTGGCCATGGGCGCGGTAATGATTGATTAGGCGAGCGACAGCAGATTGTTTTTTGACACTTTCTTCGGTAAACCCTTGCAGTTCCGCTATGCGCGACGTGCTAGATGAAGCAAGTTGAGCAAAGCGCTCTACAACGGGACTGTGGGCAATATCGCGCTTGCTTAACGTCTTTTGTAATTCTGTGAAATGATCACGCCAGCTGCTTTCAACCGACTCAGGGTTTTCTAAGAACTGCTCATATAGATCCTCTATATAAACAGCATTACTGCCATAAAGTGCCGAGGTATCTTGAAACAATTTAAGCAAGTTACTCATAAAAAAAATCCAGTTTAGCGTGCAAATTATATTTTATTTAGCCGTAGATGGTATATTACCAAGAAAATAGAGGTGCGGGAAAGATATAGCTTAAAATGATAGTGGGCAGGTATCAATAAAAGAAAATTGCACCGTAATTGTGTGTTATTTTTGCTAAAATAGTGCGGAAAATTTAACATTTTCGATGTTCAAATAAATAAAATACTTATGAAAACAGATAAAAAATTAAGCATTAAAGTCAAATCAAAAACTGAGCGGCGCATTATGGAGGAGCCTCAGATGGAAGTTATTACTGAATGGAATATTAAACGAATTTTTATTGCTCTGTTGGTCTTATTGCTTTTAGTCATTATTCCTGGTTATTACTTAAACAGCCTGAATGAAGATCCGGCGCTTAAAGATATTAAGCAGCCAGTCATAACAACTGAAACTATTACTCCCGCTCCAAAAACAGAGATGTCAGTTATCAAACCCGACATAGTGGAAGTAATTAAGCCACTAAAGGATGAGGTAATAAAATCAGAAGATACTCAGTTAAAAAAAGAAGTCATATTGCCTGAGAAAATTAAATCAGTAGCACAAACGTCCGCTAAATCTGTATCTGAACAATTACACCCTAATATTTCTCGTGCTAGATTGGCTAAAGGAATGAAAGATAAAGAACCTTATGGGAATGTAGAGCTGCCTTTTCTGGTAAATAGTGAGCAGGCGGAAGGTTTGTTTTATTTTACGGAAATAAATAATATGAAAGGAGATACAGTATTTCATGAATGGCTAAAAGATGGAAAATCTATTTATAAACGAAAAATTAGAATTCGTGGTAATCGTTGGCGTGTTAGTACCAGTAAGTTATTTAATAATAAGCATACCGGTGAATGGCAAGCAAGGACGCTGGATGCGCAAGGTATTATTCTTAATAAAATAGATTTTCTGGTTACAGTAAATAAAAATTAGTATTTTTAAAGCTTTGATTTTATAATAATTAAGAAGTGTTTATTTTAATATTAAGCACAGAGTATTAATAAGTAACGATTTTAAGGTTAAATAACATGAGTGATTTAAATAATCTGTCTGTAACTGAACTACAGCAAATGATGCAAAATGTAGAGCTTGCATTAAAAGAAAAGCAAGATAGCGAACGTAAAGACGTATACGCACAAATTAGAGCATTAGCCGCTTCAGTTGGCGCTACAGTTGAAATCTCTGATGCAAAAGAAAAAACAGTACGCAAAACGGGAAAAGTGGCGCCTAAATTTCGTAATCCTGATAATGCAGATATTACTTGGACAGGACGTGGTGTTACGCCTAAGTGGATGCGTGCATTGCTTGAGGCCGGCAGAGATAAATCAGATTTTTTAATTTAAGTATTGAGCAAATCACAATTAAAAGGCGATCTATATGATCGCCTTTTTTATGACTAATATTTATCAGTGAGTAATATGAGTATGTGGATACAAAAAGAATTTAACTTAACAGAAAGGCCGAGGGGATTTCATTTAATTACTCAGGATGTCGTTAATAAAATCCCTGATTTGAATTTAATTAAACATGGTCTGTTTAATTTATTTATAAAACATACTTCAGCTGCACTCACGATTAATGAAAATGCTGATCCAACCGTTAGGTTAGATTTTGAAAGTCATTTTAATCAATTTGTACCAGAAAGAGCGCCTTATTATCAGCATGATTATGAAGGTGATGATGATATGCCTGCACATTTAAAAAGTAGTATTTTAGGTGTTAGTGTTAATATCCCAATTAGCCAAGGAAAATTAAATTTAGGTATTTGGCAGGGTATTTATCTTTGTGAACACCGTAATCATGGTGGAAGTCGTCAATTTGTTGCAACCATTTCAGGGCAAAAGTATGAGTAAAGCAATCCATTTGAATTTTGAAGAATATGGGCAACCTTTATTACCTACGTTATTAATTATTCATGGTTTTTTTGCTTCTTCACGCAATTGGCGACAAATAGCTAAAAAGCTAGCTGAGCATTATCATGTTTATGTATTAGATATGCGTAATCATGGCGAGTCAGCGCATGTGCCAGAAATGGATTATCCCGAAATGGCCGCAGATATTAAGTTATTTCTTGATACGCATAATATAGAGGCTGCTCATTTTATCGGCCATAGTATGGGCGGTAAGGCGGTTATGTGGTTTGCTTTACATCATTCCGAGCGTATTAATCGACAAGTTATCGTGGATATATCGCCAGTGACTTATCGACATAGTTTTGATAATTTGATTGGTGCTTTGCAAGAGTTACCTTTGGAGCAATTAACGAATCGTAAGCAGGCGGATGATTTGCTTTCTAGGCCTATTCCAGAGGCCAGTTTTCGGCAGTTTTTACTGCAGAATCTCGTGCTTAAAGAGGGGCGATATCATTGGCGTGTTGATTTAGCTATTTTTGCTAAAACGGCTGACAATATTATCGCTTTTCCTGAGGTGGGAGCATTGCAGGCTTATACGCGTGATACATTATTCTTGGGCGGGGAAATGTCTGATTATGTAATAGAAGAAAGTGTTTACGCTTTATTTCCTAAGGCACAGGTAACAATTATTGCAGGGGCTGGGCACTGGATACATGCGCAGCAACCTGAAGCATTTTGCCAAGCAGTTTATGATTTTTTGAATTGACTTTTAGTATGGTTAATATTTTAAAGCTAATATAGGGTATATGGTTCACATACTCCCCTTAAATTTCATATAAAAATATCGTCATCTCCGAAGTCTTTTATCGGGGATCTATGTTAAACGTAGATTCCTGCTAACAGCATGCAGGAATGAACTGAAAAAACTGCCTGTACCCTTTAATAATGAGAAGTTACGAAAATATCAAAAAAAACACCTGAATGGATCTATGTTTGGTGTTTCTCTGGTAAAGTCATGAGTTTAGTCTAGCTCAATTATTCAATGGCCAATTCTTTAATTTTTCGAGTCAGAGTATTGCGGCCATAACCTAAAAGGTTGGCTGCTTCATTTCGGTGTCCTTGAGTTTTCACTAAAGCTGATTTAATTAAAATTTTCTCAGTTAAAGGGATAATCTGCTTGGCAATGTCTTTTTCTCCTCGGTTTATTTTTTCTTCGATTGCATTTTTTAGGTTTGATTCCCAGTCATTTCCTAAGTTTATTGATTTTTCAGTGCTTTGGCTTGATGTCTTTTTAGATAGTAATTCAGGAGGTAAATCAGCTAAATGCACTTCTCTACCTGTCGCCATGACGGTAAGCCAGCGGCAAATATTTTCTAATTGGCGTACATTGCCAGGCCATGGTAATGCACATAAATAAGACTCGGCTTCAGGCATTAATATTTTTATTTCAGTATTTAATTCCTCTGCAGCCGAGCTTAGAAAGTGTTGCATTAGTACGGGAATGTCTTGACTGCGATCATGTAAAGGTGGAATATGAATGCGAATTACATTAAGGCGATGAAATAAATCTTCTCTAAATAAGCCTTGTTCGACTAGTTCTTCAAGGTTTTGGTGTGTCGCAGCAATAATGCGTACATTTACTGTAGTAGGTGTATGGGCACCCACCGAATAAAATTCATTATCTGCTAGCACGCGTAGTAAGCGCGTTTGTAATTCCGCTGGCATGTCGCCAATTTCATCCAGAAATAAAGTGCCATTATTGGCTTGTTCAAAGCGACCTACGCGCCTTGAATTGGCTCCAGTAAAAGCGCCTTTTTCATGACCAAATAATTCTGATTCCATTAGGTCTTTAGGGATGGCGGCCATATTTAAGGCGATAAAAGGTTCTTTAGTGCGCGGGCTATGTCGATGTAAAGCTTTAGCAACTAATTCCTTACCTGTTCCAGATTGGCCATTGATAAGGACTGTAATATGTGAGCGTGCTAACCGGCCTATAGCGCGAAAAACTTCTTGCATAGCTGGAGCTTCGCCAATGATTTCAGGTGGGGCGGTTAGTTCCTTATTGATTTTTGGTTTTTTGATTTTTTGCTGCTCGTTATGTAAGCAGGCACGCATAACAATGGCCAGCATCTCTTCAATATCAAAAGGTTTAGGTATGTATTCAAAGGCTCCACCATGAAAAGCAGAAACGGCACTGTCTAAATCCGAATGTGCCGTCATAATAATAACGGGTAATTTAGGGTGCGAGTGCTGAAGTTTTTCTAATAAGGCTAAGCCGTCCATGCCATCCATGCGAATATCAGATACTAAAGCATCGGGCGTATCATCTTTCAGTGCTTCAAGTAGCGCGAGTGCAGATGCAAAGCTACGTGTAGTGATATTATTTTTTGCTAGCGTTTTTTCAATCACCCAGCGAATAGATTTATCATCATCGATGATCCATACATGATATTTGTTAGTCATTAACATTTCCTACAGGTATATAAATTGAAAAAATTGTTTCATCGGGGGTGCTACTGCACTCAATGATGCCATTGTATTGATTAATAATTGACTGGGCGATGGGTAAGCCTAGCCCAGTACCGTTACTGCGGCCTGTAATCATGGGATAGAAAATTTGGCTCATAAGTTCCGGCTTTATTCCTGAGCCGTTATCGATAATGTCGATTTTCGCTGTAAGTTTGTGGTGCTTTCCGGCAATTGTCATTTGTCTAATGACACGTGAGCGTAAAGTTATTTTGCCTTCACTATTCCCTTCAACGGCTTGAGCAGCATTACGCACAATATTTAAAAATACTTGGATTAATTGGTTTTTGTCAGCTTGCAATTCGGGAATGCTGGGGTCATAGTCTCGCACTAATGTGAGCGAATCATTAGCTTCGGCTTGCACCAGTTGCCTGACCCGCTCTAATGCCTCATGTAGGTTGAATGATACCTTGTTAGGGACTTTGTTGGGGCCGAGCATTTTATCCATCAGTGATGTCATACGGTCAGCTTCTTCGATGATAATTTGGGTGTACTCTGTTAATTCATTATCTTCTAGTTCAAGCGCTAGTAATTGTGCAGCGCCACGCAAGCCGCCCAAGGGGTTTTTTATTTCATGTGCAAAGCCGCGCATTAGCATGCGCGAGGTATTTTGTTGGTCTAAAAGTTGTTCTTCTTTGGAGATGCGTAAATGACGGTCGACTTGTGTTAGTTCAATTAAGATTTCCGTAGCGTTGTCACGCTCAATGATGGGAGTGGCACTAATATTAATGGTGATATTTTTACTTTGTATACGTAAACTCAGTTCGCGGTTTACGAAGGCCTCATCGTGCGATACCGATTTCTCTAGATCCTTAATGAGCTTTGTATCGCTAATAAATAAAGACTGTGCTGACTTCCCCTTTAAATGCCTTGAGCTATCTCCAAGTAAAATCTCACCTGCTATGTTGATATAGGTGAGCTTTAAATTGGCATTAAAAAGTAGAATAGCTACAGTTAGGTTATCCAGTATTTTGTTTTGCACAGTCATTTAGTTTGTGAATAATATTGTTTAAGTTAAAGCAATTTCCAGACCAAATTAAAATATAAGCTGAGTTTAGGATTTCTAAAGGTTTGAGAGATTAATACGATTCGAAACTAACAAGGGTGGACTTTCAATTTTGAGTGATGGCTTTGGTCTTTATGCATCAATATGGTGCGTATCGTCTAGTTTAAGCACTAATCTGGTGCTATGTATTTTATTTCAGGCATAAAAAAAGGGCAACTGAATAAATCAGCTGCCCTTTTATAACGAATCAGTTTCTTACTAAATAGTAAGAAACTTCAGCGTTTAGCCTTATAAGCTGTAGTACATGTCAAATTCAACAGGGTGAGTACTCATGCGTAGACGAGTGACTTCTTCCATTTTAAGGTCAATATAACCATCAATTGCATCATCAGTAAATACACCACCACGAGTTAAGAACTCACGATCTTCATCTAATGCTTTTAGTGCCTCATCAAAAGAGAATGCTACTTGAGGAATTAATTTCTCTTCTTCTGGTGGTAAATCATATAGATCTTTATCCATTGCATCGCCAGGATGAATTTTGTTTTGGATACCGTCTAAGCCGGCCATTAACATTGCAGCGAAGCAAAGGTAAGGGTTAGCAGTAGAATCACCAAAACGTAACTCAATACGACGACCTTTAGGGTTGTTAACAAAAGGAATACGAATAGAAGCGGAGCGGTTACGAGCTGAGTAAGCAAGCATTACTGGTGCTTCAAAGCCTGGAACTAAGCGCTTGTAGCTGTTTGTAGATGCGTTAGCAAATGCGTTAAGAGCTTTTGCATGCTTAATGATACCGCCGATATAGAATAAAGCAGTTTCAGATAAACCGCCGTATAAATCACCGGAGAACAGGTTAACGCCATCTTTCGCTAAAGATTGGTGTACGTGCATACCATTACCGTTGTCACCAACAATAGGCTTAGGCATGAACGTTGCTGTTTTACCGTATGCGTGAGCAATGTTGGCAATAACGTATTTTAATTCTAAAACTTCATCTGCTTTTTTAACTAGCGTGTTAAATCTAACACCTAGTTCACACTGGCCTGCAGTCGCTACTTCATGGTGATGAACTTCAGTAACTTGTCCCATTTCTTCAAGTACTAAACACATTGCAGAACGCATGTCTTGTAGAGAATCGACGGGAGGTACTGGGAAGTAACCGCCTTTTACGCCTGGACGGTGACCAATGTTACCATCTTCATAAACCTTTGAAGAGTTCCAGCCCGCTTCTTCTGAATCGATTTGGTAGCCACAGCTACCCATATCTGTATTCCAGCGCACATCATCAAAGACGAAAAACTCGTTCTCAGGGCCAAAAAAAGCAGTATCAGCAATACCTGTTGAAGCCATATAAGCTTCAGCACGTCTTGCGATTGAGCGTGGATCGCGTTCGTAACCTTGCATATCTTTAGGTTCGATGATGTCACAACGCAAAATTAATGTGTTGTCATCGAAGAATGGATCCATAACAGCTGATGATGGGTCTGGCATAAGAATCATGTCAGATTCATTGATACCTTTCCAGCCAGCTACCGAAGAACCATCAAACATATTACCTTCTTCAAAAGTATCTTCATCGATGCTGTGAGCAGGAAAGGTGACGTGTTGCTCTTTACCGCGGGTGTCACAAAAACGGAAATCAACAAATTTGACATCGTTTTCTTGAATCATTTTAAGGACGTTTTCTACTGACATTTAAGGCTTCTCCTGAGAGTTATTGTTATTGGCAAATCCGCGTCACGTGGGATACACGAACGATAACACATTATAATCTAAAAATAAAAAATACTTCTGTTCTTGATGTTATAAATATTAATGCTTTGTAAGCATAAAGCAGGCCATTTATTAAGTATATGATTTTTAATGGAATTGTTATTTTTCATTGAATTGATTGCACCGTATTGGTGCGAGGTTGCGTGTGTACTAAAGTTAAGATGAATAGAATGCATTAAAAACTAAATTATTTTGTTATCATTAGTTTTTATTTTCTACAATTGGCGCGAAAAATGAAAAGATTAATCATGGTTACTTCTTGTGTTTTTTTAATAACTGCATGCCAGATGTCGCCAGACCAGTCGGCAATTATTGACTATAAAGGCTTATCGGCTAAGCCAGGTTTGGTTGCCTTTGGTCCTTTGGCGGGAGTGGATGAAAAACAGTATTTATTAGAGCAGGATGCTTTATTGCATAGCAGGTTAGAGGGTAAAGGTGTTGAAACGAACATACAGGAACCTACTCTGACCTTAAATATTCCAGGGAATATCGGCTTTAGTCCTAACTCTGCCAGTATCAATTGGAATTTGCATAGTATTTTAGATGGGATTTCACCTGTACTAAAAGAATATAAATACACTTCTATTTTGATTCTTGGTCATTCCGATTCAAAAGGCAATTCTGAGGTCAATCAACGGCTTTCTGAGCAAAGAGGAAAGGCAATTTATGATTATTTTATTAATAGCGAGGTCCCTCCTGAGCGTTTAAGCTATAAGGGAGTGGCAGGTAATGCCCCGCTGATTACAAATGCTGAAACGACATTAGAACGATCCTTAAACCGAAGAATTACACTGAAAATAACCATTAATAAGCCTGCGGGTGCAGTAGAAAAATAAGGATGTATGGAGTGATGCTAGGTAAAAAAACACTACCTAAAGTTAATAATAAGGTAAGTGCTCTGATTTTTTCGTGTTGTATGCTTATGCCTATGTCAGTATTCGCGATAGATGAGGCAATAGAAAATGCTCTTAAGTTGGGTGATGAGAGTAAATATGGGCAGATAAAATTTGATTTACGGTATCGTTATCAAAACGTACATGTCGATAATAATTTACCAATTAAAACAGCTAATGCGAATACGCTACGTTTAAGGTTGGGGTATTTGACTCCTGAGCTATATCATTTTCAATCCTATATTGAATATGAGGGGAATTTGGCGATGCAAGAGGATTACAATAGCACGCGCAATGGCTATACAGGCTTTGAGACTGTGGCTGATCCTGAAGCGCAAGAGCTGAATCAATTCTGGTTAAGTTTTACCGGCCTTGCTGAAACTTTAATCAAAGGCGGGCGGCAGAAAATCACCTTAGACAATCAACGATTTGTGGGAAGTGTTGACTGGCAAAAAATGGAGCAAACCTTTGATGCTTTGTTGATTAGTAATCATTACATTAACAATCTAACGCTCAATTTCGCTTATATAGGGGGAGTACAAAAAACAACTTCCGTTTACCATAATTTACAAATGCCTTTGCTAAATTTTACTTACAAATTCGGCAAATTTAGCACTTTGACGGGGTACGCCTATTGGCTTGCCGATTATGACCAATCAGCGAACTCTAGCCAAACTTATGGTGTACGTCTTCATGGGATGCCTAAGTTAAAGAATGATATAAACCTATCTTACGATGTTGGTTATAGTAATCAATCAAACTACGAGAACAACCCAGGAAATTTTCATTTAGATCGATACAATATTTTGCTAGGTATTGCTTATGCTGGTGTTACGCTGAAGTCAGGGGTGGAGATATTGGATGGAAATGGCATTGATGCATTTCAGGCGCCCCTAGGTTCAAGGCATGGCTATCAGGGATGGGCGGATCAGTTTTTAGCCACTCCAGCAGCCGGTGTGCGAGATATTCAAGCAACTATTGATAAAAGCTTTTATGGCGTTGACTTTTTATTTGCTTACCACTCTTTTGCAGATTCATATGGGCACGGCTACTATGGCAATGAATATGATTTTTTGGTTTCTAAAAACTTTGGCGAGCATTATCAAGTTTTAGCTAAATATGCTTATTATGATGCAGATAATTCTTTAGCAGCGCAAACAGCAGGTGTCGATAAAAATACCCAGAAAATTTGGGTGCAGGGAAGTGTTAGTTTTTAGTGTTGAAATGGCAGAGGAGGGGCCTTTTCTAGTTGAAAAGGCTCTACAAGTAGCCGTTACAAATTATTTTAACAAAAAGAAAAATCAAGAAATTCCAAAATAATCACAGAGGACACAAAGGTTTCATGATGAAAAACCCTGTGCTCTCAGTGTCCTCTGTGGTTGAAATGTTAGATCTTTTATACTTATTAAGGTCGCGTCTACTAAAGCTTTTAAGCGATCGCGCGTTTAATACGCTCTAATGCAGCCTGTAAGTTTTCCATGCTAGTTGCAATAGATATTCTAATATGGCCAGGACAACCAAAGGCCGAGCCAGGCACTAAAGCAACATCGGCTTTTTCAATGAAATACTCAGCCAGATCAAGGTCGTTATTGACACCTTCTAGGTTAGCTATTAACTTTTCCACATTAGGGAATACATAAAAAGTCCCGTCTGTTTTTAAGCATTCCACACCAGGTATTTTATTTAGTTCCTCAACAACATAATCATGACGTTTTTCAAATTCCACCATCATGATATCAATACAGCCTTGATCACCGCGTAAGGCCTCTTCCGCTGCCACTTGCGAAATAGAGGTTGGGTTGGAGGTGCTTTGTGATTGAATTTTACGCATCCCTGTAATAATTTCAGCAGGCCCTGCGGCATAACCAATGCGCCAGCCTGTCATTGAATAGGCTTTAGAAACACCATTTAAGACCATGCAGCGATCATAAAGTTCAGGGCAAGCATTAAGGATATTAACAAAGTTGCCTTTTTGCCAAAGAATATGCTCATACATATCATCTGTGGCAACAATAATATCTGGATATTCCAATAAAACGTCAGCAATAGCTTTTAATTCTTCTAAAGTATAAGCTACGCCAGTCGGATTAGACGGGCTGTTAATGAAAAATAAACGTGTTTTATCTGTAATCGCTGCACGCAACTGGTCAGGCGATATTTTGAAATTTTGTGCTTGCGTGGTTTCAATGATGACGGGTATAGCATCAGCGAGTAGTGCAATATCAGGATAAGACACCCAATAAGGCGCTGGAATAATAACTTCATCGCCTTTATTGAGTAATGCTTGGGCTAAATTGTAGGAACTTTGCTTGCCGCCAGAAGAAACCAGAATTTGCTTCAAGTTATATTCCAAGCCATTATCATTTTTTAATTTATCGATAATAGCCTTTTTTAAACTAGGCATGCCATCAACAGCGGTATATTTTGTAAAGCCATTATTAATCGCTTTAATCGCTGCATCTTTAATATGTACAGGGGTGTCAAAGTCCGGTTCTCCGGCTCCTAAACCAATAATATCTCTGCCAGCTGCGCGCATTTCGGCGGCTCTCGCCGTAATCGCAAGAGTAGGAGAAGGTTTGACTGCGCTAAGACGGTCAGAAAGTTTGATGCTCATTAAGCTCCCTCAAGTCAATAAATGATGGTCAAAGGTGAATTATACCTTAGTAATCATAGTTTGTTAGAATGTCTGAATTATTCAAGATAATCTCAGAAAAGGTACGTGTGAACAAGCAATTTAATATTCATAGCCAATTTAAACCTGCCGGAGATCAGCCGACTGCCATTAAGCAGCTGATAGAAGGCTTAAATGATGGTGAGGTGCATCAAACTTTACTGGGGGTGACTGGTTCAGGTAAAACTTTTACTATTGCTAATGTAATCAATCAAGTACAGCGTCCTGCTATGATTATGGCACCCAATAAGACCTTAGCCGCACAGCTTTATGGGGAAATGAAGGAGTTTTTTCCTGAAAATAGCGTCGAATATTTTGTCTCTTATTACGACTATTATCAGCCAGAAGCCTACGTCCCCGCTTCAGACACCTTTATCGATAAAGATGCCTCGCGCAATGAGCATATAGAGCAAATGCGCTTATCCGCAACCAAAGCATTACTTGAGCGCAAAGATACCATTGTCGTGGCTACCGTATCCGCTATTTATGGCTTAGGTGAGCCAGAATCCTACTTTAAAATGGTCTTGCATTTAGTGCGTGGCGATATAATTAAGCAACGTGATTTATTGCGTCGTCTAGCGAGTATGCAATACACGCGTAATGATATCGAATTACGCCGTGGAACTTACCGCGTTCGTGGTGATGTTATTGATATATTTCCAGCGGAATCAGAAGAAGCTGCTTTGCGTATAGAATTATTTGATGATGAAATTGAGCGTTTATCATTATTCGACCCATTAACAGGTGAAATTTTGCATCGCGTTGCGCGTTATACTGTCTATCCTAAAAGCCATTATGTAGCGCCGCGAGAAAAGTTACTTGAAGCTGTAGAAAAAATTAAAATTGAATTAAAGGATAGATTAGAGCAATTACGCTCAATGAATAAATTAGTAGAGGCTCAGCGCTTAGAGCAGCGAACCTTATTTGATATAGAAATGATTTACGAAGTAGGCTACTGCTCGGGAATTGAAAATTATTCACGATATTTATCCGGTCGTGAAGACGGGCAATCACCACCGACAATGTTTGATTACTTGCCGGATAATGCTCTGGTTATTATTGATGAAAGTCATGTCACTGTCCCGCAAATTGGCGCGATGTATAAAGGTGATCGTTCACGAAAAGAAACTTTGGTTGAGTATGGTTTCAGGTTACCTTCCGCTTTAGATAATCGCCCGATGCGCTTCGATGAATTTGAGAGCCAAGTAGGACAAAGAATTTATGTCTCAGCCACGCCGAGTCGCTATGAAAAAGAAAACTCCGGTCGCTTTGTAGAGCAAGTTGTTAGGCCAACTGGTTTATTAGATCCAGAAATTGAAGTTCGCCCAGCAACGACGCAAGTGGATGATTTATTATCTGAAATTAATCTACGTGCAGTAAAAAAAGAACGCGTACTAGTGACGACATTAACTAAAAGAATGTCTGAAGATTTGACAGAATATTTAATGGATCATGGTGTGCGTGTACGCTATTTGCATTCAGATATTGATACCGTTGAGCGTGTAGAAATCATTCGTGATTTACGCCTAGGTGAGTTTGATGTACTTGTGGGCATTAACTTATTGCGTGAAGGCTTGGATATTCCTGAAGTCTCCTTAGTAGCTATTTTAGATGCAGATAAAGAAGGTTTCTTACGTTCTGTTGTTTCTTTGGTACAAACCATAGGCCGTGCTGCGAGAAACTCAAATGGAAAAGCGATTTTATACGGTGACAAGATAACAAAATCTATGACCCAAGCCATAGAAGAAACGCAAAGGCGACGAGAGAAGCAGGAGTTGTTTAATGAGCAGCAAGGGATTACGCCAACGACTATTTTTAAATCAGTTACCGATATACTCGAAGCAACCATACCGGGGGCAGGTCTTAATCAATCTGCTAAAAATAAAGTAGCTGAGCAAAAATCCAATTACACAGCATTATCTCAAAAGGAAAAAGAGAAGAAGTTAACGCAGTTAGAGGATCAAATGTATAAGCACGCGAAAAATCTAGAATTTGAAGCAGCAGCAAAAATCAGAGATGATATAAAACAATTACAGGCAGAAATGTTGGTTTAGTGGTTGCAATAAACTTTTTTTTAATTATAATAAATAAGATAAGTTTTAGGCGTGTAGCTCAGTCTGGTTAGAGCGCTACTATTACATGGTGGAGGTCAGTAGTTCAAATCTATTCGCGCCTACCATAACTTATGATTATATTTATCATAAATATAATATTCAAAATATAGATACAATATAGGCGCGTAGCTCAGTTGGTTAGAGCACTACCTTGACATGGTAGGGGTCGGTGATTCGAATTCACTCGTGCCTACCATCTAAGCTCTTGTTTTAGATGGTAATTCTTGATTTTCATTAGATCTTGTAAATATTCAATATACCCTTGGGTCAACTGTGGGGCGACTTTTGTTGTTTTTTTAGCAATTCGGCTTTACATAAGATTATTGAAATTTCTGAACCATTCCTGTTTGTTTTTTTGCAAAAATATAACATTTCATAAATTATGAACTTAGCTTTTAAGGTCAGTTAGCATTTTTAATTTATATTGACTCTACTCCTTAGATAAAAATTGCCAAACTATTTCAGCCTCTTTTTGTTGCGAAAATAATAGAGCGGAACAGAATTATACTTATTTTAATTGAGTTTTATGCTAGCAAAAATTGTAGTTAGCCATTAGGTGATTATAAAATCAATGATTTGTGAGTTCTCTTCCTACTAAGACCAATTCAAATAAAATTTTGTATTAATGAGATTGGGTAATTAAGTTTAACGCTGTAACGCTTAAAAATTGTTAAGTTGTGGCGATATTGAAATGATAGCCTTACCCTCAGCATAAAAGCACAATATTGTGTGAACCTATCAACCTACCTATAAACAACACCTCAAGGCTGATTAAATTATTCAGCTAAGCGTAGACAACGTAATTCGATGTCAATGCCAAATAAAGTAATTTATGTATATATATTAGGATTGGTATAAAATAGACATTTTTTCTAAACACTTATGCAATGGTCTGAAACTAAGATTCTACAAGGGGTTGCGGGAGTATAAGTACAGAACATTTAACCTTTGTAAGAAATTAATATTAATGAGCTAAAGTTTAATTAGAAAAGGTGTCTAATAGGGGCGTCAGTAAATGTAGTGGTCAAGTTAACTGTAAAAAGTATAATTCTGTTATCTGTTGACTATAGGTTGTTATGATATTTAGGTATAAGGAGATATCTTTAGAGAATTTCAGCAGAATGAGAAATATTACCTTGTTGCTGATTTAGCACTGTATGGGAGTGCTCAGTCCCAGTAAAAATATCTGTAATAGACTATATGCCTCCTGAGTCTTTAATCAGAAGTCTATGCTCAAATGATAAGCATAGGATGACGTTTTTTAGTTAAAGTGTCTATATATTAGGATTGGTATAAGAATAACAAAAGTAGGCGCACCAGTTCGAAGCCACAGAAGGGAGCATGAAGTGAGTGGTAAATATTCACAGACCCTAGCTGAAAATACAAAATAATTGACAAATCGACACAAGAACATTGTACAAATTCATTAAGAAGCCTTAGTGTTTGTCCCATGCAATTGAGTAACCAAGACCTAAGCCAAATCGATGAAGACGAGCTTCTAAATTTACCGGAAGAGGAATTACGCCACCTATCGATTAAGTTACTAAATGATCTAAAAGATGCGCGTGAGCGCTTAAGTCAAAATTCTCGCAACAGCTCTCGTCCGCCTAGCAGCGAAACGCCTTGGGATAAGGCAGCTACAGAGCCTTCTAACGATCAAGCACAAGAAGAGACAGGCAATCCAACTAAAACCGAAGACTCAACTAAACCACGACCTCCGGCTAAAAAAGATCAGCAACAGCCCGAAGATGCAAATGAAGAAAATCAAGAAGCTCGCAAACCAGGAAAGCAATCTGGCGCACAAGGCTTTGGTCGGACACAAAAGCTAGCATAACTGATTATCAGAATCATTATCCTGAGACGTGTGACTGCTGCCATCAAACATTAGAGTCGCGTCATGCTATCGCTTATGCCGCGTATGAAACCATCAATGTCGATTGGGCGAATGTTGAAACTCCAGGCATTTCAATCACCAATACCAAGCACATACTCTATGAGATAGCCTGCACCAGCGGACATATCACGCGCAAAGAAGTCAGCCGTAGCAGTCATGCTCAATTGCCGGATATTACTCGAACTGAATGGCGCTTAGTGGGACTAGGACTTGCAGCCATGATCGTCTGTCTTGCCTACCGCATGCGCACATCGCGTGAGCATATTCAGGAATTTTTATATGACTGGTTAGGTATTAAATTAAGTGTTGGCACCATCAATAATACCCTGCATGAAAGTGGTGCAGCCGCTATGCCCCTTGAAGATGCGTTTATTCAAGAAATTATTAACAGTGAATTGCTGCATGTAGATGAAACTTCCTGGATGGAACACACAACCTTGCTTTGGTTATGGGTGTTCAGTACGGATCGTGTCACAGCCTATTGGATTGCTACGCGTAGTGCGGAATTAATGGACAGCCTTCTGCGCAAAGCAAAAGGCCTCACAGAAAGCTTAAACCAAGACGCTCAGTTTTTTGGTCAACAAACACTCAATTTACTGGGAATATTGATAGATTCTGTGCGAAAGGCGCGAATAACACCGCCTGATACGCCACTTTCTGAAACCTACCGCCTAGAATTACTGGCTTATCAACAGATGTGCGTACAAATGAAAACCCATGAACATAAGAAAACGGCAGCCTTAGCAACGGAAATGCTAAATGACTGGAAAGCCATTTTTCAAGTTCTGGAGCAACCGCATCATCCCTTAACAAATAATGAGGCGGAGCGAGCGCTGCGTCATTTGGTTATTTTGCGCGGCATTTGCTACGGCACGCGCTCGGAAAATGGGTACGCCCAGCATGGGCGTGAACTAATGGGGTGAAAGTCCCCTGTAGGAGAACCTACTTTACCCGCTATTTTCGGGTAATTATAACTACTAGCTGACGGCAATTGCAATTCCGCGAGGTGTTGTGAGAAGGAAGCCCGAGCGCAAAACTGCAAGCTTACGAACAGAAACATCATAGAAGGCTGAGTCTCAGGGGTGAGTTAGCCCATGATAACGAAACCCACAGGTTCGCGAGATACAGTAAATGATGAGGTTGTGCAGTGAAAGTTCACGTTCTTATCTGGGGAGATCTGTTTAACTTGCGATGCAGGTTG
>Ga0209290_1000100_pt1 | contig 81256 bp, 72 predicted proteins | sample EN1Hudsemesocosm_2_FD_184632 | JGI IMG/M metagenome (GOLD analysis project Ga0209290, IMG submission 184632) | Methane-oxidizing microbial communities from mesocosms in the Hudson Canyon - EN10B Hudson Canyon (SPAdes) (version 2) | ecosystem: Environmental > Aquatic > Marine > Cold seeps... | reverse complement strand
CGCCTTCTTGACCAATACGGTTACTTTGTGGAACACGAACGTCCTCGAAGAAAATTTGTGCTGTTTCTGACGCACGCATTCCTAGTTTGTCTAGTTTCGGCGCGATCGTGATTCCGGGAGAGTCCATAGGCACGACAATTAGAGACTTGTTACTGTGGACTTTACCATCTGAGGTATTCGCTAAGAGGCAGATGAAATCAGCCGACGGCGCGTTCGTGATCCACATCTTGGTGCCGTTAATGATGTAATCATCGCCGTCTTTCACTGCGTTGGTTTTTAAACCAGCAACATCTGAGCCCGCGCCTGGTTCTGATACACCAATACAGCCAACCATGTCGCCAGCGATAGCGGGTTTAAGGAATTTTTCACGAAGTTCATCTGAACCGAAACGGGCTAGAGCTGGCGTGCACATATCGGTTTGAACGCCGATTGCCATTGGAATACCACCACATTTTATCAAACCAAACTCTTCTGCTGCGACAATGCTATAGCTGTAATCTAGACCCAAGCCACCAAACTCTACCGGCTTACTGATACCTAGCAGCCCAAGGTCACCTAGCTTCTTAAATATTTCATGAATTGGGAATGTGCCTTCTTCTTCCCATTTTTCAACATGCGGGTTGATTTCATTCTCGACGAAGTTTCTAACCGTGCGACGAATTTCATTATGCTCTTGTGTAAAAATCATTTTTATATCTCTTTATTTTGTCGCTGTTTAATCAAATTAATTAGATCAATCAACGTAGTTATTATGTAAATATTAATAGGCTAACCTCAGTAAAGCGGAGCCTTGTTTTAATTATTCGTCTACATACGCGCGACACCGAATGTACTAGTTCTTAATTGCCGTCGATTAGATTCATGACAAATATCTAATAGAAAAGCGAGTACCTTTCTCGTATCTCTAGGGTCAATTAAGCCATCATCCCAAAGCCTAGCAGTGCCATATAACGCGGTAGATCCTTTATCCAACTTGTCAGCGGTGACTTGCTCAAGCATATCCAGCATCTTTGGGTCGGCTTCTTTTCCCATACGTGCGTGCTTGTCTTCAGTCACAATTCTTAACACTTTCCCTGCTTGTGCTCCACCCATTACGGAAGTTCGACTATTTGGCCAAGCAAAAATAAACCGAGGATCAAGACCTCTACCGCACATAGCATAGTTGCCAGCACCATAAGACCCACCTACGACGATTGTAAGCTTAGGGACGGTAGTGTTGGCCACAGCTTGCAACATTTTTGAACCATGTTTGATAATGCCATTTTGTTCCGCATTCGTTCCAACCATAAAACCTGTCGTATTATGAAAAAATAATAAGCTAGTATTAGATTGTTCACAGAGCTGAATGAATTGAGTCGCTTTCGCAGCACCAGCGGGGGTTATAGGTCCATTGTTACCAATCAAGCCACAAGCGTGACCTTGAATTTTCAGAAATCCACAAACCGTCTGGTTGTCATACTCTGGTTTAAAATCAACAAAATTTGAACCATCAGCAATACGCGCAACAATATCTCTTACATCGTAAGGTTGTTTGCTATCAGCGGGTACAAGCCCGATTAGTTCGTCCGCAGAAAAAAGTGGTTCATCCCACCGAGGTTTATTCTGAAAAGGAAGTTGCTCATTCCAAGGAATGGTAGACATTATCTCCCTAGCAATACGAATACCATCTGCATCATCTTCAGCTAAAAATTCTGCTGTGCCAGCAACTTGAGTATGCATCTCAGCACCACCAAGCTCTTCATCTGTTGCAACCTCACCTGTTGCAGCTTTTAAGAGAGGAGGGCCAGCTAAAAACATTTTAGCTTTACCTCTTACCATAATTGAGTAGTCAGAAAGGCCGGGTTGATACGCGCCGCCTGCCGTTGCATTACCGTGTACAACGGTAACTGACGGTATACCAGCTGCGGATAGCCGAGCTTGGTTTGCGAATCCACGCGCACCCTGAACAAATATATCTGTTGCATAATTCAAGTTTGCCCCGCCGCTTTCCGCTAACGTTACGATTGGGAGTTTGTTCTCTTTAGAAATATCTTGAATACGTAATGTTTTTTCTAAACCAGCGGGAGAGATGGTGCCCCCTTTGATTGCGCTGTTGCTAGCAATAACAATGCAGCGAATGCCAGATACGTAACCAATGCCTGCAATTACGCCGCCACCAGCCATGGAGCCATCTTTATCATCATGCATTTTGTAGCCCGCGAGCGAACTAATTTCTAAAAAAGGCGCCCCTCTGTCTAATAATAAGTTTAGACGTTCTCTAGGCAATAGTTTTTCACGTTTAACAAATTTATCTTTTGCTTCGTTTTCTTTATCAAGTACCTTCTTCTCGATAGTTCTGAATGCATCGACAAATTCTTGCATTGATTCACTGTTTATTGTGAAATCTTCAGAGAGCACTTCAATGTTTGAGTTTAGTTTAGCCATGGTTATTGCTTCTCGTCAGTTTGATCCATTTGGAATATTTTTGGTGTTACTGATCGATGAAAACCATCATAAGATTCTGAGTTTTTAGCTTTAGGTAAGGGTACAACGCGTCCTCCTTGTGAGGCTGCACCATCTACTCGTAGGCAGTCACCACTAATAAAATTAGCGCCTTCACTTAATAAAAAGCAAATGGAGGAACTAACTTCTGCTTCGGTACCTAATCTTTTAAGCGGCACTGCATCCCTTAAATTAATGATCCATGGTTTCATTGACTCGGGATAACTATCCATCCCACTTGAAGCAACCCAGCCTGGTGCAATAGCATTAACTCTAACGCCAGAGGAGGCCCATTCAACCGCTGCGGTTTGTGTGAAATTAACCATGCCTGCACGCGCAGCACCTGAGTGGCCCATGCTTGGCATACCGCCCCACATATCCGCAACAATATTTACAATTGAGCCGCCATGCTTAGACATGCTTTTAAGATATACTTCTTTAGCCATCAAAAAACCGCCAGTTAAATTCGTTCTAACAACAGTCTCCCAGCCTTTTTGATTAATACCCGTCAGTGGGGAAGGAAACTGTCCACCAGCATTGTTGACCAAGCCATTAATGATCTTGTGAGTCTGTAAAACTGTTTTGATCGTTTCTTGTACCGCCGCTTCTTCGCGAATATCACAAGCAAAACAGTCAACAGAACCTCCGTCGTCTTTTATTTCTTGAGCAACGACTTGTAGTTTTTCAAGTTTTCGACCGGTTAAAATAACAGTCGCGCCTAAACTTGCCAATTCATGGGCAGTACATCGACCAATACCACTGCCGCCGCCGGTGACAATAATCGTTTTATTTTCGAACAGAGATGAACGATAAATTGACTGATAAGATGAGGGTTTATTACTTGAATCATTGTTTTGCATGATTAATTTACCTGCTTTGAGATTGTCGCTGCAATCGCTGAACTAACTGGGATTTGAAACTCTAATAATTGCTGAGCGAACGCCTTACCTTGAGGGTCGATCCGTAAGCTGGCAACACCTCCTCCACCAAGGCTATGCTCAAGTAAAAAATTAATCGCATTGATACCCGGTAAATCCCATCGAGTAACTTTGCCATTGTCAGAACAAAGGGTATGAGCCATGAACTCAGCAACAGCTTGTTCTGTTAGTGCTGATTTGATAAATGGTAGGTATTCTTCACGTCTCGCGATGACTCCTATATTTGAATGATCACCTTTATCACCACTTCTAGCCCAAGCTAAAGAAATTAATGGGACCGATATGACAGTGGATTCTGTTATGGGCTTACTAGTCTCTTGGGTAAGGACCATTTGTTGAGTAAAACCGCCCGAAGTATCAATGTCACTGACTTGGACTTGGTCTTCAATCTTAACCGATACCTCAATACCTTTTTTAGGGACTAAGCATGAGAATAATATTATTTTAGGCCAAACTGTAGGTCGGCCACCTACTATGCCTGTAATCCCAGGGGCCATTGCGGTAGCAGCTTGCGCAATCTCTTTAGAAAAAAGTACTAATGATTTTTTATCTAAACTAGCCACCGATATTTTAACGACGATTTCTCGACAGGATTCTAAATTGCTCTGCTTGCCATAGGTTGCTTCCGAACCTAAAAGCTCTATATCGACTTCGCTATAGGGTTTTAACCCTTTGGCTTCAATCATGCGCTTCGTCTTGCTAATAATTGCATCTGCGACAGCTTGCCCTTTTTTTGCTGCGTTGATTCCGGCTAATAAAAAAGTAACCGTACACTTAAATCCATCAACCCATGTGGCAGAAACTTTGTATTCGTCAGTGGGTGGTAAACCCATTGCCCCAGTTACACGGACAAGATTTTCTTGTTCTTGTACAAGTTTTACCTGTGTAAAATCGCAAATTACGTCGGGTAAAAAATAAGCACGGGGATCACCTATTTCATAAACAAGCTGCTCACTTACTGTTGCGACCGAGACGATGCCTCCAGTATTCTCAGGTTTGGTGACGAAGAAAGAACCGTCAGATGAAACTTCAATAATAGGAAAACCCATATCATCATAGCCATCTTTGACTGTTTCCCAATCTGTAAAATTACCGCCTGTACAGTGCACACCACATTCTATAATGTGTCCCGCTAAGCTACCTTGAGAAAGTTTATTGTAATCGTTCCATTGCCAGCCAAACTCGTGAACCATTGCGCCTAGTACAACAGCGCTGTCAACAATACGCCCTGTAATGATGACGTCTGCATCCGCTTCTAAGGCGGTTACGATACCGGGAGCGCCAAGGTATGCGTTCATGCTCAAAAACATAGGAGGCATATTTGCACCGGTATTAAGCTCTTTAATACCTTCTGCCTCATATTTACTTTTATTAGGTAAAATATTATCGCCATCGACCATGGCAATTTTTAAATCAACACCTGCCTGCTTTGAAACCTCTATTAAGGCTTTCATGCAAGCTTCTGGGTTCACGCCTCCAGCATTACTGATTACTTTAATACCTTGCTCTTTTATTTGACTAAGTAATGGTGCTATTACTGTTTTAACGAAGTCTGTTGCATAACCTGCATCAGGGTTCTTCATTTTTTGTCCTGCCATGATAGACATCGTAATTTCAGCGAGATAATCAAATACCAAATAATCTAAATTGCCTTTACTTACTAATTGTTCTGCAGCGGTTTCTGTATCACCCCAAAAAGCTGATGCACAACCAATACGTAATGTCTTTTTTGAAGTCATGTTATTTACCTATTACATAAGAATAAACAAACTCTACCAAGCAAGCGCTTGGTTTGTAAAGTGTTTGCATGATAAACTTATTCATATGATTGGTTCAAACCTTAGTTTGTTTATATAATAAGTCGTACAAACGGTACGGTTAACTATTACAAACATCGCGAAAACCATCTCATGTTGTTCTAACCTATTATTATAATTGTTAAGTTGGAGAGAGAATTGAGCCCACAATCTGTTAAAGCTTCTAATCATGAGGGCAGCCTTTTAATCGACCCTCAAAGCGCAAAGGGACGTTTATTAGCGACGGCTGCAACCTTATTTAATCAAAAAGGTTATGAACGAACGACAGTTAGAGATCTAGCCTCAGCAGTTGGTATTCAGTCGGGAAGTATTTTTCATCACTTCAAAACAAAAGAAGCCATTCTAAAAGCGATGATGGAAGAAACAATCATCTTCAATACACAGCTTATGAAAGAAAAGCTCGAAAAAGCCGCTAATCCGAAAGCTAAACTTTTGGCTTTAATCGTATGTGAACTTGAGTCAATCAATGGCGTGACAGGGGATGCAATGGCGGTATTAGTATATGAATGGCGAAGTCTGAATGAGCAAAATCAAGCAGATATTCTAAAGTTGCGTGACGAGTATGAGACCCTTTGGATGGACGTTTTAACACTCGCCAAAAAAGAAGGTTTAATAGATGGTGATGTATTTATTTTACGCCGTTTTTTAACCGGTGCATTAAGTTGGTCAAAAACTTGGTTTAATAACAAAGGCAAAGTATCGATAGACGTTTTAGCGGAAGAAGCGCTTAGATTAGCCATTAAATATTAAGATTCAGTGAATGCGTTACGTCTTAACTGCTAAATAGATTATTTTGTGTTCTCTCACATGCCAAAAATTTATAATTTTGATAGAGTATACAAGTTCATAATTTCACTCTAATGGTATTCGCTACATACATGAAATTCTTAATGTTTAAAACTAGCCACATTCTTATCTTCTCTGCATTTCTTCTTCAAATAGCCTGCAGTGGCGGTGGTAGCGGTTCAAGCACAAAAACAAATACGAAAACGTTTACCTTAAGCGGAACAATATCAGTAGATTCGCGATCAGACATCGATGCGGATGTGATGGATTTTGACGGTTTTCAAGAGCTAAATAATCAGATTGAAACACCTCAGATTTTAGCAAATCCTGTCATATTAGGTGGCTATGTAAGTGGTAATGAGGGCACCTATTCAACAGATACCAATACCAATTATTTCAAAGATACTAAAGACTTTTATCAAGTATCTTTACTTCAAGGCCAGCAAGTACGTGTAACTACTTTTCTTGCAAACAATGAATTGACCACGATTAATGTGGATCTCGTGCTTCATGCATTGGATGATAATTCAAATGAATCTTTAAATTTTAGTAGTGCGACTTCCAAAACACTCACCGCCCCTGATGAAGGTATGTATATTATAGAATTAAGCGCTGAAGAAGACGTATCATCGCCCATTCTCTATACACTATCAATTGCACAAACTTTATCCATCAATTCAATATCAAGTAATCTTCTTCCTACTGAAAATACTCAGTTTGTACCCGGTGAAGTCATCGTCAGGTTTAAAGATATTAATCAAACCCAGTCCCTACAGTTAAACCGTTTACAATCCCAAAAAAATGTAATGTCAAATTTTGAAAGTAAACATCAGCTTTTACACAAAAAAGATATTGGCAATATTGGAAGCGTTTATAACATTGATACAACATCGACTCGTAAAACATTAACCTTTGAAGCGAATCTAATCGACACTTATCAAGCAGCTGTTTTAAATACAAAATGGCAGACTTTGAATAGGATTAAACAATTAAATTTAGATAGCAATGTACTCTTTGCAGAGCCCAACTATATATTCAAAGCAAGTGCTGTTCCTGCTAAAGTAAATGATCCTAGTTTCAGTCAGCAGTGGAGTCTTCCCATGATTGGTGCGCCCGCAGCTTGGGAGGCGTCAACAGGAGAGGGGATTACTATTGCGGTCATCGATACCGGCATTTCAGGTAGTCACCTCGATTTAGTCAATAACATCAATTTTACAGATGGCTATGATTTTATATTAGACGATGCTTCAGCAGGTGATGATGAGCCTGGGCCAGATAATAACCCACAAGATACGGGTACATTTTTTCATGGTTCTCATGTAACAGGCATTATTGCGGCGCAAGGCAACAATAATTTAGGCATCGCAGGCGTTGCTTACAAAACAAACATTATGCCTTTGCGTGTATTAGGTATTGATAATAAAGGCACTAATAGTGATATTGCTTCTGCAATTCTTTATGCAGCAGGGATTCCTGACTCCAAAGGGCTACAGCCAACAAAAAAAGTAGACATCATTAACTTATCATTGGGTGGAACGGATAAACCACTAGTGCTAGAGGCTGCCATCAACGCAGCATTAGACGCGGGTGTTATTATCGTCGCTGCAGCAGGCAATGAAAGCTCAACGGTTCCGCATTATCCTGCAGGATTTGAAGGGGTAATTGCCGTTAGTTCTGTTAATGACCATAAGATATTATCTAATTTTTCTAATCATGGTGCTCATATTGATGTGACAGCACCTGGTGGTACAAGCGTAAATAATCAGCTTTTTGATGGTTTTCAAGATGGTATTTTAAGTACTATATTTTCAAATGAATACGCCGAATATACCGGCACTTCAATGGCCGCGCCACATGTTGCCGCTGTCGCCGCGCTAATGAAATCAATCAACCAAGATCTAACGAATACCTTATTTGAAGAGGCCTTGAATAATGGTGAGTTAACCGATGATCTACTAACTCCTGATTTCTACGGCAATGGCTTAATTAACGCCGCCAAATCCGTTAACTGGGCGCTTGAATCCCAAGGTGATAGCCTGTTAACGGCATCATTAAACATATTTCCAACACAGCTTGGCTTTGTTGATGCTAATACTGAATCAACATTGGAGCTCAATAACCCAGGTACTGGAACGGTAACGATTACTGAAGTTTCTACAAATAATGATTGGATAGAAATTGCAGAATTTCAGGCAGGCAGCGTTAACTCAGCCAAATTAGGCAAGTATCGCGTTAAAGTAAATAATACCGTTCTAGCTGCTAATTCGGTTAATCGTGGCGAGATTACAATACAATATATGATTAATGGTTTAGCGGAAGAACCGATTACGATTGATGTATTTAATTCTAATAATCAACAAACAGACGCTACAGTAGGAACATTATTAGTTTCTTTATCTTATACAGATGAAGGTGATCCTGAAAAACCTTTAAAGCAATTTGCCTTAGTTGAAGCACTTAAGGGTACCGATCAATACACGTATGATTTTTTTAACGTGCCTAATGGCGCCTATTTACTGCAGGCCGGAACAAACAATGACCGCGATTTAGAGGTTGTGGACGCAGGCGAAGCAAGGGGGCAGTATCCGCCTTCCGCACTGACTGAATTGATACAAGTGAATAACGAAAATTTGAGTGATTTAGATTTTAGTGTGCAATATCAAACTTTTGCGCAACCCACATCGTCGAATAATCCGATAACATCATCTAATAAGTCTATTGGCAGTACAACTAAATTTAGATAAGCTAAGCGTACTATTAAGTTTATGCTGCCCTACAATAATTATTTGCCTTCTTTTGGAACTATATGTCAGACAACAACAGCTCTCCTAAGCAATACAATGCCGATTCAATTGAAGTACTTAGTGGACTTGACCCTGTTAGAAAAAGACCTGGAATGTACACCGAAACGACTCGGCCCAATCATTTGGCGCAAGAAGTCATTGATAACAGTGTCGATGAAGCATTAGCGGGCCACGCAAGTAAAATTGAAGTTGTGCTCTACGCAGATAACTCGCTTTCTGTAACAGATGACGGACGAGGAATGCCTGTAGATATACATTCAGAAGAAGGTGTACCAGGCGTCGAGCTTATACTTACACGTCTTCATGCTGGCGGTAAGTTTTCAAATGATAACTATGCATTTTCTGGTGGTTTACATGGCGTTGGGGTTTCTGTTGTAAATGCACTAACCACTAAACTCGAAGTCCTTATTCGACGAGACGCTAAACTTCATCGTATCTCATTTGCTAATGGTGAAAAAACAGAAGACCTAAATGTGATCGACACAGTAGGTAAACGAAACACGGGTACACAAGTTACTTTTTGGCCAGATGCCTCTTATTTTGATTCAGCTAATTTCTCCATAAGTCGATTAAGGCATGTTCTACGTGCTAAGGCAGTATTATGCCCAGGGCTTCATGTAAGTTTTACCAATAAGCAATCTAATGAAGTAGATGAATGGCATTTTGAAAATGGCTTAAAAGACTATTTAATCTCTTCTACAGACGGCCTCGAAATGTGCCCGCAAACACCTTTTATCGGCTCAATGACGGGAAATACTGAAGCAGTCGATTGGGCAATTCAGTGGTCGATAGAGGGCGGTGAGCTAACACAAGAAAGTTACGTGAATTTGATCCCTACTGCGCAAGGTGGAACACACGTAAACGGTTTCAGAACAGGCTGTTTAGATGCTATGCGAGAATTCTGTGAATTCAGAAGCCTTATTCCACGTGGCATCAAGTTAAGTTCAGAAGATATTTGGGATAAAAGCTGTTTCGTTTTATCAGCAAAGCTTCAAGACCCTCAGTTTTCTGGCCAAACAAAGGAAAGACTATCCTCGCGCGAAGCGGCAGCATTTGTATCAGGCGTAGTGAAAGATTCTTTTAGTTTATGGCTTAATCAGCATACCGATGACGCTGAAAAACTAGCCGAATTATGTATTAGCAATGCTCAGAGAAGACTTAAAGCCAGTAAGAAAATCGCACGTAAAAAAGTAACTTCTGGCCCAGCTTTACCCGGTAAACTTGCCGATTGTTCTGGCTCAGATGCGATGAATTCCGAGTTGTTTTTAGTTGAAGGGGATTCAGCAGGAGGCTCTGCAAAACAGGCAAGAGATCGTGAGTATCAAGCAATTATGCCGTTGAGAGGAAAAATTCTTAATACTTGGGAAGTAGACTCTAACCAGATATTAGCATCACAAGAAGTTCATGATATTGCCGTTGCCATCGGAGTCGATCCTGCTTCAGATAAAATAGAGAGTTTACGGTACGGCAAGATATGCATTCTTGCTGATGCTGACTCAGATGGTCTACATATAGCAACCTTACTTTGCGCTCTATTTATGAAGCATTTCAAGCCATTGGTTGAAAAAGGACACATATTTGTCGCGATGCCCCCGCTTTATCGCATAGACATAGGGAAAGAAGTTTATTACGCCCTTGATGAGTCAGAACGACAAGGTATTGAAGATCGAATTGCCGCAGAAAAGAAAAAAGGCAAAATAAACGTACAACGTTTTAAAGGCTTGGGCGAAATGAACCCACTTCAGCTTCGTGAAACTACCATGGCAAGAGATACACGCCGCTTGGTGCAACTCACGATTGAAGATGGTGATGATACCGTTGAGCATATGGATATGTTGCTTGGTAAAAAACGAGCTTCAGATCGTAAAAAATGGTTAGAATCAAAAGGAAATCTTGCAGAGATTTAAATTTTTATGCCGTTTCGTTCAAGGTGTCGCTGTGTTTCGCTCGCGTGTCTACGTGGATAAAACGACAAAATCAGGGGCATGTTACTCGACGTTCAAGAAATCGACCTATTTCGGTTTTTTGATCAAAAAGTAAGCTCTGGAAAAGACTCAAAATCTCAGCGCTAAACGGCTTGTTTCCTTTGCCTTGCATCATCAAGGGCTCGGTGTTTTATCGGAGCATTTTCTAATAGCTGGTTGTATTTGAAGTCACCTCCTTTTGGTATTAGATCTATTACTGAACCAAAATTAAATGTGGGCTTTAATTCGGTCTCATCAAATAGCCTCATGATCCACCGTTGATCGTAATCGACAGCATCTGAGTATGTGACCTTATTTAATAGTGCTGAGTTAAGTCGCTCACAAGCTTCGTTTACGGTAATACCTGAATTAAACAAAAGCTCACGAGATATATGGTGGATTTTATTTTCAGCATAATCACCCCAATGACACCAGTGAGCTAATGGTACAATTAAGAAACTATCAAAGCTCTCTGGTTTTTCAGAGTCTTGCCAAGCAATTTCTATCGGGTAACTGTGTTGGTGTAGGCCTGAAGCCTCAACATCGATTATGATCATAAGATGGCACTATAAGCTTGTGATAAAGTATTAGTTTACAATAAAAAAATCTACCCAATTGCCTTTTTAATTTGATTTATCTTAAATAATTCTACTTTTTTGGGTAAAGCTTTGTCTTGAAACGACCAAAGCAGGCTTTGAGTGCTCATAAGAATTGATTGTGTGTTGGGCATAATATCAGGGCGGTTGTCATGACTTCTAACTTAGATAAAGAAGACATGGATATAATAGGTTAATTGGCTGCATGGTATGGTCGTCTTGGTTTTTTAGTACTAACCTCCTTGCACTAAAGCAGCGCAAACTTAGTGGTCCTTTACACCTGAAGGAGCATTATTATGAAAACGCAAAACACTACCAAAACAGCGTGGAACAAAAACAAACTCATTGGCCAAAAACTTCCATTAAAACCCGAACAGATCTGGTCAATTCGAGTTCGCTTGGAGATGCAGAATAACATCCGGGATCTGGCTCTTTTTAACCTGGCATTGGATGCAAAGCTACGAGCATGTGATTTGCTCAAATTGACAGTTAGGGATATTTCTCGCGGTGAAGGAATATTATCTAGGACTCAAGTAATTCAGCAGAAAACAAAACAACCGGTTCAATTTGAAATAACGAAGAAGACAAAACTGTCGCTACAGTCTTTGATAGAACATGAAAAGTTAACCTATCATGATTATTTGTTCAAAGGTCAGTCGCTCAGAACAGAACACTTATCGACACGTCAATATGCTCGTATCGTTGATGATTGGGTAACTAGAATCGGCTTGAATAAAAATTCTTATGGTACGAATTCGATGAGGCGTACTAAAGCCTCAATTATTTACAAGCAAACAAAGAACCTAAGGGCGGTTCAAATTCTCTTGGGACATACAAAACTTGAAAGTATCGTCAGGTATCTTGGTGTTGAAGTAGATGATGCGCTAGAGATATCTGAGCATATTGAAATTTAAAACTTTAAATACAGAAGGGGAGTACTCGATATCTGGAAACAGATCCTGACTACTCCCTTTTGTCGTTATATCATAAACAGCTACGAAAGAAACTACGCTCGAGCGTGTTTAGAGCACGTAACTGTAGAATTAACTTGGCCTAATTATCTTGACTTTGTTTGTTTAATAAATCTGGGGCTTGGAGTAAAAATAATCTTTTTTTGCCTGATCCATGATTCTAAGAGTAACGTCGGTGTCAGTTAGGTAAAAACAAGTAACTATGTAACGGGGTTTTTTCTTGAGTTAATTTCTTTCAGGTGCAATTCAACTATTTTCGTAACGGTATCTGGATATTGTTTGCAGTGCGTCATTGCTGATGAGTCCATATTTAGGATATGGTCCAGCCACCAGTCAGCTAGGAAAGCACTTAAGGTATTGGGTGAGAGGTTTCCTGTTTGGGATCGTGATTTGATTATTTCGAGTTGTTTAGTTAATAAACTGTGGACTTGCTTGTGATTGTTTAAACCCGGGTATTGGCATGCTTCCATGATAGCTTCTTCAAGCGGTAGGTGGTTGCTGGCATATTCCGTGACTTTAGCGAGCAACAGGGACAAATCCGGTTCCTTAAAGCCGTTTTCCATTTCTTTACTTTGCTCAAAAAATGCCATGACTTGAGAGTGTTCTTGGTCGTAACACTCTACTCCAAGCTTGGTCTCGGAAAGCTGCTTATCAAAGGCTTGTTCTATCTGTTCTTTCCTTGGGCTTCTAAGAAGGGCTCTGATCTGAGTGGATAACTCCTCAATAGTGTAAGGTTTACTAATTAATTTTGTTTCGAAGGTGGCTTGCTCTGTATTGCGTATAGCCCTGCCAGTATAGCCAGACGTAAGTAGTATCTTGATAGTTGGTTTTAGCGCCAATGCCATTTCTGCCAATTGATAGCCATTAAGCCCACCAGGCATGACAACATCGCTAAATAGCAGATCTATTTCAGGTTGCTTCTTCAGCAGTTCAAGTGCTTTCACTCCATTTTCAGCGTAGCTGACTTTGTAACCCAAATCGCCTAAATAGTGTTTAGCTAGTTTTAATAGCTCGGGTTCGTCTTCCACTATAAGTACATTTTCCGAACCTCTTGGTAAGATTGTGTGATCAAGAGTTGGTGAACTTGCTTCTTCCTCGCCTTCCGCAAACGGAAGGTAGAGTCTAAATGTAGTACCTAAGCCTAGCTCGGAGTAGACTTTGATGGTTCCGCCGGAGCGTTTAGCAAAGCCAAAAGTCATTGCCAGTCCGAGGCCACTGCCCTTACCCTGGTGCTTAGTCGTGAAAAATGGCTCAAAAATCCTCTCCTTTTGTTCAGCGCTAATGCCTGTTCCCGTATCACTAATTACAAGCTGAATATACTCTCCAGGTTTCAGTCCTAAGCCCTGTTCACAGTAGAGTTCATCAAGTTTGCAATGACTCGTTTCGATTATGAGTTGTCCTCCTTGTGGCATGGCATCACGGGCATTGATAACTAAATTAAGTATTGCATCCCCTAGATCACCGGGATCAATAAGTGCTAATTGATCTTGTTCAGAGAGGAAAAACTGTATCTCGATTTCTGGTGTCAAAGAACCTGTGATCAGACTGGTCATTTCTTTAATAACATTATTAATATTAGTGATTCGAGCTTCAGTGGTTTTCTTTCGAGAAAAGCTAAGTAATTGCTTGGTTAAGTCAACAGCCCGTTGAGCCGAGCTTTCAATAATATCTAGCAATGAGCGGTCTTCTTCAGTCTTAGTCTGTCGTTTTAGAAGGTTAACGTTTCCTAGAATGATCCCCATAATGTTATTGAAATCGTGAGCAATACCTCCTGTCAGCTGTCCAACGGCTTCCATTTTTTGAGCCCGTCGTAGCGATTCCTCAGCTTGTTTTTTTTCTGTGATATCAAAAAATGTAATCACTGCACCGGCTACCTTGTCGTTTTCTAGAATTGGGTGGGACCAGTATTCGACAGGGAAGGCCGAGCCATTAGCTTTCCAAAATACTTCCTGATTATTATGTACACGTTCACCAGTAAGTAATGATTTGTTTATTGGGCAATCTGATTCAGGGTATGGAGATCCATCGGGATATTTGTCGTGCATGACCGCGTGCATTTTTTTCCCAACTAAATCCTGCGGCTTCTTGTAACCTAACTGTTCAATGCAAGCATTATTAGCGAAAGTACAAACACCTTTTGCATCCAAGCCATAGATCGACTCAGCAGTGGAGTTGATTATTTGGCTTATATGCTGCTCTCTATGCTTAAGGTTTTCTTGTGAAACCTTAAGTGAATGAACCAGGCTTTCCAGCGTTGAGCCAAGTAAATTGAACTCTGTTATATTTCCTGGTTCATAGGGTAGGCTAGTCTGTGAGGTTTTAATTTTACTTGCATAATCGACTAATTTTGAAAAGCTCGTACTTGTTACTCTATGAATAAGAATAATCATGACACATACCGCTAGTATGCTGAATGAGAGGAGAATTAAAGCATTGATGATGTAGGCTTGATCAATATCTTTGAGCAGCTGATTGTTAGTTAGAATCTTGATGAAAAGTAAATTCTCTCCTGATTCATACCCCAAAGGCGAGCGTAGGCTAAGGTTGATCTGATCCTCTATTTCTGGTTCTGGCGTACTCAGTAATGAGTCATTTAAAAGGAGCTGTACTCCTTCAACTTCAGCCCTGTTCCTTAGATCATTTGCCAAAGGTGCATTGTCATTCAGTGTTACCCCATAAACAAGAGTACCCCTAACCTTACCTAGGTTTGGGTCAATTAAGGCGATCCGATTCATGAGCGCGGCTTGAGTGCCTGACTCCGACTTGATGACCGTAAGGTGCCAACCATTTGTTGCACGGGTGTTATGGAATTGCGATAAGAATATTTCAGAGTATCGAACCAGTGGAGAGCTGAGATTATGCTGGATCTCTCCATTTGAATGGTAAACTGCAATCAAGTCGATATACCTTCCTTCTCGGCTATGGGTGAAGGCCTCGAGTTGTTTGAGTAGTCTGGGGGTGTCGAACTGTCCAATTTCGCCATGTGGCTGGTTAAATGTCTGTAAAATTTCAGAAGTCGTTCTTAGACGCTCTTGTAGTGCCAGCTTGATTAAATTAACGCGGTATTCCAGAGATCTATTAATCTCCCTATCAAGAGCTTGCTTAGTCAATATATAGTTTGAACTCAGAAACAAAACGCATAAGCAGGTGATGACGCCTAAAGTCATAACTAATAAGCGTTTTGTGAGCGATGAAGTTTTTTTAGCCATGATGTGAGCTACTTTTTATTGGTATTTTTAGTTGCATGTTCGGGCGTCGTATTCCAGTTGTCTGAGTACCGAAAAGCATTGAGTCTTAAACTCTCTATATCGCCTTTTTTCATGGCTTTGTTTACAAGCACAATATTGCCGGAATATATGGCTGGGGTTGGCTTGTTACTAAGGTCATTGAGTATGGCATCAGCCATCGCAACGCCATTATCATCGTTTATTCGCATGACCGTCATATCCAAGCTACCTTCTTCTATAGCCGCTAGTTCAGTACTACCTCCACCCCAGCCATTGGTTATTACATTTGTTTTTTTGGATTGTTTAATTGCATCGAGAACACCAAGTGCGATATCTGTCGAACAAGAGTAAATGAAGTCAATGTTAGGATGGTCTTTGAATACTTGTAACGCGGCTTGCTTCGCCTTGGTTCGATCAAAGCCCGTGAAGTACTCATCCGCTAACTCAAAGGCATTATTTTTAATGAATGCCTGCCTAAATGTCCCTCCTCTCATTTCACTAACATAGCCTTTAGGTCCATAAAAAATGGCGTACTGTGCGCCTTCAGGAAATCGTTGAAGGTACTCCTTAATCAGAATTTTAGTTCCCAGTGCATGATCAAAACCGACGTACAGAAAGGGTTGTGTGTCACCCCAAATCTTGAGTGGTGTTGTTATATTCTGAAGGATTATCTTGGGTTTTTTTTTCGCGATGAGTCGCTCGATGACAACTTGGTGCTTGATCGCATCTAATGTGAAGATAAGATAGTCGGGTTGGTGTTCTAATGCGCTGGCGATATGCTCTATTTGTTTGTTTATTTCAACACCGGGCTTTGAAAAATAGTTATAGATTTGATAGTCGATGTCCGACTCAAACAGGCGAGCTTCAAAAGAGGATACACTTCTTCGCCAGTAATCGGAGGCTTGTTTTCCAGGATATACAAACGCTATGCTAATGCCATTCCTAAGGGCTGAGGTTTGTGTCTTGGATCGAACTTGTGACGAGAAGTTTTGGGTGAGTTGAGCTTGCTCGGGATGAAGGCTAATGTATTCGTCATAACTCCAGTATTGTGTATTACCGCTTGCTTGAGAAGCCACAGCGGGATACTGAACAATGAATATGATGAACACTAGGACTGCCTTTTTCATGCTTTTACTCCTTATAAGATGAAGAGTTACGAGGAAAGTACTTTCTATCGAAGCTTAGTATATCCAGGGGTTTACTGAAGTAATAACCTTGTGCGAGGTCACATTTGAGCAGCTTCAATGTTTCAAGGTCCGCTTCAGTCTCAACGCCTTCGGCAATTACATCCATATTTAGCTCGTGACCTAACATGATGCAGGTTTTTACTATGGCTTTGGCTTCTGAATCCGTTGCCATATTAGATACAAAACTTCTATCAATTTTCAACTCTGAAAAAGGAACTCGGTGAAGTTGAGACAGTGATGAATACCCTGTGCCGAAGTCATCGATAGACAGACCTATTCCTTTGAGCCGCATTCGCGTGAGAATATCCAGAGACGTTACCAGTTCTCCCATTAGAGCGCTTTCCGTAACTTCCAGAGTGATCTTGGTTGGGTCCAGTTCGCTTTTCTTTATAAGGCTGGCAAGCTGCTCGGGTAGCGTTAAACTAGTGACATCAAAGGCTGATATATTGACCGCAACACCTATATTGATGTTCCTTAAGTTCCATTCCTGTTCTTGCTTGACTGCGGTATTGAGCACCCAGCGGGTAAGTTTATCAATAAGATTATGTTGCTCTGCCATTGGAATAAATTGATCTGGAAAGATTAATCCGTGCGTCGGGTGGTTCCATCTTACCAGTGCTTCTACTGAGACTAGTTTATTCTCCTGTATATTAAACTTGGGTTGATAATGAAGCACAAGATCGTTTCGTTCGATAGCCTCTATCAGGTTTTCAGGCGATATGGCCGCTGGTTGCTTAGCGCCTGCCGGATAGTGTTGGGATTGATTTAATGGAATATCACCTCGAAGTAGGGCTTCTAATCTGTCTATATCTATAGGTTTATTAAAAGAAGTAATAATATCTAATTGATGTGCTTTTCCGAGTTTCTCTGCGGAATGCAGTACGCTACTGTCGTGCCCAGTCATTAGGATCAGCCTGGGCGGGTCGGCATGTTCAGCCAACTTCCTCATCACTTCAATACCATCTATATCAGGCATATTAAGATCGAGTAGTAAGATAGAGTTTTTCTTGTAATGTTCAGTAAGTTGAAAAAACTGTTTCGCTCGACAAAACGATGTATTCGGTATCCCGCATTGGTCAATTATCCGGGAAAGCAGGTTTATCTGTTCTTGTTCATCATCAAGAATATATATGTGGTTTATTATCATAATTATGGCACTCAATGTATACGAATAAGCTGCCCTCAAAGCGCCTCATTCAAAGAACAGATAGGTCAAACTAAACTCTATCAGTTGTCTACCGCGTGTATAAACTGCACCTGAGATGGGTGCAAATACTGAGAGCTAAGCCTTGCTAGCTCACCTTCATTTAATAGTCGGCGTAAACTCTCTTGAATCGTTGGAATAATTGTCTCAGCGCCTTTATTGATCTTGGACTTCCACATCCAGACTGTTCGCCACTCGTATACAAGGTAAGGGGCCAAAATATGCGCAATATCAAGCTGCTCTGCCAAACCGTACAGTCTGATGGATGGCCCTGCGACAGCATCAACTCTTCCCCGGTCTAGCATTTTAAGCCCCAGTGAATGATGATTGACCCTGACTCGACGAAAAGGAATCGATTCGCCCAAACAAGGGCAACCACTTCCACCCAATAGCATAGCAATATCTTTGTTTTTAATATCACTTAGTTTCGCAATAGGGTTGTTTTCTCGGCTAATTACTAAAAAAGATGTGCGATACAACTCCACAGCAGGCGTCATTTTTAGAGCCCGTTTAGGTTTATAGGACATGAAGGTCAGACTAAGTGGGGATTTACCACTTTTCATTTCTTTGATGATTCGCTTGAGTGGCATGACCTGCATTTTAAACTGAATATCAACGGGCAGTGACAACCTAATAGACTCTAATAGGTCAGGGTATATACCTATAGGGTGGCCTTTATCGTTAAGAGACGCCCACGGTTGGCTATCAATTAGACCAACATGGATGGGCTGAGAATCAAAACTACCTTCTGCGCATAGAATCGCTGGCGATAAGAAAAGTAAGAATGCCGTTATTATTTTAGTGAGCATAGAGCTGTCAAACTCCTTCAATTATTCGGCTAGGATACGAGAGCTAGAGACACAAACAGGCTTCGCTACCATTATTAAATAAAGGATTACGTTACCATAGAAATAGTCAGAAAAGAATGTCTGCCTTGGGCTGCCTTATCTGTTAATAAAAACTCAAGGAAAAGGACGCTTGATTAGTGGCTCGCCAACTTTATAGTTCTAATTGGATTAATTACCCTGAGCTGTATGAAGCTAATTAACGTAAAATTTGAACTTTTTTTACAGAATAATTACTTTCAGCTTTAGGAGGCTTAGCAGGAGGTATTTCTAATAAAATTTCAGTTAAACAATTCAATTCTAGAGAATAAAAAAATAACAAACTGATGTCTTCTATTGGCACTTTTCTGACTTCTTTGCTTGCTATGAGTAAAACGTTATTTGAGTGGGCGGGTAAATACTACATACTGGCTTTACAGAAATTCTACTTTTAATTTCGATTCAACATTTACTTGCTAAGTAAGCACAGAAACAGATAAAGAAGTGAGTTGTCTAGGACAGGCATCGATAAAAGTAACAATTAAAGAATGACTGTCCTTGATAGCGGTTCCTGAAATTTCGAGGAAAGCTGAATCCGAAAGGCTACTAAACGCTAAGGTTAATTAGCTATTAATCCTAGAATGAAATTGTTTATACCGACGTTGAAGCCTTTGATACAGAGACCTTAAACATTTCACCCATTTGTTTAGACATCAAACTTCGAGAAAAGAAATGCCGACCAAAAAACGTAATCACCCGATTGCGTTTACCTGGGATAATGGACGTAAAGCGACCTAATCCACGCAAGCTTTCCTCGGCCACTCGTCGAGCGGTGAGAAATTTCATGGGCAAATTAGACATATCTAATTCGTCTGCCGCATTCGTTATCATTTCAGTGTGGGTTGGTCCGGGAAGCACCACACTAACGTCCACGCCTCGCTCCTTGAATTCAAAATTAAGCGCCTCGCCCAAACTAAGAATATAGGCCTTACTCGCGCTGTAGTTTCCAAAATATCCAACCCCTTGCGTAGCAACTATAGAGGAGGTAAACAGGACGCCACCCCGACCTTTGTCGGTCATGTCTTTTCCAAACAAATGGCTCAGTTGCATGGGCGCGTTCATGTTAATTCGCATTAATTGTTCTTCAGAGTCAATATTGCTTTCCAGAAAAGTGCCGTGTCTTTCTACGCCCGCATTGTTAATCAGGAGTCCTACATCTAAACACTTGGTTGCCTCATAGATTCGTTGTGGTGCATTGATTTCACTCAGGTCAGATGTCAATACGAGGGTCTTGGTTTTATGTTCCTTATGAAGTTCTGCTGCCAACTCGTCTAAGCGATTTTTTCTTCTGGCCACCAAAACCAGCGAAAAACCTTTTTCGGCCAGAACTCGGGCGAACTCCTTACCTATTCCCGATGAAGCACCTGTCACAACTGCCCAGGGGCCGTATTTTTTAAATAAATTATTAGTCATGTGAAATCTCTCTGTGATTCGTCAACAAATCTGTGTTTAATCGTCGATAATTACATTCTTTAACGATCGTTCAAGTATATAATAATGTGTTTTTTAACAATATAGGTGTTTATATTGAGGAATAGAGTATTCTATTTTATTTATTGACTACTGATTCAACAATTGAGATGAGACTCATGGGCAGAAAGGCAGAATTTAACAAAGAACAGGTACTTGAACAGGTAATGAATGTATTCTGGCTGAAGGGGTACAGTGCTACATCCATTCAGGACCTAGAAACGGCAACTGGCCTGAAGCGGGGCAGTATTTACGGAGCCTTTGGTAATAAAAAGGAATTGTTCTTGATGGCGCTGGATCGTTATAGCCAAGGATTTTCTCGTTTGAAGTCAGACTTTGATGGCTTAGACGAATCCCCGCTCAATAAAGTAAAGAAAATCCTGAATTTCTCCATGGAAAGAGCCTTGGTAGACGAAGAAGGTTACTGCTGCCTTGCTATGAAGACCTTGCTGGATATAGCTGGAAGAGATCAAGATATAAGCCATCAAGTGAACCATATAATGGAAGACCTAGAGAACGTTTTCTACGACTTCCTACTGGAGGCACAGGAAATAGGTGAGCTGAGCATGGGTAAAGATCCTCGAGGCTTGTCCCGTTTTCTGATTGTATTTTTAAACGGTCTACGTGTAACAGCTCAGGTCAAACCTGGACGCCGTTTTTTGGAAGATTGCTTGACGGTAGCTTTTGATGTACTGGATTAAATAAGAGTTACTATGTATTTCACATAAGTGATAGATGTGTGGGGTCGGTGTAAAAACTAAGTTGAGCAGGTATGGCAGGCATCGATGAAGTAATGTCTGCTTCTTGTTGCTGAGTGGAAGCTATTTCTTAAGAAAAATTTTGTTCGCTAAGCTGACTTTAAAGCACCACAAACCTAAACACCTGACGTCCGCTAATGGCACTGAAGAGTGCTTGTTTGTGCACCAGATGAACTCGTTTTGATAAAGAATTGTCGATGACTCGATAGCTTAATTTTTTGAGTTATAATATATAGGGCAAAGTAATTAATATTTCTGAGAAATAATCTCTATATAGAACGTAATAAACTCTGGAGTTGTTTATAATCCAAAAGTTACTCATTTTTTCCAAAAAGGCTTACTTGCTTCCTTAATCGCATCCTCTCTGCTTAAACCGATGTCTTTTAATTGATAAGTGTTGAGTTGCCCAAGCTCCTTGCGTTGGCATGATCTTGCCTTACAGTCTTGAACTAAGTGCCATGCTGCAGTCAGGCATATGCGTAATGTTGAAACGACAAGTACCATTTTTTCATTCATTATTGGTTTGTTAAACTTGGATAGTAGAGAGGTGCTAGACAAAAAATGCATGCTAAATTCCTTTCAATTTCAGTTGGTATTTGCCATTAAAGTTGAAATAGATATTTCAATCCAATCGTATATTTGGATACTCATCATTTGATATTTAGATGGCACTTTATTTCGTTATAGGTTTCAATAAAGCGATTAAATAGGAGCGATAAGGTGGAGCTAAATCAACTCAAAACTTTTGTCACGGTAGCTGAAGAACAGCACTTAACTAGAGCAGCTGAACGATTATTTACCAGCCAGCCTGCCGTTAGTGCGCAACTGAAAGCACTTGAGGAGTCATTGGATGTTGTGTTGTTTAACCGCACACCCAAAGGCATGAAATTAACACCTTCGGGCGAAAAGCTACTGGTTCAGGCTCAAACAGTTCTAGATGCTGCCAACCTCATCGTTTCACAAGCGAAAGCAATTAAGGGAGAGGTAATAGGGTGTTTGTCAGTAGGCATAAATTCGGATTTCTCATTCCTTAAAATTCCAGAACTGTTAGCGGATGCTAGCGATACTTACCCCGGTGTTCAGCTATCTTTTATTAATAGTATGTCGTCAGATATCTTATTGGATATCCGTAAAGGTAAGCTTGATACCGGTTTTTTCTTCGGACCATCACCGACTTCTGATCTATATGTGATTAAAATAGCTGATATTAAGACAGCGATTGTGGCGCCGATAGAATGGAAAGATAAAGCTCAACAAGCTTCAATTGAATCATTAGGGGCGCTACCGTGGATTTATACGACCGAACGATGTCCGTTTTATCATCTTACGGAAACCATGTTTAGTAAAGCAGGGTGTGAGCCTAGCAAAGCGGTGTTTGTGGACAATGAAGAATCTATTCGGCAATTGATTAAGTCCGGTGTCGGAGTTTCATTGTTACGAATGGATGATGCAGAACAAGCCGAAGCTGAAGGCTGGGGGGTACGTTGGGTTGGATGTTCACCCTCAATAGCGCTGAGTGTTGCAATACAGCCCCGCCGGACTCAGGAGCCTATTCTACAAGCTTGGGTTGATGAACTTTCTAAATTTTGGTCTATTGATACCGGTGATATACCGAACCAAAAGGCATCATAGAATTATATAAATATTAATAATGAACGATTTTATCAGCACTCAGCATGTCAGCTTTAATCATCTAAGCAGACTAAAATATGAAAAATATAATTAATCTGCTAAATCAGTATATATAGGGAAATAAGTTTAACTTAAATTCTGGTACCAATGAGTTTTATTGGGCAAGTTAAACGAAACCGCTTATTTCATCTCTAAGAGAATTTTAATTACAAAGCTCTCTTATCATCGTTTCTAAAAACGCAGTCTCTGCTGCAGTACGATTTGCATTTTTTTTAACTACGATGTCGAAACTCATAGAAAATTGAAGATTCTTTTTGATGAACAACTGTTTGACGCTACCGGCCTTTAATTCTTCTGCTACAGTATAGCTGGGTATTAACCCAATACCTAGATCCTTTTTGATAAGTTCTGCGGCAAAACCATGGTCAGGGCAAATGTAATGTGGGCGTTTTTTTCTGAAACTAAGTTCCAGTTCTTTTTTTATTTTTTTGGACCAAAATGCGAAAGCATCACAGTCAGACGTATAATCAATGATGTCATGATGCAAAAGGTCTTCAACAGTTTGAGGATTACCGTACTTTTTTAGATAACCCGCTCCTGCGACTAAAATAATGGGCTTTGCTTTGGCTAACCATGTTTTTAATAGTTTTCTATTTTCTACCAATAGCTGAATGCCAATATCGACTTCATTGTTCAGTACCCTTTGTTCAGTTTGGCTTGCATCACCATGAATAATTGTGAATTTTACATTAGGGTACGCAACCTTAAAATTGGCAAAAACAATGGGTAGCATATATGACGCTACATCAGGCCTAATTCCAATACGAATTTCTCCACTAAGGGATTCAGAATCATTTTTCACTTCAGCCAAAAAATCATCAATTTCTCTTAATCGATGCTGCGCAAATTTAAATAGTTGCTCCCCCTGTTTTGTAAGATATACGCGTGTATTTCGACGCTCTAATAAAATTAACTCTAAAGACTCTTCTAATAGCTGAATTTGCTGGGTAATTGCTGGTTGGGTTCTAAAGAGGTTGTTTGCAGCTTGAGATATGCTACCGGTTTTAGCTACCTCGATAAAGGTGCGTAGCTTGTTATAGTCCATGATTGTATATCCTCAGAGAGTGCATTTGGTTCTTTAGATTATATAAGTTTTTCTTTTATTATCTTAATTTTAACTAATTATATCTTATGTAATCAGTGCGTCATAATCTTCTCATCGCTTTAACCATTACACCAAAGGAAAATATAAAGTGAACAAACGGCTTTGGTCTGCAGTAATTGTGATCTTAATAAGTTTTATTCTTCTTGATAGTGACGGGATTTTAAAGGAGAGACTATTAGAGGCAAGCAATACGATAGATACGTCAGTCTTGATAGTTATTAGTCTTATTTATGCCTTATTGTTAGCTATTCCTTTTGTTGCAGGTGTAGAAATTGGCATTTTTTTAATGTGTTTGTTTGGTTTTAAAGGGATTTTAGCTGCGTACTTAGCAACCGTACTGGGCTTAAGTATCGCTTACTTTTTTGGCCGAAGAATTGGTTGTTTTTATACGCATAAACAAATGGACCTATCAATAATAAAGCGTATACGCGCCTTCTCTTTATATGTGCCCCGTTGGTTGTCACTGGCTTTATTAATTAATACACCGGGTAATGCTATTTTTGGGGGCGGCGGTGGAATTGCGATGGCATTTGGGATGGAACGTAACGTTAGCAATATCGCTTTTTTCAGCGTTATTTTAATCGCAACACTACCAGTACCTTTACTGGTTTATTTTGGTTTTATTAAATTTCTTAATTAGGAGTTAACAATGCAGTCAATCGCAATAGCAAAACAATTATCTTATACCGCCGACACGGTGTGGGAAAAATGGGACGATGTTTCAGGTATTTATAAATTTCATCCATTAATTAAAAGAAGCCCTATTACGAGTAAGGAGCTAAGTGGTCTTGGCACTCAGCGGGTTTGTTATTTTGAAGATGGAAATGAACTAACCGAGCAGGTTATTAAATACAACGCCGATGAGCGGAGTATGTCGTTAAGCATCAATGCTGACTTTATGCCTATAAAGAATGCCTCTGCAGACATTATCGTTACCTCTCTGGGTGGAACATTAGCTCAAGTAGACTTTAGAATGAATTTTGATGCTAAATTTGGAATATTTGGCTTGATACTGGCAAAAATTGTAATGAAACCAAAAATAAAAGGCATGTTGAATCAACTGCTGGATGGACTTGATACACATCTTGCCTCGGGAGAGGTGGTTGGAGCGCAATATTGAAACATGAAATTAATCTTGAACACCCTTGTTTGAATGTTAAAGCAATCGTAAATGGCACAGTATTGGCGAGCACAAATTCACCAATACTGCTAAAAGAGGAGGGCGGTTTAGGCTATGACCCTGTTTTTTATTTTCCTATAGACGATGTTAATGAAAATTTTCTATTACTGAGCAATACGCGTAGTAATTGCTATTTGAAAGGAGAGGCAAGGTATTGGTCAATTAGGTTAGGTCAATTGCACTTATCGGATGTCGCTTGGGAATATGTTCATCCAATTCCTAGCTTAGATATCATTAAACGCCACATCGCCTTTTATACTAACAAAGTAAAGGTCGAAATGTGCCCTGCTTAGTTTCGTAAATATCTCACACGAAGCGTCATTAATTGATTATGCGTATTAGAAATACAATCGAGAAAATACTTATGATTTATCTCCTGCTGGTTAATTATAAATGGAACTAAAATCGGACATCAATAAACTGGTTGATTCGTTTAGCTTAATCCGAACCCTTTCAGTACAAGCCTGTGAACTGCTTGAAATTGAAGATTTTAATTTACAAGCGGCTGTGTTTGTTAGCCCCGCAAAATGGCACTTGGCTCATACAACTTGGTTTTTTGAGACCTTTATTTTGAAACCTTATGTATCAGACTACCAAGTTTTTCACGAAGCTTATGAACTAATGTATAACTCTTATTATAATGCTATTGGTAAACAATACCCGAGGCCTCAACGAGGTCTGTTATCTAGACCAACTGTCTCAGAGATTAAGTCATATCGACAATATGTTGATGATGCAATGACTCAATTATTGTCTAAAGTTGAACAAGAAAAATGTACTGATCTGGAAACAATCGTACAGCGAACTGAACTTGGCCTTGAACATGAAAAACAACATCAAGAACTATTTTACACTGACATAAAGTACGCATTTTCATTAAATCCATTAAATCCATTAAATCCATTAAATCCAGCTTATGCTGAAGATGAAGTTGCTCCTCCTACTCAACTACAAAATATTGCGTGGAAAGATTATTCTTGAGGCTTAATTGAAGTTGGGATTAATGAAAGCTCAGCACACTTTAGCTTTGACAAGGAAAGACCACGCCATAAGGTCTTTCTTCAACCATTTACCTTAGCAACTAGACTGGTAACGAACGGTGAATTCCAAAAATTTATTGATGATGGTGCTTATCAAAAACCAGAATATTGGCTTTCGGATGGTTGGGCAGCTGTGCAAAACAATAAATGGACACGACCTTTATACTGGCAAGAGTAGAAAGCGAATCCATGGAATTTACTTTGTATGGTTTACGCCATCGTCAGGTCGATCAACCAGTTTGCCATGTAAGTGGCTATGAGGCAGATGCTTATGCAAATTGGGCAAACGCCCGGTTACCAACTGAATCTGAGTGGGAGTTTGCTGCAAAGCAAAACCAACTAATTAGTAAAAAAACCGCTAATTTTCATCCTCAGGTTTCCCGAAATGATAATGATCTAGCACTAATTCAACTTTACGATAGTTGTTGGCAGTGGACTGCTAGTGCTTACTGACCTTACCCCAGTTTTCAGGTTACTGATGGTGCCATAGGTGAATACAACGGTAAGTTTATGTGTAACCAATGGGTTCTTAGGGGAGGGTCTTGTGTGAGTAGTCCTAACCACCTTCGTCCAAGTTACCGAAACTTTTTCTACCCAGAAGATCGCTGGCAATTCAGTGGGATTCGTTTAGCAAAGAAATAAAAAAATCTTTATGTCATCTCGAGGATGAATCATGTCAGAATTTGCAACATCACTATTAACTGAAAATGTTTTTTTTAAAAACCAGCAACCAGGCGAACAAGACAGTCGCTCTGAAATTCTTGATGGTTTACACCTAAAGCAAAAAACTATAAACCCGAAATATTTTTATGATACCCATGGCTCTGAGTTATTCGAACGGATTACAAAGTTACCTGAGTATTATCCTGCACGGACTGAACGTTCATTGTACGTTAAGTATGCCAATAACATTGCACAATATTCCGGGGAAAATTGCGTATTAATTGAACCTGGCAGTGGCAGTAGTGAAAAAGTTCGCTTGTTATTAGAACACCTAAAACCTAGGGCTTATGTGCCGATGGATATCGCTAAGGCGTTCTTGCAACGTTCAGCCGTAAAGTTGGGACAAGAGTTTCCATGGTTAAATATTCATGCCGTATGTGCCGATTTTGGCGGTTATGATGAGGCTCCTGATGGGCTGCCGGAAGGGAAGCGAGTCATATTTTATCCAGGATCCACATTAGGAAATATGACGCCTGGTTCGGCAAAGAAATTTCTTAATAGTTTACGTCCATGGCTGGGTCATGACGGAGGAATGTTAATCGGCATTGATTTGCATAAATCTACCAGCAGGCTGACAGCTGCTTATAATGACCTTGAGGGCGTGACGGCTGAGTTTAATCTTAATGTACTGAATCATCTTAATAGCTTGATAGGTTCAAGTTTTGACATAAAAAACTTTTCTCATCGAGCATTTTATAATTTGGAATTGCAACGAATTGAAATGCATTTAGATAGTAAGCTTGATCACATCGTGCGAGTCGGTGAATCTGCAATTGCCTTCGCTAAAGGTGAGTCAATTCATACAGAAAACTCATACAAATATACAAAAGAAAGCTTTAATAACTTGGTCGAAGAAGCAGGGTTTAAAGTATGTGAAAGTTGGTTGGATGATGAGCAGCTATTCAGTATTCATTACCTGGAATTACGACAGTAACTCTCTTAAACCATTGGGACTGATGGTCATGTTGTTTAACATGACCTGATTGTTCTTTCTTATCGTTATACTTCCTAGTAATAATCAGGTTTTATCATATATAAAGCTGTCTTGAGTTATTTTGTTTAGAGTCGGTGTTGCAAGATCAATACCTTCAATACTTGACGTAAAATACACCTCCTCATTCACTTTATATACGGAGCCCATTAAGTGCTTTCTTATTTTAGCGGTAATTTTTGTGTTCGGTATCCGCTCAAGATAAATCCACAAAGTGTATTCAAGTGCAAAATCCCCCGCATTTGTCAGCGCCCATTCAAAGGATCTGCCTTCGTTTATCATAATGTCAGTTTTTTTGGAGCAGTTTTCTTGAACCGCAGTAAACATTTTATCGACACGGCTTTTAAATATTGCAAGTTGCTTACTGCGTCCTTCTTTTGTTTCTGACTCAATTTTTGGGTAGCCAATATTATATATCAGTGCTTTACGTATACCATCGGTACTTGCGATACGGCTCAGGTTGTCGATCTTATTGCGAATAAATTGATTATTTCTTATCAAAGTACGGTGATTATTGCGCACATCGTAGAGTAGTACGTAAATAAGGGTGACTTTACTGATGATATATTCGTCAGGATGACCATCGACCTGGACTACATCGCCATCAACAAGCATTTCAGTATTAAGAATGATCAGACCACTAATAATATCAGGCGCCCAAATATTACTAGTGAATGCCAAAAATGCGAAGATGATTCCAAAGATGCCCGTTGTTTCAAGCATGCTATCGGCCCCCCAGATTTTGATCAGAACGTAGATCGTAGTGATGGCAATAACGAATAATAAAAGAATATCGATGAGGCGACTACTATAACTATCTAAGTATAAAGTGTTGTCATCTAAGGTTTTCTCTATACCAAATCGCTTACGGGATAAAAAACAACAGAGGCTATAAGCAAAAAGCCCACCATAAAAAGCCATTAAACTCATACCCAGTCGAATAAAGTAGTGTTCATAGCTTTTATTCAGACTAAGAAAAGCTATGTCAATTACATGTAGAACTAATACTAGAATATTTAGAGTTCTAAAAATGCTGATTTTAATCGTATTTTCTTTACCAGGGTCTACTAGTTTTAGAATAGGACGAGCAAATAAGAGTAAGCATATATTTACGAAAAAGATTAAACCGTGAATGAGCCATTGCGTGTGGCTGAGTTCTGGTAATATTTGGTTAAAAACTTCCAAGTATTTGCTCCGACTTTCGTTATTTTAATTTTTGTATTATTGGCTGTTAAGACTAATACTATCTTAATAGCCGATGATAACATCTGCTTTTATAAACATCACTGGTCGCTCGACTTCTCTATCGGGGCGTATAAAAATTATAGATTAAAAGAGCTCATGGTTTGTATTATAAGTATTGAATGACGAAGGGCTTTATCCGTTATCTACTTTTGTTCATGTGTTTCTTTTAAAGTGTTAAGACGCTGTTCTATTTTCATTACCAAAAAGTCGATAAACGCACGTAGAGCAGGGCGTAAGTATTTATCACCTAAGTAAACGGCATACACTTCCCCACTGGAATCGTGATGGAGGGAGGGAGCCCAATCAGGTAAACATATTGTGAGCTTATTTGCATTAATCAAATCAAGTATCATCCATTGAGACATCTGAACAATACCGCCCCCGTTGACGGCAGCTTCAAGAAGAGGCGTTCCACCTTTTGAAGAAAGATTACCCTGAACAGGGACTTTGATGTGCTTTTTGTCTTTTATAAAGTGCCAGTAATTTCTTTGTCTATATTGGCTAAGTATTAGGCAGTTATGACTTGTAAGGTCTTCAGGTTTAGCTAGAGGCGGTGTTTTGGCTAGATAATCTGGTGATGCGCAAAGCCATGTATGATTAGTGAGTAATTTTCTGGCTCGTAATGAAGAGTCTGCAGGGCGACCGATACGAATACCTAAATCTATGTTGTCGCGATTTAAATCAACCATTTGATTATCTAGGTTAATTTCAATTTTTACCTTTGGATATTTTTGTAAGAATTCGGGAAGAAGAGGAGAGACAATTTGCCGACCAAAACTTTCAAACACGGAAATTCTAAGCACACCTTCTGGCGCCATGTTTATCTGACTCATTGATGCTTTGAGCTGATCGGCCTGTGTTAGTAGTTTTTCTGCGCCGTCTAGAAATTGAATACCATCTTCTGTCAGGACGAGTTTTCGAGTGCTACGCTTAATTAAGGTTGTCCCTAATTCGAGCTCCAAGTTATCGATATTCCGTGCAATTGAGGACGGGGCCATATTTAAGATAGCTCCGGCTTTAGAAAAACTTCCCATCTCTACAACTTTAATGAAAACTCTAATTAAATTTAGCACTGCTTACCTATTGATTTATTAAAAATAGTTGTAATTTTAATCACCTATATACGAGAAAGACTTTTGCGATTTAAGCAATACTGATTTGCATAATGGTATTATTCTATTGATTTATGCTTAGGTCTACTATTCAAGTCAATTAGTTCAGATTTAGAAATAAACCAAAGGGTCGTATGTGTATGCACTCAAGAATAAACATTAGTCAATTACAGCCTAAATCATTTCAAGCAATGATGAGATTAGAAAATTCTCTTAAAGAAACTAACGTAGACCCTAAGCTTCGTCATTTGATTAAAATACGGGCGTCCATAATCAACAACTGTGCGTACTGCATTCAGATGCACGTAGAAGAGTCCAAAAGATTAGGTGATTCAGAGCAGCGATTGTATGCACTGTCAGCCTGGGAAGAATCATCATTATTTTCAGATAAAGAACGTGTAGTGCTTAAATTAACTGATGAAATAACGTTGATTTCTTTACAAGGTGTATCTAAAGAAAGCTATACAGCTAGCTTGGTTCATCTTGGTGAACAAGCGCTTGCAGAATGCATTATGCAAATCGTTACAATCAACATGTGGAATAGAATAGCTGTCACAACAAAAATGGTTCATGAAGCTAACTAAGTCTTCATATCTTCAGTTGAGGTAACAGAATCCTTGAGTAAAGAGGGGGGACAGAACCCCCTTATAATCGGGCAAGCTTATCGTATACTTTCACATCTAGAGTGTTTTTTTAAAAATACAACTCAAATTCAGTCCTAAAAGTTAGTTAGTAAAGGTGATGTGTGCCTCAATATTGGCAACTACCGAATCTACTCCAGTTTTTATTGTGCCAAGTTTTGTTACAATTTGTTTCAGTAATCTAGTTGTATTTTTAACATGGAGTAATTGGGATATGTTTGGTTTAAAGCGTTTTAACCTAGTAAATTTGGTTGTTTTGACCTTACTTTTATCCGCTTGTGGCAGTGGTGGTAGTAGTACAAGTCAAGTTAAGTCAGATGCCCTATTGAAAGGGCAGTTTATTGATAGTCCGGTTGAAAACCTTAAATATCGTACGGTATCTGAAAATGGTTATACCAACAGCTTCGGCGAATTTATCTATAGAGAAGGAGAAACAATTACTTTCTCCATTGGTGGAATAGATTTACCTAGTACACTCGCACGCCCAATCATTACACCTTTAGACCTTGTTGGCACTACTGATGTCAACGATCAAGCAGTTATTAATATTGCGAGATTATTGCAAAGTCTCGATATAGATGGAAATCCTAATAACGGCATAAAAATTCATAGCCAGGCTCACGAAAATGCAGAGAATATGTCTATTGATTTCTACTATGTAAATTTTGATGAACGTGTAACAAATTTAGTTGCGAACAGTGGCTCGTTAAGAACTAATTTGGTAAATAATGATAATGCGATCGCTCATTTATTGAGTAGCCTTGGGCTTTTAGGTGATACAGATACAGATGGCGTTATAGATACGAATGACAACTGTATAAACCATGAAAATTCGGATCAAATAGATTTAGATGATGATGGGCAAGGTGATGCATGCGATACATCTCCATTAGGGGAAAGCCCAATAGCGAATGATCAGTCAATTGTTATTATGAAGCATGATAGCGTGGATATAAAACTAACGGGTATAGACCCCGAAAGTAGTGAACTTAATTACATAATTCATAACGCATCCACACAAGGGTTCTTGATTGGTACTGCTCCAAATTTAACCTATGTTTCCCCAGATGAATGCGTTGACACAGACAATTTCACATTTACAGTAACAGACTCTTTAGGTAATTCATCTGAGCCTGCTACTGTTGAGATAACCGTTAACTGTGAGGTCACCTTGATCTCTGAAATCAACTTTCCAGATAATTCACTCCTGGCTTGTGTTACCTCAACTGCACAAGTTAACGGTTGGAATCTAGTTTCAGAAATGTCTGATCTCATCTGTATTGAAAAGGGGATCAAAGATAGCGCTGGAATAGAGTTTCTGACAAACCTAACTATATTGAATTTGGGCGACAATCATTTAGTGAGTGCTGACGTTAGCAACAACCTCCTGCTGGAGAGGTTATGGCTGAATAATAATCAACTAACGAGCCTTGATGTCAGCAATAATCCTGCTTTAATCGCGCTGGAATTGGGAGCTAACAAACTTAAAAGCCTCAATGTAAGCGAGAATACTCAGTTAGACGTGCTATGGTTATTTGATAATCAGTTAACAGATATTGATGTTAGTCATAATAATGCTTTAATCGTGCTAAATGTTGGGTCTAATAACTTGAGTACTATTGATGTGAGTAATAATTTATCTTTGAAGGAATTATGGTTATTTGAAAATAAACTAACAAATATAAATGTGAGCAATAATAGCCTTTTAACCATCTTGGATTTATCTACAAATGAGTTGAGTAATGTTGCGCTAAGCAACAACGTATTACTTAGCGAATTGTGGCTTTATGAAAATAAACTAACCAGCATTGATGTCAGCCAGAATATTGCTTTAACCACGCTCGAATTAGGCGATAATCTACTGACAAATATTAATGTTAATAATAATGTTTTCTTGGATGTACTATGGTTATTCAATAATCGTCTCACAGATATAGATGTGAGCAATAATAGCTATCTAACTAGGCTGAACTTGTCATTCAATACATTGAGTCATGTCGATGTGAATTCAAATTTATTTTTGAATGAATTATGGGTATCTGATAATGAACTGACCAGTATCGATGTGAGTAATAATAACGTATTAACAAATCTGGATTTATCAACAAATGAGCTGAGTAGTATTGATCTAACTAACAACGCATTACTCGAAGAGTTGTGGCTTTATACAAATAAACTAACCAACATTAATATCAGCCAAAATATAGACTTAAACTTACTTGTATTAAACGATAATCTAATTACAAAGATTAATGTGAGTCAAAATACTGCTTTAACTACGCTTGAATTGGGCGATAATTTACTTTCGAACATTGATGTAAATAACAATGTTTTTCTAGATGACCTATTACTATTTAATAATCGTCTCACAGATATAGATGTGAACAATAATCTCGCATTAACTAGGCTGGATTTATCAATAAATGAGTTGAGTAATATTGATCTAAGCAACAACGTATTACTCGAAGAATTATGGCTTTACGATAATAAACTAACGAACATTGATGTCAGCCAAAATATTGCATTAACCAGGCTTGAATTAGGCGATAATCTACTGACAAATATTAATGTTAACCATAATACTTTCTTGGACACATTATGGTTATTTAATAATCAACTCACAAATATAGATGTAAGCAATAATAGCCTTTTAACTAAACTGAGTTTGTCATTCAATGCATTAAGTCATGTAGATGTGAGCTCAAACTTATCTCTGAATGAACTATGGTTATCTGATAATGAGTTGACCAACATAAATTTGAGTAATAATAGCGTTTTAGAAACACTAGATTTATCAACAAATGAGTTGAGTAGTATCGATCTAAGCAACAACGTATTACTCGGTGAGTTGTGGTTATTTACAAATAAACTAACCAGCATTAATGTCAGCCAAAATATTGCATTAACCACGCTAGAATTAGGCGATAATCTACTGACAAATATTAATGTTAACCATAATACTTTCTTGGACACATTATGGTTATTTAATAATCAACTCACAAATATAGATCTGAGCAATAATAGCCTGTTAACTAAACTGAGTTTGTCATTCAATACATTGAGTCATCTAGACGTGAGCTCAAATATATCTTTAGATGAATTATGGGTATGGGATAATCAACTGACATCTATTGATGTGAGCAACAATACACAATTGACCAAACTTAGTGCAGGCTTAAATCAGCTATCCACAATTAACCTTGGCAACAATAGATTGCTCGAAGAATTATGGTTAACGAGTAATCTGCTTACGACTCTGAATTTAGATGCTAATTCTCAATTAAACTTAGCGTCTCTGGAGGGGAATATTTTTGATGTGGCGACACTAAGCTACCTCGATACACTAAATATATTTAGTCTGAGCTATTAATATATAGTTGATATTGATTGAGCAAGCTTTACATGTACTTAACTTTAAAGCATTGCTCAATGCCGTTGTTTAGTAATATATGGCGCTAAAAAGTCTACACCTTTTACTCCATGAGCCTCCTTTAAAAAGGAGGAGATTTCCTCTTATAATTGCTAGCTACGATTCTAGGTCAACATGGACACTTCTTGTAAGCTAAAACAAGTCTTCAAACTAGGTTAAATAACTTAATAATTAACCAGTTTTATTACAGTAATTCGCTGCGTATATTTCTATTAGTCACTCCTTCGTAATTCAATAGCCTATTCATTAGTAAGGCCAGTCATTCTTTACGCTTTATATTTATAAGTTTGCAGATTAAAAATCTGAACCAGGTCACATAAACTAAGCTGCCAAGATGAAACCTAGTGTAAATTTATGTAACATTGCGTATCTTTAATTGATTAGTAATAATCATAAAAATAAATTCATAATTTAAATTCTGATAAATTGAGTAGATAGAAATGAAATTCTTTCAAGGAAAGATACTAATAGCCGCAATATTGACTAGTTTTACTAATATAGTTCTAGCGGTTGGAATAGAAACAATAGAGCTTCAACATGAAGCCGAATTGAAAATTGTATCTGCAAATAATGATCTGTCTTATGTAGGGTGGGGCGTATCGGAGCCAGGCACAATTTTGTTACTTTGTTTGGGGCTTTTTGGACTATTTTTAGCTCGCCGTCAGTCAGCCTAATGTACGGTAAAATCTCGTAGACACACCCTTTATAGGTGCTACAAGTAAACTAGACACTAATGAATGCCCGATTGCAGTGCTAATCTTTTAGTTTTTTACGTATGCGGCTCAATGCAACCGGGGTAATACCAAGATAAGATGCCAACTGGTATTGAGGTAGTTCCTTTTCAAACCTTGGATACTCTTGGATTAAAGCTAAATATCGTGCCTGAGCATCCATCGTTAAAAATTCGTATTCACGTCTCGCTTTTTTCAAAAATAGGCTTTCAACGATGACTCTTCCTAAGCGCTGGAAGCAGTTATATTGGTCATAAAGTTCATACATTACATCATAAGGCGCCACTAACATTTCGCAGGGTTTAATTGCTTGCACAGATGCCGTTGAGACGTCGTTACGCATGAGATCAAAAAGAGAGCCTGTAAACTCACCGGAAAAAACAAAGGCTTTATTAAACTCTAGCCCTTCTGATGTAAGAAAGTATTCTCTCAACACACCACTTAGTACAAAAGCCATATACTTTGCGGGCTCGCCCACTTTATGAAGGTATTCACCTTGCTCTAATCGTTTTAAATTCCAATGAGGCTCAAACGCTTTCCATGCTTCATCATCTACGGGCGATATTTGGGTTATTGCTTTCCTTAATGTTATAGAAATACCATCCCTGTTTGTCATTAAAAACCTCTTCAATTAATGAAAAAAAAGCAAAATTAATTAAGCATAAGTTCAACTCGTTTATTAACCTAGGTTAAGGATTCTCAATAAAAACGCGCATAAGATCAACCCTTAACCTTAAGGAGAATATTATGAAATATCACCCGATACTTTTGCTATCAACAAGTGCCGCTTTATTATTACTATTTATGATTTTGTATGGCGTTTCTGCAGGTACATCACAACAAAATTTTGAGCTACTGAATACACTTAATAATTATAGTTCGGACTTACTATCTCAAGCTATACCTATCCGAACCATCATTGGCTTTGACAATGTTTTTATTGCGTTATATACCAGTGTAATCATTTTAGTTGTAGTGAAACTAGGGGCTGAAAACAGGACTGCCCAGGTGCTGCTTTACATCATTCTAGGGTGTGGTCTGATGGCTGGAATATTGGATTATCTTGAGAATTTCCATATTATCACAATGCTTTCAAGTCTTGAGTACGGAATTTCGTTGGATGTAGTAGAAATCAAAGAACAAATGGTATGGAGTATGTTGAAATGGCATTTATCGTACTTTGCTTTTTTCTTAATGGCTTTTGTATTAAAGCCCCAAAATTTTCTTGAGAAGTTCTTTTGCTTCAGCTTAGTGTTTATTCAATTACCCGTAGGTGTATTTTATTACATACTGGAAGGCAGTCAAATTGGTGATGTTTTATTTTACGTTCGCTATGCAAATCTGGTTGTTGGTTTTGTGTTAATTGGGATCATTTTTTACGTTAGAACTAATCAGCACACAGACTATTGAATGAGGAAAGTATAGTGCCTAGATTCTATTGGCTTAAATCAGACCAGTAGAACCTAGGTTACTTACTAGGCCTGATTAAGCCGGAATGAGGCTTTGCTCAGTCAAAGTTGGGTAATCTGTATAGCCTTTTTCACTTCCTCCATAAAACGTGCTTTGGTCCGCTTGATTTAGCTCTGCGTTTGTTTTTAAACGTTGAGGCAAGTCAGGGTTACTTATAAAAGGGACGCCAAAGGCAACAAGGTCGCTTTTATCATCATTAAGGCTATCTTCTGCTAATTGTGCTGTGTAGCCGCCATTGGCCATGTAAGCACCCTTGAATTTCTTTCTTAGGCTTACAAAGTCGAATTCGGTGTTATTACTCTCTCCAAAATTTTCAACCACATGTAGATAGGCAAGTTTATATACATTAAGTGCTTCAACTAATGATTCAAACAATGGTGTGGGGGTACTTTCAGACATAGAGTTGAATGTTCCTGTGGGCGATATGCGAATACCCACTTGCTGGCCACCCCAGACATCAGTTACTGCTTTGGTAACTTCTAGCGTAAGGCGCAGTCTATTTTCAATAGAACCACCATAACGGTCATTACGTTTGTTAGTGCCATCTTTTAAAAATTGATCTAGCAAGTAGCCATTAGCGGCATGAATTTCCACACCATCGAAGCCAGCTGCCTTGGCGTTTTTGGCGGCTTGGGTGTATTGATCAACAATATCTGGAATTTCTTCTAGACTGAGTGCTCGAGGTGTTTCAAAATCTAGCATACCTTCATAGGTAAAAGCCTGACCTGCTGGAGCAATTGCAGAGGGTGCAACGGGTAGGGCATTTCCTTTTTGGAGGCTAGAATGTGATACACGGCCTACATGCCACAACTGTAAAAATATCTTTGATTTTTTGCGGTGTACTTCATCTGTTATTTTTTTCCAACCCTCAACTTGAGCATTAGAATGAATTCCAGGAGTGAAAGCGTAACCTTTTCCCTGCGGAGAAATCTGTGTAGCTTCAGAAATAATCAGTGCAGCAGAAGATCTCTGACCATAATACTCAACGTTCATTTTCTGCGGTATATCACCGGGCTGTGCAGAGCGTGAGCGTGTGAGCGGAGCCATTACAATGCGGTGAGGTAATTTTAATCTGCCCAATGTATGTGGTGTAAAAAGTTTTTCATATGTCATGTTTTATCATCCTGAATTTGTAACTGTATTAATCAATACTTGTGAGTGATAAATGTTTAATCATTATATTTTAATAATTAAATGAATCTTATGCTTATCTTTGTAAGGTCGTAGTTTCAGATATTGAATAACAACCTCCGTACTTTTGAAAACTCCGAGGTATAAGAAAGTATATAAGTGTGGAATTGACACTAGGTATACTTAATATACCATTGTGGTCACTATAAATAACCTGTATTATTTTGGCAAGTACGCACAATAATGATATTTAGTTACCAAAAGGTGCCTTATGGAGACTTTAAAGACTTTAACCCAAGAAAATAACTCTCAATCTGATGAAATTTCACGTACAACTTCGCTTGTGCATGAAAAAAAAGAGGAAGTAGAGTATAAAACCTGTCCGGTTGCGACCGCGATAGATGTGATTGGAGGGAAGTGGAAAGTCATTATCCTTTACCAGCTTCGTGGTAAAACTTTACGTTTTGGCGAGTTAAAAAAGGCAATTCCAAAAATAACTCAAAAAATGCTGACACAGCAATTAAGAGAACTGGAAAAAGATAAGTTAGTTAAACGGCATGTCTATGCAGAAGTCCCCCCAAAAGTTGAATACACACCGACCACTCTGGCAACAAAGCTGAATCCGGCCCTAGACTTATTATGTGAATGGGGGGCGGTATTTGAAGAAGCGCACCGCTAACTGTCGTCATTCAATACAGGTAGTTAAATCTTGAGTAAAGTCGAACACTACATCTAAGTTTTAATACTTAGTCTTAATAGATCAAACAAATATATTCCTAGGCTCCTATTGAGAAACCTAGGATCAATGGAAATACTAAGCATTCTGTCTTAGATTTATTCTAGTTGATCCTGCAATTGGTCCTTATTACCCGCTGCAGTAGCTTCGCTAGAAAAGATAATATACTCATCTATGCTGATCTTCCCATCTTCATTAAAATCAGAAGCGAAAAAGGCTTGTGCTAGCGCTTGGTTAGCTAAACCTTCTTGTATGGTTAACAAGCCACTCTGGTCGGTATCGAGAAAGTTGAATTCTTTTTCAGAGGCTAATAGCTCAGCGTTTGCTTTTTCTCTACCTAAGAGATTGCTCTCCATTGAGTACAAAGCCAATTGGTTATGATTCAAACGAAGTTTTGCTAAGGGGTGGTCTTTACTCGCAGCCATGGCATACCAGCTATCAGCATACTGTAGAATTGTATGTTGGTTAGCTCCGACCGCCAATTTTTTTATTGTGTTTTGGTCTAGGTTTGTATTTTCCTGAACCAAAGACATGAAACATTCGCCTTTTTGATAAGCATCTTCGGATAAAATAATCGTATCATTATAACCCGAGTCAAAACATTCATAAAAAGGGCCGACACCATCGGCGGACATGGTAATTACTGCACCTTGAATCTCGGCGTACTCACTACCGCCACACCCAATTAGAAGCAATGAATTTGCCATTAATAATAAATTCTTGTTCATTTTCAGCCTCCTTCAGTTAAGTCGTGTTAACTTTGAAAAAAACCATCTAAACAGCTGTTTAATTTATGTACTAAAATAATTATATATCGAGTTACATTAACTTCGTAGTTATTTTTAAAGAAATGCGGTTCAGAAGTGTTATAAATTTATAACCTTAGTTGTTTTCAAAGGATTTGAGATAAAAAAGGGCAATGGGCCAACTTCAAGTTGAATATTACGTTCTGTGATTTCCATGTTTTGCTTTAAAGTGTAGGCCGTGCTCCGCACGGTCAATGATACCTGCGTCAGCCTGTCCTTTGATAACTCTTAATATTTGTGATGTATTATCAGCGCTGTCAATGCGTTTAAAATTGTTACTTCCAGCATAACCATACTTTTGATAGTCGAGATATTTCCCCCTTTCAGGTCTTCAAAGCTTAAATACTCAAAAGACTGATCAACAGGGAAAATATTGACTTCTTCAAACGTTAATATGGTATTAGTCCATAAAGATACTTTCGACTGTTCAGGTGAATTCCTTCAATCCTCGCTCACATAACATTCGATTTGCACGCCTTCAACGTCATACATCTTTTGAACTCATTTAACAGTAGAAGGTTTATCTGCTTCTCGCGGGATACTTATCCGTTGATTAATTTGTTGCATAATATCATTGAGGATGCCGCTGACTTTATTAGACTATTGTAATCCAATAGGGGTTCCAGCTTTCAATACTCACAGAGTATTTAGCGGGGCCTGAATAGCTTGATAGAGATATTGTTGCAAATAATGCAGATGCAAGGAAACGTTTAAGGAATATACGAGAAGCCATTCCTTCCCCCTAAATAGGACTGTTGAAAGAAGTATAATCTAAAGTATGAGTTTTTATTTTTCTGATAAATAGACTGAATAAGAGATTATGTGTTCTATTCAAAATAGAACAAAGTGTACTAATTTTTTACCGTTAATAGCTTGGATGGAGCTGAATTTGCACTGTAAAAGTAAGAAACAGATTGAACGACCATCATTATTTACCTTTGAAACTTTATTCATTCGTAGGTGGACTATACTACTAATTGCGTGCCATTAATTACTCTATTTAAATGGGGTCAAATTATGTTAGTTTTTAGGGTTCTAAAAACTATTTTATTACTGCTTATTGTGAGCAGCAACATCGCTTTTGCCAAAAAACTAGTAGTTGTTGGTGAGCTTTCTCCTCCTTATTTATATGAAAATAATGGCGAAGTGATTGGTATAGATGCTGAAATTATCAAATATATACTGACTAAATTAGGTTTAGAGTATGAGATTAGTTTATGTCCTTTAGCCCGTTGCGTAGAGATGCTTAAGTTCGGTCAGGCTGATATAGGCATCTCGTTTGCAAAAACAGAAAAGTTGGCGCCCTATCTTATTTTCCCTAAAGTATTCACTAGAACTAATGAATATGTACTCGCTACAAACCCGCACACTAAGTATAAACATGATGTTACCAGCTTATCTTACGTTAAAAGAAATAACTTAGAAATTGGGCTGGTTCGTGGCAATACGTATAATGACTTTCTTTGGGATCTTTTTCCTTGGCCTAGTATAAAAACACAAACTTATGATTCCCAAATCACTCCCGTACAAGATATTTCCTTCGGTCTTAGAATGCTCGGACTCAATAGAGTTAATGTCGTTTTAGGTGAAAAACGGTCGCTTAGCTATACGGCTAATCAACTAAAACTTGAAGATATTTCGCAATACGATTTCATCGCTTTTTTTCAAGCAACGATGAATGTTTTTTCAAAAACCTCAAAATTTCACAATAAAATATATCCCGAAATAAATCAATTATTAAGTGATTATGAAAAAGTATTTTTAGAATTCAAACAACTTCCAAACTTTCATCATATTTTTAATTGGGACTGGGAAAAACAGCCAATTTATAAAGTAGAAAAGAGCACTGACATTGTAAAAGCTAAGGAGCAGAAATTAAATATTGGAGAAGAGATAAGTATTGGTTTTCTGGCCGACTTATCTGGACCTTCTTCTGGTTGGGGTAAACCTGGTCTTACAGGTATTAACATGTTTATTGATGATGTGAATTCGCAAGGAGGTTTACTCGTTTATGGCGCTAGGCACCCTTTAAAATTATATATATATGATGATAAATCAAAACCAGACTTAGCCAAAAAAGGCGCAAAATTCCTGGTAGAAAAGCATAATGTTAAATTTATTAGCGGTATTGGCGGAGCTAGCGCAGATGCGATTCATCCATATCTTTCGCAACATAAAATCATATACGCGAGCCTGATTTCAACGGATATAAGGCCCGATCGACCGTATTTAATAGCCGGAGGCGACGTTACCCCCCGAATAGATATGCTAAGGCCTTGGTATCATAAGAATAAAAACCCAATCTTAAAAAAATGGGCTGTCATTTCACAGGACGATCCAATTGCACGAACTTCTCAGGCTTGGGAGGTTGGGGCTGCTACTTCGGAAGGTTGGGATATCGTATATGATCAACATTTTCCACTTAATATTAGCGATTATCAAACTTTAGTGAGTGATATATTAGCCACAACACCTGATGTGATCAGTTTAAATTTAACGTGGCCAGGATTCGTCCCTTTGATTTTAGAAGAACTCTTTAAACAAGGGTATAGAGGTGAATTGTCGGGAAACTATTTGGATGTAGAGCATGATTTAAAGTACGTGCCTTCATGGTTTCATGAAGGCGCTGTAGATAGCTTCCCATTGTTCAATGACCCGTTTTGGGGTTACCCATCAAAGCAGCATGACTTTTACAGTAAATGGGTTAAGCGGTACGGTAAAGGTGCTCCAGATAGTTTAAATAGAGAAATAACAGGAATTGACTGGGATCACGTCATTATGTTGGAAATATGGGCTCTAGGAGCCCAGCTTGCCAAGTCGTTTGAAGCAGAAAAAATCATAAAGGCGTTAAGAGCACAAAAAACTTTTCCTACATTACTTGGCAGGGCAAAGATGTCAGGCCAAGTAATGTGGGGTATACAAAACATGGTGTCAATACCCATTCCTATTAATGAGACACGTAACGGGTTAAAGAGGATACAGACAGTAAAATTATTTGATGCTTGGTTTGAATCTAACAAAGTAGAAATCATTAAAGTTGTTAAGTCGAAAGGTCTTTATTGGGGAAATGAACAGTAAAGAATGGTATCTAATTTTTAGTGTTGTTGTGCTGGAGCTATACTTAAATAGGTATAGGGTGATTTTAAGGCGTGAATCGTCAGGAACGAAGATTTATGATTAAAAAAATATCTACATTAATCAGTTTAATTTTATTGAATATGCCACTTGTGATTCAAGCAGCTGTTAACTTGCCCTTTTATATGCCAAGTGGTGTTACGGTTGAAAGCACACACATATATTTGAAATTAATTAAGGAATTTGAACATAACAACCCAAAAATTTCAATCAGGTTTGTACCTACCAATAGCTATGAGAAAGTTCTCACAGAGGTCATAAAAAATGCCTCACAGAAACAACCCTCAGGCATAATCATTGCCGAGATATCAGAGTTGTTAACGCTTAAATACGCATCAGCTGTGATACCGCTAGATAGCTTTTTCAATAACAAAACAGATGAAAAAAAACGATATTTAGAGAAGTTTGTCCCTGAATTTCTGGCAAATAGCTACGACGATCGTAGTCGACTTTATGCTATTCCCATGTTAAGAAGCACACCACTCATTTTCTACAATCTTGATCTGTTAGAAAAGGTCGGTTACAACGGGAAAAACCTACCAACAACATGGTCAGAATTAGAAATTATGTTAAAAAAATTGAGAACACTTCCTATAAAAGCGCCTTTAGGTTTAGCAAATGGTTGGTATGATTGGCTATTTGAGTCATTCGTAAGGCAAAGTGATGGCGCTCTAACCATTAAATCGAATACACAGGTCACGTTTGATTCTCCGCCCGTAATTGAAAGTTTATCTTTTTGGCAAAAACTTAATCAAACACAGTTAATGGAACGTATACAAGGAAGCTGGAAGGGTGCTATAAATAGTTTTCTCAGAGGTGATTATCCCGTTATTTATTATTCTTCTAGTGGTATTACATCCGCATCAATAAGAGCAAACTTTGAATGGACAGCAAGTGTCATGCCTGCTAACAAGAATTTTTCTGCTGCAGTTGGTGCTAGCAATATATTTGTCTCCACTTATTTAAGTGATGAGCAAAAAGAAGCGGCATGGAAGTTCGTCTATTTCTTGACCAGCCCAGAGGTCCAATCTAAAATTTCATTTGAAACAGGTTACTTTCCAGTCATTAAAAAGGCATTTCAAACTGAAGCCTTAGCTCAGCGTTATAATTATAGACCCTATAAAAACGCGCTTGAGCAATTAAGGTATGCAAGTCCAAAAATGATGACTAGAAATTACAAGGAGGTTCGACAGATTCTTAAAAATGCCATTGACGACAGCCTTGATAAATCTGTTTCTCCTAAGGAAAGTTTACATCAAGCTCAAAAACGTGCTGATGCGATACTTATTAATTAGTACTAAAACAGCTTCATGGAATATCTGTGAAATCTGTATTTTTTATTATTGTATAGTTTCCAGTACAAAATATAAGAACTATAGTTATTTAGAGGTCACATCAACTTTTTATTCAGGCAATACAACAGATAGAACTGACTTATTTTTAGCTCTTTAAATACGGTTAATGGTCTAGACTTCGTTCGTATAGGTCTTACACTAAATAAATAGGATTAAACCTGATTGGGATAAGTGAACATGAAATACTTTACTGTATTACTTGTTTTAACCATAACATTAAGTGCAACTCCATCTTATGCTCAACAAAAAATCACCTTCGCCTACCAAGATTCTGATAATTTCCCCTATCAAATAGGCGATAATACTGAAATTGATGCTCAAAGCCCTGGCGTCGCAGTTGAAATGATGAGATATCTTTCGGTTAAACTAAATCTAAACCTTCAATTCATTCGTCTTCCCTGGACACGGGGATTATTCACGCTTCAATCGGGTGAAATTGACGGTCTTTTCAACGCCAGCTATAAGGAATCACGGCTTAGGTTTGGAGCCTTTCCTATAACGGGGGGAGCTCTGGATAGAACAAAACGAAGCTATACAAATACTTATTCAATATTCAAATCAAGAACGAGCAAAATTTCATGGAATGGAGATAGCTTTGATCAAAGTCACTATTCTTTATTTGCTCCTCGGGGTTTTTCGATTATTGATGACTTAAAAAGAAACGGACTCACTGTTATAGAAACAAGTAATATACTTCAAGCACTCAATACCGTAAATCAGGGCCGGTTAGATGGCATCGCTTTATTCACACCTGCGGGTGAAGCTTATCTTAGAAAGTTTCCGAAAAATTTTCCTAATATTGAAAATATTACCCCTCCTTTAGCGACTAAAGATTATTATTTAATGTTGTCTCACCTTTTTGTTAAACAACAACCAGAACTCGCAAAAGCAATCTGGGCATGTATTGAAGAGTATAGGGAGTCGTCTATGTTTAGAAAGTTAATTGAGGAGTATTACAACAAAAAATAAAAACTATCTTGAGCAATGCGATGGTTTATAAATCAGACGCGTCAATTATTAAACTTGTATTCTCACCTTAAGATAACGAGTTATTGTCAAGCAAAGCGTAAAATATTAAAGCTTATTTTATAATTACTTGTTATTGAGTATTTATTAATTAAATTCATCACTACATTCAATTAATACATTGGCCGATAAATGAACCTTAAGAAACAAAGGAATTCTATTCTTAAGAAAAGAATCAAAAAATCTAAAGCAAAATTAGCCCCAAAAAGTAAAACGACTTATATCTCAAATCTGACCGTGAAGTACTAAGTGAAGATGAATCACAACCCTTTGATGAAGACTTATAAGGCTCAGATATACATTCTCGATGTACGAGCTTAATTTTTCATCTATCTAAGTGAATTATATTAGTCTTATAAAATAACCTACTGTAAAATTGTGCCCAAATTTATTCCTGCCCGCGTTTCTAAACAAAATAGAAAAAGGGCTATTGACACTATTTTTGGTAGGTAAATGAAAAAAAAATTTATTAGTGCAGAAGAGTTACTTGAAGATAGTTTTAATCTGGCGATTAATATATTTGAAAGCGGCTTTCGTCCCGATTTTATTGTTGGTGTTTGGCGTGGCGGAGCGCCAGTTGGTATAGCGGTTCAAGAATGTTTGGATGTGTTAAATGTAGAGTCTGATCATATAGCAATTCGAACTTCGAGCTATACAGGGATAGGCCAACGAAGTAAGAATGTTCGAGTACATGGCCTTAAATATTTGATCAAGCGTGTTGAGTCTGAGCACAGCCTTTTAATTGTGGATGATGTTCATGATAGTGGACTGAGTATTGATCAAATTATTATTGATATCAAGAAAGCTTGTAAGAAGAATACTCCCGTAATTCGTGTCGCGACGCCTTACTTTAAGCCTGCTAATAACCAGACTGACCGCATACCGGATTACTACATTCATGAATGCTCAGAGTGGTTGGTTTTTCCGCATGAATTGGATGGATTAACAGCGGAAGAATTAAAGGAAAATCGCCCTCATATCGCTCATATCATCGACAAAATAGAAGCTCTTAAAGCAGAGTCAAAATAAACCATCAAACCCTACAAAATATCGAGTTTTCAAGAAAATCGCTTATTTTTAAGCATTCAAGTACTGACACTTAAATGATTATCCCAAGCCATTCGCTGGGCGTGACTTACACTGTTAAACTTTTGCTGTTGGGCTGTGGATTTTGACAATACTCGATTAATTTCTTTTCGCTCGATGTTGTAGTGATATAACTTTCCAGTACCACTTGTTACTACGAAACCTTGCTTTCCTAATGCAGCAACGCCACAAGCATCTCGGCACCGAACCTCATCAACAATTATTCCCTTTGTTGTATCCCAGATTGATAGTCGATTGCCTTTGGGTGACGTCGCAGCTGCATATTTACCTGAAAAGTCATAACTAACACTGCCACAATAATGCTTCATTGCAATATAGGTATTGGTCGGTGCGCTTAATAAACGGATACTATGTTGGCGCTTATGTGTTGCCAGTAATGCTACTTGATCCGTTTTATCACCTTGGTATTGCATCGCTATTACGACTTGATCATGCTGATTAACATCAATGTGCCTAATACTAAGTTGGTGCAATTTTTTAGAAAGCGCCACCTTTTCTAACATTTGACCCGTTTTTAGGTCAAGATATACCAGTGAAGGACGCATGGTATTAAGGTTTAATTTCTCCCTAGCTTTATCGGGGTGAGTCTTAATTCCACCATTTGCTACCACTAATGTTTGCCCATCATTAGTGAGCTTAATTTCATGCGGTCCAATACCATGAGAGCCATATTGATTGACGGTTTTGTAACTTGAAAGACGATCTCTAATTGTAATTCGGCCTTGACCAGATTCAATATGATTTTCACTTGTAACCAAATAACGGCCGTCATGGGTAAATAATCCATGCCCATAAAAGTGATGACCTGTAGAAGGAAAAAGCGTCTTAATTAACGTGCCTGTATTTGTATGTACTAATGATAAGTATTTTCCAGGACGTCTAGCAACGACACATAACAAAGGCAATGACGGGTGTTTGAAAACCTGATGCGCTCTTGATGGTAATTGTAGCTGGTTTAATATATTACCTTTTGAATTGGTAATGATTAACCAGTGATCTCCCTTTTGATCGGTTGCAGCGCTATAGAATTGAATTTTATTTAATTCATCAAATATGGACGTTGAAAAGGAGTAGGGTGCCCATGCGCTACAAACCAATCCTTTTATGAAATATCGTCTGGATAATGTTTTTTGAATTAGCATAAATTAGTCGCCATCACGGCTATTAAAACCCAAACGAATTCCCGTCTGTGTAATGGCGCTTTCTAAACTACTGTGTAGATTCGTAAGCGAAGCGCTTATAGATTTAGCGATTTGATAACCAGACTCTGTTAAAATAGCCTCTTCTAATGGCGGTTCAATTTTAGACAACGCTTGTTTAACAAAATTGAAATCATTCAAAATTGAAGTTACTTCACTAGGGGTTAACAGTGAACGTAAACCAGCATGGTGTGACGAAGTTCCTAGGAATAAACTCTCTAAGCTTTGTATATTCAACTGTAAGTTAGTTAAAGAGCGTTTGCTTCTCCAAGACTCCAGACGCTTGAACTTTACCTTATCGAACTGGGTACCTAATGGCCTGTCTAGCTTTAGGTCCCTAATCACCTCAATGGGTTCTACAAGTGTTTTCAGTAATGCTGTTGAAGCATCTATATCATCTTCAAAATAACCATCAAGTTGCTTAGCATCTTTAAACTGCGGCAGCATTGACGTCACCCACTCATCATGAAGAGCGTTTGCCGTATCAGATAAGTATCGTGAAATACCCTGTAATACCTCGCAAGCGAAAGGTGTTTGTTTAAACATGTCTAATGGGGCGCTATTGAATAAAAGCCGCTCTATAGCTGGTAAGCCTTTTACACTGACACTGTTTTTTTCAAAACCATCAACCGTCAAAGCTGTTTCATCTTGAGAGGCGATTAGTTTATTAAGTTGTCTCCCAATATGGTTTTTTTTATCTGGCCAAAAGTGAATACTATGATGCCTCATACCATACTCAATCGGTCCAAAGTAAGTGTTCTGTACTACCTGCCATGCATCCATAGAGCGATGAAAAGCTTTTTTCGTCATTGAAAAACTTACTTGTAACTCATTCGTATTAGGCGAACTAAGCCTTTTACAAAATGTCTGCGTTGAAAGATATAAATCACTATTTGCTGTCGCTAGGCCTTTATAGTTAGGAATAACATAGTTTTCAACTGTAGAAATATTGAATGCGCGCCAAGCAGGTTCATTCTGATCAGCGGTTAGTCGTTCCACTATTCTTTTATTGAGTGGATTAGTATCTTCTGCATAACTAACCGAACAAATAGCTAGGATACACACAGCAAAACAATATGCGTTTAACTTTAGTCTATTCGCTTCACAAGCAGGGTTTAACTTACTTGTTTGAAATCCCAATAAGCTAAAAATGGTAAAGAATAAAGACATTAAAGTGACTCCAAAAAAGTAATGAGTTGTTGGCGTTGTTTGTTAGTCATCGTGATAAAAATTTGTTTTGATTCTTCGGCTTCACCACCATGCCAAAGTATGGCTTCGAGTAGGTTACGTGCACGTCCATCATGTAAGTAAAAAGTATCTCCACTTACCGTTTTTGTTAACCCAATACCCCAAAGCGGTGGCGTACGCCATTCCTGACCGTTTGCTAAAAACTCAGGCCGATCATCTGCTAAACCTTTACCCATATCATGGAGAAGCAAGTCTGAATATGGCCATATTATTTGATTGCTTAGATTTCCTTGGTCGACTCCTATTTTAGTCGTATAGCTGGGACGGTGACATCTTTGGCATCCCGCTTTATCGAATAACATTTTGCCGTGATTGCGATCAGGGTTATCAATATCTCTTGCGGGTGGTAGAGCAATATTTTGCGTGTAATAAAGTAATAAATCAGTCATAACTTTAGACGCTTCAAGGTTATCCGTACCAGGTTTATCTCGTCGTTTATTTCCATGATTTTGCTCTAAACAATCATTTTGATTGACTGTGCATTCTCCTGAATGTTGAGGAAATAACCATGAACTAATTCCAATATCACCACTAAAAGCTGCATTATTTTGCTGCTCTAATGAAGGCGTGCCAGCCTTCCAACCAAACCGACCGAGTTTAGGTTTTTTATGAATTTCGTCCCAAACAATGTTACCTTTGCCAGAAATTCCATCCACATTTAGGTCTTCAGGGTCCGCGAAGGCAAGAATATCTTTTTCATCAATCGCTTCTAATAAGCCTAAACCTATCAACGGTGGTGCTATCCTTGGTGAAAATAATAGGTTTGGATGTATTGGGCCAAACCCTAGTTGTTGAATTGTATATTCAGGTTTTTGTAATTCTACCGTTTGAGTTTGTTCGTCCTGCAAGCGAACGTTGATAGGCGTATAATGCACCTCAAGTTGTCCTTCAGCGAGGCCACCTGGGTAGGCAAATGTTTGTAGTTGCTTTCCATATGTTGGTTCAGGTATAAAACCCACTTTACCTGAAGCAAGTAATTCACGATGTGCGTCAGTTGTGGGAAGAATACTTAGCCTAAGAAAAAGTGCCGGTGATGATGACTTGTTGCCTTCAAGCATGCCTCGACCATTGCCTTTGTGGCAACGCACACAAGAGCGCGCATTATATAATGGTCCTAATCCATCACTGGCAGTTGTGCTTGAAGGTGCAAAAACCCATATTTTTTCGAATATAGCTTTTCCAACTTTAAAGTCTAATTTTCTTTCCATTGATAATGCAGGAGATGGTTGAGAATAACTAAAACGGTTAGGCTTTTTTAGATGAGTGTTAAGCCCACCAGGGTAACTCTCATTAGCAAAAATACTTAATGATAATGTGATGAGGAAGAAAAAAAATGTGAGTTGTTGTTTCAAAAATATTACAACTTAAATATATGAGAACAGTTTAGGTGAGCAAACTATCAATGATGATAATTGCTCACCTGTGTGTAACTTAATACAAAACGAAATTTATACCCTATTCAATAACTGATTTTGGATTATCTAAACTATCAGAACCTTCAAGTTCTACATCACTTAAAGCAAGAATATGGATTATTTGCTCAGTTGTTTTTGCTTGATCAACTAAAGCATTAACAATGTCTTTTATGATCTGGTTACCGTTTGAATTATCTTCACCAATCAATACATCAAAGGTATTACCTTCTTTCGCTTGGTCGACCATTACCTGCATTGCAGATTCGGTAGCAGAAAGTTTAGCTCTCATTTCAACATCAAGCTCCGGTTGAACTTGTTTAACAAGGTCAGACAAGCTTGAGCCTGTTAACACGTTGCCTTGAGTAGTTTTATATTCGCCTAAGTAAATATTCTTAATGCCTTTTGCATCATAAAAATGTGACCAATGAGTATTATCTGAAAAGCAATCATGTTCTTCTTCAGGGTCATGTAGCATCAACCCAAGCTTTATACGCTCACCTGCTAACTCTCCGTAAGCTAGACTTCCCATACCTGTAAGAATGGTTTCTAAGCCGGCTTTGTCGGCTTTTTCTTGTAGTGATCGTCTAGATTTGCCTTCTTCTTTCCAACTATTAGCCATATCCTGTAAATCATCAACTAAAAGTAAAGTGGCTGATTTTAAATAGTCTCTACGACGCTCGCAGTTTTCACCGGTACATTTTGACAAAGAATAATCGGTCGCAGGACGGTTTCCAGCACCAGGGTTTGTACCATTAAGATCTTGCCCCCATAACAAAAACTCAATTACGTGGTATCCAGTCGCTACATTAGATTCAACTTCATCAATTTCATGAAGCGTTTCGCTGAGAAAAGATTTAGTAATTGATGTCGCATCAACTTTTTTTCCGCCAATTAACGGGGCAGGGTTAGCAATGATATTCGCGTTATAAAACGGGTTTTCGTCTGACTCTTCGCCATAGTTAACGTCTACATAATCTATAAGGCCTTCATCGAGTGGCCAAGCATTAACTTTACCTTCCCAATTATCTACGGTTTCATTGCCAAATCGATAGACCTCAGTTTGCTGATAGGGCACACGTGCAGCAATCCAAGCTTGTTTAGTTTGAGTCAATGTTTCTTCTGAAGGGGCATTTAAAAAAGTATCAACCGCGTTATTTAAAGCTTGAGCTGTAGATAACGAATCTTGATAATTGCTTTCAGCAATTTGAATATACGTATCAATAACAGAACGACTACTTACATCGGCAATAGATTCAGCGTCCGAGTTATTTGTAAGCGTATTGCAAGCACTCAAAATAGAGCCCGCTGTTATTATGCCGAGTATTGGTTTTAAAGTATTTGTTAAGAGCATTAAGAGTGCCTTTCTATTTTAAAAAAACGATACTATTACAAACGATAATGATTAGCAATTAGATTATTGTTAGTAAAGCGAGTATTTACTTCATCTTTAAAGCAATCACCTAGTAAATTATTTGGTGCTTATTAAGTGCTCGAATTGTTGATCTGTTAATAGTTTCATAAACGAAACAAGTGCATCAATACGTTTATCATCCAATGCTGGGCCAGTCTGTAATTCCTCTAAAGAAATGTTATCTTCGACTTCTGGTGCAGCCCATAACTCATTGGTTTCAGGATTAATTTGGCGTTTTTTATTTTTAGAGTTGTACTTATTATAAAAAGCTACAACGGTTTCTAATTCTTTAAAGACGCCGTTATGCATATAAGGCGCTGTAACGGCGACATTCCTTAAGGTTGGAACCTTAAACTTTCCCATTTCAGATGCGTCATCTACATCTGGGTGGTTAAACAATCCTAAGTCTCGATAATTATCAGGGGTTTTGTTGTGGGTTCTAATATCAGTATTAACGGGAACCCCTATATTATGATAGGTATAATCACTAAATGTTTCCTTGGCTATGGCTAGCCTAGCGTTTAACTGATGACAATGATTACAGTTTGAAAATTGATCTGAAAAGAATAAAGTCATTCCAAGATCTTCTTGCTCAGTTAATTGATATTTCCCTTCAAGGTATTGATCATACTTAGAATTAAAAGGAGAGAAAAAATCAGTTTTTTCAAACGTTGCAATACTTTCAGCAAGTGCTGAATATGCACGATCAGGCGTGTTAAAAACATCATCCCCATACACTTCTTTAAAGCGGTTAATATAGATATCGTTCTCTTTAAGGCGGGTTAATACAAATTCTTTGCTTGGCATCCCCATTTCAATAGGATTAAGAGGAGGCCCTCCTGCTTGCCCTTCAAGATCGCTTTCGCGTCCATCCCAGAACTGACCGCCTACATAGTGACCATCCTTACGTTGGTGGAACTCAGGGATTTGGTTTGCATAGGCCGCTGTAGGCGCACTTCGATCACCAAATGACTTGCCATCGTCTCCTAGTGAAACAGCGCCATTAAACTGTGTATTTTGTTGGTCTACAAAACCATGATTAGCCGCATGACATGTAGCGCAAGACTGGGTCCTGTTGAATGATAGATTCGTATCGAAGTAGAGCTGCTGTCCAAGTTCTGCCTTAAGTTGTGCTTCAATATTTTGTTGTTCATCAGCATTAATTGGTGTAATTATCGTTAAGTTGAAGAGAATAATAATTGAGGCCGCAAAGCTTATGGGATTTGTTCTTTTCTGCTTCAAGGAAATGGACAACAACTTAGACATAATTTAATACAACACCTTATAGTGATAATTTATAGGCGCTATTAAACTAGTAAATGATAATTATTACAAGATGATTATAGTTCCTATTTAGACTAGCTTGATCTTAATCAATAATTTATCTAATTCATAAAATATTCTATGAAACTAAGGGGGGATTTGTTGCATGATGCTAGTTCTTTGCTATTTTCATACGATAACTAGCACGATAAGATTCCTAATATAACTGGAGATATAATATGATGGATCAGAAAATAAATACTCCAACAGAAAATATCACTTTAGAAGATTGGGCTAATGGTTATGGCGTAATTCAGCATAGCCATGAAACTCAAAATTTTGTGTTAAATACATTAAAAAAAGCCGGAATTGAATCTTCAAACGCACTAACTATATTAAAAGCCGCTGATCGACTTTGTAGTCAAGCAATGTGGTTGGTCATTCACATGACCTACGCTGATAACATTAAACTGAATGGCGCTGAATTAAAGACAAGCGACTTTAAACAATCGCCACAAGGTCATACAGGCGGCGCTTTAAATATGGTACCTGCTTACGTAGGGTATTTAACGGCCAATGCCTTAACCGGTGAAAGCCGTGAGTGGATGATGGGGCAGGGTCATTGTGTCGCTGCAGTTGATGCTGTTAATTTATTATTGGGTAATAGCCTACCTGTTCATGAAGAACGCTACCCACTAAATGATGCTGGGCTAAGTAGATTATCACGTGACTTTTACTCTTATGTAATCAATCAGAATGGCCAACCAGAGTCACCTGTCGGTAGTCATGTAAATGTGAATACTGCCGGGGCGAGTATTGAAGGCGGCTATCTTGGCTTTGCTGGCTTGCATTATGTTCATCAACCACTGCCGAATGAAAAACTCGTTGCTTTTTTAAGTGATGGTGCCTTTGAAGAGCAACGTGGGAGTGACTGGTCAGCACGGTGGTGGCGTACGGAAGATACGGGCTACGTTTCCCCCATTATGATTGCAAATGGTAGAAGAATTGATCAAAGAACCACTGCGCAGCAATTAGGCGGCGTTAGCTACTTAATGAAACACTTACGTGCCCATAGCTTTGAACCTAATATCTTTGACGGGAAAGACCCGGCTGCATTTGCAGTAAATATTATTCACCAAGAGCTTTTGCTAACAGAGTCATCAGAAGCAATAAAATCTGGCAAAGCTAGCTACCCGATAAAATTACCCTACGGTATTGCTGAAACAAATAAAGGTTTTGGTTTCTATGGTGAGGGAACAAATCCTGCTCATGGAACACCTTTACCTAATAATCCCCGAACAGATGAAAAATCACGGGTTTTATTTAATCAATATGCTGCTAAGCTCTTTGTAAACGAATTTGAATGGAAGGAAGCAGTAAAAGCACTAAACAATCATAAGGTACACGGACGTCTTAAAGAAAGAGACGTATATCGAAACCCTTTACCGATTAAAGTCGAAGTGCCTGAATTTGAAGTTGTTCAAGGCCAAGCCTCCGATAAATCAAGTGTAGGCACTATCGACAAGACTTTATCGTCTCCAATGGCTAGTTTAGACCAAATGTTTATCGAGATTGTTAAAGTTAACCCAGATGTTCGTCCGCGAGTTGGTAACCCGGATGAACTTAGTTCAAACCGTTTTAATGAAACATTAGCCTATCTAAAGCATCGCGTGACAGACCCCGAAATCGGTGTCTTTGAGTCAGAAAATGGTGCCGTTATAACAGCGTTAAATGAAGAAGCTGTTATTTCTGCCGTTTTAGCAAATCGAAAAGGCCTCAATATTGCAATTTCTTATGAAGCATTTGCCCCAAAAATGCTTGGTGCATTGAGACAAAAACTAATTTTTGCCCGCCATTCAATTGAAAAGAATGGTAGTGTTCCATGGCTATCTATACCCGTGTTAGCAACGTCTCATTTATGGGAAAATGGTAAGAATGAGCAAAGTCATCAAGATTCAATGTTTTGTGAATCAATGTTGGCTGAAATGTCTGATATGTCTAGAGTTATATTTCCAGCTGACAGCGCAAGCGCAGTTGAAGTTATGCGCCAGTGTTATCAATCGAACGGACAAATTTACACAATGGTTGTCCCTAAAACCAAGATACTTAATCAACTAAATAGAGAACAAGCTAAGCTACTTGCTAAATACGGCGCTTTAAAATTGATTGGCAATGGAGATGAAAAAATACAACTCATTGCAATTGGTGCCTATCAACTTATTGAAGCAAAAAAAATGGGAGATCGATTAACAAAGCTGCAGCATAAATTTAGTTTGGTATATATTTCTGAACCAGGAAAATTTAGAGATGCAAGAGACAGTCGAGAGTCAGCTTTTATAGATCAATTACAAGAACACAGTTCGATAGATGAGCTGTTCGGTTCACCTCAATATCGTTTATTACTTTGTCATGGGCGCCCTGAAACCTTCTTAGGTATATTACGTCCAATAGATTTAGGACCAAAGCATACAAAGGCGATAGGATATATTAACCGTGGCGGAACACTTGATACCGAAGGCATGTTATTTGCCAATCGATGTACATGGGCGCATGGTCTATCATCACTTGCATCAATGTTAGGTGTGAAATACCCACTGCTAACTAAAGGTGAACTGGCCTCTGTAGAAGGTTTTGGTGACCCGTATGATATCATCGAAAAACCTTATTCTAATCATTAATTAGTGACTAAACATAGCGCTCACGATATGTCGTGCTCATGTTGTGTTATTCGATTTTATTTCTTCTGTTAACAATGCGGTTAAATCTATTTGATTCGTCTCATGTGGTACTGTATTGCAAGTAATGATTTTGGAAATATACGAATTTTTCATTTCACTATAGGCATTTCCAGAAAATACCGCGTGGACTCCAATACAAACCGCAGGTTGAAACCCTTCTAACTTTAAAGCTTCTGCCGTTTTTATCATAGTCAGTCCTGTCGAGATAATATCATCAATTAAAACAGGCGTTAGGTCATTGTATTGTCTTGCATCAGGAGGAGAAATTAAAACATCTTTATCGCCCTTACGCTCTTTTTTTAAAATAATATAAGGGCAACTAATGATGTTAGCCGCAGAAGCTGCCCACTGCTCACTTTCACTATCAGGCCCTATAATTAGTGGCTTTGATATATTTGTTTTAATCCAACTAGCAACATAAGGGTTTGCATGTAAAACGGTAGATTCAAGCGAATAAATTTGATCTAAACTTTTGTAACGATGCAGATGTGGATCGATAGTGATTAAAGTATCAATGTACTGACTCAATAATTTTGCAAAGAACCTAGAGGTAACACATTCTCCTGATTGAAATTGAATATCTTGTCGCATATATGGTAAATACGGACACACTAGTAAGATAGATTTAACACCAAGTTCTCTCAATGTCTCACAAAGAAAAATGAGTGGCAAAATTTTAGGATTAGGTTTGTGTAGATCTGAGATAATAATCGCGTCTCGGTTGACACATTTGTTATTTATACGAATATAGCTCTCACCATCAGGAAAAACATGGCTAACTAGACCTCCAACTTCACCGCCTAATCGCTTACTTAACTGCTCAAAAAATTTAGGCGATGATTCATGTGAAAATATAAGTGATTTCAAAGAACTTCCTCTTCAACTTTTATTGCATCAGGATGTGCATTTAAAAATTCAATTGCGTAGTTTAATTCACCCTTCGTTTCAGCATGGAGAATAAACAAAGGACTACCTACTTCAACGATATCACCTAAGCGAGTTTGTAACTCTATACCTGCAGCAGGTGCTGCTGGGGCCCCTGCAAGTTTTGCTAGTTTACTGATAAATCGATTATTCATGTAACAAACGATACCCGCTTTCTGCGAGTCTATCTGATGTGTGAATTTTGATATGGGTGGCTTGTGCATCCCTCCTTGTGCTTCACAAATTGCTTGAAATTTTTGCCATGCTTTGCCAGTGTTTAGTAAAAATGTAGCTTCTTGAATGCCAGAATTCGTGGTTGTTACACCTCCCATTTCTAAAATCTTACCCGCAATAACCAATGAACGTTGTCGTAAATCTTGTGGAGCATTCTTATTATTTTGTAATACTGATAATATGTCTCTAGCCTCTAGGGCAGGACCTATTCCACGACCAACAGGTTGTTGACCATCACTAAATAATGAAGTGATCTTAATACCTAAAGCTTTACCCGTAGTTTCTAATTGATGCGCTAGTTTTTGAGCATATTCTTGATTTCTAACTTTTGCAGTCATACCAACTGGAAGATCAATTAGTGCATGGGTTGAACCTGCTGCAATTTTTTTTGATATAACAGACGCGACTAATTGTCCCTCACTATCTAGGTCAAGTGCGCGTTCGACTCGAATTAATATGTCATCAGCAGGGCTTAGACTAACAGAGCCACCCCAAGCAATACATCCACCTTCTTTATCTACGACTTCGCGTATTTTAGGAATACTGAGTGCGACTGGCGTAAGTGTTTCCATGGTGTCAGCAGTACCTGCAGGGGATGTAATTGCGCGAGATGACGTCTTTGGCATGATTAAGCCTGCGGCAGAAACAATCGCGACTACAATAGGCGTGGTTCTGTTTCCAGGTAAGCCTCCTACACAATGCTTATCCATTATTTTATCGCTACCCCATTCAAGGTGACTTCCGACATTAACCATTGCTCTAGTGAGTGAAACTATTTCATTTATATTTAAGCGGTTTCCTGCACAAGCTGTCACGAAAGCTGCGAGCTGTATATCGGAGTAACACCCCAAAGTAATATCTTGAATGATTTGGTAACTAGCATGGTCTGTCAAAGCAGTACCATAGACTTTTCCTCGCACATAACTCATTGAATCGGCGGGCTTTGTGTGCTTAAAATATGCCTTTTGACCTTTCTCTGCTTTCAATAGCTTCCAAGCAGATTCTGATAAACCAACCTCATCGTGAGATAGAAGTCCGTCTGTAGCCATGTTTACCGTAGCAATAATACTATGTTTATCTGTAGATATTCTGACTCGACTATGCGCATAAAAACCTTCAGAACGACACACATAACAATCTTTACGCATATAAATGACGGCTTCTTGATGCGTATCGATAAACATCCGCCGTAATTTGAGAAAATTAATATCTTTAGTTAATAGTGTTTTTTCTAATTTCATTTTTACTTTATAGCGCCTATTTTAGTTTGATACATAGTAAATTGTAGCTCGACTAAATCGAGCTTGAGCTATATGTTAATCATAGATAGTAAGGTCGAAAATATCACTTTTAATCTTGATAAACGGCGTTATTCATTAAATAATAATGAACATCTTGATATAGGTTAAGTTTCAGAATATTACTTAGTATTCAATATCTATAATGACAACTAAGCTTATTTGTAGGGATAAAATATCCGTTAACACGATAAGGTTTATTGTGATGATGAAAATTAAATTTCTAGGTGGGGCAGGGACCGTAACCGGCTCAAAGTACTTATTAAGTATTGATGATAAAAGAATTCTTATTGACTGTGGCTTGTATCAAGGTGTTAAAAATCTAAGAAGTAAAAACTGGCAGAAGTTTCCGGTTGACCCTTCAACGATTAATGCAGTTTTACTAACACATGCTCATATTGACCATAGTGGCTACCTACCTGCTTTGATGATCGCAGGTTTTAAAGGTCCTATTTTTTCAAGCAGCGGTACCTTAGATTTATGTTCAGTGCTTTTGCCTGATTCAGGTTATCTACAAGAAGAAGATGCACGCTATACAAATCGTAAAAGGTTTTCAAAACATTCTCCAGCCATGCCTTTATATACTGAGCAAGATGCGAGAAGATCACTAAGCTTATTCAAACCCGTATCAATGAATCAATCTATCGATATATGCCAAGGAATAACAGCAACTTTTTCACCAGTTGGTCATATCTTAGGTGCATCAGCTATAAAAATATCAGCTAAAGGGAAGTCTATTACATTTAGTGGTGATGTTGGTCGAAGTGATGACCTTGTGATGAAACCGCCTCAAAGTTTAGGGAATACAGATTATTTAGTCGTTGAATCTACCTACGGTAACCGCTTACATGAAAAAATTGATGTGTTCGAATATTTTGAAAGCATTATCAATAAAACGAGCAAGAGAGGGGGAGTCGTTCTTATGCCTTCTTTCGCTGTTGGACGAACGCAGATAAATTTGCACATCCTCCAAATATTAAAAAATACCAATAGAATTCCTAATTTACCCATTTATCTAAATAGTCCAATGGCAATTTCTGCAACTGAAATTTATTGTAGACACAATAAAGAACATAAGCTTAGCGCTGTACAATGCGGACTTATTGATCAAGGTACACAATTCGTTCGTACAGCAGAAGAGTCAATCAAACTTATTGGCAATAAATACCCTTCAGTTATTATTTCTGCTAGTGGTATGGCAAGTGGTGGGCGTGTGTTGCACCATTTAAAATCACTCGTGACACACCCTAAAAACAGTATTGTATTCATCGGCTTTCAGGCACCTGGCACCAGAGGTGATGCGATGGTTAATGGCGCTGCTGAAATTAAAATTCATGGCAAATATTACCCAGTCAAAGCTGAAATTCATCACAACAGTAGTTTATCTTCACATGGGGATTATTCAGAAATTATTGATTGGTTAAAATGCTCTAACATTTCTCCAAAACAAGTATTTGTAACGCACGGTGAACGCGCTGCAGCAGATGCCATGAGGCTTAAACTTAAAGACACACTTTCATGGAATGCATGCGTACCTGAGCTTAATGATGAATATGAGCTCAATTAATACTGTGTAACAAATAACCTAACTTATCGGAGGTCAAATACTGACCAAAACTGTCAGTTTTTAAATGCTCTGAATTAACACCTACTTTAAGTAACTGATTTTATAAGATTATTTTTTGGCATGTAATTCGCTTAGTACTATTAGTATATAAGCATGTTGGGCTTTAGTTAAATAAAACAAAGGATAGGGATATGATGAATACTTTAAATATTAACCAGATTAATACACTTAAGCCAAGCGAAGCGCTTGAGGCCTTAAATAAACTAACTAAGTTAACGTGGATAGAATATCCAGATTCTCTCTTGCCAAACGGAATGGTCATTAATGGGGAAAAATAAAGAATATGGATTCCGGCTAAAACAACTGCAGGATTAATAAAAGTAGATCATAAATAGCGGTTAGATATAGCACTATTAAAAACTATATTGATTAAGCTATTTTCTTATTTTGAATGTCAGATTTTACTTTCTGTACAAACAGATCATCAACCATAGCCATTTGATTTTCTTTTAAACCAGCGATTGAAACATGGATATACTCAGGTATACCTTTTGATTTAATTGTGACACACCCAGATAACATTAACGAAAAACCATCACTTATTTCATCTTCATCGACTACAAGTGCATATTCTCCGCTCATGTCTTTATACGAAATTACAAGTGATATCGATTGCTTTGAACTTTTAGGTACTTTCACCCAGGTCGCAGCATTAAAAGTTAGTGATATTGGTGATTTACTGACTGCAGGTTTCGCAATTTTAGGCGTTTTACGCAACATACTTATAAAACTTTTTCGTTTATTTGCATCACGAAGTTCTTTTGGTGAGGGGCCATCAATATATTCTGAGCGAGGAACATCAGATAATTTTTTAAGTTTTAGAAACTTAGTAGGCATTTTTTCGTTCATTCAAGGCTCCAAACCGTTTACGACTTTAATGAACTATACGGTTCAAAATCATATTAAACAGTGTCCTCCGTCTTACTAAGTTTAAAACAAAATCACATTTCAACAGAACATTACACTACCGTTACACACGCTTACTTTATATCGTTAGAGTTAACAGTAAAACTTAACATAATCATTTGAAAGTGATTAAAAAACAAGCATGAATAATTGCTAAAAAGTAGCAGAACATGGCCTATTGTTTATTGAAATATTAGAAATACGCCTGTACGCTCTCATGCTTCAGTTTAATGAGCTAGATTAATGTTATATTTGATGAGACTTTCACTTGCACTAATTGCTTTTATTTGTGTATCAATTATTGGGGCTTTGTTTTTTTTATTTAGGCCGTTCAACCCTGATAATACTAGGCTCGCAGCACGTTCTTTTTCCTTGCTTGGGACTAAAATACTAGGTATTAAAGTCAAAATTGAGGGACGTGAATTTTGTAAAGAAATGCCGCCCTCTGTCGTAGTCGCCAATCATCAAGATAATTTAGATCTCGTTATTTGCGGCGCTGTCATACCAGAAAGAACAGTTTCAGTTGGTAAAAGGAGCTTATTACTTTTGCCGGGTTTTGGGCTTATTTATTGGCTGGCTGGCAATGTACTAATTGATAGAAGTAATAAGAAAAATGCTACTTCGACTATCAACGTCACAACCGATGCTTTAACCAAAGGCAATCGTTCTATTTGGATGTTTGCTGAAGGTACACGTAACCATGGTGATAACATTTTACCGTTTAAAAAAGGTGCTTTTCGAATGGCCATAGAGGCTCAAGTACCGATAGTACCTATTTGTATTCAAAGCTATTCTGGAAAGTTAGCGCTAAACAAATTAAATAGTGGAACGGTAAATATCCGGATACTAGAACCTATTCAAACGACGGGTATGACACTCGATGATAGTAGTCAGTTGTTAGATGAGTGTTGGCAAAAAATGAAAAATACCTTGGAGCAGTTAGACCAAGTTGGTTAATAAAGAATGATGAAAAAATAGTTTAGTGAAAGTACTATTTCCAAGTCTCGTTTAAGACTGTAATAGTGCTTTCACCTTTGGCTAAAACATTTTAACTATCGCTTAAACTCTCTATGAGAAAGTCATAACAGTCATCTTTACTTTTTTCATCTGCGCGTTGTTTCATGGCATTTCTTGGATGTCTATTTAAATGACCACTTATGCCATAAATATCATTAAATCCCCATTCAATTTCTTTTCGTAAAGGAATCATTTGCTCTTGAATAACCTTATAAATCGGACGACTATCAAATTTAGGATTTTTTAGGAAGTTTAATAACAACTCTAAATTACAATTACCCGCGCCACGTCCAATTCCATTCACTGTAGCATCAAGAAGATTTACACCTTCAATAATACATTGCTGAGTATTTGAAAAAGCTAACTGTTGATTATTATGACCATGAAAGCCTAGCTCTTTACTGGGCGCATACTTTTTAAATAGGTTTAAGTAAGATGTAATTTGTTCAGAATAAAAAGCGCCGTAGCTATCTACAAAATAAAGATAATCAACTTCTGGAGATGCTTCAACTTGCTGAAGTGCTTCAATTAAATCCGACTCAATGGTCGCAGAAGGAGCCATGATGTTAACCGTTGTTTCATAACCCTGATCTTTAGATCGTTTGACTAAATCAAGCCCCTTATCAATATCAGCAACGTAACAAGCAGTTCGGATCATACCTACAACGCTTTGATCAACAGGTGCAAGGCTTGCTGTATCTACACGACCTACGTCATACATAACTGCCAGTGTAGGCCGATTATCTCCATCATAAGAATCTATGACAGCTTTAATGTCATCTTCATCGCAAAAATTCCACTTGCCAAATTTTTCACGTGTATACGTATCGCTAACGGAAAGCTTTTTACCAATCTCCATATAATCAACACCTGACTCGCAGGTTGCTGCATAAACAGCTTTAACGAATTCGTCGCTAAATTGATAATTGTTGATAAGTCCACCGTCACGAATAGTGCAGTCCAGAACCTTTAACTCTTTACGAAACATGCTAGAAACCCTTTATGTCATTTTTATTAGATACATACATTAGCGCAAACTCGTCAACTTGAGTAGAGGATAAACACATATGTGAATCATTTATATTTGTTAAATTAACGCGTAGCTACAAAGCAAAAAGTATGAATAATATTTGATATTCGTTACTGACTATTTTTATCACGTTTGATATTCGACTGGTATAGTTTCAACTTTGTTAATACAAGTTCAGATGCAAGCTTGTTAATAACTCTAGCATGCTCCTTATTGAGTAATTGGACGCCTTCAGTCACTTGTTGGCTAATGAGTTGAATATGTTCATCTTTGATGTAGGGCGGAAGCTTTAATTGAAAATACTGTTTTCCGATATCACCATACTGCTGGTAGACATCTTTGAGTATGTTTAGTGTGATATTAATCGATTCTTCATTTTCTCCTTTTGATAGCATTAATCTTCGTATGCCATCTTCAAGAAAAGTCATGCCTTGCTGAGCATTGGATGGAAATTTAATTACGTCTCCCATAACAGCCCCCTTTAACAGTTATCTATTAATGACATTATAGGTGATTATCACATTGAATAGTCTTGTTAATACCAATCGGTCTAATAAACGGGGCATTATAATTCACAGGTATAACTGAATTCATGGGATCTTCTATACTTAATTAAAGTCACAAAACTATGAGTGATTTAATGCTTAGTCATCTCTTGCTTGAACCATACTTGAAATTAATTATCGCTGTACTGATGGGGGGGCTAATAGGCCTTGATCGTGCGTACCGAGGACGAGCCGCTGGATTTAGAACACATATATTAGTGTGCCTTGCGTCATGCTTGTTAATGGTTATGACCCATCATCAATGGTCTACCATACCTCTCGGCTATCATGACATGGTTAGAATGGATCCCGCAAGAATGGCACAAGGTGTTATGACTGGTATAGGCTTTCTTGGCGCTGGAGCCATGATGCAGGATAAACAAACAATCCGTGGCCTCACAACAGCTGCATCCATTTGGATAACTGCCGCCATAGGCCTTGTCATTGGTTCAGGTTTTTATGGTGCTGCGTTAATAGCTGCTTTATTAACACTGGTTACTCTTTCTATATTTAATCGTTTAATTAACTTATTACCCCTTAGGCATTATGCGTTGTTAGTTGTACGTTTTTCTCGAGGCCAATATTGGACTGAAACCCATATCAAAAGAATGCTAATAGAACATAATATGGATGTAAGTAACTTCTCATTCAAATTAACCGAACAAATGCTTTCGTACCAAATGACAATCAGAACCAGTAGTCTTGATCAATATTCTGCAGTTGTTGCTAAATTTATGGCTTCAAGTGAAGTTGAAGCATTTAGTTTGAAACCAATGGGTGATTAACGTTGGTTTTTTAAACGAGGAGTAATATATGAATATATTAGTTTGTACTGACCTGACAGTTCTTTCAGAAAATGTATTATTGAAAGCGAAAGAAATAGCTGCGGCTACATCTGCAAAATTATGGATAATTCATATCGTTAGCCCTGATCAAGGATTTATAGGTTACGAGCACGCAGGGCTTTCGCAAATGGGTGTATTAGAATATGAAATTGAATCACAGTCTAATTCACAAAATATTCGAAAATTTATCTCAAACAAATTACACCTAAATCATCGAAAAATTCAATCAATATCAGCAAACATTCGAGATGATGGTATAGATTCCACAGGTTTAATGATTCAAGGTGCCATTGTAGAAACCATATTAAAACAAGCCTCAAAATTAAAAGTAGATATGATTATTTTAGGTTCTCAGCAACATAGCTTTATTCATCAATGCTTATTAGGCAGTATTAGTGAAGACGTGGTACATAATTCTCAAGTACCTATTTTAGTTGTTCCTAAAGGAAGTTAATCATATTGATCTCAATGCAGCCCTATAGTTAAATGGGCTGTTAAAGTGTTATATATTCCATTATTTGTTTATATGTTACAGCTGAATCTTTGTAATTTACTTTGATTGGAAAGTTTGAAGCACCATTATGTAATATTAATGAAGGAAACCCTGAAACCTGACACTCTCTGGCTAAATTAATCTGAGTGGTCAGTGCTTCATCCGTTTGTACCGCAGTAATGTCTTTTTTGAAACGTTTGACATCTAATTTGAGTTCACCCGCGATCATCACTAATGTATTCAGATTAGATGGGTTCTTAGCCTGAAGATAATATGCATTTTGTATCGCTAGGATCATAGCCTGTTCTGCATTTTGGTGTTTTGCAGCAATGACTGCTCGACAAGCGGGGTAAGTTGAGCGCCTAGGCTCACACTTGACCCAAAAATCATGATTAAACCGAACGCCCAACTCTTGTTCAATACGCAGCCAATGAGATTGAATACTGTTTGCCATTTCTTTAGACATAACTTCGTCAGAATCTGGGGCTAAACCGCCAACAACATATTCAATACGAATGGCGCTTGCTAGCAATTTAAGAAGTTTCAACCAGGTAGGTCTATACCCCCAACACCAACTACACATAGGATCATGAAAATAATATAAGGTTTGCATCTTTTAATTCGCTGATTGATGACATTTATATTCTTGTGGCGTTAATGAAAACTAAACTATCTACCTTCAATTATACGATTTATAAATCGTTTTATCGCTGTTTCAGCAGCTTGAGAAATACTACTAAATTCAAGATGGTAATGATAAATATCATTAATCAAATTTGATTTAATAACTTTAGCATAAACATCATTTTGGATATTTGCCGTTAAAGACAAGGAAAATGGAAATTTAATTTCAGCGTAAAGCATGATTTCATTATGGCTAGTGATATGCATGCCACCGTAACCAATATCAATTATATCGCCCTCATGTATCACTTCATCTATCAACTTACCCTTAACGAGTTGATAGATTAATGGCATATTAATATCAATTCGAGGGCTATTTCGACCTTCTCTTGAAGGGACCTCAAGTAACGTTGGTCGGTTGGAAGCAAGCAATTCATACATCTTTATAGGTTTTTTTTTACCTTTAACGTGTAATGTGTTTCTTTGACCTGTCTTAATAAACGTTTTAGAGAGATTGAATGTATGCTCACTAATAAGCACCTGACCTCGTAAACTATATGATTCAATACGAGATGCTAAATTCACATGATCACCAATTACCGTATATTGACTATATAATTCGGATCCTAGTTTTCCTGCAACGACTCGACCTGTATTAATACCAATCCCCATATACAATGGCGGGTAGCCGAGAACTTCATTTTCTTCATTAATCTTGGATAGCCGTATTTGCATCTGAATTGCACATGCTAACGAACGTTCAATATCATCATTTTTACTATCAGGTGTGCCAAACACAACCATAATTGAGTCACCCATGAACTTATCAATGGTGCCATCGTATTGTTGAATGATTTCAGACATAGCTGAAAAGTAACGATTTAAAAAAGAAATAATTTTAAGAGGGTCATAGTTTTCTGACATGGCCGTAAAACCGCGTAGATCAGACAGTAAAATAGTTACGTCTTTTTCCTTTGGTATGCTTCCAAAAATATCTGACAGGTCTAATGTCGTAAGTATTTTTTCGGAAAATAACTCGCTGGGAGTTTCAGGCAAAGGACCATTTTTAGAGGACTCTAAATAAAGTGAATGTATCGATTGGAGTACCTTTTGACTTGTTTTTTTATCCATAAATATCACTATAGTAGTAAGTGAAAGTTTTGCGAACCTTCAACTTTTGGTAGGACTCGTGCATTCTCTTCCATTGAAGCCTTATAGTTAGCTTTTAGCGCGTTATAGTCGATATTTTTTGTAGTGGAAAGGCTCATTAATAATGGCGTTAGCCCAATTAATTATTAGCCCTATACTTTCTGCCCTATAATGCGGGTAAGTGAAGATTTTTTGTACTTTTTAAATACTAAACTAAAGTAATAACTATAATCATTTTTTTTAGTTTTAACCCAAGTACCTATGTTTCGGAGAAGGTAAATGAAAACAATTATTACTGCGTTTATGATATCGGTTTTTGCCATTTCCTTGAGTCAGGCAGACACTATTATTATAGGCATGGAGAACCTTGATTATTACCCTTACTATAGCAATTCAAACGGAAATAAGACGGGCGCGGCAGTGGAGTTATTTGAAAAATTTTCTAACGATTACGAACACAAAATAAAACTCAAAGCGCTTCCTGTCGCACGTTTATTACCAACATTTCTTTCAAAAAACGTTGAATATAAATTTCCAGCTAACCCAAACTGGGCAAAAAATGCTAAGAAGGGGGTCGACCTGGTATATTCTGAACCCGTGTTTCAATTTACTGATGGTGTTTTAGTAAAAATAGAGAATCAAGGTAAAGGTGTGAGAAGATTAGGGGTTGTACGAGGCTTTACTGCTTGGGATTATTTAGCCAAGATAGAATCTGGCGAAGTAAAAGTCACAGAAGGGTCAAATCTTGAATCGATGATAAAAATGCTTGACCTAAATCGAATTGATGGTCTTTATTGTAATATTAACGTCGCTAATTATATTGTAAAAAAAGTATTAGGTAATAATGACAAAATAATATTTGATGAAAGCTTACCTCATACCACGAGCAACTATCATTTAGCCTCTCACGGTAACACCAAGTTTATCGATGATCTAAATGCTTTTCTAATCAAAGAAAACGCCTATATTATAAAACTTAAAAGCCAGTACGGTATATTCTAAATATACGAATAAAACTCACCGGGGTTTGCAGTTGATTAATTTAATATCTATTGATTCACTGTTAAATTATAGTACCCTTAAAATTTTGATTTAGAGCTAAAATAAGATGCCAAAAGTAAGTGATATAAAGAAAAACGCTGCCGTTGAGTATAATGGTAATGTCTACATCATCAGAACTATAGATCGATCCGTACCACAAGGCCGTGCTGGTGGTAGTATTTACCGCATGCGTATGTACGATATCGTAACAGGCAATAAAATTGATGAAACTTTTAAAGACTCAGAAATGCTAAATTTGGCAGACTTAACACGTCGTCCAGCTAAATTTTCTTATTCTGACGGTGAAGAATATGTCTTTATGGATAGCGAAGACTACACGTCATATTCTTTCAACAAAGAAAACATCGAAGACGAATTACAATTTATAAATGAAGATACCGACGGAATCCTAGTTCTTATTGTTGATGAAGCGCCGGTTGCTCTTGACCTTCCTGCGAACGTCGACCTGGATATTGTTGAAACTGACCCAGCACTGAAAGGTGGTTCTGCGACTGCAAGAACAAAACCAGCAATACTGACAACAGGTTTAACCGTTCAAGTGCCCGAACACATTGCAACAGGCGAACGTATTACGGTAAGTGTTGAAGAACGCAAATTTGTGAGCCGTGCAGACAAATAGGATAATTCTCATCAAATCTATGCCGTCGCTCTACTAATTTTTTGGTCAGTCCGACGGCAATTATTCAATTAAAATCAAAACTCAGAATATTTATATTTATATTTATATTTATATTTATATTTATATTTATTTAGACTTGTATGTGAGTACAAAACAAGTACCTCTTTTTTCAATTATTAAATTTTATTTGCGTGGCATGAGTCTCAAATATTAAACCATATTTTTAAAATACAGATAACAAGTAAGGTAGCGACTTGATCTAGGTCATTGCTATTTTTGAGTAAAAATCGTATAAAAAGTGTTCGTCAAATAGTTTATTTTTGTTCACCAGTAACAAAGAGTAGCTGATTATGATGTTAACTAAAAAAATGATTAAACACTTTTTAATAACTATTCTTCATATTTTTGTGAGTTTTTTTTTATTCAGTAATGTAATCCACGCTAAAGCCCCTTCAGATTGGTCAAAAATACAGTCAAATATCATTACTTTATTTTATCCAGGACAATCAAGTTATCAATGGTTACGCAGTCAAGACCATAAGCGTGCTAATAAATCTGTGCGTCAGGGCGAAGCCTGTGTATCCTGCCATGAAGGCGAAGAACCCGATATGGGAGCGGTAATCATTTCAGGTGAAAAACTTGAACCTCATCCACAATCAAATAAACCAGCGATTATCGATCTGAATGTAAAAGTGGCGTATGACGAAGACACTGTATATTTTCGGTTTCAATGGAAAACTGCTAACCCATACCCTGGCATAGCGCACCCTCACTGGTTATATGACGGTACCAAATGGAAGCAGATTGGATGGCCTCGTTTACATGAGAAAGTATGGAAAGATAGCGAGCCAGCTATCTATGAAGATCGCTTTTCCATGATGATCGATGATGGCAGCATTCCGATGTTTGCTGAACAAGGCTGCTGGTTGTCATGCCATACGGCAATGAGAGATATGCCTGATGTCGCAAAGAAAGAGGCAGTTAATGCCCATGCTTTGCTTGGTGAAAAATTGAAAAAAAAGGATGTACGTAAGTATCTTCCTTCCTCCAGAACTGATGATAATTCTTCTTGGGATAAACTCCAACCAGCAGAAAAAATTACAGCACTTAAAGATAAAAGTGGCTTCGCTGATTTAATGCAATGGCGTGCTCATCGTTCGTATCCTATAGGCATGGCAGACGATGGCTATGTACTTGAATATCGTTTAACCGATTCGGGAAAAAATATCTTTTCAAAAAACTGGGACAAGTCACTTCATCAACCGAAGTATATGTTTGATGAGAAAGTTGTAGGATTTCGCTCCCGCACGTTAACTCAGATTAGGAATTTATCCCAGCCAAGCTCATTAATAGTCGGTGAAAATACTGTTGCATTTAACGCAGCAACCAAGTGGAAAAAAGGAGACATGGTACCGGAGTACTTTGTTAGTCGTATCATGTCGAATGGGTCGGCGGCAGATAATAGTCAAGTTAATGCTCACTGGGACAATAGTTACTGGACCATTGAATGGCAGAGAAAAATGGATACTGGACACCCTCAAGACGATAAAATTTTTAAAGAAGGTAAATCTTACTCGTTTGGTTTTGCTGTACATGATGACAACATTACGACCCGAGGCCATCATGTCTCTTTTCCCATAACGCTAGGTTTTGGGGTGAAAGCGAAAATTAAAGCGATAAAAATCGATTAGTGAAAAGTTTTGCCAATATGAGTGTTATGCCTTTTTAGAACTTGATTGTTTTATGGATAATTTAGGGACAAAGCATGCATCATCCATTGTATAAAAAAATGAGTTTTATTCTATTTGTTTTCGGTCTAATTATCGGTTTGTTGATCGCGCTTAGTGCCGAGCAGTTTGACCATATCACGACCACTGATCAGTTTTGTACCTCTTGCCACGCAATGAAAACATATATTGGTGAGTCTGAGACTTATCAATCCTCAACACATAGAACTCATACAAGTGGAGTTCAGCCGGGTTGTGCAGAATGTCACATCCCTAAAGGGTTGGTTATTTCAACATATACCCACGTTGTTGATGGATTCAGTGACCTGTTGGGGCAGTTGAACTATGACTATGAAGATCCAGGCGTATGGGAAAAAGAACGTTCACGACTGGCCTACGCTGTACGCGACACCATGCGTAAAAATGATAGCGTCACCTGTCGTAACTGCCATATTGAGGCATTGATTAAACCAAAGCGAAAACGCGGACAGAAACTCCATGAAATGGCCAACGAGAATCAGATGACTTGTATAGATTGCCATTATAACTTAGTGCATGAAGAGGTTAAGCCTAGAGATACTTTTCTAAATAGCGCAGGGGAGAAGTGATGTTGTATCAACCTAAAAACGATGTATCTATAGTTTACGAGTCTAATGATGATATTGAACATGCTCGCTCTACGATTCCCAGTTATTTAAAAGAAGTTTACTACTGGGCTTATCTAAACCCACGAAATGCAAGGTTGCTTGATCGAGAATGTGTTGTAAACACGATATTATGGGGGAATTCGAAACGGCTTAGGCGCGCAGTACTAACTGAGGTTGTAAAGGGAAGCAATGTACTGCAAGCGGCTCATGTATATGGAAATTTAATTCCTGAGCTTGCAGAAAAAATAGGAGCCGATGGCTCATTAGATGTTATTGATATTGCCCCATTACAAGTTTTTCTTTGCAAAAGAAAACTTAAGAATTATTCAAATTCAAATGTACGAATTGCTAACGCATCAATATTGGATTCAAAACAATACGACCTTGTTAATTGCTTTTTCTTATTACATGAAGTTCCAGACTGCCTTAAAGCGAAAATCATTAACACCTTATTATCTCAAGTTGCACCCGGAGGTAAAGCTATCTTTGTTGACTATAATAAACCACATAAATGGCACCCATTACATTATTTAATGTTGTTCATATTTAGATGTTTTGAACCCTTTGCAGAAAGCCTTTTTGATAATGATATCAAAAACATGGCTGTAAGCACCTCTAATTTCAGATGGCAGAAGCGAACTATATTTGGTGGGCTTTACCAAATAATCAATGCAACTCGATCAACTTAACCAATACTACAATTAAGTGAAACGCTACTTTACACCAATTATTTTCTACTTTTACCATCTATAGTAGTCTCCTCTATCTTAAAAACTAATCTAAAAGATAGCATGATGCCGCGACAAAGTTGATGATCCATTGTTCACAGGAATAAATGTGTAGTTCTCATATCTTTGATTAAAAACTTGGAGTTTCCCTTTCCCTTTGTATGGGGCAAATTGAACAATCTTGACTATAATTAGTCACAAGTTAAATTTATAGAACATGCAGAGAATGTAATGATTAAACTAAGGATATCTCCCTCAGTATTACTGTTATTTTTTGTTATGGTTTTCTGCCTAACAGCTTGCTCTAAACCTGCTGGCAAGGAAAAAGGCCTGCCTGATATTTTAACGATCGGTATACTTCCGGATGAAAGCAAAGCTGAACTGTTAAAGCGCTATACTCCATTGTTTAAATACCTTTCTCAGGAGTTAGGTATTCCTTACAAGTTGATTATTCCATCTGATTATTCTGAATTGATGGATTTATTTAAAAATGGTCATATTGACCTGGCATATTTTGGAGGGCTAACCTTCATTCAAGCAAATAATTTGTACGAAGCCGTGCCTTTGGTGATGAGAGATATTGATGTCTATTTTACGAGTTACTTTATCACTCAACCCGATCGATCTACTACAAAACTTACTGAATCAAAAGGCGCTATATTTAGTTTTGGCTCGAAACTGTCCACATCAGGACATCTAATGCCTAGGTTATTTTTACAACAAAAAGGCATCAAACCTGAAGAACATTTTGGAAAGGTTTTATATTCAGGCTCACATGACGAAACTGCGTTCGCAGTAAGAAATAAGAGTGTTGATATTGGCGCTATAAATGCGAAGATTCTAGACAAAATGATATTGGATGGCCGAATAAAAGAAGGTGAAATACACATTCTCTTGGAAACACCTCCTTACCCTGATTATGTATGGGCCATACAGGCAGGCATTGGGAGACTTGCCAAGGAGGAAATAGTTAGTGCGTTTTTATCACTTTCGCCAGCTAATAAATCTCATGCGAGAATATTATCAGGTGTTGATGCGGGAGGATTTTTACCTGCATCAACTGGAGATTTTTTTCAGCTTCAAGGTATCGCTAGTCAAATTGGACTGTTTGAAGGAGGTGATAATCTCCAATGAAAAAAAATCAGGCTGGTACTCCCTCAATTATAAGGCAAATTCGGATATTACCGAGCATTATTTTAGCTGTCTCGGTACTAGTGGTTTCATCCATTTTGTGGTTGGTAGAAGAGCATAAAAAAGCAAATGATTTAGCCATTAACTTCCACGCAACCTCCGTTCAAAATATTGGGCAAATTCGTTATGAGCTGTCAGCCCTTAGAAACCAATTAATTGGTGTTTCCAAACTAGGAAACAGCCTATTAGATAACGCTGCTATTTTGTCAAAACAACACAAAATGACAAAGTCTCTTTATATTATCGAACAAAAGTCCAAAAACATTCGAAGACTTCAGGAAAAGTATAAATATATCTCTTTTTTGTCTAATTTAGAGCGATTCGAAGCGCATTTACAGCCTTTGCTTTTATTGCTAACGACAGAAAAACCATCCAAACTACTTGCGATGACTGATCTGCTTATCAATATTGATGCAATCATGTTATCTCTTTTGCAGCTTGAGCGGTTACATGAAATCACTAACAAAAAACTTACTGAAGAGGAAGAAGACAAAGAACAATTTTATTTAGTTATTATATTTTTAGTTTTATTAGGGGTTATTATTAGTGTATTAGTTTTTAAGAGAATCTATGGATCTATCAAAAATCTCCTACAGGAACAGAAAGAGACAGAAGACTTATTAGAGCAAGGATTATCCGTTGCCAATGATGGCGTGTGGGATTGGCATTTGGATACGGATGCCGTGTCATTTGATGACCGCTTTTATACTTTATCGGGTTATGCTCCCAAGGAATTTCCTTTTGAATTAAATCAATGGAAAAAACGTATTCATCCTGATGACCTTGAACGAGTAAGTGCAGATATTGAGCTATACCTTTCTGGAGGTTCAGTAAGCTATGATGCAGAATATCGTTTTTTAAGCAAACTTGGCAATTACATGTGGGTTCGTGGTCGAGGAAAAATATCGAAATATGATGATGGTGGACAGCCTATACGTTTAATTGGTACTCACTCAGATGTCACAGATAAAAAAAATGCAGAAAAAATAATCCTACATCAAGCCCATTTTGATCTGTTGACAGATTTACCAAATCGTTTTCTTTCACTCGATCGTTTGTCTCAGTTAATAAATGACGCGCGACGTAACAACAAATTAGTTGCCGTGTTGTTCCTTGATTTAGATGATTTTAAGAAAATAAATGATTCGCTCGGCCATGAGGCGGGAGATAAATTATTGGTGGATACTTCCAAGCGGCTTTCAAGAGCTGTACGCAATAGGGATACCGTAGGTCGGTTAGGAGGCGATGAGTTCATTATTCTCTTGGAAGGCATAACAAAAGTTAGAGACATTAGCCCCATCGCTGAAAAATTAATTAGCCAGTTTAGAAAAGCATTTAGTATTGATGGCCATGAGTTGATTATGACATCGAGTGTGGGTATTGCAGTATTTCCAGAGAATGGTGAAAACGCATCGTTACTCCTGCAGAATGCAGACTCGGCAATGTACCACGCCAAGGAAAAGGGGCGTAATACCTATTCATATTTTACTGATGCAATGAACCTTGAAGTTTCTCGTCGATTTGCACTGGAAGAACAAATGCATGAAGCATTAGAACGTGGCGAGTTTGACGTGTTCTATCAGCCTCAGGTCGACGTAACCAGTGGTCACATTCTTGGGGCTGAAGCATTATTACGCTGGCATAACCCGACTTTAGGCAATATTACCCCAGATGAATTTATACCTATTGCAGAACAAACCGGCGCAATAATTCCTTTGGGGAAATTCGTACTCGAAGAAGCATTGAAAAATACCGTTCACTGGCAACAAAATTCATTTCCAGCATTTCGTATTGCAGTTAATCTATCACCACGGCAATTTCGTGATCCTGAACTGGTAACACAAGTAAAAAAGTCTGTTGCTCGCTTTAATATTCCTCTAGAGTCTTTGGAATTGGAGATAACGGAAGGAGTATTAATGAGCGGCCACAATTATATTGATGAGGCGCTGACAGCGTTGAGTCATCTCGGTATCAGTATTGCGATGGATGATTTTGGTACCGGTTATTCATCCTTAAGTTATCTTCGAAACTACCCATTTAATGTACTTAAAATAGATCGAAGTTTTGTCAATGATATTACTAATAATTCCTCTGATCGAGAATTAATTAATGCGGCAATTGCTATGGCTCACGGACTGAATCTTAAAGTAGTTGCCGAAGGCGTGGAAAGAAAAGAACAGTTAGCCATTTTAAAGACTATGGGGTGTGATTTTGCCCAGGGCTACTTATTTGGTAAACCAATGCCCGCTGAAGATATGACTGCTATGTTAAATTCCTTTGCTAATCAAACAGAAATTCAGCCAGAAGAAAGGAAAGCAGGCATTAACAATACAAATTAGTATCAGCCATCAGTGTCTTTTAAAAATTAAAATCGATGTTATATCGATACTCCTAGCATGCCGCCTTTGAGCGCTTCAGACGTTTAACATTCGTCTATCAATGACAGATGGTTGGTATTTAACGCGCTATCTAGTAATCAATAGATACTCACTTAGGGGCATAACTGAATTAGAATTTTAGCATTATTAATTACGGTATATTGTGTCATACCTATTCCGCTAACTTCGAACTAAATTTTGTGTCTATATTAAAAGAGTAGGGGGGTAATATTATCGGAAACTGAATGTATTTAACAAACTAAAAATTCACTAAAACAAGACAAACTTGAGGCTAATTAACTTTACGCTCTTTACCACTAGCAGCACGTTTTTTATCTTCTGAATGAACGTAAATGGTATCTGTTGTCGCCATACTAGAATGCCCTAGATCTTCAGAAACATCCTTCAAAGCTCGACCTCGTTCGATTTCTATTGAAGCACCTGTATGCCTTAACCAGTGAGCTGAAGCTTCTTTTAATTTTCTAGCTTTGTCTTCGCCTACGCTTGCTTTCATTTTTTCATAAGCATGGTCAAATACCGTTTGCACAATTCGGCTTAGCTGCCGTGATGTCATACCGCCTCGACCTCTAATTTTTTCAATAATAGGCGTCGTATCACCTTGTGATGGGAGCCCGTTTAAGCCGCGAGATAATCGGTATCTCTTTAAAAATTCGACGAAATGAACAGGAACCGTCACGTCTCTAATTTTTCTACCTTTACCGTAAATCTTTAACCACCAATTGTTGTCGTCATCCTCCCAAAAATGTCCCATGGTCGGCGACCAACCGGTGCGTTCGGAAAGTTCTGAAATTCTAAGGAACATTGTTTTTAAAGCGGCAATCAAAAATAAGCTTCGTTCATGATTAGGGTCTGAGTCAGCCAGCTCAACAGCAACATCTAATACATATTGCCATTGCGTACCAGTGAGGCGTTTAATTTCTTTTACCTGAGCATCCTTAATAAAATACCGGCAATCCTTTTTAGCGATTTGTGCAGGATTACCTCCACAGTATTCTTCGTTCATTAAATATTTATAGAAAGCGATAATCGCAGTAAAAGAAGCTGTAAGTGTTTGCTGTGATGGCCGGTAATTATTTTTATCAGGTTTTGTTGTCAAATCACCTTTGGCTAATTTGAGCCGAAATGGAGCCCATTGTTTATTCGTTATATAAACACCAGCCTGAGGCAAAAACTTTTCATAACTTGCAAAACAAATCCACGATACGGGCGGCTGCCAACAAAAATCTGCATAGTCTAATATGTCAGCTTTTCTTAGTTCATCCATGGGTTTTTCTTTTATTAAGAAAGTCCAAAGTAGAAAGCGTTCGACTTCGTTTCTGAATCTAGAAAAAGTATGCTCCGATTTGTTTCTGCCGGTATAAAGCAAAAACTCTTTTGCCCAAAGCCAATGTTTGTTGAACCAATCGGGTTCTTTGCTAAGTAAAAATTGAAGTTGTGGATACTCAGAAAGATCGACACATTTAAGTTCGGTATAAGTAGGAAACATCGGTACAGCTTGCGGGACTGGCATTATTTGAACCTGAATCGGTTTATCGGATATTTACACTATGTCGTATACTAAAGAGTATACGACATAGTGTAAATAGCTTTTCACTACATTCATTATTATATTTTGATAGCATTTCATTGTCCTGGTTACTTTGCCAGGATAAAAGTTTGATAGCATATCAATAACGAAAAGATGTTTTAGTTGTTCGATTCTCGCCTCGCTCGGAGCGAACAACTAAAGCACTTTTTCTTTTAATGGTTTTTAAGTTTATATTTTGCGTCTTCTTCAAGCAGGAATAAAACAAAATCATCCAGAGATAAGCTCATCTTTCTAGCGCCATCTTCAAGCCTATCATTAAGCTCTTTTGGTATAATAAAGTCAGTCGTCATCTATATCTCTCCTTTATAATTGTGTTAACAAACGGCTTTTAAAGTCGGTACTTGTGGCATTTGATACCAGTTAGGCGGATGTAATGGACTTATATTTATAACCTTGTTTGAACGGATTTGAGGAATTGATTTTGAAGTATCTAACGGAATAGAAATATCAATCCCTATCTGAAGCAAACGTTTCTTATGTTCATAATATTGTCTTTTCTTCTTATCAATTGAAAGACCGAACTGCCAACGCATCGCGACCGACTGTGTCGCATTCGCTGTTTGCATACTTTTGACAACATTTGCATTCAATAACTGTTCGGCAACATCTTCATACCTAGTATCAACCACCTCTAATCGCTTCATCGCATCACCTAATTCATTCGTATATTTTTCAATATCTGCCAACCCAGCATAACCATAAACATTTAATTTTTTTCTCTTCAACCACGGACTCTTAAACGAGTGTTCTTCTCTTACTAAACCAATATTTTCACAATAATTTATCACAGATTCATAATCTTTCTTTTCTTGCTCAGAAGCCGATTTTAATCTTTTTTTCTGATGAGCTTTTAAATCGTGCGACTTCAGATAGATCTTGGTATATCTGACGGTTGAGCCCTTATACCAATCAATAGTCATATTATTTGGGTAAAGATATGGCTCTTTGCTTTTGCCAATTGTTTGTGTTGAAAGCCCACGTAAATATGAAACCTCACACCCAGCTCCGACCGATAAGTTTCGTGTGACATCGATATGTGTAAGTACTGCGCCGTTAGTAACCACTTCAAATTTTGAACCGTCTTCACCTTGTCTATATTGAACCATAGTTGCTTTAGTGAATGGCGGTAAACCTTGTGTCAGTAAAATGTGGTTGTAAACAGAAACGCATTCTTCAATTGACGTAAAGCCGAATAAGTTCTCCGCCCTATTCCACCGACTCGGATTTCCAGTCACTTGAACTCTAGCTCCATTGCAACGAATCGTGACTGACGAAGAAAAGGAGCATTCATGCTTTAAGCTTTTTGGCGAATCACTCAAAACTTCATAACGCTTCGTTAATGGACCATAGTGTAGGCGCGAAGCACCGGGACGAAGGCCCAAGACCCGAAGGGACTGATCATTTAACTCTAGGTTATAACTCATATTTTTTGTAAGGCGCATTATTTATTTATATCGAAATCTTTATCAATAACAGCATTTTCTTTTAATACTTTTTCAAGCTTAATAACTCGATAAAGAGCAGCCAGACCAAATATAAAACCGATAATTCCTATTGCATCCATATTCAAGATATTTCCTCGTTTTAAATTAGTTATAACGCCCTACATAAGCTGTGGCCGTAATGTGAGTACGCTTGATGTGTTTGTTATGCTTTTAACTTTAAAAAATCGCCATCAATAATTAATAGATGAACTCCATTTTTGGTAATTGATCTATGAGAGCTAAGATCATCCGAAACGATATATGACATACCTTCTTTTAGGGTAGATTTCGTACCATCTTTTAACTCGTTGATCACTTCACCTTTAAAACAATAGACTATATGGCCTTTTTCACACCAGTGGTCAGCAAAATAATTCTCAGAGTATTCTACATACCTTACGCACAAACCATCAAACTGCATTGTTCGCCAATAGGCGATACCTTTCGTACCAGAATGCTCTGTTCGCGGTACATTATTCCAATCGATTGTCTGAAAAGGGATATTATTACTCATATGTATATTCATACCTTATTGAAGCATACCAACGTCACCAGCAACGGCGAGCGAAGCAAGTCCAACCCACGGCCCTTTGTGGGCAATGTAGGCTATCCTGGTTATATGATTTAATGCTCTTCACTTTGATAAACCTCTTAAGAATATTCAGAACCTTTAAAGGTTTAAAAACGTGAACTTTAAATAACCTATTATTTACTGTTTGGCACCTTTTTATTAAGCAGGATGTCAACCAATTTTTTACCTGAGAAATTATTAAGAACACCAATTAAAGTGGACCGTTTTCTCTGGGAAAAAAACTATATTTAGAAGTATAAACTTTGATGCTTTGCTAAACGTTGAACAGCATGCACTCTTTGCACTGCATTACGATAACCACTTAAGTCACTAAGGTTTTATTGCATATAACACTTACATAATGGAACTCCAAAATTCAATTTTTAACACGGATACCTGAACGCCGTATTAATCGACTTGTCGGCCGAAATTCCTTGCATGATGTAAATATTGATTACTACCCCAAGGGTGAAAACTGCTCTAGCGAGCAGGTAGGTAAACGATTATGTTATCGTCAAATACCTTCGATGATTGCATGGGCATCGGCTATAACTTTCTCTTCATTTCGGCCTATACCGCTGCTATCGATGATAGTCACATCCTTTATTCCGATAAAATCCAATACGTGATGAATATAGTCGGAGACATAATCAATATCGCTGCCTAACTGCGTGCCGCCAGAACTAATTATCACATAGGCTTTTTTATCTTCCAGCAAACCTTCGGGGCCATTGTCGCCGTAGCGAAAAGTGACATTGGCTCTTGCGACCTGATCGATCCAGGCTTTGAAAGCGGCTGGAACATTAAAATTATAAATAGGCAGGCCTATCACCACAGTATCTGCATTTTTTAATTCGCTGATTAAGGCATCAGAGTAGGATAATACCGAGCGCTGTTCGGCTGTGCGCTCTGCGACTCCAGTGAAATTAGCATTTATCCAAGCTTCATTGATAAAGGGAATCCCATCGGCAAGATCTCGTTCTTTTACATTCAATGATGTTTGACTTTTTAGCTGTGCGATTAGCCTGTGACCTAGGGTGCGGCTGTAAGAGCCATTTTTGCGCATGCTGGCATCGATTCTTAATATGTTCTGTGTCATGGTCTTTTCCTTACTGCTCTTTAGTTAAGCTTTATTACGGCTGTAATAGAATTACAGCCTTTTATATCAATAAATGACAGGCGTTACGCCGAAAAACCACCATCGATAGTATGTTGAGCGCCCGTAATAATGCCTGCCTCAGAGCCTGTGAGATAAGCGACCATGCCGGCAATTTCTTCTGCCCTGACATGGCGTTTAATTGCCATAAACGAGTGCATAACGTCTTTCATAGGGCCGTCTTCTGGATTCATTTCAGTATCCACGGGGCCGGGCTGAATATTATTGACGGTAATATTTTTATGCCCAAGGTCACGTGCCAGTCCGCGCACAAATCCCTGCATGGCCGATTTACTTAAAGCATAAGCTGTCCCACCGGCCATTGGCATACGATCTGCATTGACTGAACCAATAATAACAATCCTACCACCTTCATTCATGCTTTTGGCCGCTTCGATACTAGCGTGATAAGGGCTACGCACATTAATATTTAGCATGCGATCAATATCATCTGGGTTCAACTCCAGAGCATCACCCATAACCAGAACTCCGGCGGAAATGACCAAAATATCTAAAGCCCCTTGATCACGAATCACTGCTGCCAAAGCCTCTCGATTAGTACTATCTACTTTTATGGCCTGGGCCCCTGTTTCAGCTGCAACTTCCGTCGCCGCTTGATCAGAGCTGGCATAAGTGAATGTAGTGTCAGCGCCATCTTTCTGTAAGCGTGCAACCACGGCTGCGCCTATGCCTCTGCTACCGCCTAATACCAATGCTTTTTTATTGCTAAAATGTGTCATATTTAAGTCTCTAATTTGTGTATTGAATACTGTTAGAGGAGATACCCTCAAACATGTAATCACTATATTTATTGCCAATAAGTTTATAAACATAGATCTTTGCAATATACTTTTGCTATTTCGAGAAATATAATGCGAACATGAATGAATTTAGCCAAATCAAAACCTTTATTGCCTTGGTGGAGAACCACTCCCTTAGCAAGACTGCCGAAAAAATGGGTATTGCTGTCTCAGCAGTGAGCCGTCGTTTAAAAGAGCTGGAGTCCAACCTGGGCGTGCAGTTGATACAGCGCACTACGCGAAAAATGCATCTCACCGAGGCTGGTGAGAAATTTTACCAGCGCTGCAGCCACTTGCTGGATGAGTTGGAGGAGGCTAAACAGGAAGCTAGCAATTGTGCGATGGCTTTAAGCGGCACCTTAAAAATTGCCGCACCGCTGAGCTTTGGTGTAGCTCACCTCTCTCCAGCCATTTCCGCGTTTATGCATTTACATCCACAGATCAAGATTGATCTAGACATGAGTGACCGGCGTATCGATTTAGTGGCAGAAGGATTGGACTTGGCCATTCGCATAGGTACTTTGGAGGACTCTTCTCTCATGGCGCGTAAACTAGCTTCGGTGCGCCATGTGGTTTGCGCTTCTCCTGATTTTTTAAATCGCTATGGCACGCCAAAGACGCCACAAGATTTAGCGGATATGCCAGCGCTATGTTATGGCAACCTCGATCAACCAGATACCTGGTATTACCGTGATAACGAGAGTCTTCCTGCCAAAATAAAGGTGCCCATGCGTATGCGCGCCACTAACGGTGATGCACTGGTGGAGGCTGCCGTAGCAGGTTTAGGGGTACTCTGTGAACCCAGCTTTATTGTGCATGGCGCTGTGGAGCGTGGAGTATTAATTCCTGTTCTAACCGATTATCAATGGTATGCAATGAATATCTATGCAGTGTACCCACAGACTAGACATGTGCCTACACGAGTCCGAACGTTTATCGATTTTCTCGTCTCTCACTTTGGTGATAAGCCATATTGGGAACGTTTTTTATCTGAAGAGAATAAAGAGAAATAAATTTATACGCATCTACAATTTATGTGCAGGATATACTGTCAAAGAACCCATTGCTCAATGCGTCATTAGCGACAGTTTAAAGCGTTGTGTAGCGCCTGACTGTATTACGCCATCAGTAGGAAGACCAAACTACGTGGAGATAAAAATTCAAGTAGTTTGGGTAAGCATTAAAGTTTAAATAAATGCGGTTTTATTCGTCTCAATAAAATCCTGGAAGCGAGTTAATGGGCGTCCTAATAATTGTTCGCCATCCGGACTAACCACTGCAGCTTGATTGCTTGCAAAAATTTCAAACAGTTCTACCATTCCTTTTGCCTGCCACTCAGGCCAACCGGTATCTAGCAATGAACTAAGCGTAGTTGCCTCATCTGGAGAAACATACGCTACATTTTTACCTGTGACATCAGTAAATGCTTGAGCCATCGCTTTGCCGGTTAAAAGCTCAGGCCCGGTAATGTTATAAGCCTTGCCTTCATGACCATTTGAGACTAAAACATTAGCAGCTATTTCGCCGATATCATTAATATTGAGTGGTGCAAATTCACCATCACGCAAACCAATA
>Ga0209290_1000099_pt1 | contig 81573 bp, 67 predicted proteins | sample EN1Hudsemesocosm_2_FD_184632 | JGI IMG/M metagenome (GOLD analysis project Ga0209290, IMG submission 184632) | Methane-oxidizing microbial communities from mesocosms in the Hudson Canyon - EN10B Hudson Canyon (SPAdes) (version 2) | ecosystem: Environmental > Aquatic > Marine > Cold seeps... | reverse complement strand
TCGGGCTCATAACCCGAAGGTCGTCAGTTCGAATCTGGCCCCCGCTACCAATTAAAAAAAGACTTATCAGTAACTTACTGATGAGTCTTTTTTTTGCCTGAAATTTGAGGACGACTTTAGTTTTCATGTAGGCCTGGTGTAGGGCAATAACGTCAACAAAGAATATTCAGAATTACTGTATAGAAAGTGCTTATCAACTTGATCTTTTGTTGAAATAGCTAGCCGTCTATTATTTTGATTCTAAGCTGGAACTAAAATACTCAGTTATTGCGACTCTTCCTATTTGAGCCATTAAGGGAAATGTCGCAACGTTAATTATTTTCACGGCCTTTAGGTAAAAGATTTGGCGAATACCCCCTCCAAACCCTCCAAAGTAATCGTTACCCAGAAAGGCAATTTCATCGGGGACAAATTTACCGCCTTTTTTTACTAGATTATCCTGGCGCATCTTGATCGTTCGCTATTTACGAATTATTTCGGAGGGCGGTGAGGATTTACCAACACTCATGGCTTCGGCAGCAGCTAGAACACTTTGTCCCGCAATCGCTAGTGGGCACTGAACACACTCAGTAATTGAGACGGCAGCTTCACCTAAAGTCCACACACTTCAATCAAGCGAAAGTAGTGAATTCTTATATTCAATAAATTTAGTAGTATTTTCGGAATCAGAGTTACATTTCCTTCCAGCCACAAGGGCTGCATATTCAATATAAGGAAATACGCCCTGTAAGGATGCGAACATGTTTTCGAAACTTTTTACTGGGTTGCGGTATATTTTTGAGCTCCTCGCAACAAAAACTCTATTCTCAATACCGTGAAATTGTGAGCACGCGATAATCAACGGCGAATCATTTTTAACCGAATAGGTTTCTGAAGGGTTTGGATGATAGAAGGCATCTAGTCTACCTGCCCTGAGCATTTTCATGCTTCGACCAATAAAATTGGAACCAGGTATAGAAATCAAATCAGCCCCGGATCGAGTTAGTGTATCTAAATGAGCTAAACCGTCCATGTAGCCAATATTCAAATTAAATAATTTCCTTTTAGCGCTTAACATTGGAATGTAGTTTGTCTTTAGAAAGCAAAGGCCTGGTACTTCGGTAAACAATAGCTGTAGGTGCCTAAGTGGTAGATCCTTTGGATTGATAATCGGCATTAGAAAGTCAATATTATTAGCACTGACTTCAATCAAACTTCGCTTATAGGGAAGTAACTCGGCCTGCAGTTGGTTGCCAGATTTCTTCGCGGCTTCCCTAGCGTAATCTACTAAACTACCTGTTGGCACGCCATTTCTATTAATCACATGAGGTGGATATTCAACAAAACCAATCTGAATAACTTCCGCTCTTAAGAAAGGGGAGCATGTGATTAAGGCAATGAAAATGATATGTTTGAGCATTGGAATATCCTAGGGTATATTTTCATATACACATAAAAGCTTTTACTGCATAGAAAAAGAACCGGGCATCCATGCCGTAAATGATTCTTATAGCTCATTGAAAAAGTCCGTATAAGATTCGTTTTCCATCATGCTGTTAAAAGCACCTTCTAAAAGTACTCTTCTTTCTTCGTTTAGCTGCGGGCTAACTGCGACATAGGTATTGGAGCTTAGACCATGGAAGTAGGAACACGCCACGTGCTTGGAGTTGGGATTGTTTCGATGGTAAAGAAAGATAGGGTTAGGATGATAAAATGCGTCAAATCGTCCGGCTTTCAACATTTTAAGCCCTCGCTCAAGTGCAAACTTTCCCTTAAGTGGAACAAGCTTTGCGCCTGAACCATCCAATGTTTTTGTGATATCTATTCCATCGGTGTGGCCTACCTTCATACCCTTAAAGCGATGCGTAGCACTTAAAATGGGTAAGAAATCCTGTTTTTGAAAGCATAAGCCTGGAACGAGTTTGAACAATGGTTTAGTAAAAGTTAATATGTTTTCAGTAGATGCTTCAATCGGCAATAGAATATCCAGATCACCCTCTGCCAAGCGTTTAAGTGCGCGTTTAACAGGCGAGGCTGATAGCTTAACCTGATGGCCATGGCTAGTAATGATTGCTTGAACATAATCAACGATTCGACCATTAGGTAATTTGTTTTCGAGCTGCGCATGTGGGGGGTACTCGATGATCCCCACGCGGTACTCATAAGCTGAAACGTTAAGCGAGAATAAATAAAGTGTAGTCATTAAAACTGAAAGTTGTTTAAACATGCTAATTTCTCCGTAAGAGTAAGATAACGTTACTTAAAGATACTGATGCTAACACCGCCACCCAATTGACCGAGCAACAGACCTTCCATTGGAAAACCCGCTATGTCATATGACGTCCACAGGTATTCTGGTTTGTTTTTGTTGAGTGGATTGTCCGCTGCCACACCGTGGCAGCCAAGGCACATTTTGCTATGGTAGAGTGGAGTAATATATCGAAACGCAGGTTTATCATTGAGCATGGCTGAAGCATCAAAATATGCTTCATTTTTAACCCAGCTATCCTCTAAAAATTTCGTAATAGAATCAACTTCCCAGGCATCAGGCTCATTAAACTGGTTTCTCAATAATTTTTTGGGTGCGGTGAATTTTATTTTTATGCCCAATCCAAGGTTAGAAAATTTATGCGATAGTTGCGAAGCGTAGGTTGCCGGTATTAGCCCTTTGAATTCAATGTCGACATCGGTAATTAGAGTTCGATTTTCATCCATTACCTCGATCATACATGCGATAAATTGTTCCTTAAAAAAATGATCGCTTTTTGGGAAAGGTTCTTTGAAGACATTTTGGTATGCAACTTTGACTTGCTTCAAATAATTATCTCCAAATAGATTTTCCTTGTTGCTAGTCGTGGAGTTAATGACCGGCTGATTTTTAAAAATAACCACCTTAGCTGCCGTGAACATTCTTGTCATCTCGACAAGAAGTTGTTGGGTTTCCACATCTGATTCGCTGGTATATTTATAACGCGGTTCCGACCAAGCAATATTAGCACTTACTAATATTAGTAATAGTGTGATGAACTTGAGTATTTTCATAGTGAATACCTCGTATACCTATTTCGATTGATTCAACTGGTTTAAGCCATTTGTCCCTTTGATTAGTTAGTCCGGTTTTGTGTTCGGCTTTTGTTTCATACATGTTGTTCTGGCTTTTTTGCTGGTCAAGTAGATATTTCGGGTTCTTTCCAGAAACCTATGGGTTTATCTTGAGTATCATCGTGGTATCCGATTGTACTCAGCTTAATTTGAGTGCCATCAAATTGGTTCGGGATTGTGGCAATTGAAAATCGTAAACTCTGGATAAATGGTGCTAGATCGCGTCGTCGATTTAGTGGCAAGAAAAGTAGATAGGTTTTCTCGTCTAGGTGGCCTATGATGTCAGATTGTCTGAGTTTAGGCGTGATTTGTTTGGAGACAAGCCGTAGCGCTTCCTCTGCAAAATCAGCCCCCATTTCAGACTTTATTTGTGCGTAAGAACCGACTGTTAATGATGCAATCGCAACCCATGCGTACACTGAAGGCTCATAAATAGAATATTTTATTACACAGTTCAAACACTCATTGTTTAAAAGGCCTGTTGTTGAGTTTATTGAATTGGTGTACCCCAGAATGCATTTGGTAAGAACCACTCTGTTTACACCACACGTTCTTGCTGATGTAAAAAGTGTTTGTGTGGTATGCCATTCATAATCTTCCATAAGTGCACCTTTATCTTTAGATCAATAAAACGGAATAAAATACTTTATAGGTAAATGTTCATTTTATTTATGATGATCTCTCGAGCCCTGAATATTCTAGAACGAACCGTACCAACCGGGCAGTTCATAGTGGCGGCGATATCTTCATACTTTAGTCCTGCTTTTTCTTTCAGTAACAAAGCCGTTTTGAGTTCCAAGGGGAGTTTGTCCAGTACTTGTATTAAAAGAGTGTGTATCTCGGCTATATCAACAGCTTTCTCTGGGGTTTGGCAGACAGAAATTTGGTCTTCCACTGGATAGTGGTCTATTGAAAGATGTTTTCTATGTTTATTTAAACGCGTTGTGTGACTGGCAGCAGTATTGATGGCGATGCGATATAACCAAGTGTAGAAACTGCTTTCATTTCGGAAGCTATGTAATCCTCTGAAAGCTCGTATAAAAGACTCTTGAACGATATCTTGCCTGTCACTTTTCGACGAAATGCGACAGGCAAGGACATTAGCGAGACGATTTTGGTATCGCAATACCAGTAACCGATAGGCGTTTTGATTGTTTTGTAGCGAATGTGCCACAAGCGTTACGTCACAGGAATTACTATCAATTTTTTCAGGGCCATAGTGTTTATTTGAAGTGTCCGGAATGATCCGTAAATGTCTCGAATCTTGCTTCTCCATCAACCCTTTTTCTTGATTAGCAGAATAACCGTTCTTGCTTTCAACAAAACCTTTCTGAATTGCACAATTCATACATCTATCCTATCTAGCTCTCTTCAGTGTTACAAAGTTAATATCAATTGTTGTGCCAGAAGTTGAATCTATAAAAACACAAGTAAAACAAGAGGATGCGATATTTAGAGGTTTATAAATACGGTGATATTTCGAAGGGCGCGATATTTCAAGGTGATCGTGGTATTCGTATACTAATATCATATACAGGAGCACCATTGCTTTTAGACTATGTTCAAAAGATCAAAGTGAATTGTTCAAAAAGCCAAAGTAAATTCGAAGATTTAAGTAGGGTAAGAGGAAGTAAATTCTGGTCGTTAGCTGCATATTGTTGTTTAAGAAGGCGCTAAACCCGCCCTTAGTCATCCGGTCAATAACTTTCTGTGTTAGTGCTTGTCAATTGATTCAAATAGGCTTTCGTCGAACCTATTTAACTCTGGCAACCAAATCCACATAGCGGTTGCTGCCAAGAATACGAGGTCATTCACTTGAAAACCATCTGCAAAGAATCCCAAAGCACTCAAAATGATGATGATGACGCGGTTGATATTATGTATGCGTTTTTTTTGATTAGTGCTCATTGTGTTACCCTCCATAAAGCCATTTAAAAATTTGATTGAGGTATAACACATCATGCAAGTAGTATGCCTTGAAAGTTAAGATATTGAAAAACCTATATAATAATGAGATAAGAAGTATTGTAGCTGACGTTAACTACTGTACTTTCGTTATATTTATAGGTACTTGTCGTTATATTTATAGATTAGCGATATTTCGCACTGCCTAGTTGTCTTTGGATATATTGAGCTTCTTCATTCTTGACCTTAGCGTGGACGCATTAATCCCTAGTAGCTCTGCCGCACACCCAGCACCTTCTATCTTCCAGTCCACTTGGCGAAGAATCTTGCAAATATGGCTTCGTTCAACATCGTTTAACTTTGTTGATTGCAGACTTGAGCCGCTTTGGTAACCCGTCGAATGTAAGGGCTCGCGTAGTTGCAGTACATTGCCTTTAGTAAGAATAACAGCCCTTTCAATAACATTCTGCAATTCTCTAATGTTGCCTGGCCAGGAATAGTTTCGGAACTGTTCTAGAATAGCGCTAGGGACTGACTCTATATTCTTATCCAGCTTCTTATTGAATTTTTGTAACAGATAGCTCACCAATAAGGGGATGTCGTCTTGTCGTTCTCGCAGAGGCGGAAGTGTAATAGGAAAAATATTTAATCGGTAGTAGAGGTCTTGGCGAAAACGCTTAGTGCTCACTTCTTCCTCTAGATCCTTATTCGTGGCTGCTATGATACGTACATCTACTTTAATGGGGTTGCTTGATCCGACTCGCTCTATTTCGCCTTCTTGGAGAGCTCTAAGCAATTTCGCTTGAACTTCGATATCGAGCTCACCAATTTCGTCGAGAAATAGCGTGCCGCCGTCCGCAGATTCAAATCGCCCTTTTTGTTCATGGGTCGCGCCGGTATACGCATCTTTACAGTGCCCGAAAAGCTCATTCTCAATCAAAGAAGATTGGAATGCAGCACAATTCACTTTGATTAAGGGGCCATCTCTCCTGTCACTCAAGTTGTGAACCGCAAGGGCAATCAACTCCTTCCCAGTCCCAGACTCACCCAATATTAATACGTTTGAATCGGTCGGGGCGACTTGCTCAACTTGCGCCAGGGTCTTTTTGAGTGCGCCGCTTTCACCAATAATTTTTTCAAAATTATATATCGATTTTATTTCATCCTTGAGATAGAAATTCTCGGCTTCAAGCTGCTGGTTTAACCTTTCGATCTCTGAATAAGCATTTTTAAGCTGCTCTTCAGCGGCTTTTCTTTCTGTGATGTCTCTATAAATGACAACACTACCAATGACCTCATCGTCTTCAAAAATTGGGTTACTGCTGTATTCAACTGGAAAGGAACTGCCGTCTTTTCGCCAAAATACTTCCTGGTCGCAGGTTTCTCGAACACCTTCCTTAAATGCTTGGTAGATAGGGCAGTCTTTAGCGTCATATGGGCTACCGTCTGGGTGGGTGTGGTGAATGACGTCGTGATTTCGCAAACCTAGTATTTCTTCCGGTTTCCATCCGGTTAGTTCACAAGTAGCTTTATTAGCAAAAGTCGAAAGCCCTTGCATATTGAGACCGTAGATTCCTTCGCTAACCGATTCTAGAATTAGTGACAGTCTGGAGGAAAGTGACGTCAACTGGGTATTTTCGCTCGCTAGCTGCTGACTTAGTTTTTCATTTTCAGAGAGCGCATTTCTCAGTGAATTTTCATGCTCGATTCGGCTTGAAATATTTGAAAAAACAACGACGGCGCCTTTAACGGTGCTATCTATAATGATGGGCGAGCTTATACATTCTACTGGAAAACTCGTACCGTCTTTTCTCCAAAATGTTTCATGCTCTTCGTGGTATGGCCTACCTGACTGGGTAGTGCTATATATACCACTTTCCTCTACCGGATAGGGCTGACCATCAGCGTAGCTATGATGAAATAGTGAATGTTGCTGGTGATGTAATATTTCTGTTTTGGAGAATCCGGTCATTTTACAGGTTGCATTATTTGCAAACGTCGTATTACCTTCTTGGTCTAGGCCATAGATACCCACATTGGCTGTCTCAAGTATGAGCTCGAATTGAGCCTTAAGTGACTTTAACTTATCGACCTCTGTTTCCGCTGGCGCTTTTTTTAAAACTCCTGAGATCGTGGTGGGATGGTCTTGTGCGTCACGCCGCACGTCAGCGCGAAGGTTTAAGCTTGTTCCACGACATACAAAAGTAAAATCCAAAAAACTACCTGCGTTCAGTTGATGATTTAGTTTCTGTAAGAATTCTTGTTCTGAATGTTCACCCTCTTCGAATAAGGTGATCCTTTCGTTTTCTATTTGATCCAACGAACAAATACGGCGAAGTGATTCAGTAGAGACCTGTGGATTACAAATAGGGAATGACCAGGAAATTGCGACAATGTTGGCGTTTCTTTGAGCACAAAGAAATTCCTTCGATAGACGACCTGTCTGTCTACGGCTTAATTGTAGTTTTCTGAGCAGCCAAAAAGTAAATAAAAAGAGAAGTGCAAACACCTGAATCGATGCTGTGAGATAGAGTGAAACGGCTTTATCCCCTGTTACTTCTCCGAATGCAGGTGATATACCAATTAATAGGCTCAGTAGCGTCAAAACACATAACCTTGCCCAAGTACTTCCTTTCGTACGACTGATTACCGATAAAAGTGGAGTCGCGTTAGATTGGTCGGGGTCATTATCGTCACAAGTGCAACTAGCCGAGTACAGGCTAAAAGATCCCTGCTTCGATGAGTGATTTTCAGGACAAATTTCGAGCCTATGATTTAACTTGTCATCACTCAATTTAGTCCCCTTATAACAGTTTATAGAGCAACCTCCCTTGGTGAAACACTGACAAACTAGCCTGTTTGTACTTTAATTTTAGACGATTTTTCTCGAATGGTACATGCGGGCTAAATATAAGTGAACAATAGCCAGTCAAATTCGAACCTCGTTATGCAGATTAATTTCCATGCATTGACACTATATTCTACCTGACGCAAGGTAGGCTACATGAATACTAAAAGAAATACGTGTAGTGCAATATTAGATGAGGCGCAGGACTTGGTTCAACTCCTGTCTATTAATTGTGTTAGCTTCCAGGAATTAGCGAAACGTATTGGTAATAAAAAAGGTAACACGTACTACCATTCTGAAAGCAAAGACGATTTATCTGCTGCTTTGCTAGAACGCGCCGCCCAGGAATTAAAAACCAGCTTTGACCTCGGCAAGGAAAAAAGCCCTACCAAACGTCTCAGTTATTTCTTTTCGATCTATCAATATATGATGAAACAAGGGGAGAAAATGTGCCCTAGTGGTGCTTACGTCAGTGTATGGGAGACTCTAGCTGAGCCAGTGCGTCTTCAGGTAAAAAACGTCATTTGTACACAGATAGACGGTGTTCAGGAAATCCTAGAGGCAGGGCTAGAAGATGGGGAATTCAACAATCGTAGCCAGAGTCCTAACGAATTAGCCCTGTGGATAGTCTCTAGCCTTCAAGGCACACTTCTGACGAGCCGAGTTATAGATAACAACAGCCCATTCGACTGCGCTACGAAATTAATAGTCCAACACCTAAATCATAGATAAAAAATTTATCCGCATAATCTGCCTGACGACAGGTAGATTGATATATCAACTTGAGGAGATAAATATGAACCTTGCATTTGTTAGTTTTCGGTTAAAAAACCAGTTAATCAGTGTTATATCACCTTCGTGGACCGCTAGAAAAATACAAACGCTCTTTATTACTCCCCGTCGTTCCGAGCTAAAATTTTGGGAGCAGAAAGGTGAACAACAAGGCGCGCGTTTTGATCTAACAAATGAACTTAGCGCCATTCGTTGGCTACCAACGAATGGCGTAAGCAATGGCAAAAAGATACTGCTTGTTCATGGCTGGGAAAGCCGCGCGACCCAGATGTTCGCATTGGTTCCTGTTTTATTGAAAAGTGGCTATGAAGTTGTTGCCATCGATCAATATGCACATGGATTATCAACAGGAGCACAATCCCATGTAATGGAGTTTGTGAATGGCATACTTGAAGCACAAAAAGTAGAAGATGACTTCGAAGTGGTAATAGCGCATTCTATAGGCGCAACTGCCAGCGCGACTGCAATTTCAAAAGGTTTACAAACCAATAAACTGGTGCTCATTTTCGGACCATCTTCTGTCGAAAATGTACTACGACGCTTTTCCCAGCTTGTAGGATTGAATCAACGCGCTACAAATTATTTTGTGCACTTAATGGAAACACTCACAGGAACTCCGGTAAAGGCCTTAGATACGTCCACACTACTAATGAAAAGCCCTATTCATACCCTTCTTATTCATGATAACAAAGACAAGGAAATACCAGTTAGTGAATCTGAAAGACTGCACCAGTCCCTCGATAATTCCGAGCTGGTAATCACTTCGGGGTTTGGCCACCGCAAGATTCTTAAGTCGGAGATAGTTCATGGCAAAATTATTGAATTTATAAGTCACGGGAAAACGGAAGAGGCACAATCAGTAATTATTGCAGTATCTGGCCACCTAGATACGTAACAAAAGGTGAGTAGCTTTTAACTACAAATAAACATACTAGATCAATAAAAATATTGGAGTTAATATGAGTTTAAAACTGAAGTTAATTATTGGTAACTCTGATACTTGTCGCTGCTCCCGGATTTATTGTTGCACTGCTAATTTATCGCACCAGAATAGTAATCGAACAGAAGAAGTTGCTAGCTCTAGTCGAGAGTTGTCTGCTATAGCTAAGACCTTACAAACGATGTAGGCTCGCTATCAAATATAGTAGAACAGGGACTTTGTTCAAGTAATCAGACTCAATTTCGAGCCCTTTCTGAATTAATATTTAACGTTTCAACAACGGCAGGCCAGCACTCTCAATAGGTGGAAACACACGTCCTGTTACGCCCAGAATTTTTTGCTGTAAAAAGCGCTTTGTCGCCACGCGAAAACCATTCCTGCATGCTCTCGCCAATTTTTAATTCCGCAACCCCTAAAGATATAGTTACATGGTAATTTCCTACAAAAATATGTGACTCGACTAATGTTCGCAGTTCTTCAGCAAGTTTCGCAGCGTTTTCTAAATCGGTATCAACCGAGACTATGACAAACTCTTCTCCTCCATAACGGTAAAGTGTATCTGTAGAGCGGATTCGGTCATTAACGACGCTGGCGATACGCGTTAGAACCTCGTCACCAAATGTATGTCCATTGCAATCATTAATCTTTTTAAAGTTGTCTATATCCAGAATAATTATAGATATTTGATTATCTCTTTCAGCAGCTTCCTCCAATCGCTGATCTAATGCTCGTCTATTACGGACGCCTGTTAGTCCGTCAAACCAAGCTAGTTCCGCTAGCTTTTTATTCTGTTGATCAGTGTTAATAGAAAAGACATAACCAAAGAAATTGGTTAGACATAGTGTAAATACGATGGTTAAGAATTCTGAAATTGATGTAATTGAGTAAAGCTTGGGGAGAATAGTCAAGATCAATAGTATATTGATCAAAATAGAAATTTTTGGCTTATGTATATAGTAAACCGCAATCATTGAGGGATATGCCCAAAATACCATATGCAAGCCTCTGATATTGACTAAAATGCTTATCCCCCCTACGCATATCACCGTAAGAAATAGTCTTGGATAGTAAGTATTTCCAGCGTTATACACATACCCTGCAACGGAAAAACAGCTTGCACTTAGAAATAAATCGGCTGCTGCCATTTGCCAATCATTACTCATAATTCGTACTATGCAAAAAGGGAGTATGGCTAAGCCTGCCCCAGTGCCAAGAACAATAACTGAGAACTTTTTGCTCAATCGGTCTCTCTGTATCATATGATCCTTTCCTATAGAGCTTTACTGCCGAACAAAAATGCGAGATTAACGCAAGACTGCTCATTTAATCTTCCAAGTCGTCAAAGACAAAATATACGCGATGGAACCCCCTTCCAGAAAAACGAAGAGGCAGACGCTAACGTTGTACCCTCTAACGGTTTATCAAATCGTTAGACGATAGATTCTTATTAGAAGTTTCATACAATTTGTAATTTTATTTTAATGAGGTGATCAAAATTAATTTCAGTATGTTAAGCACGTCTTTAAGAAGGTTATCTAGGAGGCTTAAATAAATTATGACGATCCTTGTGATTGATACCCAAACAATCAGGGTCCTCCGTCATCAGACGGTTTCGTTCGTGGTTTGTTTAACAGTTTTATAGGTAAATTCGTTTATTCAAAAAATAATTGGAACAAACCTTACCTTTCATCAGTCATAAACTTTGATTAGTGGTTGGAATGGTTTGTTGTTTTTCCATCTAAACGCTAATCGATATAAATTTGTATACAAAACCTTGCCCAGTTTTGCTGGGCCTTTTTTATCTTCTGGGTAAATGGGTACAATGTTAGTAAATACTTAAAAGAGTTTTTGCGCTGGATACTAATTACAATCTTTTTTCGCCTTGGAAGCCTTTCGATAGAAAGATACTTGTCAGTTATGACGATTTTTTTCGGTTTAGTGAAGAAGAAATGTCTAAAGCTCTGAGTATGTTGGTATTTATCGAAATTCAAATACTTGTAATAATGAAGTCAGCAAGCTCCAATTGTGTAAACCAAAAGAACAAAAATTGATCTTGGCGATGACTGGCTTTTAAAAACTAGAATCAATTGATTTAACTTGCCAAGCCTTTTAGCTATCTAAATACTCCAAGCTCGTTTTATTGATCGTTATTCCTATGTAAAAAGTCAGCTAGGTCGTTTTAGTGGTGCTGACCTGTTACGCATTATATTCAATACTGTGGTTCAAGGATGTATAGATCAAGGCTTATTAGGAAGTGAAGGTTTTGCCATTAATGCCAGTTTTGTAGAGGCTAATGCTGCAAAGAAAAAAACATTGACGGTAATGTAAATTGACATTCCACGGCTAAACGAGCACGTGCAGCGAAAGAATATCTTGAAACGGCTAAAACTGACGGTGACCAAACCATCTCGATATTGCAAACTACTTTTCAAAAATTTCCTATCAGAGTTGAATCCAAATCGTGATGTCATCGAACTTTCGAGTCTATTTGATTATCGATATCTAAGAAGCATTAAAAAGCAGCCCTTATAACTTTCCTTTCTGGCGGCCTATCTCAGACAATCAGCCTTTTAACAAAACCCGTCTGCTGAAAACAAATCGCGCTCCCGCTACCCGACCTAATAAATAGGAAAAGACTAAGTAGTTTTTCTACTTGGTCTATTTTTCATCTACAGGGAAGTCAGCAATCAAAACACCGTCGGGCTCAGCTCTTCATCAGCCCTCTAACGTATCATTACGATACTTAGAGGGTACAATCCACATATCCCCCTCTGCTGGCCAAGAAAGTCATACTTAAATTCATTCTGTCCTGATTTGCAATTAATCTGTCATCAGATTACCTGTTCCCTAGAAACCACTTACGGTCTACTAATACTCTGATCAAACCACCGTTTTCGGGACTGAATTTTGGGGTCGGTAATGCGTTTAAAAAGCACAAAAACAAAAAGCACTGATGAAAAAGAATCGTCATTCAGTAGACGTAATTTTATTTTGGGTACCGCAGGAGTTGCGGCCGCAGCAGGCATCACGGGCGCTATATCTCGTGATATAAGCCCTTTCCCTAAAACAGAGGCAGACCTTGATAATTTAATATCACTCCCTAAAAACGGTAAATCAGTATTACTTGTAGGCGGAGGACTATCAGGCCTAATTACAGGCGCCGAACTGATTGATCGAGGCTTTGAGGTCACGATTATCGAAAAAAATTCCAGCCTTGGTGGGCGGCTAAGGGCATGGAGAGACACGTCTTTCGGCGAGTCATCTGAGTCCCCTGAATGGCCTGGGCACCCTATTGAACACGGTACACATGTGGTATTTAACTTCTATAAGAATTTCAGGGATATGCTCGCCAGAAGAGGCTTGTCGGTAAGGGAAAGAAGCATTAACTATCCCATGCCAGCAACGTCTTATGCTTACCCTAATGGCATGATTGATGACCGAAATGCATCAAAAAATTTAGCCCCCTTTCATATGGAATCGATGATAAGCGGGCTTAAATACGTATCAGAAGAGTCTAAAGAACTTCAAACACAAGTTTTTAGAAAGCTTATAGCATTCGACCCTTATAACGCTGAGGAAGTGGCTTATCTTGACTCAATTGATCTTGCTCAGTGGTGTCATGACATCGGCATACCGCAAGATGTGGTTCATGCCTGTTTAGACCCTTTCATGGATATGGGAAATTTTTACCCGGCAGAGAAGACATCGGCCCTGCTATTTCATCGCGTCATAACAGGCATGCTGGGGTATTGGAAAGATACCTACTCTATACAATTTTTCAAAGATTCAACGGACGATTCGATTATTCAACCGCTGGCAAATTACATTCGGGAAAAAGGTGGAAAAATCATTTTCAATGCGGAGCTCGATGAGTTTCAGCATGAAGACGACAAACTAATTGCCGCCAAGACCAAAATGATTAGTGAAACTCAATATATATGCCCTATCTGCGGAGAGATTCACGACATCGAGCCTGGACAATGTAAGCGTTGCGGCTGGCGAGGCGGAAATTTCAAACTAAAAGCAGGCTCCTCAAAAACGATCAAAGCGGACTATTTTCTCTTAGGGGTTGATATCCCCAATGCTAAAAAAATACTGTCTAAAGCAATATTTAAGGAGAAGGAGGCTTATCCAGATATCAGCAAGCTCCCAACCTCAAAAGTAGCAGTGCTTTATCTCTGGTATCCAAGAACACAAAAAACAACAGAAAAAAAATGTAATTGGGAGGATCATTTTGGTTCGCGAGAATGCGTGATGACGGCCGACTTTCCGATGCTCGGTACCACACTGAACCTAAGCTATCTGAAAAAGGCGAGCTTTAACGAATTTGATGCCGACATAATTGAAACTCAAATCGCCCGAATGGATCGCATCGAAGGACTCACAAATGAAGAAATCGCCGAGCTCGTCGATAAAGATTTACGCGGCCTGATTCCGGGGCTCCCCAAATATACCGATATCCGAATGATGCGTTGGGACAACTTTACCTGCGCCACCGTCGGTGCCGAATCATTGCGTCCACAAATGAAAACTGCGTACGACAATTTCCTAATTCTAGGAGACTGGATCGCACTAGAGCATAGCTGTTTTCTGATGGAAAAAGTGACTGTGAATGCAAAACGCGCGGTTAACTATCTCTTAGATGATATTGGCCAGAAAAAAGGTCGTATGAATATCCTTGAATCCTGGACGCCGAACCTGACGGTCGAAGCTGCCAGAAAACTATTTAGCGTAAAAGCATAATCCTAGAAACCTCAGCTGAGACCGACTAACAGGGTAATCACCATGGACTTAAAAACAATGAATGACAGTAGCTCTGAAAACATAACCGCCGTGCTCGATGATTCACTCACCAGCGGGCAGATGACTGGCGCATTCGACACAAAGACTGACCTCAAGCATGAGAAGCCAAAAGAGCGAAAAATAAAACGCAGCAAAAAGAAAATACCCGAACAAGGCGCGCCTTTTAATGAAGTCGAACGGACCATTTTTGAACGCCGCAGTGTGCGCGTATTCAAAGATAAACAGCTACCCGACTATTTAGTGAAACGAATTCTCGAAGCCGGGCGCTATGCACCAAGTGCGGGCAACTGTCAGGCATGGAAATTTGTTGTCGTGCAAGACAAAAATATGATCCAGGAGATGACTGAACGAGTCGTCAAATTAGCAGGTTGGACATCACGTTTCATGAACCCGGCATTTCCTAAGTCATTTGTAGGAAACTGGTTTTCACGCTTAATGATGAAATGCTTCACCAGTCTATTTCACCCCACGGGAATGACTGGGCTGGGACAGCTAGCCAAGAAAGAACTGGGGCTCTGGCATGACGCCCCAACCATCATTTTTCTATTAGTCGATGAGAGAAGCGCAGGCGACCCGCATATAGATGTAGGCATTGCAGGAACCAACATGGTTCTGGCGGCACACAGCTTTGGTCTCGGTACCTGCTGGGTAAGTTTTTCAACACTCTTGGAGATGAGCCCAAAATTCAAAAAATACCTCGGTATCGATTACCCCTATCGTTTGGCTACCAGTATCGCAATAGGTTACCCAAAAGGCATTCCTGACGGCATGGTAGAACGCGAAACTCACGAAACCGTCTGGTACAACGAAAACGGCGACAAGCGAATCGAAATATAACAACAGACTTCTGGAGCCCATTATGGCGACCTACATCAGCAATAAAGAAAAAAAACTATATCCAAAAATGAGTGATATGGACCCAAGCAGCCCTGAGCCAAGCGGCACATTACTATCAATGGGACGGGTCGAAATAGACAACGATACATGCAATGGCTGCAAGTTATGTGTCGAAGTATGTCCCGCAAACAGTTTGATGATGACGGGTAAAACCAGCGTAGCGATGAAAGGTGAAAACCCGACCTGTATTGCCTGCGGTGACTGTGTTCCCATTTGCTTACCTAAAGTAATCAAGATAACGCGATTTCAGGATTATAAAGGCCGTTATAAACACTTAGGCCGAAATGAAACCTGTGCACCGCGTCAATTCTAAGTCACGCATTCAGCTAATGCTTGTCAGAAATAAACAGTTATGAGCAAACCATCAGGAGCAGATCGTGAAAGATCTTAAAAATAAAGTAGCCGTTATCACCGGTGCAGGCTCAGGTATTGGAAGAGCGCTGGCAATAAAACTAGCAGAAGAAGATTGCCACCTAGCCTTATCAGACATCAATAAATCAGGCCTTAAGAAAACCGTCGAACTGATTAATACTCTGTCAAAAACGGACAACACTGAAAATATCTCTTCACATGTCGTCGATGTTGCTAACCAAGAAGACGTTTATCAACACGCAAAAGATGTCATTGCCAAACATAAACAGGTAGACCTACTATTCAACAATGCTGGTGTCGCCGCCAAAAACCGTCTGGAAAATATGCCTTATGATGATTTTGAGTGGGTGATCAATATTAATATGTGGGGTGTTGTCTATGGCACAAAAGCGTTTTTGCCTTACCTCAAACAGCGGCCCGAAGCCCATATTATCAATATCGCCAGTGTCAACTCGATGCTAGGTTTTCCTGAGAACGGACCATACACCATGTCAAAATATGCCGTACTGGCATTTACCGAAACACTGATTCAAGAATATATGAGTACAAACCTACACGTTAGTAGCGTTCATCCTGGAGGTATACGCACCTGTATTGCCAGTAGTGCCAGAAACATCAAACAACATGAGGCTGATACATTCGGTAAAATAGCCGCAACCTCACCAGAGAAAGCAGCGAAAACAATTGTAAGAGGAATAAAACGAAACAAGGAAAAAATCTTTGTCGGACCTGATGCGGTATTCATGCAGTTGCTAAAACGGTTATTTCCAAATGCCTCTGTTCGCTTAACGGGGCGCTTTATCAACAGAACGATGAGTTCATGACAGGGCTAGGGAATAAAAGGGAAACTACCCATTATTCGTATCCGGCTGCATCAGTTTTTTGCGCTGATCACTCGGTGTCATCCCAGTCCAGCGTTTAAAGGCGCGATAAAAGCTTGAGGTATCATTGAAGTTAAGCGAATAGGCAATATCCTCAACCAGCATGTTGGGGTTTGCCAGATATTCCATCGCGAGCACTTCTCTTACTTCATCCAATAACTCCTGATAACTCGCTCCATCTTTGCTTAAATACCGCCCCAGAGTTCTGGGGTGCATATTAAAAAGCTGGGCAATTTCATCTAACTTTGGCAAACGTTTTTTGTGAGCAAACAATTTTTCCCTAACTTGCTGAGCAAATGTTTCCTTGGCGTCAGCAAGCCTCTTTAAATGCTCACACTGCTCTCTGGCAAGCAGTGTTGTTTGTGGATCAGCAGCAGCCATTCGCAATGCCAACAAGCTTGAATCAAAACAGATTTCATTAACGTCACTGCCGTATTCAACTTCAGAATCATACCGTTCATTAAGCACCTGATGATAAGGTTGCTCCTGAACCTGTAAGCGGATTTTTGCCGAAAAATCAAAGCCTTCTAAAACCGAATTTATCACCGACCCAAAGCCAACCAGAAAGCCTTCAATCAGGGCAGACTTAATATTGCCAACATTATAAGGCACATCAAAAGCGAGAACAGCCATACCATCTCGTTCGGTAAGGTCAAAGGTCATTAAGGAAAAAACAGTTCGGTAGTAGCGCAAGATGACGTCTAAGGCTTCTTTCAGGTTCGAGCTGGTCATAAGCGTAAACCCAACCATACCATGAGTACTGATCGTAATATGCTTGCCAGAATGAACGCCGAAGGCAGGGTCGTCATATAAGGTATAGGCATTTTGTACAAGCTGCACAAATTGCTTACCTGAAATGCTGGCATGACTAGAGGTGAAGATCTCTGGATCTATATCTATTCCGACAATCAACTGAGACATGGTAATGCCACGTGACTCACACAAGCGGAGTATCAGGCTCGCATAATTGGCAGATACCACGGTGTTATCCAGCGTCATGATGAGGTTTCACCTTCTATTGTGTTTTAGAAACGTCTATCCAAACCAGCTAGTTCAAACAATGCCATTCAACCACTGAGTTCAAATTAGTTTCATCAAATAATGAAAAAAAGTCAATACACGGTGACATTACCCAATAACGTACATAAAACCGCTGGCCACTACGATTTTGGAAACCATGGAAAGAACATGTTGGTTTTTTCCTGATACGCCCGGTACTCTTTTCTTTTTCTCACTGAATAGTATTCTGCTGGCGTAGCACCTGTTAGATATACCAAAGTGATATACATCATCACGGAAGCACTCACCATCCCTCCTCCCAAACAGATCCAGACACCCCAGTTTTCTGCCGAACCGATATGAAGCCAAGACGGAATGGCTGCGATAACCAGGCCGGTCCACACCAACCATTCAGCAAAGTAATTTGGATGCCGGCTGTACTTCCATAAACCGATATTACAAACACCTCTCTTATTTCTAGATATAAAGAGCAGCTTCTGCCCGTCAGCCGTAGATTCTAGAACATAAGCAATAATCCAAATACCAATTCCGATGACTTCCAAATTTGAAATAGTATCGCTACCGTTAATGGCTATCAAAAAGCCAGGCAATGCCAAAACGGTCATATTAGCCAATCCTTGTGCCATAATTTCAGCTAATAGGTGAGCATCGGCATGCTTGCTTCCTGACGTCTCCAATATCATCCGCCGGTATTGATATCTTGGAAACTCACTTTTGAAAATAACCCCCGTCGTTTTTGCCATGAAAAGTGCCCCGATTCCCATGCGCAACCCAATGAATAGGTAAACTCCACTAACAAGAATTTGACGTATGAGATCAGCTTCACCCATTAACAATATCTGCAAGCCAATGAGTGCAACACCAAATGGCCAGGCAATATCAACATAGGACACACGCTTTGTTCGAAAGAAAGGTATACAGGCCACTAGTATGAATAGCGACAATTGAACAACACCATTCACGAGCAATAAACTCACTAAAGCGTCGATATTTGAAAAAATAATGACCGAAAATAGACTGACAAAAAACAGATTTAGCCCGACACTCATATAACACCCTCCGTTGAATACTATCAAGATTAAACAGCCCCCAACGGGGCTAATATACCTCCACTATAATATTGCACTGGCAGTATATTTTCGGTGGTTATCAAAGCCATATAGGCGGCAAATCTCGCCATCTTGAATACAGTTCGTCTGTTATTCCGATACGTTTAGCCCATAGTCACCAGATTTTCTTTCAAGAGGTTTACTTACCCTTCGTCCTGTTTAATACTTTGGTACACTTAAATTAACACACTAAATAAGTGCCTAAAACTCAGTTAAAATTTAGCTTATGGCGCCATCGAGTCAGTTTTTTATGACCCTAAATGATCAATACGTCACTGGTATAGCCTTATCTCAATTTGTTTATGGCGCGCAGTCGCTGGGAATGGACAGCCATAGCATCATTAACAAGGCAGGACTAAGCAAGGATCACCTGAAACCCTCAGCCCGTGTTCCTGGGCCAAAATACGAAATGGCTCTCTTAAAGCTTATTTTAGCCCATAAAAATAATAGCTTTGGCGTGGATATCGGCCAGCAAATAATTCCCCCACTATATGGCGTTTTAATGTCGCTCGCGCTCAACTCTAACTCACTTGGAGAGGCGCTAAGCTATCTGGCCCGCTATCAGGCAATCGCAACGGGTAACTGCGGTGAAGTCGAATATAGTTTCGATGGCCAAAACTACCAATTAACAATTGCAATGACACATCAAAACCCAGAAATCCGTCGTCATGTTTCTGAATGCGTCATGACCATGTTTTGCAACCTTCTACGGCTGATAACAGCTCGCCAGGATTTGGCTCCAGATGAACTTTGGTTTGAACATGCACCCAGCTCTGAGTCAGCCAAGAAACATATTGAATCAATTGTTAAATGCCCCGTATTATTTGAAAAAGATGATACTCGAATGATTCTCAGCGACAAGATTCATCACTTTCACATACTTGGGCATGGCAAGGATATGCTCCGAATTGCAGAAAAACAGGCACGAGACCAGCTTGAAATAATTGATAAACGATTGTCAGCAATAGACAAAATAAAGTGGCATATTATCGAGTTAATGCAGTCGAGCACACCAAGGCGAGAGACTGTCGCCAAACGGCTTCAAATATCACCTAGAACACTAGATCGTCGACTTGAACAAGCCAATACAAGTTGGCAAGAACTAATCGATGAATTGAGATTACAACTAGCCATCGAGTATTTGTCAGATAACCTGAGTACGATCAATGGTATTGCTCAAAAACTGGGATTCAGGGAGGTCAGAGCTTTCCAAAGAAAATTTAAAACTTGGACCGGACTAACGCCCACTGAATATCGTAAAAGCCTCGTCAAAGATAAAGCTAAATGAAATACGCCATCACAACTATCGACGGTTTCAAATCATCCTTTTGACGCAAGTAGATCAGTTTGCACAAATTCGATCTCCCTCGCCTTGTCCGAGTACTTCGCAAAAACCTCTCTTAACTGCGGCACCTAGTCAATATTTCGAACAATACCCCTAATCTGATAATCATGAGCGAGCAAATCAAGAATACAATGGTCAGCAATAAATCCAGAAGCACCCGTCACCAAATTTTCTTCGACATTATTTCTACCTTGCATTAATAATTAGGACGGAGTTTGAGTGAGCACATTGAGGTTGAGTGAGCACATTTAAGACAATACCATTTTGCAATCCTGAAGAATCTTTCCAAAGCTCCGCTCTACAAAAGGTCGCATCAATTTGGCTATCGTCCCACCAAAAGGAAGCGCAACGGTAAACTGGCTTAACCAATAAACATTGGTACCACCGTCACTCTCTTCGAGTGTTATCTGTCCTTTTTTATGAACCAGAGGGAAACGAATTTCCTTTCCGTGACGACCAAGACATAAATAGCATTGTTGTACTTTATATTCAAAAAGAGAAGGGGCATCATAGACGCTGATAGTCTCTATAAATCGGACTGAGGCAACTTTAAGTTCACGAATGGCTCCCAGACCATTACGATTTGAACGACCCTCCTTTAATAAATTAGACAGGGCGACGCTATCAAGCCGATCATAATGGCCGTGGTCAGTAATAAGTTCAAATACTTCTTGAGTTGGTGCAGGAATAAAACAATTGACCCTAGCGGTAGCCATAACTCAAGCTCCTTTCAGCAACAGCCGTCAATCCTGACTCTTCGCAAGCTTCCAGTAAACCACTTGCACCAAAAACCTCCACTGGTCCTAAGGCGCCCGAGTGCGTCATCTCAGTCTTACTCAGCTGCTCTGCAACCCATGCCAGCATGTTGGCTGTAAAGCTATAGCCGTGCACCCCTTCAAGCTCAAACTGCGATAAGGCTTCTCCATCCTTGTTATAGGCTATCGCCAGCACCTGTGAAGCGCCTCTGTCTCGCGCCTCTTTATCTGGCCCCTTTCCTTTGCTTTTGAATAAAAAAGGTTGAATTTTCTGAAGAAGCTTACCGCTGCCCGGTAGTTTTAGAAAAATGGAGCTGGTGATCGCCATAAACTGAAGTAGATATGACACGACGCCGAACCAGCCCAAATAAACATTAATATCTTTGAGGTTCGGAAAGCTCTTCGGCAAAAAAAACGCTTCACTGGTGGAAACCGAAATAGCGGCTCGATTCTTATTCGCCGCTCTAAAGCGACGTAAACGTGTTCCCCCAAAACCTTTAACGAGTTTTCCGCCACGCCAGAACCGCCCGGGAACCGTCATAATATGAATAATCGATTCCTTAGTACCATCACTTAATGCCAAGCGGTCTTTGCCTATGCCGTAATAGCCTATATCTATACGTACTGCCTCATCCCCTGCCAATTCCAGCGCTTGAGCGGCTACACAATTTCCCGGAAAATAATCGTAGGCTGCGGCGGTCAACAAACACGAATCTGACTGCTTAGCTAAGTGATCGAACTCCTCAACAACACATCTAACAAATTCAGGCTCACCGGTTGAATCAATGTAATGCGCACCTTTGGCTATTGCTGCTTTTACAGCCGTTCGCCCATGACGCATAAAAGGGCCAACCGTCGAAATTAACACATCGCCCTTCTCGACCAGTGATTTTACACTTTCAAGGTCAGCCACATCCGCCAGTTGATACGACAAACCAAACCGCTCGGCAATGTCGTTTAAACGCGTGGCGTTTCGCCCTGCCAATACCGGCTTTAAACCTCTTTTAACCAATGCTTCTACGGTGAGCTCACCGGTATAACCGGTAGCACCAAACACAACAATTTTACTCATACGAATCTCTTTTATGGCTAACTCGCTATCATAATTATGGAGTCCGGCTGAAAAGCACACCGGAATGGCAAAGTAGTTTGAAGAACCAGCTAAGCGTAAATCTATTTTTATATTTATTAGCGGTTCTACTTATAGGGGCTCAAGTATTAGGGGCTTCTAAAATGTGCATACACATTGCAGCCTCCTCAACCCCTATCGCGCCACCACCATTTTCAGCCATCGCGATTCTGGCACCGTCAACTTGTCGAGCCCCACATCGCCCACGCAGCTGCATGACTGATTCGTGCAATTGAGCCAGACCTGATGCACCAATGGGATGCCCACGAGACGTTAAACCGCCACTGGTGTTGATGGGAATACGCCCACCAAGCGAAGTGTCACCTTGCTCTGCTATCAAGCCACCTTCGCCTTTTTTACAAAAACCAAGATTCTCAGCCTGCACAATTTCACCAAAAGAGGTGGCATCATGCACTTCGGCCAAATCAATGTCGTTCGGGCCTATCCCAGCTTCTTCGTATGCCTGAGTCGCCAAGTGTTCGCCAATACTCGGAATTGCGCTGCCTTTTGGATGATCCATGCCTGAGCCTAAAATGGAAGCACGCACTTTCACGGCTTGTTTTGTTAGCCCAAGCTTTTTGACCATTTTAGCTGAACACAAAATGGCCGAAGCTGAACCATCACCAATCGGTGCGCACATTGAGCGGGTTATCGGAAAGCTGACTAGGCGGTCCTGTAAGACATTTTCAACCGTCGTCTCAAACCGATATTGCGCATTCGGATTAAGTGAGCCATTAAAATGCGCTTTCTTGGCGATGAATGCCAGCTGTTCAGGCGTTGAACCATATTCCTGCATGTGTAAACGCGCCGCATGACCATAAATATCCATAAAAGGAGAGTGGTCACCGGAAGAAAGCTTTTGCAACTGATGAATCGTGCTATAACCGAGTTTTTCACCCATATTAACCGCGACAACCGCCGCATCACGAAAGTCTTTGACTTGTTGTTTTGTTTTGTCAGCGAAGCTTCTGCTATGTTTTGTTTTTTTAGGCTCAGGGTAACGCGCTCTATACTCAGCAATATGTTCTAAATCAATTTCACTCAATCCACCGCCGCCTAAGGTGCGGACATTTTCAAGGCAGTTTTCAATATCAATGCCACCCATAAAAGCGGCAAAGGTTGCCATTTTATTTTTGTTATAAAGTTTCTCAGCCCCCACAGCCATCGTGACATCATAGAGGCCACTTGCCACGCCCAACCAAGCATGATGAAATGCAGTCGAACCACTGGCACAAGCATTCTCAACATTGGTAATAGGGATGCCTTCAATCCCTATAGGCCTAAGCGCCACCTGACCGCGAATACAATCTTGCCCCGTCCCGAAGCCCCACGATGAGTTTGAAAACCACAGCGCCTGAATAGCGTCCTTTTCCAAACCAGCATCTTTGAGACATGCCATAGTACTCTGCTGTGCAAGGTCTTTTACACTTAGCTCCAAATATCGACCAAACTTTGTGGTATCCACGCCAATAACATAAACATCTCTCATGCGATCAGCTCCGATTGCCATGTTGCGAACCTTTTCGCCTGAGGGTGGCCTAACAAAAACTCACACTGTTTGGCATCGCGGAAACAACGGGCCTGATTGTAGTCTTCCATATAACCATTGCCACCTAATAATTGAATACCATCTGATGTCGCCCAAGGTAAGCGCTCACTACTATTAATCGCTAAGCCCATCTGACCATCGCTAAGTGGTAAGGTCGTATCAAGCGTTGCGACAATAGATTGCCAGTTTTCATATAGAGCACATTTTTCCTGATAGAGATCAGCCAACATTTTGCGTACCAGACTATGGTCAATAATGTATTTTCCGCCTTGCCATCGTGCTTTCGCATAGTCTCTGGCAACGGTATACGTGCTTTCAAAAATACCTGAACGGATCGCCATCATAAACACTTCGGCCTGTGACCAAATCCGTTCGATTTTCTTGAAAGCAAATTCACCTTGATGTAATACAAACTCATTTGATATTTGGAAATTTCTGAGTTCCAAGTCACCAAAATCGCAAGCTCTAAGACCCAGCATTTGCCCAGAAGAATGTACTTTAAACGTAGCATTTGGTTGCGCCTTCAGATCAAATAAAAGCAATTTATATGACGCGTTATTTTTTCCACAGATAGGTAACAGCAAAGATTGGGCATGCGTCGGTAAAGGAATGCTCTTCCACAGAGAATTTATCATGCAATTTCCACTCTCTTCTCGAAGCTCTAACTGAAAGGGCCATTCGGCAACCGCATCATAAAGTGGCAAGGCAAGCCATGTATCCGGTGTATCAGAAAGTAGATAACTTGCCATATTTTGCTGGACGAGCATCAACGCAATACTCGGCGAATAACGTGCAAACCGATACGCAGCCTCTGCCACCAAAGCGATGCTTGTGCGCTCAACTTTGTCTGCCTGATCTGGGTTCGATTGATCGCTTTCAATTAGTATGTTGAGCAAACCAAGCTTACTAAGCTCATTGAACAATTGCGCAGTCAATTCAGGCTTATCTTGTTGGGACTCGAGCCCTACTATTAACTGTTGATTTGCTACGCACCAGTCTTCGATGCTTTTACGCATCATTGCGATCATTTCTAGATCCACACTATTAGAATCCATAACGCCTCTCCTTAAAGTGCCGTATCAAATTGTCGTATCACACGACGCTTAATAAAATCCAAGAGATTAACTTGGTTAGTGCCTTCATATATCTGTAAGAGTTTGCTGTCACGGAGTAGTTTTTCAGCGCCAAGCTCATGCCGTAAACCGTCTTTTCCCATTAGCGTGATAGCCTTCTGACAATTTTCCATGGCTAGCTCGGTGCAACTCACCTTGGCAACATCGCCGTATGCGCAAGTTGTTTCTCGCCCGATCAGCGTTTGTCGATTTGCAAGCAGCCTGAACCATTTATTCGCCATCTCAGACTGCGCGACACGGTCACGCATTTGTTTTACATTCGGGTGTTCATTTAATGCATCGGGCAGTTTCAAATCCAGACCTGAGGCAGCCGGCTCCATTAGCCCCATTGACGCTCCGGTCAACAACGCACCTAAATAAGTCGCACGAGACACTTGCGCTCGTCGCGCCAGATCAGCCAGCTCTATTCTTACCCACTGTTGTTGCTCCATTGGCTGACCTAAAAAATCATGCCTTCGCACATAGTCCAACGCTATACGGTACGCTCCTTCTGCTACGCCAGTGGCAAAGCCACCCACGACGCCACGTGTCAGCCCTAACACATTGCTCAATCCTGAATAAGCATATGCGGTCTCTTTAGTTGATCCTGTTCGACATCGCATATCACCCGGCACAAACACATCTTCAAATACCACCTCGCTGGCCTGACACACCTTTTGCCCCATTTTCTTTTCATTACGGGGAATCGAAATGCCCTTTGAACCTGCATCCACCAAAAAAACCATCATATCTTCGGGTCGATGCTTACCCGCAGCATCATAAGCAATCACCACATGAAGCGAGGCTAGAGAACCGTTTGAGATAAATACCTTGTTGCCATTTATCAGGTATCCGCCCTTTACCTTTTTCGCAGTCGTGCGCAAGATGGCTTGATCAAACTCTTCAGGGTCTTCAGCGTCAGATCCGGCTCCCGGTTCCGTCACGCAGGTAGATAGGAATGTCGGAATACCTTTTCGCTCATTTTCACAAATCAACTTGGTAACAACCGACAAGGCACGTAAGTCATGCGTTGCCATGACACACGCGATTGCTAGCCCACTTACCCCTATTAAATTGGCGATACCGACGCAATGCGTTGCTATCAATTCATAAGAGATAAAAGCCGCAATTGGATGGGTACCTGCACCGCCCATTATCTTTGGAAACATCATAGAGAACAGCTTGTACTCACAGGCCTTTTCTAATAATTCCTTTGGCACGTAGTCGGGGTTTTCAAACATTCTTCGGTCAATCTCAATCGCGTAAGGTGCGACATGACGCGCCACAAACTCGACAAGCTTTCGATAATGCGCATCGATCTGTTTCGCCAGTACCGCATTTTTTCTAACCACAAAGCCAAGCTCAGGAAAGCGCTCTAAAAAGCTCCACTCTTGTTGCGCCTTTCCTTCCTTGGCAAAGGTTGGACACTCTTTACCTTGTCTGGTTGAAGACTCTCTGATCAAGGCTTGTTCAATCAAGTAGGAATTGGACATTTGATGTTTCCTTTTTTGTTCTAGTTATCTTTTGTTCTTGTTTTTTAAAAGCCTATTTACTTGCAAGCCAAGTATCAGCGGTGACGCCCTCTTTCTTGAGTATGTGCTTCACGATTCGATGGGTTTCTGTTTTGGGAAGCTGTTCGACGAGCCTGATATATTTCGGCCACGCAAATTTAGGCAATTTGTGTTTCACAAACTCATAGAGTTCTTCGGGGTTAACTTCTGCCCCCTCTTTTGCCTGTACTGCTACCATCACATCATCTTCAGCTAGATCAGAAGGAATCGCATAGGCTGCACTTTCTAAAACTTGTTCATGTTTGTTAATGGCGGTCTCTACCTCCAAAGCAGAAATATTTTCACCACTACAGCGCATCGAATCAGTATTTCGTCCGACAAAATAAAGAAAGCCCTCATCATCAGCCCGTAAAAGATCACCACTATAAACCCAGCCATCTCGTGTTTTTTCGGCACTGGCTTTTTCATTATTGTGATACGTGACTTTCCCACGTTTAGTCTGGCCAACATAGTGAATTAACTCACCAGGCTCTCCGGTTGGTACATCATTCCCCAGGGTGTCGACAAGCCTCCATTTGGTTTTGCCAAGCGGCTTACCGATTGATCCAACGGGTGCATTGCCTACATTCATGGTGGTAATTCCGCCACCGTCTACCGCGCCAAAGCTCTCTGTCAGTTTGACATTAAATCGTGTCTCAAAACCTTGCCATAAGTCGGCAGGGCACGCGGCACTCACGACACGACGAATATGATGTACGCCATCCAGGGAATGTTCAGGCTGCTTCATTAAAATTGCGATCATTGTACCGAGCGTATTCACAACCGTTGCGTTTGACTCCCTGATCTCCTTCCAGAAATTGCGCGCACTGAACTTTCTGGAAAGTACAACTTGGGCATTGGCATAAAGACTTGAAACAACCGTCACCATCAAGGCATTCGCGTGAAAAAGAGGCAAACAGGTATAGTAAATATCATCTTCTTTAACCAATAGATGGGCCAACACCCGCAACATTTTGGCTTGAGAGGTGCCGTAGGGATAAACCACGCCTTTTGGGAGCCCTGTCGTACCCGAGGTATACATCAACATACTGTTTGTATCAGCCCCGATATCGGTCTTAGCGCACGCTTTAGAGGGGGTAAGCAGAGCTTGCTGGTAAGGCGTATATTCGACGCCATTTACAACTGATTCTGCCGGCTCATTTTCAAATTCCGGTACCAGAACAATATGTACTTTCTTCTCAATTTGGTCTTTTATTCTTTCAACTTCGGGCAACAAAGAAGCCACGGTGAAGAGCATGGTAATGCCCGCATTATTAAAGATATGCGCAAGGCCTTCATCTTTCAGGGATGTATTGGTGGGGACCGCACAAGCCCCCACTCTCTGCGTTGCAAAAAACACTTGCAAGAAGGCAGGTATATTTGGCATTAAAAGACCAACGCTATCGCCTTCTTTCAGACCATTATCTAGCATAAACTGAGCAACATTGGCGGCTGAAGAATTAAGCCGCGAATAGGACATTTTCTGCCCCTCGAAGGACAAGAAGGTCCTATTTCCTAAACGGTCCGCTCGCGTCTCCAGCTCCTCGCCAAGCGTTCGTTCTGGCGAAAAAGCGAGTTCCTTTTTCCTAATCGTGCCGCCAATCGTTTTTAGACAATTAGGCACGCCTTCGTTCTTCATCTCATTCATCACAAATCGACCAACCCCTGCTGCCAAGAACTTTTTTAGTGCCATAGGACGGGGTTTGGATACGCTTGCTACCTTAGGTGCAGAGTGAGTCATTTGTTCCTGAATTGCATTCACAATGTTGTAACCTTTTCTAAATATTAATCGAACTGGCAAAGGCCTAAAACACTCGTATTCAAACGACTACAACGAGTCAGGAAAATATGTCATAAACGAAGAAAACTCAGAAGGGCGTATTCAGACAGATTAATGGCAAATGACGACAGGTCATTTTTGAATGGGTAGTAACAGAACAAAAAGAAAATTTACGATTCAAGTATCTAGCACTTTAACAACACTCGTCTGCTGAAAACAAATCGCGCCCCCACTAGCCCGATCTAACAAATAACAAAAGACCAAGTAGATTTTTCTTCTTAGTCTTTTTTCGCCTATAGAAAGTCAGTATCACAAAGGCCGTCAGGCTCAGCGCCTCATTAGCCCACGAAGGTCTCCATCTTTTCCTGAGCGTTTAAAAGCGTCTAATTATGGATAACTATTTACAATCCGCCATTCAAGAGAGTGCCCTTGCATATTAATAGATCCCGAGTCAGTTTCTAAAACCAAGCCTGAAACATAAGTAATCAGAGAGCTGTATAGCCTATATACGGCCTTACCTGATGAGGCCAACGAGAAAGCAGTCAATACCACTTACTTAAACCTGCCCCCGATTTGATTTGCTTTTCAGTTAGGTCTAATCTGACTATCAAGGTTATTAAAATCGTTTATCAGACTGGGCGCTTCGATCATGCAACACAAAGCAAGTGAAGCAAATAAAGCTAATCTACCAGCCCCACAACAAGCGCTCTTATTCGTACAAAAACGTTAGCACTAGCCACCTGAACCTACGATGGGTGAATTAAAATGAAACGACTCGCTTTTGTTATTTTATTGATCTGCATAGTGACACCTAAGGCCTTCGGACAAGAAACCGTCCGTTTCGCTATCGGGGAATGGGAGCCTCTCTATTCTGAACACTACAAACATTACGGTCTGGTACCACATATTATCAGCGAGTCCTTTGCTCTACTGGACATTAAGGTCGAATATGGATTCTTTCCCTGGTCGAGAAGTATGGGTTTGGTCAAGCAAGGTCAATGGGATGCTACTTGCTGTTGGAGCAAGACTGATGAGAGAGCAAAAGACTATCTGTTCTCAGAGAGTGTTGTCGATGAAAAACAAGTATTTTTCCATCTGAAAGATTTTGCATTTGACTGGCACGATATGCAAAGTTTAAAAAGCTTTTGGATAGGCACCAGCCACGATTTCTACTATGGACACGCCTTCCATGCAGCTGAACAGGCAGGAGAGCTACTCATCGATAAAGTCACTAAGTTAGAGCAGAACTTCGATAAGTTACTGGCAAGGCGAATAGATATCTTCCCGATGGATGAAGTCGCGGGGTACGCAACAATACATCGAAGATTCAAGCCAGAAGATACTAAAAAGTTCACCCATCACCCGCGCGTACTCGATAGTATGGCCCAGCGAGCCCTGTTCTCAAAAAAAATAGCGCGGAGCAAACGCTTGTTGGTTTTGCTGAATAAAGGACTCCAACGATTGAAATCCTCAGGTCGCTATGAGCAATTAGAAGAGGACTTTCAGAAAGGTAAATATCTCCAATAAAATTAAGTCCCGATCCGCAACCCACACCAGTCAGCCCCTCCTATCTACTTTCTCCTACCTACTTTCTCCTACCTACTTTTTGAGAAAAACCGTCTGCAGAACACAAATCGCACCCCCGCTAGCCGACCTTACAAACAGAAAAAACTAAGTAGAATGTTCTGCTCGACCTTCTTTCTTTTAGAGAAAAATAATTTATGTCTACAAAAGTTAGTGGATATTTAATCAGTTATATATTTTTTAGCACCCCAAACCGATACAATCCCAGCATTTAGTAAATGAACTAAAATCCTTAATCATTTCATGCTGAGCACCAAAATGGACAAGATAATATCAGGTAAGCAAAACTCTCAAATAAATGCTGAAAATCAATACAAACAGAGCACTATCCGCTCATTGACACTTATGTTCAGCATTTTATTTGGCGGTTTTTTCTCAGCGGACATCCTGGCGGTTACAGCTAATTCAGACTCAGTCGTTACCCCAGTTAACACAGCTATCACAATTTCGGTCTTAAGCAACGATACCTTAGATGATGGCAGCTCCGCCGCTGTAAGCTCGAATACCGCAGTTTGTTTAGATGCACAACAGTTCAGCAGCCCTTGCAGTTCAAACGAAGTTTTGTTCACACCTAACTCCCCTGAGAATGGCACCCTATCTCTAAATGGTAATATCGTCACCTATACACCCAATACAGATTTCGTTGGTACCGATAGTTTTATTTACGGGGCTTTTTTTCAGGAACCAGATAGTTTCCCTGAAGCAGATGACGCGACTGTCACGATTACGGTAAATGCCGCTGAGGAACCCACTAAAGAAGAACAAGAACTTGAAGACGCTATCGGTAACTTATGCACCAATACCTCTGATGAAAGCCTTGCAAGTAACTGTTCGGCCTTAGATAACCTTTCCGATACTGAAGAAGCTGCGGCATTAGTTACGCTTGCAGCTGATCAAGTAACTGCGGGATTCACATCAACGCTAAGCATGACGCGAGACCAGAATGCCAATATAACCTCTCGCATCTCACAACTACGCAATAACTCAAGCGGCATAAACCTTCGTGGTTTAACACTCAACAATCATGGTGAAAAACTAAATGGCGAGTGGTTACATGCGATGTATGCTAGCCTGTCAGATAACGGCATAACAGATGAAATGGACAGTAAGGTTATCACTGGTGGAAGCGCCGGTAATGAAGCCGCTTCTAAGGTGTACTCTCCTATTGGTTTCTTCGTTAACGGCTCTATCACGCTTGGCGATAAAGACGCCTCTTCAAATGAAAGAGGCTACGATCTCGATTCAGATAATTATACCCTTGGCTTAGATTACCGCTATAACGACAAGCTCGTAGTAGGTGCGGCTTATGGTTACAGCGCCAGCAGTATTGAGTTCAACTCAACTGGCGATGACATGGACAATCAAATCAATAACTTGTTTCTTTACGGTTCATTGTATGACGATAACTTTTATTTAAGTAGTACCATCGGATATGCATTTGGTGAAATCGACACCACGAGAAGAGTATTGATCCCAGGCACCTTAGATACACGCGCCAAAGGAAACACCGATACAGATCAGTTTATTCTGCAATTTAGTGGCAGTTATGACTACTATCTGGGCGCATTATCTTATGGACCTTATGCCAGCCTGGATATTATTGAAGGTGAAATTGACAGTTACACAGAACGCAATGGTGGCGGTTTTGAAGTAGCATTTGATGACCAAGACATTAGCTCTCAGTTATTAACTATCGGTGGACAAGCCCAGTACGCACTCAGCTACTCTTGGGGTGTACTCTTACCTAATTCTCGTTTTGAAATTAAGAATGAATTCAATGATTCACGCAGTGCCATTAATGGCCGCTTTGCACTTGATCCGACAAACAGTAATTTTTCTATTACAGCTGACAAGATAGACAGCTTTTGGTATGTCTTTGGCGCAGGCCTTTCTGCGGTCTTTACACATGGGCTCTCCGCTTATGTTGATATGGAAACAGTACAAGGCTTAGATAAGCTTAGTTTATATACCTATTCTTATGGCGGCCGTTGGGAGCTCTCTTTTTAATGGTCGATTTTTGAATACGCCAGGAAAGTAAGCGTGCCCTAAACTAAATAGGTACGCTCATTTTATAACAGGAATTTCGCCAACATCACGGTGGCAAATATCAGAGAAATGACAGCAAGCGTCCCCACTAGAACACGCCTAATAAGCACTTTTGAATGGCCGGTAGTTTTTCTCAAAGGCTGTTCAGAAACCTGATTCAAGTCTTCAAGCGCTTTTCGCCTCTGCTCTCTATAATCAGTTAATGACAAGTCACCTTTATGAAAGGCGTCACTCAGCGTACTGATGCGTTGATTTAAGAAAATCTTCATCAACTTGCCTTCACTACAATAAACGAGACATTATCTTTCGCTTCTTTACTTAGACATTCGTCCATCAATTTATCGGGTATTTTGTTTAACTTGCCATTTTTAAGTATTTGTTGAAGCTCTTTGGCAGACAGTTCGTTATATAAGCCATCCGAGCAAAGTAAAAACAAGTCATCGCTGTTTATTGGAAATGCATTAACATCTACATCCAAGTCATCAAATGCTCCAATTGCACGCGACAACATGTTTTTTATTGAGCTATTCTCTGCTTGCTCTGGCGTTAATAACCCGCTGTCAATTTGGGCCTGCACTTCGCTATGATCTTTGGTTAACTGCTCTAACTGGCCCTCTCTTAAGCGATATAATCTCGAGTCACCCACCCACAATACAACACCAATTGCTTCTCTTAGAATAAGGCACGCAACGGTTGAACCAACAGTCAGGCCATTTAGATTTTCAAGGCTATGCTGTCTAAGCTTTTGATTCACCAAAAGCAAAGTATCTTCAACATCATCCACAAAGTCAGACACATACGCTCGGTGAGGTAAAGATTCCAAATCAGCCACAATCAATTGGCTTGCCACCTCTCCTGCCTCATGCCCGCCCATGCCGTCAGCGACAACCCAGAGCCCGGCATCTGGCCGACTTAACATTGAATCCTCATTCAATGTACGTACATTTCCTCGATGTGTTTTCTCAACAGATGTAAATGAAAAGATTCTACTCATAATTGAAACATGCTCCTTTAGCTACCTTTTTCCTGGAGTAAATTGGGCCAATGCCAATTATGCCAATCACCATTTAACATCGCCGTAAAACTGCTTGGCCTGGGTAGTAGCTCCGATAATAATAATGCCGATTCGACATACTCTCCACCTTTGGTCCACCACAAACTAAAATTAGAAGCCTGAGGTTTTAGCAAAGCATCACATAGCAATGGCATTACACTGTTAATTGAGCGTCCAGAAGAAGCATCTTCTGAAGCGCTTAGCGGCACTACATGTTGAAGTTGTCTTTTAGGTACAAGTGGCAATGCCTGCTCTGAAGTAATTTCCATAGTCATTGAATCTTTCCCCAAGATCAGCATCAACGCATCGACATCAAGGCTTTTTTCCAAAGTCATAATGGCAACATTTTCAAGCCATTGAAACCAATTATCAGCATTCGCTAAATACTCAAATACACCGACATTGTTAGGCAGCGGAGCGGCAAAGGTTAAGGGGTAATAACGCCCCACTCTATCAACACTAGGCAACATAATACCGGCCCAAGACTGATTATTAGTGCAGCCACTAGGCAGCACAAAGCGCCATACAGGACTAATTAAAAAGTGTGACAACCAGGCCTCACCTAAGGCCTCTTGACTCGCAAGAATAGACTGCTGTAACCAGTGATCCCAGACATCAAGAAAATCTCTTGGTAGATTTTGATTCACAAAATCACCATGAGTAGGAATTTTTCCATAGATACCGATAGACGTCTTATCATTCATGCTAGAAGCCGACCGTTATCATAATAGTTTCGGGCATTTGTATTGGCTCAACCAGCCCGGCGAAAATGGATTCAAAGCACTCGTTGCACTTAACTCATATTCAGCTTTTCGACTGCTCACATCAAAGGTAAGGTTATAGGTATTTGAGCGACTTGATTTTTTCGCCTTAGCAGCGTCCAAGGCTTTAAAGAATGCCCATTCACCAGAGTATCGTATATTGTGTTTAGTCTCATTAATGTCTTCAAAAAGTAAACGTACACCCTCACTGGTATCACCTGGCCAGCTTAAAGACTTAGATAATTTAGGTCCATGAGAGTAACGGATACGGTCATTTCCTAATGTCAGTTCAAATCGGCGTACTGTCGAGTCCATGCGATAAGGTTTCAGTTTATAGGCAAAACTAGCAGCCGATTTACTCTTCCTAAAAAAGATGTCTCGAATAGCCTGCGCTTTTTTCATTTGCTCTAGAGTTTGCTTGTTAATCCCCAGCTGTCTACCATTCAGGCTCTTTTCTTTCCAGTATTTGCCTTTATTAATAAAAGGCAAAAGCTGTGTTTGAACAAAGCTATCCTCGACGCCTTCCGGCTTAAAATATTCAGCAAAATCCAACATTGCCACGTCTAGTTGGCCACCTTTTGTGAATGGGTACCTTGACTCTATTCTACTTTGATAATTCTGATAAACCGTCGCTTTCCAAAGCGTATTTAGTTGCTGTTTACTATCAATTAAAATTGTTTTCCAAGTTTGATCAGCTAACTCTTCTACCCAGCGTCTAACGGGTTGAGGCAGTTTCGAGGCTTGCGCAAGTAATTTACGCAACGGGTCAGAACTGGTACCCACAAAACGCTGGCTGGCATACTTCAAAGATGCTTCATTTGGAATCGGCGCAAACGAAAAACCTTCCAGTTTTTCATAAAGTGAGTTAATGCTCCCTAGCACCTCTTCAATGCCCTTTTTACGCACAAGATCATGCTCTGCTTTAAAAGCGCTATCGACTACAGTCGGCGGTAAAGCCTTCGCACTCAAGGCCGCCGATGCCTCTGCTAAAGCGCCTTTTTTGCCTTGAAATAAATTCACTTCAGGCGTAAGAGAGGTTTCATTCGTCAAACTGGTCAATATATTTAGCAATGGCGAAATAGAGCGATCAGACACTTTTGCTAAGACGTCTCTAGCTTCGCTTGAGTTGCGAATAGTACGAACGCTTAATTGTTCAAGCAAAGCCTTCCATTTTTCGGTGTACTTAAGCAGGTAAATACCTTTAACCTTCTTCGCAATCACTTCTATATCTTTATCACTGAAATCTTCAGAGTTAGTCGTACCGAGAATCCATTGCTCGGTAGCGTATTTACGAATCAACGGAGAATCCTTACTCAGGTCCATTTGATCATAACCGGCTTTGGTGAACATAAATGGTACAACCAAGGCTTTGTCTGCGGTATTAATGTCAAAGACACTTAACAGATCGCCACCTACGGCTTGAACAAAGTCACTTTGTACTTTTAATTCGGGCACACGTTCTATCTGCTTATAAATACGTTGCTCTATGGGTATTTTTCGTAATTGTAAGCGACTTGTTTGCACGATGGCGTTATTGAGCTGAAAGGCGGGAATACCACGATTGATCGAGTCTTGCAGATACTGCATTAATTGCTTTTGTTTCGCAGCCTGATTTTTTAGCGAATCCGCCCAGTCATTTTCAAACCAGGAAAGTACCTCGTTACTTTCTAGCTTTGAAGTATCGGCTAACATCAAATAGACACGTAAAGCATCGTATAACTGGTCATTATCAACCCTTGAAGATAAGAAGGACTCTAAACGTTTTGTCAGCACAGGGTTAAAATGCGCTTTCAAAGACGCATTGTATGTAGCATCAACAGAGTCTTGCACACTCTCATCGTATAAACCTAAACCTGTTATCCAAGGCAAATTCACCTGATCATACACAGCCTTTGCCTGATTCAAGGGCTCAATGATAGCTATAGCCCGCTCAAACCGATTTCCTGTTTGAGATGGTGATACCAGCGATTCTTGGTGCTGACTAATCAGCAAAGAAACCTTTTCCATCAGCGCCTCATTTTTATTCAGACTGCTCGTCCAAGCCACCGCAGAACCTAGAACAAGTAACAGGGCACCCATCATTGAAGCACGTCTAAACCACCGCAGTTTTCCTTCATATTTGGTATTGATACCGACGAGGTTAGCTTCAGGAAAAATCACATCATTCAAGAGACGCTGAATAAAAAAGCTTTTACCCTGGCCAGGAGGTGAAGCTAAGGCTTTACTTTGAACACCATAATTTGTCGACAGAGACGTGAGTATTCGATCGATCGGTGTGCCTTCCTGGGTCCCGCTAGTGAAATACACACCCCTTAATAAAGCTTGGCTTTGGTATTGATTATCGCCAAACACATTTCCAACAAAGGTATTAAGAATGGAGCGCATACTTTCAAACTGATTAGGAAAAGCCTGAATTTTTGCGCGACGATAGGGGTCTCTTTCACCATGCAGTCGCGACAGCAAACGGTCGTTTATGCGTTTGACCAAAGCATCAAATTCAGTTTCAAAGAACTCACTATAGACTTGGTCCGACTTTTCAGCCATTGGAAACGTCAGCCCCCAAACTTGCTCTCTGTCTGTTTGATCCAAATTTTCAAAAAATTCATTAAAGCCTGCCATCAAGTCGCACTTTGTCACTAAAAAGTAGACCGGAAAACGAATATTCAAATCTGTCATCAGTTCTTGAATGCGAGTACGGATAGTCTCAGCATGCCGTTGACGTTCGTCACTACTTAACATGAGTAATTCTTGCAAGCTCACCGCCACAATCGCCCCATTAATTGCTCTTCTGGGTCGATGTTTTTTCAGTAAAGCAAGAAAGCTAAGCCACGCACCTCGATCACTTTCAGCATCGCTATCTTGACTGGTGTAGCGCCCTGCAGTATCAATAAGCACCGCGTCATCAGTAAACCACCAATCACAATTTCGTGTTCCCCCAACACCGCCTACGCCCTGTAGTCCGAATTTTTCTTTCAAAGGAAATTGCAGCCCTGAATTAGCCAGTACTGTGGTTTTACCCGCACCCGGCGGTCCAATCATCAAATACCACGGCAACTCATAAATGGTACGACGCTTTTTGCCACCAAACTTATGCGTTTTTAAGGCATCGGTTGCCTCTTTGAAACGACTAAACAGTACTTTCTCTTCGTCGCGGCTAGCGTTAGTATTCGCCGTTGACGCATTATTACTCTGTAAATCTTTACTGGTCGCGCCACCGATATCATCTAGCATTTTTTCATTCTGCTTCGACTTTTTCACCTGGATGCGCATATTATTTGCGCCCCAAAGCAGTACAAAAACCATGATAATAATCAGCCGGGTAATGGCTGACAAAGGTTCAGTAGAATCACCGATATGGATATATTCACCGCCAAACCAAACCGCTAAGCTTAGAACAACTAATGCGAATAGACCTATAAAAAGTGGGTCCAAGAATAAAGCGAGGATTCGCTTCATGAAAATCTCCCTAGTGTTTAAGGCTATATTTTTTATATAACAATTCGTTAAACGTGTTTAATTTCACGACAGTAAATTCAAAGTAAATAGCGACCTCAAGGAAGCTTAGTGTCTTTGATATACTCCACCGTCATTGCATCTAACTCGTTAGCAATGGGTGTCGTGGTATGATCAAGCCAAAATCGAAATCCCGAATAACATAAAACAAGCAAAGAAAGCGCAATCGTAAATACCACCCAAAGTGGAACCAGGTCGCTTACTTTTTTATTAGTATTTTCCGCACCTTTCCATCGTGGCGACAACGCTCTTTCATGTGCACCTCTATACATTTCGATTGCACGATAAAGATTTTCCTTCACCTGCTCCAATTGCAAGTGGCCCCGTGGGTCAATCTGATATTTTCCAGAAAAACCTTGTGCTAAGCAGAGATAAATTAATTCCAATATCTCGATATATTGCGCTGGGGTTTGCAATAAGCGATCCAATATTAAGAATACTTTTTCACCGCCGGAAGTTTCATTATGGAAGGTACTCAATAAGGAATGCTGTGCCCACCCACTTTCAGGGCCCCAAGGCGTATTTAAGACTGACTCATCCAATGCCGCACATAGTACATATCTCGCAGATAACACAACTTCAGAAGCCTGTCCTGCTTGATTGGCGTCCGTCTCAAACTTTCTAATCTGATCGATGATCGTATTTCGCAGCTGGCTAGGATCAGCATGCTGTACGGTATGACGCAACTCACCTATCAAGGCGGTCAGTTCGGTCGCAGCACCCACCAGCTTATTTAAGCTTCGCTTAACATTAAGCTCTGTCGCATTATATCCGGCACTTCCTGCTGCCCCAGCTCGTTGTTGAGTGGCGCCTGCTCCTTGAGCATTTTGTGATGCCAGGGGGATAGATTGTTCAGTTGCTCCAGCAGTCGAAGATTTCCGCCCAGGTGTTGGGATGATAACCGTTTTATCACCATCATTTGGCCCCATCAAAGCCCCCTCTTATTACGCTTAAAGTCACCGTTTCTCATATCGTTTAATCCCTTATTGCCCAGAACTCAATTTCTAAACCTGGAAAGTCGCCTCCGAGGTGTAAAGCAAAACCGCCTGATTGGCGTAACTCCCCCCAAAACTCATTCGTTCTATCTAACTGAAAATACACATAACCCGAATGATAAGGAATTTGTCTAGGTGCCACAGGCAATGATTGCATAGGTATTCCCGGCAGTTGAGCATTCACTAAATCCCGAATTCTCTCTACTGGCGCGACCTTCACTTGGCTTGGAAATGACGTACGCAACTGATCTATGGGTAAACTGGCTTTTACAGCCAGCACAAACGATGCACCCTCAATTAAGCTTCGATCGTTGATAGGCGAAACACGGATACCATATTTACGCTCTACCAACTCCAAGGACGTGGCAGACTGTTCTAATACCGCACTTAAACCCTGTCTTAAAGAATGGATAACAGGTGTAAATGTGGCCATCAAATTATCATGATTATAGGCAACAAATTCAGGTGGCCTTTTGTCTACCGAGGTAAATGTTGAAAACTCTCCCGCCATTTGTACCAATTGAAAATACAAATCAACCGGGTGAAGCAGTCTGCTATTTTTTAAATGCTCGGTAATTGGCCCGATACGATTAATCAATTGCAGCATTAAATAGTCAGATATTTCAGCTGAACCACTTCGACCACTATCTTTTAAACGCCCTGCTAGTGACTCGCCACGTTGATGCAATAATCCAGACAGTTCATTCAAAAAACCTGCTGTCACGTTATTTAAATGTGCATCAAGTAAAGGCGGAATATAGGTATCGTCCAGAAGTATCGTTTTATCTTCTTTTCGCTCTTTAACCTTAAGCAAACCTAATAAGGCATAACCACTATGATCTTCATTTTCCAACAATAATCTTAAGCGGAGCTGCCCTGTCTGAATGGTCTCATCTCCCGCATAACCTGAAACAGTATCAAATACTTCACTCTCTACCGCTTTATAACGGGTTAAGCTTTGGTCACTCTTATCAAGCTGAACTTCAGCAGCGCCTGCTCGCCGTAAAGGTAGGCCAAGATACACAGTTTCATTTGCTAAATTTTCTGGAATATCGATGATATCTGGCGCAGCATTGGTATCTGGAACTGAAACTGGCGTGCCATCCGGAAAAACACCCTGGCAGCGAGTAATCGAAATCTTCCCCAGCTTTAATAATTGAGAGTCAATTTCTAAGGTTTCAAACCCCCAAAAATAGGTTTGTAGGGTGCGACAACGCCCCTCGACATAACTCTCAAAATAGCGATCTTGTTGCTGAAAGTGTTGAGGGCGAAGAAACATCCCCTCAGACCAAACGACTTTACTCTTTGTGGACATTTCTTTTCCTTACTAATAATTAGCAGTATTCGCGTTTAATCTCTAGTTATTAATCTACGATGCTGATGGAATCTTTATCGACGGACACAGTATATTTATTCGAGGCATGCCCCTCTATAGGTAATATGAGCTTTCCAATAGCATCTTGATACTGGATAAATTCAGCAATCACGCCTACATAATTCACGCCTTCAGGTAACACGTAAGCTACTTCACGCTCTTCAGAAGGAATAAATTCTTTCAACCTTATTTTCTCTATTAGATCTTTGCCCAAACGATCTTCAGGTGATTCGAGAAGAGCAATAAAATCTTCTTGTTCAAATTGTCTATTATCTTTTAAATACAATAAATTGAGCACAACCGGTGAGCTTCGTTCATCAGAGTCGGGGTTGACTGAAGAAGAGACCGTAAATTCAATATTAAGCTCTGTCGTTAAATCAAGCGTTTCTCTAGTAAAAGCACAGGCTGCCAACAAGCAAATAAACGCAATTACGATAGAAAGTTTGAATAATTTGTTTAATACCTGCATATCTAAGCCTTTAATTAATAGTCGTCATTGTTACATTTTAAAGCATAGCACCTAGCTAGAAATCTATACCTTAAACAGTTTTCATAGTCTCTATTTACTCGATTTATTGCCTGATAAGTTAGTTCGACTCATTTTTAATGAATGCATTCGTCGCTCATAAGCATCGGCAAACACATCACCGAATAGCCGTTTAAACGTGACCTCATTATCTTCTTTAAATTCATCAAACAGCGCCTGGTAAGCATCCCAGTTTTTTCCTTTACTGCCACCTAGAAAGCTTTTACTGGCAGTCTTCTCGAATTTGCGTGCCAGAAAGCTGGGATCAAACTGATTAAGTATATGTTCGTAAGCCGCTTTCATTGCATCAAAAAGCGCCACTTGATGATCGGAAATATCTGCAAAGCCATCATTAATCGCCTCTGTTGGCGATAAATAAGCTTTCCCTTGTTTAGCAAACATATTCTCAATCGCATCTTCTGGTGTCACTGAAAATTTTAAGGGGTTATTTTCAGCAGACTGAATTGTCGTCATATTCATACGCAATTCACTTTTGATCTCACTGCGTGCGCGTAAGGTCTTCATCATGCCCGCTACAGTTTCTTTTACTGTATTCGCGACCGCCTCATTTAAGATATTTTTCTGTGCGGCAGAGAGTTGCTCCAAACCGAGTGCTTGCGCAAGTTCAACACCTGCTAAGCTCGGATTTGTCTGTGCTTGTTCAAGCGGCCTATTCTCTGATAGTTGAGTTGCTTCGGGAGCAATGCCAGGATTATTAGTTGACTGTAGCTGCTCTGAAGGCATCGCAAGTAGCTCACTTAAGCCAATATCTGCTGATGCTTTACCACTTGCTTCAGGATAAGTAACCGTCGGCTGAGGTGGAACGGGCGTGACAGGCAACTCTGAAGAAGTCAGCTCAGAACCAGAATCTAGACAGGTTGCATCAGGATCAACTTGCGTAGGTTTTATATCTGGAGCACTAGCACCCAACAAATCATCCCAATCGTCAGGTATCACACTAGGTATTTTCATCATCTGCTGATCAAGAGGAGGCGTTTCGCCTAACAGATCGGTCAAAGACTCTGATTTAGAGCTAATAGGTAAACTAGAAGCACTCTTATTTTGTTGACCTAAACCTAATAAGGCTAAAGGATCTTTCTCCTCCGCCTTTAAACCTAAATCGATATCACCGGGCGGGTTAACTGAAGGGCTTGATGAGATGTTTATAGAAGTTTGAGGCGCACGACTGGGTTCTGAAACAGCTTGAGCGGGCTCTAGCCATTTATCCAAGTCATCGATAAAAACCGGGTTCCCAGACTGAGGCGATACAGTTTCCGAAGGAGTAGCCGTCACATTTCCCGCCACAATATCTGATACGTCGATATTAATCTGAATTCGATAATCACCAAAAACTAAGTGATCACCATTTTTTAATACCGGTCGATTAGCGGCACCAAGAGGCTGAACTCCATCATTCAGAAAGATACCATTGGTACTTTCATCTGTCAGAACAAATTGCTTATTTTCGAAATTAATACGACCGTGACGTGAAGAAACATATCTACTTGGATCTGGCAGTACCCAATTATTATCAGCTGCACGACCAAAGCATCCCCCCTCAGTACCAAACTGATGCTTCTGTCCCTCCATATTACAACCAGCTGGGCACATATTAATGGAAAGAATCAATTTCATATACGAACGCCTAATTTTTTCACGATTAACATCCTACTTTTACAACTTAACTTTTTTTAGAAATATTGCCTGTTCAGACGGCTCAGGAATAAAACCCGCCAGCTTGCTATAAAACTCATCTAAATTAGATGATTGTTTAAATACTTTTTTTACTAATCGACTCGCAAGCGGGCCAATGAAAAAAGCTAACTCGCTTGTAACTGATTGCAGCTTCTCTGGAGATAAGAGCAATGCTTCGCTACTACTCGGACTTGCCGTCACCACGCTCGCCGTTTTAACACCATCGCGCGTTAAACCACTTTTCGACTCAGCCGCTTTTGATAAGGAGATCTCACGCACTCCGGAGGTTTCCAGCGAACGCAAAAACTCAGATCGTTCACCATCATTGGGTATTTTTTTGGCAAGTGTCATGGAAAGGTCTTCCAAAGAATTACTTTCCTTACTGTATTTTTTTACCAGAACTTTAGCCGTGGGACCAACATAACGAATCAAACTACTTTCAAGAGTTGAAAGTACATCAGGATGTATAGACTCGTCTGCATCTACGATAGAAGCTGAAGGCGTTATGTTCGTCTGGGTTTTGGCGAAACGAACGACTTTAGATGGCTGATAAATAACCGTACCCTGCTCTGAACCAGACTCAGACATAATACTAATTAATTCGTCTAGGAATTCAGTGGCATGCTGATAGCGTAACTCAGGTTTTGCTTGAAGGGCTTTTAAAATGACGGGTTTTATTTGCGCTTTTCGAAGTGGTTCTAGATAGTCACATTGATCTAAGGGTTCAATAGCTTCTTCTAGACTAATACCAGTATAGGGACGCTTTTTGGTAAGTAGCTCAAACAATAAAATGCCCACGCTGTATAGATCAGAACGATTATCGACCTGGAAACCGTGCATCCCTTCTGGAGACATATAATTTGGCGTCCCCACCATCATACCGGTACTGGTCAGCTCAGAATTATCTAAACGCGCCACACCAAAGTCAGACACTTTCACTCGGCCGTTATCCATTAACATGATATTTGCAGGCTTTATATCTCGGTGCACAACGCCGTTTTCATGTGCATATGCCAATGCTTCTAATACCTGTGTAATAACATCTAAAACCGCTACGAAGGAGAAGGTCTTCCCGGCCTGCAACTGATCTTTCAGCTCGACCCCATCGACATACTCCATCACGATATAAGGCCTCGTATCATGCACACCAAAATCAAATACCGTCACAATATTCGGGTGTAAACAACGAGCGGCGGCCTTGGCTTCTTGTATAAAGCGCTGCTCAAAATCGCTACCTTGCTCACCTTCTAACAAATGCGTATGCAAAACTTTTAGGGCGACAGTGCGATCTATATTTGAGTCAAACGCCCGATAAACCAAACCCATCGCACCTTTACCCAGTATGCTGTCGATTCGGTATTTTCCAATTGACTGTGGTAATTCATTCTGTGACATATTAGTCGTTCAATACCTACTCATCTTCATCAAGCATTTTCAATGCATTCGCTAAACTACGATGCATCCGATTAAAAGAGCGTCCAAGCGAAGCAACTTCATCACTACCTTTTATTTGTAACTCTTCTACGTTTAAATTCCCCATACTAACATCGTCGGCTTTTGCGGAAACCGTTCTTAGTGGTTTAATCACAATAAAATGTAGCATTAAGTTTAATATTACCGCTAATACAAAAAACACACCTGCCAGCGCCCCCATAAACACATAAAAGGTTTCTTGTGCACGTTTCAAGGGAACCGACATTGGAACAGAGACCAGTTGTGCCCCCACTACTTCGTTATGCTTCCAGCCGAAGCCGTTACTATCACCATAAGTGTTGATTAAGGTTTCAGGCGCTTCAGAAGGTTTACCATGACAAGATAAACAGGCCGCATTCTTAATTTTAATCGGGTGCCCTAAATACAAAGATCGCCCCGTCGCGGTATCTCTTTCACCTACAATTTCTTTCTGTGTTTCACTGTTGCGAAAAAAAGAAACGATATCAGATTCCCACTCGGTCGCACGGTTTGCCGGATTAGTTGGATTTAGGGTCGCTTCTTTATAGCTATAGTCTGGGTAATTACCCTGTAGTGTTTTCACATAACTATGAGCAGCATAAGCTGGCACAGTCTGTGGCAAAAATTTTCTGCGCTGTTGAACAGCTAATAATGGTTTAATTTCATTAACGGTGTAATGACGAACGGCAAGCGCACTTTCCATCATAATTCGCGCTTTTTCTAAAACTTCCTGGCGCGCATTATCTTGTAGTATTTTATCCCCTAAAAGACCAGAGCCAAGCAAACCTAGTAGCGTAGCTAAACTTAATACCAAGTTGAATTTTAATCGTAATCCCATCGTCTTACCTTTTTATTTGAGTTCTTTTTCAAGCGCTATACAGCTCAACAACGCATGATGAGCTGATGAGAAATCACTTAGTTCAAAACTTAGCGAATAAGTATGTGTTACTGGCCAAGACGGCCAAAAACCAAGAGATAGTATCGCCTGTTCACCTGACTTCATACTCTCTATTAAGCTTTGGTATTGCTGTTCATAGCTAATAGAAAAATCATTTAGCAGTTTTTCAATGGGCATCTGAGGCAAATCATCTATTGTAAGGCCCGTCTGTTCATATTCTAAATCAATGTTTGATTTGGTTTTGAACACAGCGCTATCTTTGGTAATTATAATTGAGACCGGTGTATCACCTTGACCGTCACTCATTACAAGCTTTCGATATGATAAAGCACACTGCTCAGCTGAGTCAGAACCTCGATTTAACACCCAATTTTCACCCACATTCATCGGCAGCGTCGCTAAATCAACTTTATATGTGGTCAAATCACGATCACTACTTTGCTCATCAAAATCATATTTAGCGAGCTTTTCAGGCTTTGCAGCAGCTTTTTCCTGCTCAACCTCAGGTACTTTTTTCTTAATAGTCTTCTTAGCGACCGACTTTACTGCTTTACGTTTTAGCGCCTTGTTTTTTATTGTTTTGTTTTTTTCAAGCTTTCTGTTTACTGCAGCGTTCTTTTCAGCTGCTTTTGGTACGGGCTTCGCCCTCACTTTATCTTTAACAGGTTTGCTGATCTTATCAGTACTTTGAGTTTTATTTTCAGTCTCGTCAACCTGCTTCGACTGCGTGGGTTTATCTAATGGCTGTTGAGTATCTTTAGATGAATGAAGCTCCTGAACTTGCGGAGGTTCAGGGATAGGATCTGACTCTATGGCAGAATCCATTTCAAATATAGTAGAGCAGGCACTTAAGCTAAAAACTGAAGACCAAGTGATAATATAAACTAGCGCAATTTTTACTTTTTCTGTCACCAAACCCAAAAACTGTCTTGTTGCTATATTCATGATAATAATTCGATTTTTAAACGCCATGTTGGCTGAATGATTTAGGTAATCTATTTTTCACAAGCTGTGACTACGTATAACAAACTCAAAATTAAGATCAGCGATTATACTCAAGCACTATACACTTTAGTATCGACTTGAAAGATTAGTAAGCAAACTAGTTCATAAACACAAAATAAGCTTATTTCTTTATAGCAATTAAAGCTGTCAATCCTAATTATTCCAGCGAAACATTATCAAACGAGCCGTCCGGTTTAATCGTCACCCCCCATACCCGATGACTAGCCTGATGGTTTGAAGTATCAAAAGAAATCTTTGAGCCAATCCCTAAATCAAGCGCCTTGATCGTCTCTAATTTATTGACTAATTCCTCCCCCGTAAAGTCACGGCCTGAGCGAACGAGGCCTTCAGAAAAAATAGTGGCTGAAATATAACCTTCAAGTGATATAAAATTTGGCTCTTCATTAGGGAAATACTTCTTCAAGTCATTCCTGTAATTTAAGACGCCGGTGGCATAAGAATCATATGGCGGCACCACCTGGGTAATCAAAATATTTTCTGCGTAACTCGGCCCTAACTCTAATAATAATTCTGCTAATGCTCGTGCGCCTACAAAAGAAACATTGGCAATATGGCCTCCAAATCCTAAATCTCGCATTTCTCGTGTGAAAGCAGCGCTCGCTGAATATGTCCCAACGACAATTATCGCCTGTAAATCATTCAGCTCCGATGAAAATTCATCAACAGCCTGCTCTACCTGTGCGGTATTTCGTGAGTATACCGAACTTAATATTTCGGTGGGCTCTATCTGATATTCTGCTAATGCTTTCTCGACCCCGACTAAGCCATCTTGGCCAAAGCTATCATTTTGATAAAATACGCCAATTTTAGTGGGATCAATATTTTTAACTTTCACAAAATAATGAACAATCGCCTCTGTCTCTTCAATATAACTGGCGCGATAATTAAAAACATAGCGGTCTGGCGGATTATTCCGTAATAATGAAGCGCCCGAAAAAGTCCCAAAAAGCAAAGTATTATTTTCAAGTACCGAAGGTAATATAGCTTTTGCCGTCGGTGTACCAACATTGCCAAGCATAGCTAACACACCGGATTCAGGATCTAAAAATCCATTGACATTTTCGATGGCTAACTGAGGTTCATAATTATCATTTTTCGCGATTAACTGAAGCGTTCTACCGTGAATACCGCCCGCCTCATTAATCGACTCGAAATAAGCCTCAATACCGAGCCTCATTGAACGCCCTAACTCCCTTGCGCTACCGCTAAAAGCAGCACTCATCCCAATTTCAATCAAGTCTTCCGAGACGCCTCTCACCTCACTCTTTCCCAGAAGCGCATATACCCAGAAGTCATGTAATTTGTAATACACCGGTTTATAAAACCAAGCACCAAACAATAATGCCAATGTAAATACTGAAACTGAAAACCAAACAACACGCAGTCTATAGGCACGTCGCCGCTTTGAATGCTCATGGAGATGACCATTCGGCCCTACACTGTTGGCCATAGAGCTGTTCGCCATAGAACTAACTGAAGCTTGATGCTCTTCAACGATTCTTGATTGGTTAAGTGCCTGAATATCACTTATAGTCACGGGCTCCATGGTCACGGGAGCCGGCATAGAAATATCCGCTACGGAGGGTTGAGTCCGAGAAATAATCCGTGTGGCTGTCGGCATTTCTTCAACATTGCCAATCAAGCCAGATTTATCAAACAAACCTCGAATACGCTCGGCAGCCTGCAGACTCAAATTCTTTTGAATAATTATACGCTTGCCGCTCTTTAGCGTTTTTTGACTTTTCTCACTAAACTTACACAGCCCAACTACCTTCGCTATCGCCTCTGAGAGTTCAACATTTTGCACTGCACGTCCAGAAAACAGGTATTGATATCGAGTCACCAGCTCTTCGTTACTTTCATTATGCGCAAGAAGACTACCACCTTCACTTATCTTTTTATCGGGATCAATTCCTTTACCCGAAGAAATAATAGAAAACATATCACTAGACATTGCTTTGACATCTGGATATCGCTGTTCCTTATCAATATGCATCGCTTTATCAATCACAGCCTGTAATTTGAAGCAAGCTGAGCTGATATTTTTATAGGAATCTAAAGGCGCTGGCGCAGTAGAAAGTTGCTTATTCATGATAAGTTCACGATTTGCCCCTTTATAAGGAGGCACGCCTGTCAGACAGAAGTATAGAATCGCGCCCAAGGCATAGATATCTGCTCGTGGGTCAATATCCCGCTGACTTTCAATCTGTTCTGGCGCCAAATATCCTGGCGTGCCCATCACCATTCCTAGGCGAGTATGCTTAAGGTCATCTTCAGAGAGTGGTTTACTGATGCCAAAATCGAGTACTTTTGCGATAGTGTCATCACCTGAAACACGAGAAATCATTATATTATGAGGTTTAATATCTCGGTGAATCACATCCTGTTTATGGGCTGCATGCACGCCATTGCAGACCTGCTCCATCAACCATAAAGTTTTAGCTAATGAAAGCGCGCCTTTTGCAGCAATAATGTCACCCAGTGTTTCGCCATCTAACAACTCCATGGCAAGAAAGACAATACCATCATCGGTTTGCCCAAAATCGAGCACACTCACTACATTTGGATGATTAATATGACTACATACTCTTGCTTCACGCAGAAACAAGTCAATGAAATCAATATCATTAAAACCTGGACTAAGAACTTTTAAAACAACAGAGCGAGACAAACTAAGCTGTGTACCAAGGTATACCTGACTCATACCGCCGTCAGCCAAAGGTTTATCTACTCGATAGGTCTCCTTTAAGGTACGGCCAACTAACAGGTCTTCCATTTTAACTCGCTTATTCGTTTTATATTGAAGAGGGAGGCTAGAAAGTTTTTATTCAACTTTTAGGTTTTTGGATAAATTGTAAAATTTCAGTAAACTCGGTTGAATCTGGAAATAAGGCCTGCCCAGCTTTTGCAATCAATATTGCTTGCTCATTATCCCCTGAGTCAATCAGTAAACGTGTTTTTTCAAGTAATGTTTGTTCTATTTCGCTAATGCCTGCCAAGGCATTTTTATTCACAGGATCTATTGACAAAATAATCTGATAAGCATCAAATGCATTAGACCCAGCAGGCGAGACAAGTCGCCCAATTCGCTTATAGGTTTCAGCTACTTTAAATAGCTTAGTTAGCTTCGCTGATTTCTCTGGAGACAAGGATCTAATGCTGACTTGATCAAGTACTTTATGGTTAACTTGCAAGTCTTCTGAAACAGTTGCACCAAGTCTGTTATTGTTAACTGATGATAGAAAACCAGGAGCAAGACCAAACCATAACAATAAGCCTATCGAAACTGCCGCAATACTCCCTCCAACAACACCAAACAACATGCTTGCTGGCACCTTTTTTGGTTTTTCAGCTATTACATCTAGCGCATTTAAAAATTCATTCGCATCCTGAAAACGATCTCCTGCTCGCTTAGCTAAGGCTTTCTTTAACAATCCGTCCATATAACGAGGAATATCACTCTCGATCTTAGAGGGAGGAGTAACATCGACATTAATGATTTTTTGAGTTATCGAGGAGGTTGTCTCTGCGTCGAAACAATATGTACCCGTCAGTAGCTCATAAAGAATAATACCTATAGCAAATAAATCTGATCGCGCATCAACCGGTTCTCCCACACACTGCTCTGGAGACATATATTTAGGCGAACCAATAATAGTGCCAATTTGCGTCATTTCAGAACTATCGAGTTTGGCGATACCAAAATCTGCAATTTTAGGTGTACCGTCACTGCTCGATATAAAAATATTAGCAGGCTTAAGATCTCGGTGAGTAATGCCATTCTTATGGATGCTCGCTAAGCCACTCAACACCCCTTTGATGATCGATAGGCTCTGCTCAACACTAAACGGCATTTTGGCATCAAGCATATGCTTGAGCTCCTGCCCTTCAACATATTCCATTACAAAATAAGGACAGCCTTGTTTTTCGCCCGCATCAAAAACTGACACAATATTAGGATGAGTTAGTTTACCAACAGCTCGCATTTCATTACGAAAACGTTCACGAAACTCATCCGCAGAGGCGTCATTCAATAAGGCTTTATGGACAGTTTTAACCGCAACCATTCTATGAAAGTCAGGGTCAAAGCATTTGCAGACCTTCCCCATCGCCCCTTCACCTAAATCAGAAATATATTGGTATTTCCCGAAATCGGCATCCTTGTTTCGCCCTGCAGGAATAACAACTGTATCTGACATATAAAACCTTTACCCTAACTCATCGCTCAATTACTTAATCTAATATGCTTTTTCAACACAACTTAGTGTCACTACTAAAACGTCACTACTGAGTCTTTGGAAACAGGAAGAACTCACCGGCTTCATGCCCCGCATACTTAATTGCGCCATAATCAGGTACTTGTTCGTGGGCCATAGCGATAGAATCGCGCCTGACATCACTCAAAACAGACACGAACAAGCTATTGCCATCTAAGACTCGAGTATTACTCTCCAGAGCATTGACAAAAGCCTTCGCGAATACAGAGTGTTTACCGCCGCCTGCATCAAGTACAGGCCGAACACCACCCGAGGTTAATACGGTTCTGGCCTTCACATCTGTCATAACATCCAACCAGGAGCTAATATCATCATCAGATAAATTCAAGTTCTGTCGTGCTACTGAAGCCGTTGATAAAGTACCAGCATAACAAGAATCCGCAACCACCATGACATGATTAGCTTTCATGGTATTCAATTGATCAGAAATTGCTGTATTCGACAACCAATTAGCTGAATTACCAGGCTCGGCATCTACAGGTAACCAGAAACCCTTTTCGTTACTTTCATCTAAGTCGCCATGCCCAGCATAATAGATAAGTAAGTTATCTGCCTCAGTCAGATTTGCTCTAAGATCATTAATGGCCGAGAGAATCTCATAACGATTGGCATTCAATAACAAACGGGCATCAAAGCTGTAGCGTTCATTAAGTAATTTGGCGACAGCCGTCGCATCCGCCACCGCGGTTTTTAAATTGGTATAATTTGCGTATTCATTATTCCCAATAACTAAAGCATAGAATTTCCCATACTTTTCAGATGAGATATTAGTACTCGCCTGAACATCCAAACGTTTTGTACTGGCAATTGAACCCTCAGCCGCATCCAGATAAAGCGAAAAATCAAAGCCGACGGATTGCTCAGCGTTATCCAAGGCATTCATTGAGATATAAGTTCGCTTACTTTCAATCGGTACATTAAGGAAAAATAAATTGAATTCATCCAGCTTGACCGTTTCACCATTCACGACAAATTGCGACACTCCGGCAGGTGCATCAACTTTACCAATCACTTCACGCTCACTTACTGCACCTCTCAATAAAGCACTAGGCCCGCTTCGGGTAAGAGAAATAGGCGGATCAATAATTTCAATTGTAGGTGAAGAATATACCTTGGCATCTAGAGCAGATTTAGTGCCTGACGCAGCTTTTAATTCTTGTTGCTTGGCGAGTATCGCTGCCTCATTTTTCGCCTTATACTGACGTAAAACATCGGTTTCACTTTCAAGTTTAGCCAATGAGTTTTGCAGTTCTTTTGTCGCCACTATACTTGAAGCATATTCGAGCTTCTCAGACCCAACACCAGATGCCTTACGGTACCAATTAAGTGCTGTAATTGAGTTTTTCTCGACACCTAGGCCTTTTTCATAAAGGTTACCTAGATTAATTTGTGCACGTGTTAAACCCTGATTGGCAGCTTTTTTGTACCAAACAGCGGCTAAATCATAATCTGGCTGTAAACCTAGGCCCTTTTCATAAATTTCACCTACATAAGCTTGCGCTTCAGCATCGCCACTTTGTGCCTGCGGCAACCAAATTTTTAAAGATGTCGCATAGTCAGCCCGATCAAAAGCGGTATATTCACCACCCCGAATAGCACAATCAAACACCGTTGTCTTAACGGGTTGTCGCGCCGTCATAAAACGGGAGGATTGACCTAGTTGTTGCACCTTTCCAGGCAGTAGACAATCAACCACCATTAAATCATCAGCTGTTTGTGCCACCGCATTTTCATTATCCGTGAGACTTTCTTGAATAGCAGCACATGCTGTTAATAGCGAAAGTAATAAAATCAGGCCAATTTTTTTCATACATATCCTTTGATTATAAAAATGCTCTACTCTCTAAACACCAATCGCCTGGCATAAGGTTTCTGACATAAAGTTTCTTGCATAAAAAGTAAGCATACCTTACTCCGCATCATACCGTTTCATGCGCATAGATAATATTAAAACTACTAAAGTTGAGTACTTCAAAATAAACGTTTTGTTTAATTCGATTCTGCAAGCGCTGCACTTATCTCAAGCACACGCTGCATAATTTCAGTTTGATAGCCAGCCCAAGCTTGACCGTGCCCCTTGACGGGGAGTTCTACCAGACTTGAATTGAGTTGACTAGTCGAATATGTTTTCACCCATTCAGCTTTTATCACTGCATCAAAGGGTGAGTAAAAATGTACTTGTTGGATAGCTTGAGTCGCGGTTTGTCTTAAACTAGGATCCAAAGACCCAAGCAAGCCTGAGTAATGATGAAACTCAGTCCAAGCCTGCACATTCAGATTACCCGCAACAGTCACAACAGCTTTCACTTGTGGTAATTGTTCAGCCATTAACATCGCCAATGTTGCTCCACCACTATGACCCACTAATAAAATATCCCTATTCGCGACGTTTTCACTTAATACATTAACCAGACTCGACACTACCGGCTCACTATAGCGCCCATGCGTAAACCAATATGCAGAACAAGCCTTATCATTTAAATCAAAATAACACGGCCGCCCTAGATAAATAGCCGGAAACTCAGCCGACAAAAACCACTGTAATAAAAGAGGTTCATCAGGCGTAGGGTCAATCGCGATTCGATTATGTCTTTGCCAAGGAACGCCATCACCGTCTATAAACACAATAACGGGCCTTAGCTTATGCTGAAATGCAGCGTCGTCAGCATTGCTTATCCACAAGTGCTTAAACATTTTAGATAATTTAACCTGATAGACTTGTTCGGCATCCTCTAGCAGCTTATAAGCGGGTAAAGAGCACGCACCAAGAAGAAGCAATAAAAAAACACATACACCGCTACGAATCAGCCTAGCAAGCTGACCAAACAGGCGAATTTTAATTCTTATGCTAGACTGATTTAAGATTCTAAATTGTGCCATTGCAGCTCATTTAAAGTTGGTAATTCGATAATTTATGTGACATCCGCATCATTCCTAGTACGAATGAAAATATTTTAATGGGTGCCACATTTACTTTGAAACTTTTGTTTTGTACTTTGTACCAACAATCTAGCCGTGCATAAAAAAGAGTACTTAAATTAACCAGGGAATAAGCAATACCCCTTATAATCTTAATAAATTTTAGCTCAATGCAACAAAAGATGACATAAATGGAAAGGCAAGATATTAATAACTTAATAGACCCTGTTGATGGGGATAATCCCTGCGGTGTAGACTTGAGGGAAACCTCAAGTGCAGACTATCAAATACTTAAAGATGCTAGAAGGACTATCGCGAGTCTCGTGCGCGCTAGAAAATTTGATAACGATGCCAATGGTGAAATCAATAGTCACTGGCAAACTATATATCAACTTGCCCCTACAGTGATCAAAGATCAGTCAAAAGACTTGGAAGTCGCCGCGTGGTTTACTGAAGCATCATTAAAACTCTATGGTTATGCTGGTCTTCGAGATGCTTTTGCATTAAATGAAGGCCTAGTTGAACAATATTTTGACGACATCTTTCCTTTACCAGATGAAGACGGCATCGAGACCCGAGTTTACCCTTTGATCGGTTTAAATGGTGAAGACGGTTCAGGCACGCTCATTCTGCCGCTTAAAAACGTGCCATTAAGTGAAGATTATGATACGCCATTTACCTTCAATCTTTATTCACGCTGTGTCGAAGCCGAACAAATCACAGACCCTGATGCAAAACGACAACGCACTGATGATATAGGCTTAAGCCTTGAGGCTATCAATAACCAAGTTAACGCATCAAGTTCTGAGTTTTACAAAACGCTCATCGATGATTTAGAAGCCAGCTTGTCGCACTTCAATAGTATGACCAATATGCTCGACACCAAGTGCGGTTTAGCTGACTCGCCTCCCAGCTCTGCAATTAAGAAAACACTAGAAGCAGTCCTTGATGCTATTAAGTCACTGACAAAAAACAAATTTGTAGCGCCTCAAGAAAGTTCAGACGAAGCCGAAGATGCTAAACAAGCAAGTCCGGATACAATGACGAGTGATACTTCAACACAAGCACCTAAACAAACCAATATTTCTGTTGGTGCAATTACCTCACGTACTGAAGCACTCAACCAGTTATTGTTAGTCGCAAATTACTTTCGTCAAACTGAACCACACTCACCGCTTTGTGGTGCACTAGAACGTGTAGTTGAATGGGGCAATATGTCGGTTCAGGAATTAATGCTAGCCTTAATTCCTGACCCTTCAGCCAGAGCAATTTATACCCAGCTAACCGGTATTGATTTAGGTGATGACGCTGCGCCTATCGGCCAGCTTTCGCAATCAGCAAAAACAACACAAGCAGCTCCCGCCGCTGAACCTGCAAACACTCCGGAGCAAACTACTGAAACAAATGATTTCGGCCAGAATGACAACATTAATGGTTGGTAATTAATTTTTTAACGCTGCTTTTTTCTTAATTAAAGGCAACTTTGAATACTTAACGAGGAAATATAAAATGTCTGATAGCTTACAAGATAAACTGTCGCGAGTGAGAAAGCCTCGCGTTCATATCACATATGACATCGAAACAAATGGCGCACAAGAGAAAAAAGAGCTGCCATTCGTTGTTGGTGTGATGGGCGATTATTCTGGCGACAATACCGCGTCAAAAAAAGCCTTAAAAGAGCGTAAGTTTGTTCAAATCGATCGCGATAACTTTAATGACATTATGGGTAAAGTTGAACCAACCTCTGAACTTAAAGTAGATGACAAGTTATCGGGCGAAGACGGTAAGCAAATGGGCGTCAATCTTCAATTTAACTCAATTGAAGATTTTGAACCACAGAACATCGTAAAACAAGTTGAACCGTTAAAGCAGTTATTAGAAGCGCGTAACAAACTTCGAGACTTGATGAGCAAAGCTGACCGCTCTGAGGATCTTGAAAATGTACTTGAAGAAGTACTTAAAAGCGCAGACTCAATTGCCTCTCTGTCAGGTGATTTAGGTATTGAAGATAAGCCAGAGGGAGCAGAATAATGAGTGAAACAGAAGCACAAGGCCAAGCAGCAGAAGCCCAAGAAGGTGAAGCACTCAGCTTCCTTGATCAAGCGATTACAGCGACTAAGCAAACTGAACCTGATACCACAAAAGACTTACTTGCAAACTTAACTCAGCAAGCGATGGCGGGCACTTTAACCTGGGATCGCAATTTGACCGTCACAATCGATCGTGCGGTAAGTAAAATTGATGCGCTTATTTCAGCTCAGCTAGCTGAAATAATGCATGCTGAGAAATTCCAAAAGCTTGAAGGCTCTTGGAGAGGTATGCATCATTTAGTTATGAACTCAGAAACCGGTTCATCTCTAAAAATTCGCATGCTCAATATTAGCAAGAAAGAATTATTTAAAGATCTCGATAAAGCGGTTGAGTTTGACCAAAGCCAGATATTTAAAAAAGTATATGAAAGCGAATACGGTATTGCCGGTGGCGAACCTTATGGCACCTTAATTGGGGATTATGAATTCTCTAATCACCCTGATGACATCGACCTATTAAGCAATATGGCTGGCGTAGCAGCCGCTGGTTTCTGCCCTTTCATTTCAGCAGCCGGTTCAGAGATGTTCGGTTTTGAAGACTATACGGAGCTTTCAAATCCTCGCGACCTAGAGAAAATATTCGAGTCTCAAGAATACATTAAGATGCGTAGTTTCCGTGAATCTGATGACTCTCGCTTTGTTTCATTAGTGATGCCTCGTGTGCTTTCAAGACTACCCTATGGTGATGCCTCTAAGCCTGTTGAAGAATTCCGCTATGAAGAATTCCCACTTGATGAGCAAGGTAAATCATTAGACGTCGATCATGATCAATACGCTTGGATGAACGCAGCCTACGCGATGGGCACCACGCTCACTAATGCGTTCTCTGAATATAGCTGGTGTACAGCCATTCGTGGCGTTGAAGGCGGCGGCAAGGTAGAAGGTTTACCTTCACACCTATTCAAAAGTGATGACGGTGATATGGATCAGAAATGCCCAGCTGAAATTGGCATTACTGAACGTCGCGAAGCTGAATTATCTAAATTGGGTTTCTTGCCACTTTGCCACTTCAAAAATACCGACTATGCAGTGTTCTTTGGTGCGCAAACTATGCAGAAGCCTAAGAAGTATGACGACCCAGCTGCGACAGCTAACGCTGAAATTTCTGCCAGACTACCGTATGTCATGGCCACCTCTAGAATCGCTCACTACTTAAAAGTAATGGCGCGCGACAAGATTGGTTCATTCATGGAAGCTCAAGATGCAGAGCGTTGGTTAAACCGCTGGATCAACACATATACCAATAGCAATCCTGACGCCAGTGCGGAAATGAAGTCCAGATTCCCATTAGCTGAAGCGCAGATCAAAGTTCAGGAAAATCCAGGTGCACCCGGCTCTTACAGTGCCGTTGCTCACCTGAAACCTTGGCTACAAATGGAAGAATTAACGGCATCACTAAGAATGGTGGCAGACATTCCTAAATCTGGCTAATTTCAGATTGCCAGATTTGAAGTGGGTCAGTAGGACTGACCCACTTCAAACTTGCTTTCTGATAAGCCACTCCACGATCACTAACGAATCAATCATTCCATGCTTTCAGCTACCACAGAACAGATATTACAAGCTATGGAAGCCGAGCTCGCTTTAGGAAACCTTTCTAGCGATGCCACTAAACAAATCGTACTCGAATTATTAAACAGCATTGAAGCGTCTGGATATAAAAGACCGGAGTCATGTGAAGACTTCTGGTTATGGGTCAATGTAGCCATAGCCGAAACAGACAAAAAAATTACGAAGCAAGTCAATGAAATATTACATCACCCAAAATTCATCCAGCTAGAAAGTACCTGGCGAAGTTTATATGATTTAGTCGACTTCTCGCTTGGACGTAAAAATATTAAAGTCCGTGTATTAGATATCAATTGGGCTGAGATAAGTAAAGATGTAAACCGGGCAGTCGAATTTGATCAAAGCCAACTCTTTCAAAAAATATACAGTGATGAATTTGATATACCTGGTGGCGAACCTTACGGCACACTGATCGCCGATTTCAGTGTCAGTCATCGCCCCAGTGCTACACATCGTTATGATGATGTGCCGACGCTTGAAAGATTAGCAGAAATAGCATCCGCGTCTTTCTCCCCCTTATTGATCAACGCCGCGCCACAACTCTTTGGTCTTGATGATTTTGATATGTTGACACAGCCGGTCAATCTCCAAGAAATTTTCAAAGAGTCTGAATATCAAGCTTGGAACAGATTACGAAAACATTCTGATACACGCTTCCTAGGCGTGACTTTACCGCGCGTATTATTAAGAAGCCCTTACGCCATTAAGATAGATAGCATTGGCGGCATTCGTTACGCAGAGTCTAATGCGCATGCTACAAAACAACACTATGTATGGGGTAAAGCAAACTTTGCTCTTGCTAAAGTATTGATTAGAGAATTTGCTGAAGTCGGCTGGTTTTCACATATAAGAGGTGTGCCAAGAGATAAATTTGCAGGCGGTGTTGTACCAGATCTAACAATAGACTACTTCGCAACAGATAAACATCAAACAGCTGCCAAACCAATCTCTGATATTATTATTTCTGATAGCAAAGAACGGGAGTTGAGTGAACTGGGCTTTATCCCGTTTTGCCAATGCTACGACTTATCTATGGGGGCGTTCCACACGACCCCCTCATTACATAAACCAAAAGTCTATGATAAACGGCAAGTGACCATTAACGAAAAAGTAGCTTCCTCACTACAGCATGTACTGTGTGGCTCGCGTTTTGCGCACTATATAAAAGTGATGGCGCGGGACAAAATAGGCTCTTATGTTCGCTCGGATGAGTGTGCATCGCTGATACAAAATTGGTTAAATGAATATACTGTCTCCCAAGAAGATGCGGAGTGGCAAATGCAAGCAAAATACCCACTCAGAAAAGCGGCTGTTGAAGTTAAAGAAAACCCAGACAAACCCGGTTCCTACTGGGTCAATATCGATTTACAGCCACATTATCAGGCAGACAGTCTGGTTTCTGAGCTTCATCTGACAACAGAATTAACGCCACCGCGTTTGATGTAGTAAGGGAACAGCTAACATGAAAATAACTACCTTAAGAACAGTGCTGACAAAAACAAATTTTATCAGAACAGCGCTATTTAAACCGTACGAGTTAAAACCGCACGTATGAATACCGTACTTATGAGAACTGAGCAATGAGCCAGCCCAAGAAAGGTCAATTACTAAGAGCTTCGATATTAGATCGACTAATAGACGAACGCCCAGACCAAGAAAAAGAAGGCGAAAAGCAACGTCATCAGTTAATGAATGAAATCAGAGATGGGGTACGCAGAGACCTAGAACAGCTGTTAAATACACGTTTTAGAGCGATATCCCCTCCTCAACACTGTCATGAGTTAGAAAAATCTTTAATCAATTATGGTCTACCTGATTTAAATACCTTCAACTTTATCAGTGGCAGCAGCCGAGAACAGTTTTGCAACATTGTAGAAGATCATATTAAAAACTTTGAACCACGATTTAAGTCTGTAAACGTCAGTATTCCAGACGATGAATCATTAATGGGTGATAGCCTGAATTTTAGAATAGAAGCCATTATGTATGCCGACCCCGCACCAGAAGAAATTGTGTTTGACTCCTCTTTAGAGCCGATTACAAATATCGTCCATATTGGCGAGGTACACTAATGTCTGACGAACTATTATCACTATACGAAAAAGAGTTAGCCTTTCTAAGGCAATCGGGTGCTGAATTTGCCAAATCTCATCCTAAAATAGCTGGTCGCCTGCGTATCAGCAGCGATGTGGTTGAAGACCCTCATGTTTCTAGGTTATTAGAAGGTGTCGCTTATTTAAACGCACGTATTCAAAAACGCTTAGAGGACGACTTTCCAAGTTATTCCGATGCTTTACTGAGCAATCTTTACCCGCATTATCTGCGCCCTATTCCTTCCATGGCGATTACCCAGTTCCAGCCGGAAGATGACCTCGATACCGTAATGCGTATTCCGAAATCAAGCCTGATAGAAAGCGAATCTTTCCACGGAAAAAGCTGCCAATTTCAAACAGCTTACGACAGTCAATTAGTGCCAATCAAAGTCAGTAAAGCCAGCATGCAAGAACGTCCATTTGTGACACCTGGTGCAAATGACGTGCAAGGAGCAGAAGGCGTGATCCACCTTCAACTGGAAACATATTCTCCTGACGTCAATTTCAGTGATCTAGAGTGTGACCAGCTTCGTTTTCATCTAAAGGGTCAAGCGCCGCATGTGTACCCACTCTACGAGCTTTTACTTAACCAAGTAGAACAAATTATTGTGACACGCCCTGCGTCGAACTCTGAAAATAACACCAGTACAGACACGTCTTATAAGCTTGTTAAACCAAGCAGAATACAGCCGGTTGGTTTTGCAGAAAACGAAGGCTTACTTCCTTATCCTGCACAGTCATTTATCGGTTATCGTTTACTTACCGAGTTTATGAGCTTTCCAGAAAAGTTTATGTTTTTTGACCTATGCGACTTGAAAAAATGGCTACCTCAAGATACGCATAAAGTTGACCTTTATATTTACACCCGAAATGCTAATCAAGAATTAGAAAGGCACTTAAGCTCTGACTACTTTGCACTAAATTGCAGCCCTGTTATTAATTTATTCCCCCACCGTGCAGAACCGATTAGTCTAGAACATGAGTATACCGATTATAAAATCATTCCCGATGCACGCTACCCTGAACATTATGAAGTGTACTCTGTTGATAAGGTCATAGGCTTAAGTGGCAATGGCAAGAAGGTTGAATATAAACCCTTCTATGGTTTGAATCACAGCGACATTCAGCGTAATGAACAACGTTTTTGGCACAGTGAGCGACACACAACCAACGACGGTGAGTTTGGTAACGAGCCGGGGTCTGAAATAGATATTTCCTTAGTCGATCTCAAATTTAATGTCGTTGAAGCATCTGACGAAACCATTTCGGTTAATACGCTCTGCTTTAACCGTAACACCCCCGAGAAACTCCCCTTTGGAAGTGGTCAGCCACATTTTAAATTTGTAGATTTAGGTATCATGCTCAAACGTATTGATACACTTACCCGCGTCACCAGCACCATAAGACCTCCTCAAGGCAATGGCGCACGCTGGCGATTAATATCTCACCTCTCACTAAACCACTTATCTTTAGAAGGTGACAATGCAGCGGATAGACTCAAAGAAATATTATCTTTATATGATTACAGTGACACGGCGGCAAGTAGGGCATTAATAAACTCAATACAGAATATTCAAACACGTTCAATTACAGCGCCAATTACCTTACAGGGCAGAACCTCGATTTGCCGTGGTACCGAAATAGAAGTACTGTTCGATGATTCTCTGCTGGCGGGTAATAGTGTTTTTTTATTTTCATCTGTACTTCAGCAATTTTTCGCTATGTACTGTTCTATTAATTCATTTACTCGCTTAATCGTAAAATTAAAAGGTAGAGCGGAGGCATATAAAGTTTGGCCACCAAGAATCGGCGAAAAAGCAGTCATTTAAGCGAAAAAATCGAAACGTCTCCCTGGCGCTTCGATTTTTTCCAATTAGTTAGACTGCTCGAAGATGAGAGTAAACAAAATGCCACTAATGAGGTAGGTAACTTTACGCCCGCTATTAGTGAAGCAATTAAGTTTCGAACGAACCCTCATCTCAATTTCGAACCCGCGCCAATCAAAGCACTAAAGCGCATAAATGATAAACAACAAACTGAATTAGAGGTTAACTTCTGGGGATTAAATGGCAGTTCAGGCACCCTTCCCTTCCATTATTCTGAACTTATCAGCCAACGACTTCGTAACAATGATCATGCCTTAAAAGATTTTGTCGATATCTTTAATCACCGTAGTCTTTCATTATTTTATAAAGCATGGCAAAAACATCGACCTTGGCTAAAACAACCTGGTAAAGATGAAGCCCTCTCTAAGTATCACGTTAATCACCATCAAGAGATACTCAAAGGCTTAACCGGTTTATCTGGGGAGAAAAATGCATCTTTCAATAAACCTGAAGGTGCCTGGTTAAATTATCCGGGTTTTGCAGCAGCACGCGTCAGCAGCCCATCGATGTTAAAACAGGCGATTCATCATCATTTCGATTTAACGGTTGACATCAAAGAGTTCAAAGGCCAGTGGGAAACAATGCCTACAGATGTAAGAAGCCAGCTAGCTGACCGAAAGTCCAATGGAATGAACAATGCCCTAGGCGTCAACGCACTGTTAGGCAGTCGCTGTTGGAATGCGCAAAACCGCTTCGAAATTGAAATTATCGATATTGAATACGAACAATTCATGACCTTTTCACCCGGTTCTGAAAAATTAAACGCACTTTACCAATTAATCAAATTTAAGGTAGGTACAGAGCTGGATTTTGATCTAACCTTAAAGGTTCAAAAGAACAAGTTACACGCGGCTAGTTTTTCTTCTGGCGATGTTTCAACAGGTAGCCCACCACAACTTGGTTGGAACTCACGATTACAAAGCCGCACTGAAAGCCAAATACAATCTGACGATATTATTAAAATCAGTGTCTCCAAGCACGGTATGCACCGATTAGCTAACGCACAGCAACAGGTAGGATAGAAACCATGTTCAATGTAAATTTAAAAGCACTAGTAGAAAGGATGAACCCAACGCTTAAAGATGCGCTGGATAGCGCTGCGGGCTTATGTCTTAGTAAGGGACACTACAATATTGAAATTGAACACTGGTTACAAAAAATATTAGAAAAATCTGACACTGACGCCGAAAAAGTAATGAGCCATTTTGGTGTTAATGTGGGTAAAGTCCTATCCGAACTCAACTCCGCGCTCAATAAACTTAAGTCAGGTAACACACGCACACCGTCATTATCTCAGACACTGCAAGATGCCACAAAATATGCCTGGATGATTGCCTCGGTAGATATGTCTCACAATAGCATTAGCTCTGGGCATTTACTGGCCGCATTACTGAATGATGATGCTTTACGTCGGCAGTTAACTGAATCTTGTCCTAGCCTAAATCAAATCCCGGCAAACGATATTCGCGCAACCGTTCAAAGTACCTTCGGCACGACAACAGAGTCTCGGCATGAATCTCGCTCAACAACAGTTGAAGGTGACGCCGCCGCACCAGGTGCAAAAGGAGGAAGTGCGTTATCCAAATTCACCATTAACTTAACTGAGCGCGCCAAAAATAAAGAAATTGACCCGGTTCTCGGACGTGACTCAGAGATAAGACAGTGTATCGACATTCTCACTCGTCGCCGCCAGAACAACCCTATTTTCACGGGCGAAGCCGGAGTAGGTAAAACAGCCGTTGTTGAAGGCTTAGCCTTACGCATTGCCAATGATGACGTCCCTACTCCGCTAAAAGGCGTCTCTATCTTGTCGCTTGATTTAGGTTTATTACAAGCCGGTGCGAGTGTAAAAGGTGAATTTGAAAACCGTTTAAAGTCTGTGATTGAAGAAGTAAAAGCCTCGCCCGCCCCGATTGTCATGTTTATCGATGAAGCACATACATTAATTGGCGCCGGCGGAAAAGAAGGCCAAGGCGATGCGGCAAACTTATTGAAACCCGCTCTTGCTCGTGGTGAATTACGCACCATTGCAGCCACAACCTGGGCTGAATACAAAAAATATTTCGAGCGCGATCCTGCGTTAACCAGACGCTTCCAAGTCGTAAAAGTTGAAGAACCTTCAGAATCTGTTGCCATCGATATGATGCGGGGTATTTCTAAGTCTTTGCAAAATCACCATAAAGTCAGAATTGCAGATGATGCCATCGTCCAAGCGGTTAAATTGTCTGCCCGTTATATTCCTGGCCGTCAATTACCCGATAAGTCGGTTAGTTTACTGGATACAGCTTCAGCTCGCGTAGCGCTTAGTTTGAGTGCCACGCCATCAATTATTGAAGATACCAAACGCCGTATTCAGCAACTTGAAACTAACCTGTCCATGTTAAATCAAGAGAATGCCTCGACAGGCACTTGCGATGAACAGATTGAAACAGCAGAAGCAGAAAAAGCCGATGCCTTAAAAGAATTGGCAATACAAGAAGCCCAGTTCGAACAAGAAAAAAATATCATTGAGCAGATTCGCGCGATTCGCGACCTGATCGAAGCAGATTATTTTGCCGGTGTGAGCTCTGTTTCTAACAGTACTAAATCTGAAGAGAGCGATACTGAAGACAGCCCACGCTTAACTGAGGAGGAACTGTCTCAACATCAAGAAAAGTTAAAATCTTTAGATCAAGAACTCGCTGACGTTCAGAAAGATGCCCCACTGATGCAGCCTCATGTCGATGGCCAAGCCGTGGCTGATGTTGTTGCAAACTGGACAGGTATACCCGTTGGTAAAATGGTCGGTGATGAGATCAACTCAATCCTTCAATTAAAAGATCAGTTAGAAGAGCGGGTCATTGGCCAATCACATGCACTGGAGGCCATATCACAAGCGATTCGCACATCACGTGCTGGTTTAACAGATCCTCGCAAGCCTATCGGTGTCTTTATGATGGTCGGTTCTAGTGGTGTTGGTAAAACCGAAACAGCTTTAGCGTTGGCCGATACCCTGTTTGGCGGCGAACAAAACATGACCGTAATTAATATGTCTGAGTTCAAAGAAGAGCATAAAATTTCTATGTTATTAGGCTCACCTCCTGGATATGTTGGATTTGGTGAAGGTGGCGTATTAACAGAAGCCGCGCGACGTAAGCCCTACTCTGTCATTTTATTAGATGAGATGGAAAAAGCCCACCCTGGCGTTCAGGACGTGTTCTATAATCTTTTTGATAAGGGCACAATTAAAGACGGAGAAGGTCGAGACATAGACTTCAAAAACACCGTCATCATCATGACCTCCAATGCGGGTGAAGAAGCAATTCGCGCGATCTGTGCACAGGAAGAAGAGAGGCCTGATCCGGAATTATTGTTAGAAAGCATGCGACATGAATTATTAAAATCATTTAAACCTGCTTTCTTGGGTCGTGCCAATGTCATCACATATTATCCTCTTGATGATGAAAATCTCCTCAAGATCTGTAAGATCAACATGAACCGAATTGCTAAGCGTGTTCAAGAGCACTATAACGGCGAATTCAGCTACCATGATGACGTATTACTACACATTGTCGCACGTAGTCAGGAAGTCGATACCGGTGCACGTAATATTGAAACAATATTAAACCGTACCTTATTACCTGAACTGGCCTCTGAATGTTTAAGCCGTATGGCCGAAGGTGACATCATCAGCAAGATTCATGTAGCCGTTGATGATGAAGCTGCATTTACCTATGACATTAGTTAAATCGTGATAGGCATGGGTTAGCATATTAGTGGGGGCCGTTTAGCCACAGCCCCCACTTACGTTTGTTAAGAATAAGTACCACTGATAAGTAGCACACCTTTATGGCTCGGAAACCTCGATTTAATCTAAAAGATCACCCGCAGTATATTATGCAGCGTGGCCATAACCGTCTCCCATGTTTTTTTGACGAGAAGGATTACGCATACTTTTTAGATTGCTTAGAAAAAGCAGCCAGCCAGTATCAATGTGAAGTGCACGCTTACTGCCTGCTCGAAACAGAAATACATATTCTGGCGACCCCGAGAATACAAGGGGGCATATCGCAGATGATGCAATCCTTAGGCAGGCGTTACGTTCAATACATTAATCACCGCTATCATCGCAGTGGCACCTTATGGGAAGGCCGTTATAAGTCGAGCCTTATCGATTCAGAAGGTTATTTAATCACCTGTTATCGTTACATAGAGTCGCTTGCCGTAGACAAAGGCCAAGCGGAGTCTGTTGATAAACACCTTTGGTCAAGTTACTTAAATCATGCTCAAGGAATCGAAAACAGTCTAATTACCGAACACGCCATGTTTAACCAATTAGGTGAAGATCCAGAAAAGAGCCAAGCGCAATACCGTGAACTATTTCAGTACGAAATAGACCCTGGCACCAAAAACCATATAAACGATACCTTGAATTTGGAGTTAGTACTGGGTGGCGATTTATTTAAAAGTCGAATTCAAAATCTTGTCGATCGGCCGGTTCGCCCCCTGAAGCGTGGACGACCACCGAAAAGTAAGGAATGGGAAGCCTAGTTATTCTATTTAATAGATAATGCAACAAGACTAAGTATTACCACTTTGAGCCAACTACAATAGCAATAGCAATCATTTCTATCCGCACTACGAGACTTACCCTTCCATTGAAATCACAACCGAAAGCAGATTGGTGTAAATAACACCTTCTTGTTTGTGTCAACTTTTATCAGGCGGTAAGCCATATGAGGTCAGACTCGAAAGTGGCAAAAATGGACGCTTGGGCTCAGGGCTAGTTTAGCCTAACCGTCATAATTTCGACAAAACCTATATAGTAGAGAGTGAGTTAAAGTCGTGCATTTTTTTTATTTATCAATCTAGCAGCAATGACTTGGTATTTCACAGCACAAGAAATCAAACTCATGCATTTCACTGTGCAATGATCAAATTTTTTTGCTCTTACTTATTGTTTTCTATAAGTTTTCAGGTCAAGCCACAACTCTTTCCTTCCAAAAGGTGTTTCAATAGTCAGGTTTGGATTGACGGTGTGAAATACTTTTCGGTTGCTAACGTCGATTTGCTCTAACATGGCCTTATGAAATCTATAGAATAATTGGTCAAAGGAACCATCCTTGATCATCATATTCAAACCTAACTCGATCCGTTCTGCCAAATCAGGTTTTTTTGGAGTAACAAAAAAATAAACAGGTAAGGGTAGGTTTAATAGTAGTGTCTCTTCAATGTGTAAGTCTGGGTATTTGTCTTTACGATATGCGTATTCATCAAAGGCCTCATTAATACCTCTCGGGAAATAGTCGAATCGTCCTGAAACCAGCATTCCAAATAGGCCTTCATAGCTGTTACCCAGTTCAACTTTAAAACCCGTTTGCTTGAAAATAGAACTAATAGACCAGTTAGGTTCCAAGCCAGCAGATAGCTGTTTTATTTCTCTAAGGCTGTTAATAGCGGAAAATTTGGCTTGGGCTTGTTTCTTTATCAGGAATATTCGATTCCCCAGTATACCCTTCATGATAGGGATGCGAATTGGAATAAGGTCACGTTCCCAATCTTCGCTAGTAGCGGCTTGAATAATATGAATGCTGGATCCACCCTCTAACATAATTTTGGCGCGTTTCCAGTTCATTACCGGTGCGTATTCAATTATGAATTTCCCGTGGGTAGGTTGAGTCTTTGTTAAAGCTATCTGCAGAAGTTTTCGAGGATATTCACTGCGATGATCCTTTTCAGATAATGGTGCATTGATCAACACAAGCTCTTGTCCAAATGTAGCTGTGGGTATAAGAAAAACAAATACAGCAATAACGCAGAAAGGAAGTAGATTTCTTAATAGCACAGAACCCTCCATTTGAAATAGAGAAAACGATTCCTTCTAGTATAATATGGAGCGATATAAAAACAAGAAAATAAGGTTAGACGTTATGTAGTCCTAAACGAGATGCCCTAAACGAGATGCCCTAAACGAGATGCCCTAAACGAGATGCCCTAAACGAGATGCCCTAAACGATTTCAAGGCTGAGAAACCAGTCCGGCAACCTGATTTACAATACAATACAATACACTTTCTATTACGCACTGGTTAAAAAGTGCACGTGCCACGCAAAATAACGAAAACTAAATAGGGATATAAATATGGCCGCCTGCCTCGACTATGCCAAAATCGCCTGCGCATCTTATCATCAAAGCACTCGGCAATATTATGCTGAACCGCCAGGGCATATGGTCGACAGCTGGCATGTTCAAACTTGGGAAAATGGCACCTTATTTGGGGATGGTTTTCAAGGCGGAATTTGGCAAAACGATACCGATGTAATAGTCGGCTGCTGTGGCACAAACCCGGGCCAAATCGGAAAATTTGTTTCTGACATTGGCGCTGACATCAAAATTGGGGTACATATTTTACCCAATCAATGTTCTTCTGCCAGAGAGATGGTGAAAGTAGCCAAAAGCATCGCAGGTGGACGCAAGGTATCGGTTACCGGACATTCATTAGGTGGTGGTCTAGCGCAAGTTTGTGCTGTGTGGGAAGGCGTACCGTTTGTATCCTTTAATGCCCCAGCGATGAAGCTAACCTTGCAAGCCGCTAAGATCAATATTTTTAAACCCATGATGATGCTACGCACGATTCAATCCCAAAGTCCTTCAGTTACCTCGGGTTTAAACTTCCGTATCGAGGGGGATATTGTCAGTAGTAAAGTATTAGGCGATCACGTCGGCACCATTGTGAAACTAAATAACCCCAGAGCGTTGCATGACAATAGCGCTCATGCAGGCAGTAATTGCTGGCAAGCCGTGATGAATACCGACTGGGCGTTTATCGACCCATTCGAGGCAATAAAGTAGAAAGAATAAGTCGAAAAAAACATAATAGTAGGAGGGGCTTACCCTCCTAATTTAACCTGCGCCTTGTTTCTTATTCTAAGAAAGAGATGATATAGAAACCAGTTCTGGCACAATAACACTGTCTTTATTAAGTATTGATCGCACAGTCATCAAACCCGCCCCTCTTAAGGCTATAGCTGCAGAGTCGTACATATTGATTTCAGCACAAGGCGTGACACATGAACCGTCTTCACCTTCGAATACATGCAAAGGCAGCTTTTCTATCTCTTGCAGCTGCTGAATATTAAGCTCACCCGAAATAGCGTAATTCTTGGCAATTAATAAACTGACTAACCACGCACCACAACTCCACAAATAATAAGGATGCTTACCTTCTTGAGGCAATTCTTCATAAGCAAAGCTGTCAATCGGGGATGTTTTTTTACCGTAGGGCATACGCGTTAAATAGCGGGGCGCGACTAAAGCAATAGACTTCGCTTGTGGTGTTTTTCTGAGTTGCTGCCATTGATCACTTAATTCTAAGTTGAGTGTAAAGTCCCAATCATCTTTATCAGGTGTCAGCCCAAGACTTTCACAACCGGCCAGTTGCTCGGAGCCTCCACTGATCAATGAGGCATTCATCGCGGATACAGTCTCACCTAGCTGACTTAAAGCGCTCAAACCATCGGTATTTTTCCCAAAGGTAGCATCCACCATCACCAGATTAAAAGCTTTTCTGCCGGCAGTTGCACGACTCTCATGCAACACTTTATACACACCGCTTTGTTCAAATGATTCAGCCTGATTAGCATCATCAATAATTTCTTGAGCACTGATATCGACGATAAACAGTTTAAGGTTTTGATCGGTTTCGAGTCGTTTCACCAACAGATAAAGACTGCGCCATGCTGACTCAAGCTGTTGAAACTGAGGGTGATGCATAACCTTACGCATCAAGCTGCTGCTCGCTTCATCCACATTGGCCATTAATTCTTTTTGTTGCGGGTCCGGTTTGTCTGTTATGTAAGGTCCGACAATATCTTTAACTAAGGCCTGCAGGTCAAACTGCCCAGAACTTTGGGTCGGTAAATCAGCACTGCCCGCTAAAATATTATCAAGTATAGACCCGCTTGGTAACGAACTGGCTCCGCCTTGATCACTCAGTTCATCCGCTTGATACTTTGACTCTGTTGAATTACTGCCGCGCTCACTCCAAGTTTGAATTTCAGCCGCCGCCTCTGCGAAAGTCGACTTACCTTTTAATTTTCGCTTTAACTGCTTAAAAGCATTAAACAAAGGCACTTGTTCATAGATAAAATCTGGATGCATATCATCTAATTCTTTAAAGCACATAGGTTCATCTGCTAGTTGCAAGGAGCACTGAACATCTAAACTCTCAAATACCTCATCAAAATTATCACGATCTATCTCGATTATTTTTCTGTTTCTAATGCTCCCAATATCATTAAAACCACGCTGGTCCCGACCACTAAAATCAGACAGAATAGCTAGGTGACAATGTTGTTTTTTAGCAGATAAGTCCCTAGGCAGACCCGACTCTTTACCTGCTTTGCGAACCTTAGTATCTAAAGTGAAATTACCGGTAGAGATCGTGGCACGAGACATAAAAGTAATCCTTTTAGTGTTTTATTGAATAATTATGTGTAAGTCAGTATCTGAATGACCTAGCCTTTAAAGACGTAGCCGTTAAAATTGCATCCCTTGCTCAATTTTGACCGCGTCAGGCCAGTCGAGCTCTTCATCTCCCTCAAGAGACAACCAATATTCATCCATAGAACCATCAGTAATCACCCAGCCCTGTTTTCGTAAATCAAAACCCGTGATCTGACTAAACACCCGCCCAGCGATACGCGCTAATTCAGGTATATGCATTTGTTTCACGACCCAAGGCAGTAAAGGCTTTTCTCTCATTGCACCAATCGCCAAAAGCACCAACCGTCCTGATTGCGCATCTTCACTAGACATGGCTTCGGGGGCGTTTTTAAAGCCGCTCTGTAAGGCTGCGATCCATTGCTTTGCGTCATTACTATCAAGTTTAGAAAATGCTAATTTAAGCGCGCGTTCTTGATAGTCGTTTTCATTCAGAACAAAACCTCTTAAAGATACGACAGCGCTGAGGTCACCTAGCTTAATACGTGATTCCAAAACTTTAAGTTGTATCAAACTCAATTCATCCGAATGATAGCGTTGCAATAAAGGCAACACAGACACATCCTGTGTTTTTTCTACCATCAATAAAGCAATGGGTATCACACTCTCTGGGCCCTGGCCTAAGGATTTCACTACTAAATCATAGCTTGTGATAGGCGCGGGTTGTTTATAAGTTTGATGGCAAAATAAGCCTATAGCCGCAATAGCAGGTCGACTAGATGTCACAAATTTAGTTGCCCAAAAACTGCTTTGCTGCCAAGGCAACCAAGTTAATCCGTAAGCAACAGCATTCAAAATAGACGGCTGTGATTCAGCAGACTCAACAACCGGTTTCACCTTTTCGAAGTCCTGACTATGAAATGCCAAAAATGAAGCTATAAAAAACTCACTCGCACTAAATTCAGAGGGGTAGTCAAAGGGAGAGTCAGGTGAGTCAACTGAGAGAGCCTCATCACAAATAGACCACGCGGCATCAAAATTAACCAACAAACCATCTAAGTGCGCATCTAAGCGGGCGTTCACCTTTTTTAAATAAACTTTGTTCGGCTGTTCAGAGTTTATTTCAACCAAAAACTCGGTAAATAAATAAGCCGCTTCATCAAAATGCGCTTGAATGACATCAGGGATAAATGCTTGCATATTATAGACTACAACCTATGCCATTTTTCTTGTTCTGTAAGGTCATGTCTGTCATACGGCAGGCATTATTACCTTCAAATTTGACGTTAAAGGAATACAGCATAAATTCAACTTCACCCTTGATGCTTCCGCTCACTAAACCGTTATTTGAACCCGCTTCATCCCCGGTTGATTTAGTATAGGTCGCCCCTTTTACCATCGCCATCTCACCCTCTACTTTCACCTTTTCGGTACCGCCAGAAATATCTGATGACATGCCGATATTCGGATAAGGGATAGGAATCGGGCCAGCAGGGCTAGGTGTATTGCACACATCCGGAAAAGCTAATGCCGTCGAATTGCTGCCCTTGTGAACCACTGGCATAAACGTAACAGTTACTGTACCTGGCATAATTAAACTCCTTATCCGCTTGCTTGATTTATTGGATGACCATTTGTGTGACTACTCTGGTCTGCATTATTAACAGCTGAGGTGATTAATACCGCGCCTCGCGGGGCATAATCAGACACACTCCATACCAGCGTAGGTAAAGATAAATAACCCTTAGATACGCCTGTCATTGCTAAGGCGATCAATGTTGGTACCGTTGCCGCACCTAAATCACCATAACATTCTGCAGGATGTGCAAGCTCGAAATTATTCGCAAATGCCTGAGCATTTCGCGTTAACGCTATGCTCCACTCTTTTACCTGTAAAGACTCACCATTGATGCTAGATAAAACACTTTGTATGGCTGATGGTAGCTGAGCATTTTCAATCGCACCCGAAATCGCGGTTGTTAGACCATTGCCTAAACAAGGTTCGTCGCTATATAAATGACCAGCTTCATGCCCTTCACTAGGTACTTGCATCACTACAGTTGCGTTTTCAGACGCATTTTGTCCTGATACACTTTTTCCTAAGTCTATTTTTTCTAAAGCCGTCTTTTCCAAAATAATGAACGCCGCGCCTTCACCCGGTACAAAACCATCAACGCTGTTATCTCCTAACATACGTTTTTCAGCATCTAGGCTTTGTAGCAAATCCGTATCGAAATAGGAGTCGATTCCCCCCACTATGATTCTGTCTAAATGAGTATTTTCTAATAATTGATAAGCTTGAGATAAAGCTTTAAATCCTGCTGCACGGCCGTCAGCAAAGACACGACTACTTAGAAGGTCAAGCGGACAATCCACGTACTTATTCAAATCTTTTAATATCGGTTCCAAAGCTGGAAACGGCTGCCCGCAACGTTGCTCCGGCAAGGCCAGGAAAACAGGAATAGCACTGTTTAACGCTTGTTCTGACATGACTGAGTCTAGCGCTTCTTTCAAGGCAAACACTCCAAGCTGTAACATGCGTTGATACAAGGCGGGCTGAACATGCCCCTCAAGCTCTAATTCAGGTAAACAGCTATCTGGCACCGTCGCAATCTTTATCGGATCACCATACTCACTCTCTGCTGACGAATCCGCATACTGGTTTATACCGGCACGTGTTGCGGCGGCTGATGCCAACACGCCAATCCCTACGGGATTAATCATACCCATTCCAATCACGCTTATATTCACTGTCATCTTTAGAGCGCTCCTAGGGCAGTAGGAGCAGGATTAGGAACAGAAACAGGGTCTGCCGTTAAATCTACGCGAATAGTACTCACTCTACGTGCCTTTTTATCGCAATTAAATTGCGTTTTCCAAATCAGGCTAAAGCGATTTAAATCGGGCTCAATTAAAATCGTTTCTATTGCTAAGGCAGCTTCATACCATTTTTTATCCAACTTAAAATAACTCTTTAATGCATAACTCGGTAGCGTAAATTGAATATCGGCTTGGCTCGCCAAATTGATTAATCTCACCGCTTCACCGCCTAAAAATTTTCTACGTTCAAAGCTTAAGCCTTCAGATCCATTAAGGTAAAACGCTTGATCGAAGTCTAAAGGTAAAAACGGTGCGCGTGTTTTTGTCCATTTAACATCATAAGTCCCTGCAAAACGACTGCGAGGCTGCCAACCTGGCAAGGTATAACCATAACTCATCGGCCTTGGCTGATCACTAGGCACACGTATTAAGTATCGAGGATCCTCAAGGTTTGGCAGTCCCTGACCGATCATATTTTTATTGCTCCGCTTTCCTATAAAGCCCTTTCCTATCGGATTCGCTTCGATAGCGAGTGCTGAATCGCTCGCTAAAGGTTTATCTGGTGCAAAGTGATGCGTACCACCAAAAGCATGTTCATAATTAATAGGCATTTTTTCAAAGACTTGAGGCTCAGAAATCCCGCCGTTAATCCACAAACGATCCCCGAATACACGGATAGTTTTTGAACTCTCACCAATTGAAAGTTGTGTATCAAGCATCCCTGTCGCCTGCCCCCCAGGTGCATAAGCATGGCCATTCAAAATAATATCCGAGCCAGGTTTAGGCGGCAGCATTTCAGAGGCATACACCAGACTAGAAAGGCCGGGTTCTCCCAGATATTCATCAACCGCCTTCAAAGGCACTTGCTCTTCTGCCAGCACTACCTTGGGAAGAATAGAAAATGTCGCTTTCACGCCAAGCACGAGATTATCCGCCCCAGTTGTATCTGAGTTCATCATAAACTGACTTTCAAAGGGCGTATTATTTTCCAGCTGAAGCATTCATATTCCTATTTAAACTATGATAGTTATGACTTAGTTAAGCTCTATAGAGCCACTCTTAATTTTGTAAGCGCCAGAAATGCGGTTCAGCATATGTTCACCTTTTATTAAAATTTTTCCGCTTTTATTTAAGGTGATACTGGCTTCCCCGCAACGAATGGTGACTTCTTCAGGGGCAGATAGCTCTAGTTTATTGCCATCTACAATGACTTCAGGTTTAAGCTCTGAGTTTTCATGTTTTGGCTCTACATCGTTAAGCACACAATCAAGCAAGCGAAGAATAACCCCCATCACTATAGGCATACTGCCTTGATTTTGAGCAAATGAAATAGCGACATCCTTACCAACACTATTGCCATCAAGCGGCACCACGGTCAATGCTTCGGTCGGCTTAACCTGCGTCTCGCTATCAAATGCCACTAAGGGATTACCATTGTCTTGTAACCCTATAATACGGCCTATCAATAAACCCGGTGAACTCTGATGCCTTATTTCGCCAAGAGTAGCTTCACCTAGAGTAGTTTCACCTAGAGTAGTTTCACCTAGAGTAGCTGCACCTTGAATTGATTCACTGGTTTGGTAATCAATCATATTAGTTATTCCCAACTGTACTGCCTTTAATAGACACGGCGTCTGAACCTTTCACGCTAATTTTGCCGCCACTTATCGTGATATCACCGCTTTTCTTCATGGTAATTTTTGCGCTGCCTACTTTGATGGTGATGTCACTGGATGCATCTAAAGTGATCGATTTCGCTTTGACGCTATAATCTTTGCTGACTTTTTCTGAATGACTGCCGCCTACCGATTCTGTTAAATCTTTGCCAATATCGACATTGCGTCCGCTTCCAATCGACTCTGTTAAGTCTTTACCAACGGTCACACTTTGATTGCTGCCAATGTCTGCAGTATGGTCTTTAGCCACACTTAGAGTAAGCCCTTTACCAATCGTTTCGGCATGCTCCCCTTCAGTCGATAAGGTTTTATTATTCTTTATGGTCTGCGTTAAATCATTTCCAATATCTTCAACGGCATCATTAGCAATTTCGATCTTCTGGTCATTACCGACACTGGCTGTCTGATCATTCTCAATGACCTCTTGCTGATCTTTTTCGGCATGTAGATAAAATAACTCTTTACCTTTTTCATCCTGAAAACGCAGCTCGTTGTAATTTTCAGTGCCAGCGCCTTTTGTAGAACGCGTTTTAATACCGCTGGTTGCTTTATTTGCAGGCAAATCATACGCAGGCATTTGTTCAGCATTATAAACACTACCGACCACAATTGGCCGATCAGGATCGCCTTCCATAAAAGAAATTAAGACTTCGTGTCCCACACGTGGTAGAAATTGCGCACCCCATTTCTTTCCGCTCCACGATTGTGCAACACGAATCCAGCAGGAGCTATTTTCATCTTTTTTACCTAAACGATCCCAGAAGAAGTGCACCTTGATACGGCCAAATTTATCAGTGTATATCTCTTCAGAAGACGGCCCGACCACGACCGCGGTCTGAGAACCGGCAATATAAGGTTTTGCCCGCGTTTTGATCGGCCTTAATACCGTTTCTTCAGGAATACATTGAAACTCATTACTATAATTGAAGCTGCCATTATCACCCGCCCGATAACTACCTTCATTAGCGGTATGTGTAATGGTCGAAATAACATACTTCTTCTTGGTTTCTGAATCATCACTGTGACGGCCAACTTTAAAACTATACCCGGGCGCTAAAATAGGATAGTCACTACGAGCTGACACTTGACTATGCCCAGCCTCTAACGACTCCATACGATTACGTGCACTCGTATCGCCACTGGATTTTTCACTGTAAGTGCCTGGAAAATCATAGTGCTCAAACTGCTTGATATTGGGTAAATCAACGATAGTTTGTTGTTCTGACATTAACGATGTAGCCGGTACCTGGAAGTCATAATCAGTATGGCTCACGGCGCCACTACAAAAATTATAACTATGTTGCCATTGGCTAATTTTGTGATCGGTATGCGTGCCATCAATAACATCGATAGGCTCAAGTTCTACCTTTTCATACGCTTTGGCATAATCCGACAACATTAATGTGTGCTTGCTACTTTCATGCTTAAAGAAGTAATAGATTCCCTCTTCTTCTAATAAGCGTGTGACAAACTGAAAGTCTGTTTCACGATATTGCACACAATATTCTCGAGGAGAGTACGAACCTTGAAGCTTCCAGGAAAAATCATTAAAGCCCAGATTTTTAAACACCTCCTCAACAATATCCGGTGCAGATTTTTCCTGAAAAATTCGACAGTCAGAACGGTAGGACAATAGACTCAACCAAGGCACCATCACTATCTGGTATTGACGAAAACGTGTTTCAACCACACTACCTGCAACTAGACTACTTACAACTCCCGAGAAATATCTTTCAGAGCCATCATTGCACTTCACCGAACACGAAATGCTTTTTCCAATCAATTTTGTTTGATCAATCTCATCTGATTCAGTGACCACTTGAAAGGAAAACTGAAAAGGCTTCGATATCGTTTCCTGGCCAGACATTCGTTGCACCAAGAATGTATCTTTTCCAAGGGGCGTATCTAGCTTGATACGTTGCTTATCTTGAGTCACCGCCATTTTCATGAGCCTCTCTGCTCTATCTAAATAGGTAGGATGTATATGCCATAAATCAAAACACTCAGTCTATTAAATCGAAAACCCTTAATAGAGATACTTGTTCTGCCAACGACAATTCCGTTTTGATGAACACATAGTAGTCTCAAAAATCAGCTAAAAAAAGTGGCAGTGCCGGTGAGATAGGTCGATTTAGCTCCCTTCGAGGGCTATTAACACCACAACTTTGATAAATACGTCACATTTTATGTTTTATTTTCGTTTTTAAGGAACCGGAGTAAGCGTTTATTTAATCGAATCAGTGGTTTAAAAGGGGTCAGAGTCGTTATAAAAAGGGGGTCAGAGTGGATATTTGTTTAATGCCTATGTTTAGTGGCCTCACTGGATGTGGCACTGTTTTTTTACTCATTTAATTGGGGTCAGACTCAAACAGTGTTTTATGAAATCCAGGTTCCATAGCCGTATTATTTTTCGCCGTATTTCAAAATTAAATGGTGTCAGAGTCGATTTAAATTACTGTATTTAAAGAATTTTTTTTATTGATGTTATAAAAATTTACTACCATACTTGTCACCAAGCTCGAAACAGAAGTTCAAACAACCTTGTATCAATTACGTCAATTTCAAGCTTGCACAACTTATAAGTACATTTGATTTACACAACAATTTATTTAAACAAAAAGGAATATGAATATGGCTATTTTCATGAACTACAACGGTTTAAAAGTTAAAGGCAACGTAACTGCAGACGGTTATGACAACTGGATCAAACTAGACAGTATGCAGTTTGGTGTAGGTCGTGGCATTTCAATGGAAGCAGGCAACATGTCTAACCGTGAAGCAACACGTCCAAGCTTAAGCGAAGTGAGCATCTCAAAAATTATGGACTCTGCCTCTTCAGGTTTATTTAAAGAATCTCTAACAGGTGCTGCAGGCGTTAAAGTTATTATCGATGTTGTTAAGACTGGTGCTGACAAAATCGAAAAATACGTGTCATACGAGCTTGAAGACTGCCTGGTTAGCTCTTACAGCGTTTCTGCTGGAGAAGCCGCACCTGCTGAAGGTATTTCAATTAGCTTCGCTAAAATAACCATGTCATACACTGCAGCTGACCGTGCTAATGCCGGCGGTACACCAGAGCGTGTAGGTTATGACCTAGAAAAAGGCGTGAAGCTTTAATAGCTCTACTCTGAAATAGCCATGGAGAGAAAAAACATTCACGTTTTTTCTCTCTGCTAAAAAAGAGTTAAAAGGTATTCAGTCAACATATGGTGGAATATTTATACATGCGCATAAACTTGGTTTCACCAATATTTGGATTGCATCACTACAGGTAGATAAAAATGGCCATTTTCTTGAATTTTAATGGCAAAAAGCCGAAAGGAAATGTTACCGCTAATGGCTACGAAGGCTGGATAAAACTTGATGAGTTCCAGTTTGCCGTTAGTCGTGGAATATCGATGGAATCAGGTAATACTTCCAATCGCGAAGTCACCTACCCCGATATTTCTGAGGTCACGATTTCTAAAATCATGGACGGTGCCTCAACAGGCTTGTTTAAAGAAGCGCTTGCAGGCGCAAAGGGCTGTACTGTGCTCATTGATATCGTCAAAACGGGTGCTGATAAAATTGAGAAATACGTAGCCTATGAGTTAGAAGAATGTCTGCTAAGCAACTATGACATGGACGCTTATAGTAACTCTGCACCGATAGAAAATATTACGATTAGTTTCGCTAAAATAACCATGACTTATACGGCCGGGGATAGAACTAATAAAGAAGGCACTCCCGAGCGCGTTGGTTACGATTTGGCCGCAGGTAAAAAACTCTAATAATAATGCCCGAGGTTATTACGGTGACACTTTGGGTTTAGGTATTGTATTCATATTTTGAATATGAAGGATAAAGAAGATGGATATATTAGAAGACGCACGTAAATTCAAAACTAAAGTGACTCGCGAATGGCTTGATCGTTCTCACGTCGATATGCACAGCTGGGGCGATGTAAAAAGTGTTCATCATGGTGATTACTGTAGTAAGTCGCACCCTACAAGAGATGGTACCAGAGCTTTAGCAGATCTTGGTTCATCCGTTATATCAACCACTACTGATACGGGGCTCACAACCCTGGCCCACACGGCGGCTTCAGGTGGATCCGTTGCCATTTCGGGTGCAGGCTATGTAGCCGTCCCCTTAGCGGGCGCTGTTGCTATTGGTAAATCAGTTGCTGCAGGAGTCTCTGTTTATAAGTCTCAACAGCATATCAATAAGCTTCAATACATCCTTGAACGTGGTCGTAGTCACGGTTTTTGTGAAGGTAAGCCGGACGAGCACAACTACATTTTTGACCATGTTTTGCCATATATTATCGAGCAGAAAAAAAGGAAATTGCGCCGCAAGGCAGAACAAACAGTTCCTGTATTAGGCTCGGTGGTCTCTTCGATAGAAACCGGAATACACGGTGCATGGAAACGAGCTAGAGGCACAAGAAGCAAAGAAAGACACTTTGAGGCACAAATGCTAACCGTACATTTAGTCTCTTGTGAATGCGACTGTACTGAAGAGATTGTTTCCGAACTATGGGGCAAAGAGAAAATGAAGTCTATTCGAGGCATGAACAGTAATGAGGCAGGCCCCTATATTTTTAGTAAAATGGCCTCAGAGTAAACAAGGGCCCAAGATATGAATTACCGACTAGTCGGTAAACGTGCGCAGATGATAATGGTGAACAAGAGGATTCGTTAAATGGGCTTCACTGACAAAGTTTGGAATGGCTGCAATTCAGTCGACCGTGATTTTTTAGACTCTTCTGAAGTAGATATGCAGAACTGGGGGCATGTTAAAAGTGTTCATAGAAACGATCATGCTCACGGTGATTGGGGCATGGTAAAAACCCTGGGTAAAGGCGCATTGGCAGCCGGATCAGGTGCTTTTTCTACTGCGACCAATTCGGGTTTTACCACGCTCGCTTATACAGCCGCCGCAGGCGGTACCGTAGCTTTGAGCGCAACCGGTGTTGGCGCCGTTGCTGTCGCGGGCGCTCATGCTTTGGGTAAGTCTGTTGCCGCGGGTGTATCAGTCTATAAAACGCAGGCACATATCAAAAACCTACAAGTCATCCATGATCGTGGATGCAAACATGGTTTTTGTGAAGGCGATGGCAATGATCACAATAAGATCTACACACATGTACTGCCCTACATCATCAATCAGAAAAAGCGTAAAATGCGCCGCAAGGCTGAAGAAACCATGCCGCTATTAGGCAGTATGGCCACTTCGATAGAATCGGGCGCCCGCAGCATTTGGAAAAGAGCGCGAGGCACACGAGGTGTGCAACGTCATTATTTCGCTCAGGTTCTAACCGTTCATTTGGTTTCATGTACTTGTGACTTGGCGGCAGATATTGTCACAGAACTTTGGAGCCTTGATGAAATGAAAGCCATACGAAGCATGGATAGCGACGATGCCGGTTACTGGATTTTCTCCAAGATGGCTTCGCTTTAAAAACAAATATACTGCACCAGCATTCAGGCTGATCGGTAAATCTTAGTAAGGAGAACTCGCAATGCCAACCGCCCCAGCACCAAGACGCGTATTTTGCCCGGTTAACCCAGAGACAGCAGGTGACGGCGCTGTTAGACAAGCCTGTCGAACAGTACTGAATCTTCCTGGTGTCACGGGCCCAGTTATTAATGGTAATACCGTTGCATTAGGCACCGTAGACGCGACAGCTAAGCTTTATATTATCTGTCATGGTCATGAAGACATGCCGCTATTTACAGTAGGCAAGGAAAAGTGGACAGCTCAACAAATGGCCGACTTACTTGAAAGCAGCGGTCTGAAAAAAACTCACCGTGAAATTGTTATGCTAGTTTGTCATGCTGGGCAAACTTTAGGGAGTGAAGCCGTGATTAACCAACGTGTCGGCCTGCAATCAACCTATGACAAAGTTAAAAGTGGTACAAGCAAGAAAGACGCACTTAAAAAAGCTGATACACTACACAAATTTTCAGAACTACAAGACCAAGCATCGCCAACTACATTTACTAATAAAGACCAAGTTCTGCCAATGGTCAGCCAGCTTATTGACGCCTTGAAAGCTAAAAAATATGACTTTATTCGCATGCAGGCCTTTTTAGGTCCGGTGGATGCCAACCTCAGCAACGGCATAAAGGTCAAAATAGCGGGTCGATATGAAGCCGCGTCTGATTCGAATACCGTAAACTGGTTATAATTACGCTTTCTAGTGAATAAAGTCTATTTAAAAGGTTTTATTCACTAACTTTTTGACAAACACTCTTAAACAGACCATTTCAAATACCGGCATCATGATGATAAAGACTAAACTGGATTTCAAACTTAAAAATATCAAAAGCGGAAAAGAGTTTGAGCTCGAAAAAGTATCATCGACTATCGGCAGAGATACCGACTGCGATATTATTTTAGATCAAGGCAACCCTTCAAGAGTCCACGCCCAGATAATCTTTAAAAATGGCAAGCTTCTGGTTGATGACCTAAATTCAACTAACGGTACCTTCGTCAATAATCAACGCATATTTAAAACTACACAGATTCATCCTGGAGATGTCATTAAATTCAGTACAAGTGAATTTTCGCTACTCTCAAATGCAGCAGGCGATAAGACAATAATTTCGAAAAAGGCGCCCTTCGTAATAGCAGAAAATTCTTATATCGTACTAGATGAAATAAAAGTCGACCCAAACGAGACCGCACTACAGCAAGATTACCCTCTACCATTTGGCTGGCCTGCCGATGACACGCTGACCAAAAAACTTTTCCAGACAAAACCAAATAGAAAAAACTTAGACAAAATCGACCAACAAGTACAAATGAACCTCGCCAAGGATGATACCGTTTATGTAGCGGCACTCGTATTTAATCCGAATGCAGAAGTACCTACTATTTTCGGACTGTCTTTAGACGCCCAACAACACTCTCTCAGTATTGGTCGAAGTGAGGATTGTAACTTCACTATTCACGCACCCAGTGTTTCGGAACATCATGCTGATCTGGTGTTCGCACAAGGGAAGTGGTTCTTAAAAGACCATAACTCAACAAATGGTATTCGCGAGAATGGCAAACTGATGACAGAACTAAAACTCAAACACGGCACTACAGCCTCACTTGGCAAAATAGAAATGACCTTTAGAAAGATCCCCTGGGCCTTATAATTGCAATATCCATATCCCGCGACACTGATAACTAGGCCTATGTATAGAAAAGTCAGTACCAGAAAGCTCGTCGGGATGAGCGACCGGCACCCTTGACTACCTAATTAGACATAAAAAAGCCCCGGTATATACCGAGGCTTACTCAATATCTTAGCTATCGAATTATGCTTTTTTCGCTTTTCTTGAAAAACCAAGACCAGCTAAACCAAGACCAAGTAATGCAAGTGAACCAGGCTCTGGTACAGAGCTAGCCGCTCCAACATTAAATTCAATACCGTCTGTTAAAGTCGCTTCATTATTTGAAAAAGGACCAACACTTGAAAAGTTGTATGAACCCTCATTAAACCAAGAAAAGTTTAAGTCAGTAAGCAAAGAACCAGTCAAAGCGATGGTATCACCTAGAGCAAGCTCGAATGGATGAACATCTAAATCACGGAAGCCGAGTTCATAGTCAGCGATGTCTCCATTTACCCATACGTCATCAATACCGTAGGCAATACTATTAATCACCAAATCGGCAGATCCAGAAACAATGGCGTGACTTCCAGTAAAATTAGGAGCACCAGTATAAGCACCAGCCTCTTTAAGATCGTTAAACCAGAAACCATTATTTATGTGACCAGCCACACTAGCGGTATCTGAACCACTAAAAGTGAATTCTGCTTGCCCAGCATTATCGGTCACGTCAACAATAATGGTTGCAAAAGTATTTGCTGAAAACGTAGCCGCACAGACAAACGCAGTAGCCAGTAATTTCATTTTTAAAATTTTCATGCTGTCTCCAAGAACCTAGTTAATATGACTATCACTCTTACTCATAAGGCAAAATCAATACCAGGATATTTATACTATTGTTTTTTAAGATATTTAATATTTTTTGAAAAAATAGTATTCGCTAAGTGCAAAAAAAACTGACAGTACATCTTCTGATTGTTAAATTAATTTGCGATTAGTTGCTGCTTATCGAGTCACGGCAGTCGAGATAACGAAGCGCTCTTTGCAACTGACCTCAAGAAAGTTAACAAAGAATAGCGAGCACCTAATGGAGATTTGGGATTAATTTGTTAACTGGGCTGAATTATTACTTTTAGGCTAGGTTTCCAGCACCCTTTAGCTTGTGGTAAATATGTTTCAGTGCGACCTCAGACCATAAACTGTAAGCCAAGTGACTGGGATGAAAACCATCGTCGGCAAAGTATTCCCGTTTCACCGGAAAACTCACTGGCACAAACTCTAAATTTTCAGACAATAAAGACTGCTTTAATAATTCTGAGTTGAACAACGTTGACCTTCGTCCCAAATACCAACGAAGCGGTTGCGGTAGCGATGGAAAATCCTGCATGGGAGGAAGACTAAACATCAAAATATGTTTAGCCTTAAATTTAGAAATCAGTAAGGCCTTTAATACCTCCTGCTGCTGCAGCCAAGCCTTCAATTGAATTGAGCTGGTTACATCATTGACCCCCAGAGAGATAAGCACGACATCGGTCTTAAAGGCATTCATTGATTCTAGCTTTTGAATCACTTCACTTGTTCTAACACCAGACTCTGCCTCTAAACGCCAGTCAATCAGGAAGTCATTCGATAGCTTAGCAAGCAAATTTCCCGACAAGGCTTTGCTTTGAGAATCAACCCCCACGCCTGCTGCGGCAGAATCCCCGAGAATCAAAAGCCGTAGAACTTTCCCACTGCCAAGAACACCTGCTCTTTCGCCTTCCGCTTCAGGAAGTTTCGGCGTTACTTTGCGGGTATAAATACCTTGAGGAATGAGTATCGGCGCCAACAGCAAGGTCATTAAGGGATCATCGATCATGTATGTCTAAACTCTCATGAATTAATGGCCGCTAACTTAACTACAAGCCGCGATATTTTGGATTTAAGCGCACTTAGGCCTGAACC
>Ga0209290_1000096_pt1 | contig 82713 bp, 75 predicted proteins | sample EN1Hudsemesocosm_2_FD_184632 | JGI IMG/M metagenome (GOLD analysis project Ga0209290, IMG submission 184632) | Methane-oxidizing microbial communities from mesocosms in the Hudson Canyon - EN10B Hudson Canyon (SPAdes) (version 2) | ecosystem: Environmental > Aquatic > Marine > Cold seeps... | reverse complement strand
AGAGATTCTCAGCGCTCAGAAAGGACTTAATAAGTTTGCTTTAAAATCGAAGCTTTATATCAAAGCTATTCGACACGCTTTTAATGAATTACAAAAATTAAAATCGGCTACTGCGTAACATCAGTTATTAGGTATTAACCGCTGGTTAGAAGATGCTGAATTATCGAATACACCACATAGTGTGGCATTCAATGTGATGGATAAGGTTTGGCCTTGTCAGAAAATGGAAGCCGTTTTTACCGCTAACACTTTGCATATCATGCATTGGCAAGCCGTTGAAGATTTTTTTAGCGGACTTGGTCGGTATTTAGTTGATAATGCCGTCGTGTGTATTTATGGACCGTTTAAATATGCAGGTGAATACACCAGTGAAAGTAATGCTGAGTTTGATGTGCGGCTTAAAAATCGAGATGAAAAGAGTGGTATTCGGGATATTGAGGACATAATAAAATTAGCAAAACTAGCCCATTTAGCGCTGGAGGGTGATTTTTCTATGCCTGCCAATAACCGATTATTGGTATTGAGGAAGATTAGCGAATAAATGGATACAAGCTATCATTAGCACGCTCAGTTATGTCAGTGTTTTAGATTTTATGATTGACTCATTTCAATCAGCATAATGGCGGCTTGTTTAGCTTGTTCAGCAGCACCTGACTGACGTTTCATTTGCTCGGAGACAAGAGCGCCTTCGATAAGTAGGCTTAGCTGGAATGCTAGATTTTCTGGGTTTTTTAATTGGCTCTCGGTTGCTAAATCAGCAATATAGCGACGAAAGCTATCATAGAATTCAGCGGAGACTTGATGCACGGGGCCTGTTTCTTGTGGAAATTCAGCGGTCGCATTAATTAAAGCGCAGCCTCTAAACTCAGGGCTAGTCATTAGTTCACTGGTCACGTCAAACATGGCTAATAATTGAGCTTTGGGCTGATCGGCCTTCGCTTCAACCTGTGTAATGAACCAGGTGCGGAAATTTTCAGTATGTTGGCGTAAAACAGCCACAATCAAATCATCTTTAGAGGGGAAGTACCTATAAAGAGTCATTTTAGTGGTGCTTGCCGCTTTGGCGATAGCATCCACACCTGTCGCTCTAATCCCTTGACTATAAAAGAGATCTGAAGCGGCGGTAAGTATTTTTTCTTGCAAGTTTTGCGGCATAAGACAGATGTTTAATTGTAAAAATAATATTGTAGTATACCGATCGGTATATTACAATGTGCTTAACGATACTGATCGGTATAGTTAGCTTGCTTTTTCTAACTCACTCAAAGTCAGGATCTATTTATTGATAGCTTGATATACGCTGTACTCACTGAGTTACATTTAATTTTTAAGGATAATATTATGCCCACTCAAACAAGCCAACCTGAGCGAATGCAGGCCTTATCTCTGTTTTTGGTGCGCTGGCGCTGGATATTTATGATTTTATCTTTATTGATAGTAGGCGCGATGGCAAGTGGAGGGCGGTTTATTGCTTTTGCCACTGATTATGAAGTGTGGTTTTCAGAAGATAACCCACAGCTACAAGATTTTTTAAGCTTACAAAACACCTATGATAAATCCGACAGTGTTTTATTTTTAATTACGCCTAAACAAGGTGATGTGTTTACCCGAGAAACTTTGGGTAGCGTGGAATGGTTAACCAAACAAGCGTGGCAGATGCCTTATACCTCTCGCGTGGATTCAGTGACTAATTTTCAGCATACCGAAGCCGAAGAGGATGATTTACTGGTGGGTGATTTAGTCAGAAAAGCGAATAAATTAACTGATCAGCAATTGCAAAAAGTGAAAGGCGTTGCGTTAAAAGAGCCTTTATTAGTACATCGCCTAATTTCTACCGATGCGAAAGTGACCGCCGTTGCCGCAACCATAAATTTACCTAAGAATATGGCGGAAGGTAGTCCAACCGTGGTCGCTTATGCCCGTGATTTAATCAAGCAATTACAAGCACGTGACCCTAATCTTGAGGTGCGCCTTACCGGGCTGGTTGTCATGGATAATGCCTTTATGGAAGCCTCCATGAACGACATGAGTTCATTAACCTTAATTATGTTCGGCTTAATCTTAGTGGGTCTGGTGGTTTTATTACGTAGCATCACGGGAACGATTAGTGTGCTGGTTGTGATTATATTGTCGATTATGGCGACAATGGGATTTTCAGGCTGGATGGGGGTGTTATTAACACCGGTATCAGCGAGTGCACCCACAATAGTTATGACTATTGTTGTCGCACATGCCGTGCATATTTTAGTCTCAGTACTGCAAGGCATGCGTGATGGCCATACCAAACGCGATGCGATTACAGAGAGCCTTAGAATTAATGTGCAACCGATTATGCTGGCATCTGTCACGACAATCATTGGTTTTTTAACCATGCATTTTTCAGATGTGCCGCCATTTCATCATTTAGGTAATATGGTAGCGATGGGCGTGGTAATGGCTTTTTTATTATCCATGACGATTTTGCCTTGGCTTTTAATGATATTACCTATGCGCGTTACTGTCGTTAAAGGGCACCATAATCGACATATGAGTGGTTTGGCTGATTTTATTATTAAGCGTCGACATTCAATCCTTGTAGTATTTTCAGTTGTATCGATTTCATTATCGAGCTTGATTGCGCTAAATGAAGTGAATGACAAAATATGGCAGTATTTTGATACTTCAATTCCTTTTAGAGCCGATACAGATTATGCATCAGAGCATTTAACGGGTACTTACCATATGGAGTATGCGTTAAAAACAGGGGTTTCCAGAGGGGTGACGGAACCGGCTTATTTACAAAAGATTGATGATTTTCAGCAGTGGCTTACTCAGCAACCTGAAGTGATTCATGCCAATACCATTGCCGATATTATGAAACGCCTACATAAAAATATGCATGGCGATGATGAGCAGTGGTACAAATTGCCTGATGATAAACCACTAATCGCGCAATATTTATTATTGTATGAAATGTCATTACCGTATGGTTTGGATCTTAATAATCAAATTAATTTAGATAAATCGGCCACACGCGTGACGGTTTCTTTACATAATGTCTCTAGTATAGAAATGATTGCGTTTAATGAAAGAGCAACGCAATGGTTAGCGGTAAATGCGAGTGAGTTAACTATTGTTGGCAGTAGCCCTATGTATATGTTCTCGCATATTAGTCAACGCACGGTATACCAAATGATGGGCGGCGTGGCATTTGCCTTAGTGCTTATTTCAAGCATATTAATGCTTGCGCTGAAGTCATTTAAAATTGGTGTGATCAGTCTTATTCCTAATTTAGTGCCCCCTCTGGTTGCTTTTGGTATTTGGGGGTTATTTGTAGGCAAAGTAGGGTTTGCGGAATCGGTTGCTATCGGTATGACGATAGGAATTATTGTTGATGATACTGTGCATTTTTTAAGTAAATACTTACGTGCCAGACGTGAGAAAGGGCTCAGTGCAGAAGAGGCGGTTAAGTATGCGCTATCTAATGTCGGTGTGGCACTAATGATTACCACGGTTGTTTTAGTGGCTGGTTTTTCTGTGCTGATGTTATCAACCTTTAAACTAAATTATCAATTAGGCGCGATTACCGCCTTAACCATTGCTATCGCACTTATTTTAGATTTTTTCTTATTACCTGCGTTATTAATCTCGCTGGATAAACATGATTATCAAAGTGCAAAAATAAATAATAGCTAATTTTGAACCCTTTATAGGAAATACCCATGAAACCCATTTTAAAAATCGTTATCGCCAGTATGGTGAGTTTAGCTGCTATGCAAGTAAGCTATGCACAAACGCCTGAAGAGCAAGGTTTAGCAATCGCTCAAGAAGTAGAAAATCATGATAATGGCTGGCAGGATATGCTCGTCAATATCAACATGATATTACGCAATAAACAAGGGGATGAAAGCACACGTGATATTAGGCAAAAAGTGTTAGAAGTATCGGGCGATGGTGATAAAAGTTTAACGGTTTTTAATAATCCGCGCGATATTAAAGGGACGGCATTTTTATCTTTCTCACATATTATTGATCCTGATGATCAATGGTTATACATGCCTGCATTAAAGCGTGTTAAACGTATTTCTTCCTCTAATAAATCGGGGCCATTCATGGGGAGCCAATATTCTTATGAGGATTTAGCTTCTTTTGAAGTCGGTAAATATACCTATAAATATTTACGTGATGAGAAGTTAGCTGAAAACGATAGTTTTGTGATAGAAAATAAACCGTTATATGAATTTTCAGGCTATACAAAACAAGTCGTTTGGATAGATAAAACACGCTACATTCCTTTGCAAGTCCAATATTATGATCGCAAAAATGAGTTACTAAAAACAGCGAGTTTTATTGGCTATAAGCAATACCTAGGGAAGTATTGGCGCGCGAGTAAGCAATTGATGGAAAACCATCAGAATGGAAAAACGACTGAATTATTGCTAACCGATTATCAGTTTAAAACCGGCTTAAGTACGCGTAATTTTGATAAGAATAGTTTAAAGCGTATGCGTTAAGCGGTGTAATTGGAAATATTCAGGTATCCTACAAAAAATAAACAGTGGTTTTATGTTGCTTATAAAGCCACTAATTATTTATGTTAGATATTAAGTTAAAAGCCCTCTCCAAAGGGACAAATACGACAGGATCGTATTTGCATTTACCCGCAGGGTGTTGGGCAGGGATAGCCCAACCCCAACCCTCCCCAGCAAGGGACAATGCTGTTGACTTAAGAATAATCTCCTTCTCCAAAGGGAGAAGGTTGGGATGAGGGGAGTTATAAAGGCATGATTTTATTCTCCTCCGCTGAAAATCAGGGATGATTTTTAGTCCGCAGTAGGCGAAGGGAAATTTGGCAATCTGAAGTGAACTGTAAGTTCGCTCAGGAGCCAAAAATTTTATCCCGAAGAGCCGTAGAACCATTTGAGGTAGGGTTAACGAAGCAGCTTTTGTGCGTAGTTGATCCGGACGCAGGGCGGACTGGGGCATTATTGATTCGCCGCGTGGCGAATCGATTTTTGCGATAGGAGTCCCAAAATCTTTAGGCGAGCCACGTGGTGGCGCGCCTAACCCAACCCTCTCCAGCAAGAGAGGGCTTAAGTCAACAGCATTGCCAGCAAGGGAGGGCTTTAAAAGCCTGTTATTTTGTGGCATAGCCTTTATATAAACATTAAAGTGTTCGTATGCGCCCGTGCACAAAATAATGTGACTAGCTGTAAGGATAGGCCTGCCCAGTCGACTGATTAGCAAGATGAAAACAAGTGCAAAGATTTTATTAGGAAATTTAGATCATGAGTAAATTATTAACGTATATAGTGGCATTGTTGGCGGTAATTGCGATAAAATCCGTTATGGCAGAGCCAGTAGATAGTGCCACAAATACTGATTTACACATATGTAAAGTGGATGCAGTAAGGTATATGAAAAGCATATCCAGAAAATTACCAATGTCACCGTTAGAAGGTAGCAGTGTAATATCGTTAAATTACTTGAATACAGAAGTTCAAGGGCGTTATGCAAAAATGACGGATGCCGTGACTCAGCATGTTGCCGTTAATGTGGCGATGTCCTTGTTTAGCTTTAATGCTAAAAGCTTATCTGCTGAAAATATAGCCGCGCATATTTCGATGGGAACAAAGCCATATTTGCCTTTTAGTTTTGCGAATGGTGTTGAAATTACCGATGCAAATTCACAAGGCAATAAGATTATTTATAAAACCAAAATGCCGATTAGCAAAACACATCAGCAAGCAGAATCATTAGCCTTAGCAGGTCGCGTCTCTACAGTGGCTTCTGTGTGTAATGATGCAGCCATGGTAGATGATTTATTAGAGCGCCATATTGTTATTCAGTATGATTATTATGATGCAAATGGTGAGTTTGTAAGTTCATTTACGATTAATGGTAATCAGATGGAGCAGAGCATTTAACGCAAATTATGCACACAAAAAATGAATTTTTGTACTTTGCTAAAGGGGGATTTTACTTTTTAGCTTTTTAGCTTTTTAGCTTTTTAGCTTTTTACGTTAAGTGATTTGATTGCTATACGTTTTCAAAAAATATAGCAGGACTTATATAAAAACGAGTTGATAACGCCTGAATATGCTGGCGAGATAACATTCTTGAGCCGCTCAAAACCATACTTTTCCCAGTTCCATAGGGTTGCAACCAAGTATTTGGATCATTACCTTGGTTGGCAAAGATGCCTGGATTCTCACGCAAAAGCATTGAATCCACAGCAATTCCTACGAGAAGTTGTTGGGGCTAATTATGATTACCAACAGCTAATGCAGAGATAGCCTTAAATTGGGTTCAATTGCTATCTAACATAGGTATTGAAACCCAAGAGGGCGCACCAAATGGCTGCCCCTAATCTTTAGTATGTTTATTTTTCCGTCGATTCTAGTGTGGATTTAGACTTTTTCACAGTCTTCCATAAGCCATTGTACGCATACAAAATCCAATTGATTTTTAACCAATCAATTAATGACCGCGCAAGCCACATCGCCCATAGCATCATAACTACCCGATACACATATAACGGAACCGTGTATAAGGTAATATCCGATAACTGCTCGCCTACCCGATCTTGATACCATTTAAGATGCCCACCATAAGAATGATTACCCGCTATCTGCATCTCAGGAGACCCTAATAAGCCTTGGTGCATACTATATAACAAGACTGAAAGCGCAATTAATGTCAATCCAGCTAAACCAATTTGCGTCATATTAAATAGTATCGGGCGTTGCATTAAGCGATCACTGAAGGGCTTTCTGCGATTAAAACACACAAACCAAGCCACTAAGATAAATAATCCGGCGGCATGAATTTGAGACAGGCCTGCCAACAAGATTAACCATTGCGTTGTACTTAAGGTGGTGATTGATTGATAGCGTCCTAAAGCCAATGCAAACAGCATGAACGCCAGGAAGTTGCCCCAAAAAAGTACCGCAGGCCCCATCACCGGGCCTTTTGCCCATAATAGCCACCGTTCTTTGGTGTTTAATTTAACGCTTACGGAATGATTTGCACTCTCGGTATGTAAATTGAGTGGGGACGGTTGCCATGCAAATCCTTCATTAAATATATTGGTTTTTTCAATCCACTTTATTTCATAGCGATTACTGGAGGGATTCACAGGCAAGGTGACTTCGGTTTTGGTTTCGCTCTTGGTTTTTTTAGTCATTTGATTTCGATTGTTGTGCTGGATACTTTGAATATCCACGCTCGCCGGTAAATCAATCGTATACCTCCCGCCTTTCGAACTGCGTGCAGAAAGCGTTAAAGTATAAGTATTCGCATACTGACTGGCTAAAACATCCAGATGACTTTGTATAATAGTAAAGGTTTTACCTTCAATGGCCTTGGGTCTGGAAATACTTAAATCAATGCGTTCGCCTGGATAAGGATGCCATTCAGGTGACCATTGCCCCGATTGACTGTTCGAAGTGGGAATACCGTTCATGTCCACTGACCAGATAGGGCTAAAATCTAAATACCAGACTTCATGATAGTCTTTATGCTGGCCCGCGATTAAGCTTAATGCACTCACGGGTTTAATCTGGGACTGCCATGTAACTGAAGACTGTTTCGCATCTAAATTAATTTGCGCATAGGTGACTTTATCTTTTTTCTCTATTTGCACCCCCGTTGTCAAAACCTGCTCACCCTCTAATAAAGGAATCGATTTCGTGAAACTAGATTGCCCGGCTTTCGATGTCTTACGCACGGTTGTCGTAATGCGCCAATCGATCCCCAGTGATAAACGACGTTCAATAATCGCCGTTCCCTGTAAAGCACTCTTTTGAGAGAACTGTGGGTTTTTATCGCTGGATAACGGAGAAATTACTTTTTGTATGCGCTTTAAGGTCAGTGTACGATTAGGTTTATCATTCACCATGCCGCTGAGTGACCAATGCGCCTTATCAAGCTGTGTGATTAACTGATGTGGCTTAATCGGCAAGGAGACGGCAATGCGTTCCTTATCGCTGACATTACCAGAGAGTGATAAACGATGTTTGCCCGGCTCAACGTGAATCCATAATTGCTGCTGTGCATCACGGTAAAAAAAGCGGACGGGGGTTTTATTTAATCGCACGTCCGCTGGAACCCAATCACTCGATTGCGGTAATGGAATAGCGACTGGTGCGCTCACATGCAATTCAAGCGATAAAGTCAGTTGATCCTTGCTTAGATTAAGCACGCCTTTCGATACCTGACCACATAACGGTAAACACGCCGGCATTAATTGATGGCGTTTTTGTAAGGACAACTTTTCATTTAAAGTACTCAAGGTGACTGCATCAGGGACAGTAGACGTCGCAGCCATCACAGGTGAAAAACTCTGTATCAGCAATAAGCCAACAAAAACTGCAGATACCATTAAAGCGGAAAGGGCGTTACTATTCGGTGTTGGTTGTCCTGAAAATGGGCCTTTCTTTAAGCGCGCCAAACAAAACGCTAATGCAAACATCAGAAAGATTCCCAGTAGATTAATCATAAATTGCATCAAAGGCGTAATAAAGTAAAAGTGGCTATTAACGTCGGTTCCGACCTCACCATTCCAACTTAAGCGATAGTGCTTATGTGACCATTGAGGGAGACCAAAGCCCGTTTGTACCGCCGCATTCGGATCAGTTTGTTTTAAGTTTTCTTTTTTTCGTACTCTATTGGACTGGGCTTTCTTAGCGAGTTGCTTATATTGCTTATACTCCGCAACCGGGCTTCTCATTCCAGAGTCACGGAGCGTATCCACCGATTCCATACTGCTTTTGGCTATCTGATGACTTGCCCCCATTAACATAGCGGTATCCTGTTTATTGTTAGCCATTGAAAACCGATGGGAGGTATCCAATTGCGGATAAAGCCCTGTGCGCACTTGATGAAAAGAAAACTGGATTAACATCAACGCTAAGATGGCAAGACTCATATTTTGTGTATTTCGAATAATGCGCTGAAAACGGTTTACCGGTAACACGGTTAATAACGCGCCATTCACAATTAAAAACACCCATAACGCTTTCGGTGATTCAACGTGATACCACGTTAGGAAAAACGTTAAGCAAGCAATAACCCCCCATTGAATGCCCGCTAATCGACCAACGGAAACAGATAGGATCAGCACAAAGAAAATATCCCATAAATTCCATTTCGAGAGCCAGCTATTCGAACTGTCGACCCCTGTAACCGCTGCTAATGTCCAGCCGGGCGGCACATTTAAATTCAAGGTGACTTTATTAAAATCATGCTGCCACCCAAGATTCAAACTTTCGTTATTCGCGGTATGTTGGTATCGGCTATTTACCACTAAATTAAGATTGCCTTTATTCAGCTGAATACCTTGCTGGTTATTTTTCTCTGTAATCAAATGGGGCTTATTATTTAATATCGCCTGGCTAAGTTTTAAATTATTGTCAGCATTTAAGCGCCATGATTGGGTCATCTTGCCACTAATTTCATCCTGAATACTCATGCCTTGACCATCAAAATCTAACCAAACCGTTCTCTTTAAAGAAAGCTGATCTTGCTCCCGTGATTGATTCCCTTCTTGTAATACATCAAATAACATCGTGCTATCCGCCTGCATTAAATACCCAGAAAATTGTTTCCATTGAGAAGGGGTATTGGTTTGCGATAAATCAACCGGATCAATATTCTTAATATCAATAATACGCAGATTCGGTTGTTTTTCGATTACCCAGGTCTCTTCTTTGGGCAAAGGCGCTTCCATCTCTCTCAAATACAAGGTTTCTACGCGTTTTGAATGATACGAAGGCAAATTAATGATCGTGGTTCCCGCTTTCACTTGCGCGAAAACATTATTTTGTGCATCAATGCGTACAGGGACATTCGCTGATATATCGTTGACTAAAAAATCCGTTAACACCGGGTTCGTAATTTTTACTTCACGCGGATAACCGGAAACGTTTAAAACTAATTTTGTTTCAACGGTAAACGGAATACTATCTGTTAGCTTTCGATACACTTGAATATCCAATGTATTTTGAATCGGGGCGGCAGCTTTCGTCTCTGCTTTTTGGATGCGATTATCCAATAATAAGTAATCACCTGAAAGTGAGAAAAGGGCAGGCTTTTTCAGGACACCTTGTGCGTTAGTGCGAATTAAGGAAACTAGACTTAAATTACGCGGCATCTTTAATCGATCAGGCGCATGGCGCCATCGAAACTCACCGCTAACAAAATAATCGCCCGGCTTTTGTATTTCAATCACCGGGTGGCCTTTACGCTGAATCACAATCGCAGGCTCATTATTCAGCATGACCGATTGTGGCCAGTTATCCGTATCTCCCGGTAATAGTAAAAAAACAGGCTGTGCTAATGAGGCGCGAGCAAACTGCCAGCTTCCTATAAAGCGACCGACAGTTTTCTTAGCGATAAGATCATCAACTAAGGTCAGTGATAAGGGCGATATCCATTGGCACACGGTTTGGCTGGATTGATTATAGATAAACGGGCAGGGATTATTCTTTGGATCGTATTGCACCCAGCTTGACCAATCCTTTAACTCTTCAGGTAAGGTTAATACATCAGAAGAAATAAGCGAGGTAGAATTTTGAGAGTAAGATTGATTGGAAGTCGCATAAACAGTAGAGAGGCTAGGCGGACCTAATATTAGTATGAATAAACTAAAAACCTGGAGTAATCTTAAAAAATAACTCATAAATGCCTCTTTATTTTTTTAATTAAGCATATAGTTTATCACGCTGTTTGTTTTAAATTACCGCTCCTTAAATGCAGCTTGTACCCTACACTAGGTAACGTCTTCGAGGTATGTAGTCTATTTGTTTTTTCTAGTATTTCACTATACAAGCTATTTTTTTAGTCTGGCAATATTTGCTTAGTCTTCTATAGTAAATTTAGAGGGCGCGCAGTGGGTAAAAAGTAATTTTGCTAAATGATTTTATTTATATTCTAATGGATAAAACTTAATTAGCAGAGACACTCAGTTGAAATCACGTATAGCTCTCTTATTTATTGCAGTAACTTTCGCTTTTTCTGGATTTGTTCTTGCTGACTCTAAATTAAATAACCGTAATCTAGAGACTGTCCGTTTGCAGCTAAAGTGGACACATCAATTTCAGTTTGCGGGCTATTATGCGGCACAAGAACAAGGGTATTATGCAGACGAAGGTCTGGATGTTGAGTTTTTAGAGCGATTTTCTGATATCAATCCTGTCGAGCAAGTGACATCGGGTATTGCACAATATGGCGTTGGATCTTCTGGACTCGTTCTGGATCATGTGAATGGCGCACCTATCAAGCTATTAAAAGCAATATTTCAACATCACCCTATTGTCTTTATCAGCCAACAAGAATCGGGTATTACTCAGCCTTATGAAATAAAAGGTAAAGGCGTCATGCTAGATACGCTTGCTACTGAGGAGTCACCATTACTCAGTTCACTGCTTAATTCAGGTATTAAAGAAACTGATTTCACATCCTATAAACATACACATAACCTTGATGATTTGCTTAAGCAAGAGGTTGATGTTATTTCCGCTTATTTAACGAATGCGCCTTACTATTACAAAGAAAAAAATATAGATATTAATATCATTAATCCGCGTGATTTTGGGGTAGACCCTTACGGTGATATTTTATTTACTAGCGAACAAGAATTACAACAAAACCCTGAACGTGTACAACGATTTATCAACGCTACGTTAAAAGGTTGGGATTATGCGATAAGTCACCAAGAAGAGCTCGTACAACTCATCAGTCAGAAATATAAAAGCACATTGAGTATTGATATTTTACGGCAAGAAGCTAAAGAAACTGTAAAGCTTATATCGGCAGATACGATTCCCATTGGGACAATAGAAGCTGTTCAATTATTGCGTACCGCCGAAGCTTATACTCGTTTAAACAAAATGAAAGCTGTCGACCTTGCTTATGTAGAAAATCTCATTTATCAGCCAGTTATTAATGTTCATACAATAAAGCTTACAAAACAAGTACAAAAATGGCTTAATGAGCATCCAAACCTAAGCTTTACAGGAGATCCTTCATGGTTACCCTATGAAGCATTTAACGAGGAAGGGGAATATATTGGGATTATTGCAGAACACCTTAAAATAATAGAGCAACATTCAGGTATTAACTTTGATATTTCGCCCTCAAAGACTTGGCAAGAATCAGTTGATAAAATGCAGCGTGGAGAAGTAGATATTATTTCAGAAACGGTTGATTCAGTATTGTTAGATGAATTGCTCTTTACTAAACCTTACTTAAGTAGCCCAATCATCATTGTGATGAAAGAAGATCAAGGCTATGTGGACAGTATTCACAGTATAGTCGATAAGAAAATCGCGATTATTAAAGAGTATGGCTATATTCATAGTATTACCAATAAATACCCTGAGCTTAACTATATGTGGGTTGATAATCTTGAGCAAGGGTTAGAAGCGGTTGCCTCTGGTCAAACTGATGCATTGCTCTCTACCTTAGCTCACACCTCATATCAGATATCTAATCGTCTATCCAAAATGTGCGCATTGTAGGTAAAACAGAGTTTGTTAATGCGCTTGCTTTAGGTGTTCAAAAAGAACTTGCCCCCTTGGTTCCAATCTTAGATCGTGCATTAGACAGTATAACGGAACAAGAGAAACAGCAGATATTTGATAAGTGGAGTGCTGCACAATTTTCTGACGCAGTTAATTATCAATTGATATTTAAAATTACCGCTGTTTTTTTAAGTATTACGTGCATTATCCTTTATTGGAATCGAACCTTACGGCATGAAATTGGTTCACGAAAAAAAGCTGAGTATGCGTTATCTTTAAGTGAGCAACGCTTTCATTCTTTTTTTGATAATGCACCTTTGGGGGTTGCCATTATTGATGCAGTTACGGGAGAAACTTTAGATGCAAATGCTCAACTAAGTAGAATATTAGCTAAAGAAAAGTCTGAATTACTATCTACTTCTTACCAAACGTTCATTTACCCTGATGATTTACAAGAAGTATTTTCTAATGTTAGGAAGCTTGATAAAGCTAAGGTAAGCAAGTTTAATATTAGCGCGCGTTTTTACAAACCGGATAGTAGTATTATTTGGCTGAATATGACGGTGACTCGATTAGCAGGTGAGAAAGGGGCTAACCCAATACATTTATGCTTATTTGAGGATATTACAGCTAATAAGTCTCGTGATGAAGTTTTGCGTGTATTGGCAGAAAGTAAAACGGAAGAATATGAGATGTTCGATTTGATTGTTCATCAACTGACTAAGGTGACTAACATGCGCTATGGTTTGATTTGTATGTCTAATCAATATGATGCAATGCGAATGGATACACTTTCTATCTTTAATTCGGATACAAAATTAGATAATATTTCATATTTTCTAAAAGGGACGCCCTGTCAAAATGTTGTGAATGAAGGGACTTGTTTTTACCCCGATCACATTCAAGAAATGTTTCCTGAAGATCACCTATTGATTAATATGGGAGCAAAAAGTTATCTTGGTATGCCTCTCAATAATAGCAAAGGAAAGACTATTGGTTTGTTGGCTATTTTAGATGATAAACCAATGGAAATTGAGCCTGATACGATGAATTTAATCCATAGCCTGGCTGCTAGGGGTGGTATTGAAATTGAACGTAAGTTGACTCAGTCTCAATTGAGTAAACTTTCGCTTGCTGTTGAGTATAGCCCTAATGCAGTGATGATTACTAATCTAGATGGAATGATTGAATACATCAACCCAAAACTTAGTGAAATAACAGGATATAGTGAGCAAGAGGCTTTAGGGGAAAAAACAAGTTTATTTAAATCAGGAAAGTCAGATCCTGCTATTTATAAAGAATTATGGACGGATATTAATTCCGGTAAGGAGTGGCGTGGTGAGCTTCTTAATGCTAAGAAAAATGGTGAATTATATTGGGCTAGGGAATCTATTTCTCCCATTTTTGATGAGCAGGGGAAAATTACTCATTTTGTTGCTATGCAAGAGGACATCACTGAATCTAAACGTATTAATGCAGAAATTACTCATCAAGCGAGTCATGATGTACTTACTGGCTTAATTAATCGTGCTGAATTTGAACGTCGTTTAGAGCGCGTAGTTCAAACGGCCCATGAAGATAACTCCACGCATGCGTTATGTTTCTTAGATCTTGATCAATTTAAAGTGGTGAATGATTCGAGCGGGCATGTTGCGGGTGATGAACTGCTTCGTCAGCTTGGAGCGATGCTTCATTCTCATGTAAGGCAGCGTGATACTTTAGCTCGAATTGGGGGTGATGAATTTGCCATACTAATGGAGCATTGTGGGCTAGAGCAAGCAGCCCGTACTGCCGAAGAAGTCAGGTTGCTCATCGAAGGTTTTCAATTTAATTGGGAAGATCGTAGTTACCGTATTGGGGTGAGTATTGGCGTATCACTGATAAGTCAAACCAGCCTTAATAGCACTGAAATATTAAAACAAGCTGATTTAGCGTGTTATGCGGCTAAAGATAAAGGTAGAAATTGTGTACATATATACCATTCTACGGATGAAGAGTTAGCTCAAAAAGAAGGTGATATTAATTGGGCGTCGCGTATCAGTGACGCGCTGAATGCAAATAATTTTACTTTATACGTGCAGCCGATTAAGCCATTGTTACCCTCTGATTCAAGTATGAATTATGAGGTTCTACTGCGTCTTAAAGAGCTTAATGGCGATATAATTCCTCCGGGCGCTTTTTTACCTGCGGTTGAACGCTATAACTTAGCTAAAAAAGTTGATAAATGGGTCATTGATAATACATTTTCATGGCTAGTTAAACACGAGCATGAATTGGAAAATGTTGACCATTTTTCAATCAATTTATCAGGACAATCATTAGGGGATGAAGCCTTATTAGGCCATATTATTACTCGCCTTAATGAGCGTACACTGCCTGCATCTAAAATAGTTTTTGAAATAACAGAAACAGCTGCGATTAATAATTTACGTGAGGCTACCAATTTCATTAGCATATTAAAAAGTCATGGATGTAAGTTTTCATTAGATGATTTTGGCTCAGGTTTATCATCGTTTGCTTATCTTAAAAACTTGCGTGTTGATTATCTTAAAATTGATGGCATGTTCGTAAAGGATATTCTTGATGACCCAATTGATGCGGCAATGGTGCGATCTATTAATGATATTGGTCATGTTATGGGGATTAAAACGATTGCTGAATTTGTTGAGAACCAGGAAATACGACAACAATTAGAGGAAATAGGCGTAAATTTCGCTCAAGGCTATGGCATTAGCAAGCCTTTTCCTATTGATGAATTACTTAGCTAAATGCGAGTACTGAGAATGAAGCCCTCCTGTGAATAACTGTGTGTGAAATTGTTAGCTTAAATGGCTTTATTTTTGTGCCCTAAGAAAACCCTGTTGACTATTTTTAAAGCTATGTCACCGTTAAGTGTGGATTTTTTTAATTACATTTGTTCTTAAAAGCCCTCTCCAAAGGGACAAATACGACAGGGCCGTATTTGCATTTACCCGCAGGGTGTTGGGCAGGGATAGCCCAACATGATTGGGTTGGGTGAGGGGAAATAGAAAGTATGTTATCAATATTTCTTTCATGTCTTTGTCAGTAATTAAGAGAAACTTGCAATATCTTATTTTAACTTCTCCCCACCCAACCCTCCCCAGCAAGGGAGGGCTTTAAGAGTTGTTGTTTTTCCACACTTAACGGTGACATAGCCATTTTTAATGATAAAAATGTAAGGAATGCCATATCGTGGCGACTGACTGTTAATCATTATTTAATTTAAACGGGTATTTATGAAGCATTTAATAGCAGCAGTTTTTATCGGCTTACTATTCACAAATCATGTAATGGCTAAGGACGCTGACTGGAGTGATTATGCAAAAGCGTTGGAATTTGTTCAGCAGGGTAAAAAGCATGGCACGCCCTTAGTTGTCGTTGATTATGCCGCACTCAAACAAAATGGACAGATTGAAAAAGCATATCAGAAAATTAGTCAATTTGATGTGACTCAGCTACAAGGGCATGATGAAAAATTAGCGTTTTATATTAATAGCTATAATATTTTGGCATTGAAAATGGTGCTAGATCACTGGCCACAAAAAAGTATTAAGGATATAGGTAGCTTTTTTAGTCCTGTTTGGAAAAAAGAAGCAGGAATAATTGCTGGTAAAACGGTTTCTTTAGATGATGTGGAAAATAAAATCATTCGCCCTATGGGAGAGCCAAGAATTCATTTAGCGATTGTTTGTGCTTCTGTGAGTTGTCCTGACTTAAGAGCTGAACCATATACCGCAGCTAAGTTAAATCAACAGCTTAATGATCAAGCAAAGACCTTTTTAGCGAATAATAAAAAAGGCTTGGTGATTCAACAGGGTGAATTAAAAGTCTCTAAAATCTTTAAATGGTTTAAACAAGATTTTGATAAGGCTGGTGGCGTGGAAAGTTTTATTAGAAATTATCGAACCGACTTAGCGGGTAGTGTAAAAATAGACGATTATTTAGATTATGATTGGACAGTTAATGCGCTAGAAAAATAAGTTTGAACATTACACACACACACACTTTAATAACTTTTCGGTATAGGGGGAACACATGAAATCGTCTCGACTTATTGTATTACTTTTGATTGCTGCGTTAGTAGGTACTTTCTTTTATTTTGACCTAGGGCATTATTTAAGCTTAGAAACTTTGAAAGCTCAGCAGGAGATGATAGAAAATTATCGGTTAAATAATCATAAACTTGCCGTTGCTGTTTATATGCTGATTTATATTGCAGTAACGGGGTTATCTTTACCTGGCGCTGTCATTTTGACTTTAGCCGGCGGCGCTGTTTTTGGTGTTTTTTGGGGGACGCTTATCGTCTCTTTTGCATCAACAATAGGCGCTACTTTGGCTTTTTTAGCCGCGCGATTTTTATTTAGAGACACCGTACACGCTAAATTTTCTGAGCGGCTTAAAGCGATTGATGAAGGGGTCGAAAAAGAGGGAGGATTTTATTTATTTACCTTACGTTTAGTGCCGATTTTCCCCTTCTTTATGATTAACTTATTGATGGGCTTAACAAATATGCGCGTGGGTGTGTTTTATTTAGTCAGCCAAATAGGCATGTTAGCGGGAACCGCGGTGTATGTGAATGCAGGAACTCAGTTAGCAAAAATTGATTCCTTAGCTGGAATTTTATCACCTGCATTATTGGGTTCATTTGTGTTACTCGGACTTTTTCCTTTGTTAGCAAAGAAAATTGTTACAGCGATAGGAGCGAAGAAAAATGGTTAAAAAATGGAAAAAACCTAAGAAATTTGACAACAATATTGTTGTGATTGGTGGTGGGTCAGCAGGACTCGTTACTTCCTATATTGCGGCGGCGGTAAAAGCGAAAGTCACCTTAATAGAAAAACATAAAATGGGAGGTGATTGTTTAAATACCGGTTGTGTTCCTTCTAAAGCGTTAATTAAATCCAGCAAATTAATTTCGATGACTAAACGCTCGAAAGAGTTTGGCATTAAGCAAATGCACGCGGATTTTGAATTTAGCGAAGTGATGGAGCGTATTCAGAGAGTGGTTGCTGCTGTTGAGCCGCATGATTCCATTGAACGTTATACCGAGTTGGGGGTGAATGTTGTTACAGGAGCAGCAAAAATCATTTCACCCTGGGAAGTTGAGGTGAAAACGGCGGATGGGGTGCAAGTCGTTAGTGCGCGTTCTATCGTTATCGCAGCGGGAGCGCGACCTTTTGTGCCACCGATTCCAGGCCTAGATAAGATTGATTATCTAACGTCGGATAACGTGTGGGATTTACGCGATAAACCTAAACGCATGGCGGTATTAGGTGGCGGACCGATTGGTTGTGAATTGGCGCAGTCGTTTAATCGCTTAGGCATTGAAGTCACGCAAGTAGAAATGGCGCCTCGCTTGATGATTCGTGAAGATGTAGACGTATCGGAAGTGGTGACGACTAATTTCATTAAAGAAGGAATAGACGTCAAATTGGAGCATACGGCAAAAGAATTTATCATTGAAAATGGTGAAAAAATCTTATTGGCAGAGCATCAAGGCGAGCAAGTGCGTATTCCTTTTGATGAGGTATTATTAGCTATCGGTCGTGTTGCTAATACCAGTGGCTATGGTTTAGAAGAACTAGGTGTGGAATTATCCGACCGCCGTACGGTAGCGATTAATGCCTTTCAAGAAACTAATTTCCCCAATATTTATGCCTGTGGTGATGTATCTGGCCCGTACCAATTTACCCATACGGCGGCACATCAGGCTTGGTATGCTTCTGTCAATGCACTGTTTGGATCATTTAAAAAGTTTAAAACAGATTATTCAATCATCCCTTGGGCAACCTTTACTGATCCTGAAGTCGCACGAGTCGGTTTGAATGAGCAAGAAGCGAAAGCCCAAGATATTGCTTATGAAATCAGTGTTTATGGTATTGATGATTTGGATAGAGCGATTGCTGATGGTGAAGCGCATGGTTTTGTTAAAGTCTTAACCGTACCGGGTAAAGATAAAATTTTAGGTGTGACTATTGTTGGTGAGCATTCGGGAGATTTAATCGCGGAATTTGTTTTAGCGATGAAATATAACTTAGGCTTGAATAAAGTTTTAGGCACCATTCATATTTACCCAACCATGGCAGAAGCCAATAAATATGTCGCGGGTGTATGGAAAAAGAATCATCAACCAAAAAAGTTATTAGCATGGGTGGAAAAATTTCATACTTGGAAACGTGGTTAATATACCAAGGGTGTGAAGAAGGCTATTAAGCTAAATAAGAGGTGTGATCATGAATCTATGGTTTCGGTTGGCTTATATTTTTCTATTCATTAAAAATTAGCTTAATCGTTGACACGATATTAATGATGATTAACTATGGCGATACCTTTTGGAGCAGGGGGTATTTATTAGGAAAATCCGCCTTGTTGTTTGACCCGGCTAAGCTGAATTGATGTTTTACATTTAGTTTGGCTTAACTTGAAGTGTTTGATGGTAAATTCCAGCACAGCTGGGAATTTAATAATAAGCGTTTGCTTAGTTTTCTGTGTGAAAGTCTGGACTTAGGTTGACCGTTTTTTACTCATTGTTAGAGGTTTAGATTTAGGCATTTAATGGCCTTAATTATCTCTTTGAAATAAGGTTAGTTAAGTGAATGCTTCGTTTCATTTTTTAATAACCAACGCCTTCCCTTATCCTAGTCTTTAGCCGCTAGGTTATTGTAATTCTAAAGTATATAATAAAACCATCGCTTGTTAATCACACTAAACGTTAGAATAGTTGAGCTATTTTATGAATGATATAAAGAAATCTAAAGCTGAATTGCTCAAAGAAAACCAACAGTTACGCATGGAATTGGCTAATTCTTATCAGGCATCTGAAAAACGCAGTGCTCAACTATATAAAAATGAAGAGCGCTTTTCTCTGGCTATGCGTGGTGCCAACGACGGCCTGTGGGACTGGAATCTGGAGACAGATGAGACCTATTACTCGCCTCGCTGGAAAAGCATGCTAGGTTATGAAGAGAGTGAGCTTGAAAATATATTAAGCACTTGGGGAAGTTTGGTTAATTCTAATGACAAAGTCATGGTGTTAGAAAAGGTGAATGATTATGTAACGGGTCGAGCAAATTCATTTGAAGTGGAAATGCGCATGCAGCATAAGGATGGGCATGACGTTTTTGTGTTATCTCGTGGATTTCTTGTCAATCGGGAGCTAGATGGTAAGCCGATTCGTCTGGTTGGCACGCATGTCGATATATCAGAACGTAAAAAAGCAGAATCATTCAGAGAAAAAAATGCAAAAATTCTTGAGATGATTGCCATAGGAGAGCCCGCGTCAAGCATTTATGATGCGATCGCTTTAATGTATGAAGAGCGTCACCCGGGCATGCGCTGTTCACTACTTGAATTACATGGTAACAAACTCATGCATGGCGGTGCACCTAGCTTACCTAAAGAATATTGTGATGCCGTTAATGGATTAGAAAATGGTCCTTGTGTTGGCTCGTGTGGCACATCCACTTACATTGGAAAGCGTGTGCTTGTGGAAAACATTGAAACTGACCCTAAATGGGCAAAAATTAAACAGGTAGCGCTTCCTCATGGCATGCGTTCTTGTTGGTCTGAACCTATTAAAAATTCTTCAGGTAAAGTATTAGGCGCTTTTGGTATGTATTACAATCATCCCGCACTACCTAATGAGGAAGAATCTAATGATCTAAAATCTGCGGCTTGGCTTGCAGGCATTATCATGGGGCGAGAGCAAGACCAAAAACGCATACGCCAACTTGCTTATACCGATGAACTGACTGGCCTAGCAAGTCGTGCGCTCTTTTATCAAACCCTTAAAAAATTAATAAAAACCTCTGACCGATATAATCGCCGCTTTAGCCTCTTATATATAGATCTGGATAACTTTAAAAATATTAACGACAGTTTGGGGCATGATGCGGGAGATTTGCTGCTCAAAGAAATTGCCAAGCGTTTGACCACTGCAAGTCGTGATGTAGATTTTATCGCTCGTCTCAGTGGCGATGAATTTTGCATTCTGGTTGAAGATGTAGTCGATGATTCTAATGCTGCCAATGTTGCACAACGCTGTCTCGATATAGTATCTCAGCCAATCGAACTTTCTAATAGAAAAATAACGCCGGCTTGTAGTATTGGCATTGCACATTATCCTGATGATGGCGATAATCTGTCCACTTTGTTGAAAGTTGCAGATACCTCACTGTATGCGGCAAAGGGGGCAGGCAGAAACTGTTTTACTTTTTATAAACCTGAGTTTACCCAGAAAGCTGAATATCGTTTTCAAATTGAGAATGATCTAAGAGAGGCAATAGAAAAGCAACAATTATCTCTCGTTTATCAACCTCAGATTAATATAAGCAATGGTGAAATTATTGGAGTCGAAGCACTGTCCCGTTGGAATCATCCTCAGTTAGGGTATGTTTCGCCTATTGATTTTATTACTACTGCAGAAAAAATTGGCATGATAAAGCCACTCACTGAATGGGTTTTGAATACAGCCTGTAACCAGGCAATGGCTTGGAAAAAAGCCGGTCTCCCAGTACTGCAGATGGCGGTTAATACCTCACCCAGTCATTTTTTAGATAAAGATATTGTATCAATGATACAGCGTATCATTGATACAACAGGTATGGTGCCATCTGAATTGGAGCTAGAAGTTACCGAAGGGACGGTACAAACTGACCCTCAAAATCTTTCGGTTTTTCAGAACCTAAAAAACCTGGGCATTTTGCTAGCAATAGATGATTTTGGCACAGGCTATTCCTCTTTTTCATCACTTAAGCATCTTAAGGTTGATTACTTGAAAATCGATAAATACTTTATTTCTGATATGCTTGAGGATAAAAAGACACTGCATCTAGTTAAATCAATGATAGAGATTGGGCACAATCTAGGATATAAGATCATTGCCGAAGGCATTGAAACCTCAGAACAGCTTAATATGCTTAAAAAACTGGACTGTGAGATCGCACAGGGTTATCTATTTAGTAAGCCCGTCACTGCAAATGAAATTACAAGTTTACTAAGTGCCGATTTTGTTAGATGGAAAAACTTGTAGTTTTTATTTCAAGCTTATGAAAGGCTCATTTTTATTCGCATTAATAATAAAACCCTCTTTGCTAGAGTTAGAGATTACTTTATTTAATTGCTATTTTGAAGGCTTTTTAAACCCAGTTTTTAGGGGCTTAAAAAGTGCAAAACTTCACCAATAATAAATGGCAAGGTATAATAGACAACCTTTACTATCAAGAATAAGATAGATGTTTGTAATACACAGCTTGAGCCCACGTAGTTTATGACGCAGAAATTATTTATTTTGACAACCGGTTGTCAAATGAACGAGTACGACTCAGAAAAAATGGCAGATGTTTTAAATGCCTCACATGAGTTAGAACTTACCGAAGTTCCAGAAGAAGCAGATATTTTATTACTAAATACCTGTTCTATCAGAGAAAAAGCCCAAGAAAAAGTTTTTTCATTACTGGGTCGCTGGCGCAAAATGAAGGAAAAACGCCCTGAACTCATTATAGGCGTGGGCGGATGTGTGGCCAGCCAAGAAGGCGCGGCAATTCAAAAGCGTGCGCCGTATGTTGATATCGTTTTTGGTCCGCAAACTTTACACCGATTACCTGAGCTTTTAGAAAAAGCAAAAAAAGGTGAAAAACGTATCGTTGATATTTCTTTTCCTGAAATTGAAAAATTTGATGCCTTACCTGAACCTCGAGCAGAAGGGCCTAAAGCCTTTGTTTCTGTTATGGAAGGGTGTAGTAAGTATTGTACGTTTTGTGTTGTGCCTTATACGCGTGGTGAAGAAATTAGCCGCCCTGTGCAAGGCATTTTAGATGAAATCACTTCCTTAGCAGAGCAAGGTGTGCGTGAAATTAATCTACTAGGTCAAAATGTTAATGCTTTTCGTGGTGAAATGGACGATGGCGAAATTGCTGATTTTGCTTTATTGCTACATTTTGTTGCTGCTATTGAGGGCATAGATCGCATTCGTTTTACAACATCACACCCTATTGAATTTACTGATGAATTAGTTGATGCTTTTGACGCGATTCCTGAGTTAGTAAGTCACCTACATCTACCTGTACAAAGTGGTAGTGATAGTGTCTTAGCGATGATGAAGCGTGGGCATACACGCGATGATTATATAGAGACGATGAATAAAGTAAAGGCTGCGCGCCCGGGGATTAGCTTATCCTCTGACTTTATTATCGGTTTTCCCGGTGAAACAGATGCCGATTTTGAAGACACTATGGACTTGATTGAAGAAATTGGTTTTGATTTTTCATATAGTTTTATTTATAGCCCAAGGCCTGGCACCCCCGCATCTGATTTACCCGATGATACCTCGGTAGAAGTTAAAAAACTGCGCTTAAAACGTCTGCAAACCCGTTTAGATGAAATGACCATGGCTATTTCAAATGGCATGGTAGATAGCGTACAAACGGTATTGGTTGAAGGGGTTTCTAAAAAGAATCAACTACAAGTCACTGGACGTACAGAAAATAATCGTGTGGTTAATTTTATTGGTCACCCACGTTTGGCCGGGCAGCTTGTTGATGTGTTAATTACAGAAGCATTACCGAACTCATTGCGAGGACGTGTCGTTGAGTCATCTGTAGATAAAATCATTGCACAGGCATAATAGTGAATACTGAAACAGCAGAATTGGTGTTAGAGCCTGAAGATAATGCACGCTTAGCGAATTTATGTGGTCAATTTAATAGTCATTTACAGCAAATAGAAAAGCGCTTAAATGTTGATATTGCTAATCGCGGTAGTCAGTTCAAAATAGTGGGATCTGATGAATCAATTCAAGCAACGGAAGTTGTGCTGAAACAGTTATTTATTGAAGCAGAGAAAGAAACCATTACGCCTGAGCATATCCATTTATTTTTGCAACAAGCGAATATAGAAGAGATTGCGGAAGTAAAGGAAGATGCAGGGCCGGCTGAAGTTGTTATTAGAACTAAGCGTGGTGAGTTAAAAGGTCGCGGCGCTAATCAAAAAGCCTATCTTCAGCGAGTTATTGAAAATGATATTAATTTTGGTATCGGCCCAGCTGGGACAGGAAAAACCTATTTAGCGGTGGCTTGTGCGGTTGAAGCCTTACAGTCTGAAAAAGTGCGACGTATTATCTTAGTGCGTCCTGCTGTTGAGGCAGGTGAAAAATTAGGTTTTTTACCGGGAGACATGGCTCAAAAAGTTGATCCTTATTTACGCCCACTTTATGATGCTTTATATGAAATGTTAGGCTTTGAGCGTGTAGAAAAGCTGATGGAACGTAAAGTTATCGAGGTTGCGCCTTTGGCTTTTATGCGTGGACGGACGCTGAATGATTCGTTTATTATTTTAGATGAAGCGCAAAATACCACGACAGAACAAATAAAGATGTTTTTAACACGGGTTGGTTTTGGCTCTACTGCAGTTATTACCGGTGATATTACTCAGATTGATTTGCCGAGCGAAAAAATGTCGGGCTTAAAACATGTGTTAAAAGTATTGGATAAAGTAAATGGTATTAGCTTTACTTTTTTTGATGCTAAAGATGTTGTACGGCATCCATTAGTACAGCGAATTGTTATTGCGTATGAGAACTATGAGCGTGAACATGGCTAATCGAGAATTAGATATTCAGCATATTATTGATTCTGAACGGGTCCCCAGTGATATCGAATTACAACAATGGGTCGAAGCGGCATTGCAGGATTATTCAGCCGATGCTGAAGTGGTGATTCGTATTGTTGATACGCAAGAAATTTCCGCGTTGAATGAGCAGTATCGACACAAACAAGGGGCAACTAATATTCTTAGCTTTCCATTTGAGGTGCCTGAGGGCGTTGAGGGCTTGGACTTATTAGGTGATTTAGTGGTTTGTGCGAGTGTTTTAGAGCAAGAAGCACGTGAGCAAGGAAAAGAATTAAAAAATCATTGGGCACATATTATTATTCATGGCATATTGCATTTATTGGGGTATAACCATATTGAAGAAATGGATGCTAATGAAATGGAAAACAAAGAAATTTTAATATTAAAACAACTAAAGATTAATAATCCTTATCAGGAGCAAGAAGTAAATGTCTGATGCAGTGATGGACGGCAATAAAGCAACCAATAAGAGTTGGATTGAGCGTCTAGGTCAAATGATTGGTGGTGAGCCTCAAGATCGTGAGGATTTGCTGGATATTTTTAGAGAAGCTGAAGAAAATCATCTGCTTGATAAGTATGCGCTCAGTATGCTGGAGGGTGTTTTACAAGTATCTGAACAGCGTGCAAAAGATGTTATGGTGCCACGTAAAAAGATGATTGTGTTAAACAAAGATGCTTCATTAGAAGAGGTTTTTCCCATTGTTATTGAGTTTGGGCATTCTCGTTATCCAGTGATTACAGAAGATAAAAGCGCTGTTGTGGGTATTTTGATGGCGAAAGATTTATTGGCCCATGCCCTAGATAAAAAAGATATTACGGTTGAATCTATTATGCGTCCTGCAACCGTGGTACCTGAAAGTAAGCGCTTAAATGTACTCTTAAAAGAATTTCGCGCTAAGCGTAATCATATGGCTATCGTAGTCGATGAGTATGCCGCTGTAGCCGGTGTGGTTACGATTGAAGATGTATTAGAGCAGATCGTGGGTGAGATTGAAGATGAACACGATTATGAAGAAGAAGAATATATTGTAAAGCGCAAAAAGAATGAATTTATTGTGCAGGCGCTGACACCGATTGAGTATTTTAATGAGTATTTTTCGGTTAATTTTGATACGGATGAGTTTGATACCGTGGGTGGATTTATTGTTGGTCGTTTAGAGCACATGCCTAAAAAAGGTGAAAAAGTGATCGAGAAAAAATTCCGCTTTGAAGTGCTGCAAGCCGATGGCCGTCGCATTCATTTACTAAAAGTAAAAATACAAGCAAAGGATGAAAAATAAAATGATTCCCGTTATCCTCTCAGGTGGCTCTGGTACACGTTTATGGCCGATGTCACGTAGTACCTATCCTAAGCAGTTTTTGCCCTTGGTTTCAGAGCGCACCATGGTACAAGAGACTGTTTTACGTTTGAGAGGCTTAGGTTCATTGCAGGCGCCGATTGCGGTGTGTAATAAAGAGCATCGCTTTTTAATGGCGGAACAATTACGCGAAGTCTGTTCTATGCCACAATCCATTATCTTAGAACCCGTTGGCAGAAATACGGCACCTGCCGTTGCAATAGCTGCATTTGCTGCAAAAAATCCTGATGATATTTTATTGGTATTGCCTGCTGATCATGTGATTACTGATGTAGATGCGTTTCAAGCGTCTGTTACTAAAGCAGAAGCCTTAGCAGAACAGGGGTTTTTAGTGACTTTTGGCATTGTGCCGACTGAAGCACAAACCGGCTATGGTTATATCAAGCGTGCTGCAGAAACAACAGGGGATGCCTATAAAGTCGCTGAATTTGTTGAGAAACCGAATACGGAAATAGCGCAACAGTACGTTGATAGTGGTGATTATTATTGGAATAGTGGTATGTTTGCTTTTAAAGCAAGCCGCTATCTTGAAGAATTAGAAAAGTTCGCGCCTAACATTTATAAAAGCAGCAAAATTGCATTTGAACAGGCTGAGATCGATGATGACTTTGTACGCATTAATGAATGTGCATTTTTACAATGTCCTTCAGATTCTATTGATTATGCAGTGATGGAAAATACCGATGCGGCGGTGGTTATTCCTTTAGATGCTAATTGGAATGATGTCGGTTCTTGGTCGGCACTATGGGAAGTAGCAGATAAAGATGCGACCAATAATGCGACGACAGGTGATGTCATTGCTATTGATACGCAAGGTTCTTTTATTTATTCAGCCAATAAATTAGTCGCAACAATAGGTCTAAAGGATTATGTTGTTGTGGAGACCGATGATGCCGTGATGGTTGCACCGAAAGATAGAGTGCAAGATGTCAAAGCGGTGGTTGCCGAGTTAAAAGCGAATAAACGTTGTGAGGCAGAAGTGCATCGCAAGGGCTATCGTCCTTGGGGGCATTACGACACCGTTGATTTAGGTGATCGTCATAAAACTAAACGCATCGTGGTTTCACCGGGTGCTAAATTGTCAGAGCAAAAACATCACCATCGCGCGGAGCATTGGATTGTTGTTAAAGGGACGGCTTTAGTGACTAAAGATGGCGAAACGCTTTTACTCACGGAAAATCAATCGACTTATATTCCTTTAGGTGTGATACATCGCTTGGAAAACCCAGGCGTTATTCCTTTGGAGATGGTTGAGGTTCAATCAGGTAGTTATTTAGGTGAAGATGATATCGTACGTTTTGATGATAAATACGGTCGCTCTTAAGGATTAAAAGGAATTTAATGGACTCTGTGTTGTTGGAAGTAAAGGATTTATTTTGCGAAAGAGATGAGCGTATCTTGTTTGATAATTTCTCTATGCAAATTAATGCGGGAGAAGTAGTACAAATTATTGGGCAAAATGGTAGTGGTAAAACCAGTTTATTGCGTATTTTGTGTGGACTGTCTGATGCTTATGAAGGCGAGTTGTTCTGGCAGGGTGAGCTGATTAATGAGGTAAGAAATACCTATTATCAGTCTATGTTATACGTTGGGCATTTATCTGGGGTAAAAGGGATTTTAACGGCAGAAGAGAACTTGCAATGGATGGTGCAGTTGGATAATAGTTTAAATAAATGTTCTATTGCACATGCGTTAAAGCAAGTGGGACTGTATGGTTTTGAAGATGTACCATGTCATAGCTTGTCTGCAGGACAGCAACGGCGTGTCGGTTTAGCGCGATTATATTTAAGTAGTGCCCCTTTGTGGATTTTAGATGAACCGTTTACTGCTTTAGATAAACAAGGCGTTGCCGAAAAAGAAGCGTTAATTGCGCAACATGTATCGGCGGGTGGCGCGGTTATTTTAACCACGCATCATGACTTAGCGATTCCAGGTAAAAATATACGTCCTATTAATTTAGATGAGTTGGCGCGATCATGAATTTTTTCTTTGCTGCTTTAAAACGTGAGTTATTATTAGTTTTTCGCCATCGTAGCGATATCATCAACCCATTAGCTTTTTTCTTAATGGTTGCCGTGCTTTTTCCTTTAGGAGTTAGCCCAGATCCTAGTTTTCTTTCTGAAGTTGCTTCCGGTGTTATTTGGGTGGCTGCTTTATTAGCCTGCTTATTATCGGTCGATAGTATTTTTCGTAGTGATTTTGAAGATGGTTCTTTAGAACAAATGCTGATTAGTGCGGAATCCTTATGGCTTATTGTGGTCGCTAAAGTGCTTACGCATTGGTTAGTGAGTGGTTTTTTCCTTGCGTTAATTTCTCCTTTAGTTGCGATGATGTTCTTTTTGCCAGAGCAGGGCTATTTCTCACTGATTGTTAGTCTTTTATTAGGCACACCTACTTTGAGTTTAATGGGAGCGATTGGCTCTGCATTAACAGTAGGATTACGTAAAGGCGGCGTGTTAATTTCTTTGTTGGTATTACCGCTGTATATCCCCGTACTTATCTTTGGCGCAGGCACAGTACAAGCCGGTGTTATGAGCTTGCCCATTCAAGGCTATTTAGCTTTATTGGCTGCTATTTTAGTTTTTAGTTTAATGCTCGCTCCCATTGCAATTGTAGCGGCATTAAAAATTAGTGTTCGTAGTTAGGAACGCAAATTCAATAATGCCCGAGTCTGTCTTGCCTTTTGACCCTACACGTCTGTGAAGCCAAAATCCTGCGCCATACTTTTGGGTATTATTAAACCCTCGTTCCTTAAGGAGTTATGATGAAAATTTCTATGCCTCGCTGGTTTTATCAGCTCGCCTCTCCACGATGGTTTTATGAATTTACAGGTAAACTATTACCGTGGTTTGGTATTGCGACACTGGTATTAATAACGCTTGGTACAATATGGGGTTTAGTGTTTGCACCGGCAGATTACCAGCAAGGCAATAGCTTCCGCATTATTTATGTGCATGTGCCATCCTCTATTTTAGCGCAGTCGTGTTATATGTTGATGGCGATTGCGGGTGCGATAGGTTTAATCTGGAAAATGAAAATGGCGCATATTGTTGCGCAAGCTTGTGCGCCTATCGGAGCATCAATTGTGGTCATGTCTTTAGCAACCGGAGCAATCTGGGGGAAACCGACTTGGGGGGCATGGTGGGTTTGGGATGCACGATTAACAGCGATGTTAGTGTTGTTATTTTTGTATATCGGCGTGATTGCCTTGCAGGCTGCGTTTGAAAATAAAGCGAGTGCTGATAAAGCTGCTGCTATTTTGTCTTTAGTCGGCTTAGTTAATATCCCGATTATTAAATATTCGGTGGAATGGTGGAATACTTTGCATCAACCCGCGACCTTTACAGTCACAGAAAAACCAGCAATGCCCCCTGAAATGTGGATACCTTTGTTAATTATGGTGCTGGGGTTCTATTGTTTTTTTGCGGTGATATTAATGGGGCGTGCGCGGGTGGAATTATTAGAGCGTGAAAAACGTAGTGATTGGGTTAAGCAACTCATTACAAAATATTAAGTCCGTTTTAATATATTGTGCTGCAATTTTCTAAATCTCAACAGCGACGTCTTGCCTATGACGCACGTAATGCTCAGCCAAATAAAGCTGAAGTAAGTGCTAAGATATTAGCGCATGTTTACCGAAGTCGTTGTTACCAAAAAGCAACGACTGTTTTATGGTATTTGCACTGCCGCTCGGAAGTGCAAACCCTGCAAGCTGTGCAGGAAGCTTTATTGCAGCAAGATAAAAAAATAGTGATACCTTATTGTACAAAAGATGCTGACGGTAACCCTCGATTAGGACTTTGGCACTTGCAGCACTTAGATGAACTGGTCAATGGTACATGGGATATTTTAGAGCCACCACGCGAACGTTGGGGAGAAATAGGTAAGGAAGTTGCTCCCAATGACTTGGACTTGGTAATTACTCCAGGCGTCGCATTTGATGAAAATGGCGGCCGCTTGGGAAATGGAGCGGGTTATTATGATCGCTTGTTTACTCAGCTTAGAGCAGATACGCAGCTAATGGCTATTTGTTTTGCAAGCCAATTACTAGCGCAAGTGACAATGCAGCAATATGATATTTATATGGATAGTGTCGTTACTGAAGATAAAATTTATCTAGGCCAAGGGCGCTTATAAAATGCATAAAAAACAGCTTATTCCTGCAAGTTCTCCCGCTTTTATTATAGATAAATGCCTTATTTCAAAAGCGGCAGATAATTTAACTTATTTGCGACAGCAGTCGGGGTGTCGTGTTTTATATTCGATAAAGGCACTGCCATTTTTACCGCTATTAAGGTGGCTGCAACCTACGGTAGATGGTTTTTCTGTGAGCTCTTTGTTTGAAGCTAAACTCGCACATTCAGTATTAAATAGTGAGCAGTCCATTCATTTAGCTACGCCGGGTATCAGAAGTGATGAACAGGCCGAATTAAGCCAAATTTGTAGTCATATAAGCTTTAATTCATTAACGCAAAAAAGTAATTTTTTAGCGTGTTCACCTAGCTCTAAAGGCTTACGGATTAATCCTAAGTTATCGTTTTCTACGGATGTACGATTTGATCCTTGTCGATTATATTCTAAATTAGGGGTAGATATAACGGCGCTCACAAAGGATGATTTTAACGAGTTAGAAGGTATACAGTTTCATACGGTATTTTCTCAACTAGACTTTATCTCCTTACTTAATACGTTAGATAGAATTGAGCAATACTTAGCTGATATTTTGCCGCAACTTAAATGGATTAATTTAGGCGGTGGGTATTTATTGCAACAAGCAGCAGACTTAAAGCCACTCATTGAGCTGATTGTGCGATTTAAGCAAAAATATCAATTAGAGGTCTATATAGAACCTGGAAAAGATATCGTTAATAATGCATTGAGCTTAGTGACTACAGTGATTGATTGCTTTGAAAGTGATGGAAAAACGGTCGCTGTGTTAGATAGCTCAATTAACCATAATCCGGAAGTGTTTGAGTTTCAACGCGCGCCTGCTGTATTGCAAGCAGATAAACAAGGCGAGTATTTGGCTATTTTGGCCGGATCTACGTGTTTAGCGGGTGATATTTTTGGCGAATATAAATTTAATAAGTCGTTAGAAATTGGCGATAAAATTACCTTTACTCAAGTAGGTGCTTATACGCTAGTTAAAGCAAATCGCTTTAATGGCTATAATTTCCCTGATATTTATAGTGCTGATAAGGGTGTATTAGAATGCTTAAAGCATTATGATTATGATAATTACCGACAACAATGGGATGGATAAATGAAAGCAATCGTTATGACAAAGGCAGGCTCTTCTGAGGTTTTGAAATATACAGATATTTCAGAGCCGCAGATAACCGAAGCTCAGCAAGTTAAAATAAAAATCCATGCAGCAGGCGTAAATCCGATTGATACCAAAGTACGTAGCATGGCGATGTTTTACCCAGATAATTTACCTGCGGTTTTAGGTTGTGATTTGGCAGGCGAAGTCATTGAACTAGGGGGTGAGGTAACTAACTTCAAAGTAGGCGATAAAGTTTGGGCTTGTCATGGCGGTTTGGGTGCAGATCAAGGAAATTATGCACAGACAACAGTGAGTGATTCACGATTTTTATCGGCAATGCCTAGGTCAGTTGATTATAGTGTTGCGGCAGCTGGGCCATTAGTGTTAATTACTGCGTGGGGTGCATTATTTGAGCGTGGGCGTTTACAAGCCGGTGAAACTGTTTTAATTCATGCGGGCGCGGGTGGTGTTGGTCATGTAGCGATTCAATTGGCTAAAATAAAAGGCGCGCGAGTCATCACAACGGTCAGTAGCGCTGAAAAAGCAGCCTGGGTTAAATCTTTAGGCGCTGATGAAGTCATTTTATACACTGAAGAAAATGTGCAAGCGCGCGTGAATCAAATAACTAAAGGTCGTGGTGTAGATTTAAGTTTTGATACGGTCGGTGCAGATGTGTTTGCACAAAGTATCCCGATAACTGCCTGTTTTGGTCGTATGGTTACTTTATTGGCACTTGATGGGGTGGATTTATCAGAAGCTCGATTGCGTAATTTAAGCATTAGTTTTGAATTGATGCTATTGCCTATGTTGCGCCAAGTAGAAGGTGCAAGAGAAAAGCATATTGAGATATTGAATGCCTGTGCAAAGTATATTGACGATAAAAAATTGAGCATTGAAGTGGCTAAAGTTTTACCGTTAGAGCAAGCGGCTATCGCGCACCAATTAATTGAAGCAGGGCACGCAATGGGGAAATATGTATTAGATTGTAAGTCAGTATAAAAGGTTAGATTTTTTCTGTTGCACCGTTAATAGTAAAAGAGCTATAAAATGCACCCGTAGAATCGTAATAATCATATTGAATGATGATCTCTTGCTCTAATAAATCATTGATTTTATCCATATCATCACAGATGGAGGTGATGGCTGTTTCCCTTCCCGCGGCAGCAAGTGCTGCAGCTTGATCGTTATTTTTAGTTACCGGCATTTCGGTTCTGTAAATGATGGTTCTGTCTTTAGAGCTGACTTCGGTAATCATGACGCCATTGGCGTAAATAAAGGGTAAAAAAGGCTGTGTACCATCAGCGATATAGTGAGCGATACTTTCAGGCGATAGAGAGTCGCTATTAAAACTGAGTAGCGAAGAAGCGACGGACATTGTGACGTGCTGAAAGACGCCGCTACTCATTTTTTTTAAGTCTGATTGCACTAGGTTGTTCAAGTATTTTAAAGAGACTTTATTTTGTGATTTACTCAAATTAGCTTCAGCTATGGCTGCATCGTAGGAGTAAATCTCCGATTGGCATGATCGAATATTGGTATTTGCAGTTTTTTTTATTTTGTAAAAGCTGGGTGAGGAAGGTAGTTGCTCTAATGTAAAGTCTGAGCTATCGGCATTGGCTAGCTTTAGCGTGCTAGTGCTTAATAATGTAAAGATGATGAGATATATCTTCATATGTATTTCCTGTAATAAGAACTAAGTATAATAAACGTGATTTTTAATGCGTCAAGTGTCTGTTGCAGGGAATGAGGGTTATACTTAAATTAAACAATTACGATGAACGGCCGCTATGCTTGTAATACAGTGAGTGAGTTAATCAATTCGATTTTTGGGGCAAGGTTATGAAACGTTATTTTATGATAGGGATGTTGGTTATTATTGTAGGGCTTATTGGAACAGTGAGTGTTATGGTGGTAGTCGATATATTACAAGGGCAATCTGATGGAAAAGCATATGCTAAAACTCATAATCAGTTAGCTTGTGTTAGAAAAGTAACCACAGGAAACCGAGTATGTACTGAATTCTCGTGTTTTTTAAATAATCGGTTTTTTTATCAAAGTTGCATGGCAAATGCTAGACCTTCATCAACATTGTGTGACGGTATTCCTAAAGTAATTAATTTATTTCACTTTCAAGCTTGGAAAAATAAAAAATGTAAGGCATTAAAACGCACGGATAGAATGTGTGATTATATTTGGAAAACAGCAAGAAATACCTGCAAAAAAGCAGAGAAAAAATAAATTTATATTTTGCTGGTTTTTGTATGCAGCCAAATCCATAGGCGATAAAGCAGTGCTAATATCACAGCACTAGATGCACCGGAAATAAAGGCTTGGTTTTGTTTTATTAAGAGTTGTAGCTGATTAATGATTGATTGATCAGCTTCTTTATAAAGTAAGCCACTGCCTAAAATTAAAACAAAATAACCAAAACTACGTTTTAATGCATTGGAGGGAACGATAGTCGCTAATTTTGCACCTGCAAAACTGCCTAGAATGGCTAAGCAACTGATGATTATAGTCAGCTCGATATTAATCGCAATATGACCATAATGCCCCGCTAAAGCAGCAGAACTTTGCAGGAAAATAATAAACAGTGATGTCCCGATAGCTGCATGTACAGGTAGCCTTGCTAAGTGCATGAGTGCGGGAACGAGTAGAAATCCACCACCGACTCCAACAAGCCCTGTGATGATACCTAAAAAGAAACCATCTAGCAGAACAGCAAGTACAGGTAATTCTTTAGGGCAAAAAGAGTGATTCTCTATTTCAGCCTCTGTGCTAATCGGTGCTTTCTTAAAAAGCATGGATAAAGAAGCGGCGAGCATAACTAATGCTAATAAAATAAGTAATAAGGCATCTGGGATATAAGCGCTTAGGCGTCCGCCTGAAAAAGCGCCCAGCATACCCGCAGAGCCAAAAATAGCCCCAGTTTTCCAGCAAACATGTTTTTTTGATGCGTGAGTGATCGTGGCAATTAAACTAGTGGAGCCAACAACAAATAATGAGGTGATAATGGCACTTTTAGTAGGAATGTCCGCTAAATAAACCAAGACGGGTACGGTTAAGATAGAGCCGCCACCGCCTAATAGACCGAGTAATACGCCAATAATAATCGCTAAAAAGCTGACTAATAACATCGATTTACCCTTGTCTTGTTAAGTTGCCACAAGCTTGGTTGGCGGGTAAGGCTTCGTCTATATATTTGGGGTAAGGTAAATCAAGGTTTTGCATAATGCCAATAAAATCCTGTTCGGATTTATTTGAACCTAAGCGTGAATTGAGTGATTTTTCTTGAGCGATAGATGAAACACGATGGCCAGTATAATCATGTCCAGGATAAACTAAGGTGTCATCAGCCAGTGTAAATAACTTATTGTGGACACTGTTATATAAAGTGCTTGAGTCACCTTGCTGGAAATCGGTGCGGCCACAGCCATTGATTAATAAACTATCACCGGTAAAAACGCGATCACCCACCACATAACTAACGCAGCCACTGGTATGTCCGGGCGTATGCAATACTTTTATCAAAAGAGAACCGACTTGTAATTCAATATTATCAGTCACTAATAAATCTGCACATAGTGCACCTGCATCTCTATGAACCACACTTTTACTATTTAGTTTGTCGCGTAATAAGCTCGCTGCGGTCACGTGATCAGCATGTACGTGAGTTTCTAAAGTGAAAGTGAGTGTTAGTTCTAGGTTATCAAGTAATTGAATATAATTTTCAAGCTGACTAGCAACCGTATCAATCAGTATCGCTTTTTTGGTTTTTTCACAGGCGAGAAGATAGGTATAAGTATAGGTATCTGTATCAAATAATTGTTTGAAAATCATTGGGCGCTATCCTTTGTTAACAGGTGATTTTTTACATTATATAGACAATTCAGGAAAAAATATTTGAATATAATTGTGTGCTAAAAATTAGAATAAAAGATGCTAAAATATTCAGCATAAATTCGATTAATAGGGAGTTGCAGCATGCTAAATAAAGTTACATTAATAGGGAATTTAGGCGCGGACCCGGAAGTGCGCTATATGCCCACGGGTGGAGCCGTTACCAATATCAGTTTAGCAACAACGTTTCGCTGGAAAGATAAACAATCTGGTGAGCGTAAAGACAATACTGAATGGCATCGTGTGGTATTTTTTAATCGTCTAGCTGAAGTAGTTGGTGAATATTTAAGAAAAGGTAGCCAAGTTTATGTAGAAGGCCGCCTACAAACACGGAAGTGGAAAGATAAAGACGGAGTCGATCGTTACTCAACAGAAATTGTTGCGACAGAAATGCAAATGCTGGGTAGTCGTAGTGGGGGAACGGCTCCTTTAGGAAATACAGCAACTGAAACCCCTTCTTATAGCAATAATACTCCTTCAGCTAGTCCTAGCCCAGCAAAACCGACGGTATCGCCTGCTATGCCGAGCTCTCCACCGCCTGCGGCTTATGAAGATTTTGATGATGACATTCCCTTCTAGAGGACACCTTACATACATTGTGTAAATTATATCTATAAGGCCATATATTTATGGCCTTTTTTATGATTTAAGTTAAAATATTTTGTAAAGTTTCTATTGGTTTTTTGCACCCAGTCTTCTTCACTATAGGAAAGCTGGAAAAATGGAATGCAATAATTATTGGAACAATTAAATTTAGCTTGAATTACGTTCGTTCAGAATTTTTTATACTGATATAACCATTGTTTAGTAGATAGGAACAAATATTGAAGAATCTTTCACATCGTCGCTTAATGAGTGGTTTACTTACTTTTTTGATTATTTCAGCTGCCTATGCTGAAGACCAGTCAACATGGTTGAAAAATGAACCGATTACACCTATTTTACCTGCAACTGAACTTGATGAAGCTAAAGTTCAACTAGGTAAACGTTTATTTCATGATGTCAATTTATCAGCTGATGGCACTGTGTCTTGCGCCTCTTGTCATTCAATCGCGAATGGTGGAATAGATGGTTTAAAGTTAAGTGCGGGAATTAAAGGGCAGATTGGCACACGCAATGCGCCGACTGTGTTTAATAGCAGCTTAAACTTTCGTCAATTCTGGGATGGAAGAGCAAGAACCTTAGAAGAGCAAGTGTCAGGCCCTTTAACTAACCCTATGGAAATGGCAGGTAATTGGGATGATGCCTTACGCTATATTCGATCTCATGATAAATATAAACAAGCGTTTATGGATAGTTATGGCGGTCAAGCAACGCAAACTAATGTTGCTCATGCAATCGCCGAATTTGAGCGCAGCTTAGTCACGCCTAATGGTAATTTTGATCGTTATTTGAAAGGTGATGAAAGTGCTATTGATCAAGCAACAAAACGTGGATATCAATTATTTCAATCATTCGGCTGTATTGCCTGCCACCAAGGAGTTGCCGTTGGTGGAAATTTCTATGAAAAAATAGGCGTTATTATTCCTTATACTTATGAGCTTGGTGAGGAGCCTGATTTAGGGCGATATCAATTAACCTCTATCGATGAGGATAAATTTGAATTTAAAGTACCTGGTTTAAGAAATGTGGCTAGAACTGCACCCTATTTGCATGATGGGTCGATAGCAACACTGGAAGAAGTGGTCACGATAATGGCTAAACATCAGTTAGGACGTGAGCTTAATGAAACTGAAGTGAGTGATATTGTAAAATTTTTACAGAGTTTAAATGGAGAGCTTAATGTTCGATAGTGCTTCAGCTGTATTCGTTAAAGGACGTAATGTTGTTTTTATTCTATGTGCCTCTATATTGGCAATATTTTTATATATAAAAGGTCAGGGTATTTCTAATGATTTGCATGAAAAAATTATTTATAGGCATTCTGCTTTAAATGATGCGAATAATTTAATTAATGAAGATGTATTAAAATTACGTATAGGGCTGCAGTTAAATTATGATAGTTTAGTTGCCAATACAACAAGGCTATTTGATATTGAAATGCATTATTTTGATGGCTTAGATGAAGAAGCGATCGGTGTTCTAACAGCACCAAGAACCGTGCTAGCAAACGCTATTAATGCACGAGAGAGCATAATTGAGCATTATAAATCGCACTTAGCTATTTTGCAGAATTCAGAGCGCTACTTACCTCTTCTATCGCAAGAATTTAAATCGCAACTCTATATGTATACTGACGATGCAGATTTTATAGTGGATAAGGTTAATAAAGTGTTATTAACCTTATTAGATAGTAGTTTGTTGATGCGAAATTCAGCGCAAGATGCAATGAGAACGCTAGAGGCTGTTAGAGGCAGTGTTCCGGAAGAGTTAGTTGATAAATTCGATATGCTAATTACTCATGGGCATGTTTTATTAGAAATGCGTGCTGAAATAAATATGCGCTTAGAGCAGAGTCTCTCTGATGAGGTAAAGCAAAGTATTGAACAATTAAAGAATAATTATCAGGTTTTTTATACGCAAAAATTGATTCAAGCGCGGTATTATCAAATGGGCTGGTTTTCTCTGACTTTATTGATGGCGTTGTTTATTGCTTATAACTTATTTCGCATGTCACGCATTACCTCTGATCTACAAAATTCTTTGCGTTCGTTAGATTTCCAGAAGTATGCTTTAGATCAACATGCGATTGTTTCAATTGCAGATGTACAGGGGAATATTACTTACGCGAATGATAAGTTTTGCGAAATTACGCATTACTCGCTAGAGGAGTTAATTGGCAAAAATCATCGCATTGTTAAGTCAGGTGAGCATGATGTTGAATTTTTCAAAGCCATGTGGAAAACCATAGCAAATGGGGAAGTGTGGCATGGCGAAATTAAAAATAATGATAAACAGGGGGGGGATTATTGGACGAGTTCAACCATTGTTCCTTTTTTAGGTGAGGATGGTAAGCCGTTTCAATATATCTCAATTCGGACTGATATTACCGCTAGAAAAGCTGCTGAAGATGAGATAAAAGAGGATAGAGCATTTTATACCACCATTACTGAAGCTTTGGCTGAAGGGGTGTATGCACAAGATGCAGAAGGGCGCTGTACTTACCTTAATCCAACCGCTGAAAGATTATTAGGTTACAGCTTAGAAGAAATAAAAGGTAAAAAAGTACATACACTACTACATTATCAAGATAAAGAGGGACGGCCTCTTGCAGTAGAAGATTGTCTTATTTCTCAATCGTTATTTGATAAAGCCGCATTTCATACGGATAGTGAAGTATTTTTTCGTAAAGACGGCAGTGAAATTCCGGTTTATTTATCGGCTGTTCCACTTTATGACAACGATGTTTTACAAGGCGGGGTCATTGCTTTTCAGGATATTACCGAGCATAAAGTACAACAAGCAGCTTTAGATGATGCGTTAAAGACAGCTGAAACTGCGGTGATTACGGCAGAGCAGGCGAATACTTCAAAAAGTTTGTTTTTGGCAAATATGAGCCATGAAATTCGCACCCCAATGAATGCGATTATTGGTATGAGTTATCTTGCTTTGCAAACTGAGCTGAACGATAAGCAAAGAAATTATATTGATAAAGTGAATAGTAGTGCGGAAGCTTTATTAAATTTAATTAATGACATTTTAGATTTTTCTAAGATTGAAGCGAATAAACTAGATATTGAACATGAACACTTTCTTTTAGATGAAGTCTTAACAGGTGTCACTGATTTACTCTCACTACCTGCTAGCAAAAAAGGCTTGGAATTATTAGTTGATGTTGATCCAGAAATCCCGGCTGCGTTAATGGGCGATGCATTACGCTTGCGTCAATCGGTAGTGAATTTTGCGAATAATGCGGTTAAATTTACCGAAACAGGTGAAGTGCTTATAGGGGTTCATTTAAAAGAGAAAAAAGATCAACAAGTTACCCTTGAATTTTCAGTTAAAGATTCTGGTATTGGGATGACTGAAGAGCAGAGAAACGGATTATTTAAGGCATTTGCTCAAGCGGATGTCTCAACCACCCGGAAATATGGAGGGACGGGCTTAGGACTTGCAATTACAGGCCAGCTCGTTGAGCTAATGGGGGGTACTGTTAGTGTTAAGAGTGAAGTCGGCGTGGGCAGTGTTTTTGGTTTTACCTTGACATTTGATGTCAGTAAGCAGCAAAAAATAAAAAAAATAATGAATACGCAGGGCGGCCGAATTTTAGTGGTTGATGATAATGATGCCAGTCGTGAAATCATTGAAAAGCAAGTGATTGCGCAAGGGTTTGAGGCTAAGATTGTTAGTAATGGTAAGGCCGCATTAGCCTGCCTAACAAATAATGAGCATTTTGATGCCATTATTATGGACTGGAAAATGCCTGGTATGGATGGCATAGAAACCTTGCAAGCCATTAATGCATTACATTTGGCCGAAGCTCCGTTTGTGATTATGGCGACAGCGTATGATAGCCACGAACTTGAAGAAGAGTTAAATACACAGCATTTAGTCGCGGCTAATATTTTGACTAAGCCATTTAGTGCCTCTAGTTTATGGGATGTATTAAATAGTTGTTTAGGTACGGAAGAGGTGTCCGAGGATAAGCAAGTAAGCACGGAAGCGGTTGTTGATTTTTCAATACTACAAGGCACACGCGTTTTACTGGTTGAAGATAATCAATTTAACCAAGAGCTGGCATTAGAACTATTAGAAATGCAAGGTATGGTCGCTGAGTTAGTCGAAAATGGTCTTGAAGCGGTTGAGCGTATTGCTAAAACTCAGGCTCAAGGTTTTGATATTGTATTAATGGATTGCCAAATGCCTGTTATGGATGGTTATACAGCAACCCAGCAGATTAGATCTGCGTGGGGCGAGCATTTACCTATTATAGCCATGACGGCCAATGTTATGGCTGAAGATATTGTGCGGGCTGAAGAAGCAGGGATGAATGACTACATTGCTAAACCTATCAACGTTGATAAAATGATGTCAACCATTGCTAAGTGGGCTTTAAATATTAAAGAAAAAGAGTCTTCTATGCCGTTAGCAGCTGAGGCTAGCATCGAAAATAATGAAGCTCAAGTGAATGATGAGATGCTAGTTAGTGAGCAGCTTAATACGGAAACCGGCTTACATATGTTAAGTGGCAATAAAGCCTTATATATGCGTTTGTTAAGTCGTTTTAAAGAAAATTTCACAAACTCTGCGAATGAGTTACGTGGCTTACTTGAGAACCAATCTATTGAGGATGCGACGCGCTTAGCACACACGATTAAAGGGACGTCTGCTAATATTGGTACGCTTTTGTTACAGGGTATTGCTGCAAAAATAGAAAAACACTGCCATGCAAATGAACTTGAAGCTGCGACTGGCTTGTTAGATGAATTACAGGATTCTTTAACGCAGGTTATTGCTGATATAGATAGTTTTTTAGCTATGAATCAAGTTGAAGTGAAATCTAGTGACAATCAAAATAATGAAGTTTCTGAAGAGGAATTTAAGCAGCGATTACAAGTGTTAAGAGATAATTTAGAGAATTATGACTCTAACTCTGAAAGTGCATTTTTAGAACTATTAAAGGCTATGAGTACAGAAGAAAAGCAGCAGTTAAACACAGTAGTAAGTGCCATTGAAAATTATGACTTTGAGCAAGCACTTGTTGAATTGAATAGTTATTATCCGGAGCAAGGATGAGTAATAAGGAACGTGCAGTTATTTTAGCTGTCGATGATGCGCCTGAAATTTTAGATATTATCAAAGCAACCTTAGCTGATGAGTACGATATTAAATTAGCCACGCGCGGTGAAGTGGCATTGAAAATTGCAGAAAAACAGCAGCCGGATTTAATTTTATTAGATGTGATGATGCCGGGTATTGACGGCTATGAGACGTGTCGTGAGCTTAAGAAAAATCCTGCAACGGCACATATTCCAGTGATTATGGTCTCTGCGGGTTCGCAAATGAATGACGAATTGCTAGGATTAGAGGCCGGCGCAATTGACTATATTACCAAGCCTATTTCTACGTCTATTTTAGAGGCACGCGTAAGAAATCAAATATCATTGATTTTTACAAGGCGCGAACTAGAAAAAGCACATAATAAAATTTCTGAAGAGCGCGTTGGTTTAGAGCAGATTGTTTATAAAATGCGCTCTAATAGTGAGTTTGATAATAGGAAAGTACGCTATTCAAGCAAGTCTGCAGAAATTAATAGTGGTGACCTAGTCTTATCTGCTTTTACACCTAAAGGAGAGCAATATGTTCTGGTTACAGATTTTACAGGTCACGGTCTGCCGGCGGCGATAGGTAGCCCATTAGTGACTTATATTTTTTATGCACGTAGTAAAGAAAATATCCCCCTCGCTAATATTATTACTGAAATTAATTCGATATTAAAAGGCTTATTACCCACACATATTTTTATGGGCTTGATTGGCGTATCGCTTTCTTCTGATAGAAGGCAAGTGCAATTGTGGAATTATGGGATGGAAGATATATTAATTCATAACGCAGATAATACCTGGACTGAATTGGCTTCAAAAAATATAGCCTTGGGTATTTTGCCTGAAATAGATAAAGCCGCGCACTACGAAATTGCTTTTCAGGATAAGCAATTTATTTATTTGTTAACCGATGGTATAACAGAAGCGTTTGATGTAGAAAATAGTGCGGATATGTTTGGTGTAGAGCGCTTAAAATCAGCTTTAATTGAGAATAAAGCGCAAGGAAAGTCTTTAGATGACCTAGTAAATAGTATTACTTTATTTGCTAAGTCGCCCGGTGATTTTGATGATATGACCTTATTAGAGCTTAGCTAATATAATAATTATGAGTGATTCAGTAGTTAATAATAGTTTACAAACCGTATTAGTCGTAGATGATACTTTAGCTAATATTGATATTCTAAAGGAAGTATTAACACCCACTTATGCGATTAAAATTGCAACCAGTGGAGAATTAGCTTTAAAAATTATTGCCAAGCAGCCCCCCGATATTATTTTATTGGATGTCATGATGCCGGGAATGGATGGGCATGAGGTATGCAAGTATTTAAAATCTAATATTACAACGGTGAATATTCCTGTTATTTTTGTGACGGCGATGGCAGAAATCCATGATGAACAAGTAGGATTTGATTTAGGCGCGGTTGATTACATTACTAAGCCGATCAACCCAGCGATAGTGATGGCGCGTGTTAAAGCGCAATTAGCCTTAGCTGACCAACATCATGCCTGTGAACTAATGGTGCAACGTAGAACTGAAGAGCTAGCAAAAAGCCAAAAAGATGCGATTACCATGTTAGGTAAAGCGGGGCATTATAATGATAAAGATACCGGAGTACATATTTGGCGCATGGCTGAATATGCTTCAGCATTGGCAAGAGCCGCACAATGGTCTGTTGAGCGCTCTAAACTATTAGAGTTAGCCGCCCCGATGCATGATACAGGAAAGATAGGTATCCCTGACGCTATCTTAAAGGCCCCCAGAAAATTGACTGCTGAAGAGTGGGATATTATGAAAACTCATGCCGATATTGGTTTTGGTATTTTGGCAGTGAGTGATACGCCCTTATTTCAATTAGCGGCTGAAGTCGCTTATGCACATCATGAAAAATGGGATGGTAGTGGTTATCCGCAAGGTTTAAAAGGTGAGGCTATCTCTGAAGCGGCAAGAATTGTAATGATTGCTGATGTATTTGATGCTCTAACGATGTCTCGTCCTTATAAAGATGAGTGGCATAGCGATAAAGCGTTTGATATTTTGCAGCAAGATTCAGGCACGCATTTTGATAAACGTCTGGTTGATTTATTTATTTCAATTAAAGAGGAAGTGTTACAAATTAAAGCCTATTGGGATGAAAAATCATGAAGTTGAAAGCAAAATTAACGCAGTTCAGCTGTCGAGTGGTTGCTGTATTTTTTATCATCACACCGTTAGCGCATTCAGCCTCTGAATATACAAAGCTTAAAGGTGTTTCTGGTGAACTACATAGCGTAGGCTCGGATACCTTAGGCGTATTAATGAAAGCATGGGGAAAATCATTTGTAAAAATGTACCCAGCCGTTAATTTGCAGATTCAATCTCGCGGCTCATCAACAGCTCCACGTGCGTTAATTAAGCAAACTGCAAGCTTAGCGCCCATGAGTCGAAAAATGAACTCAAGAGAGAAAGCTGCATTTAAACAAAAATTTGCTTATGAGGCGATTGCTATTCCTGTGGCGATGGATGCTTTGGCTGTTTATGTACATAAAGATAACCCTATTGCCGGTTTAACACTGGCTCAAGTGGATGCGATTATGTCGTCGACTCGTCAGTGTGGTTTTGAAACCGATATTACAAGTTGGGATCAAGTGGGCCTAACGGGGGAGTGGGCAAGCAAAGCGATCACTATTTACGGACGCAATAGTCTTTCAGGTACGCACAGTTATTTTAGAAAAAAAGCCATGTGCAAAGGGCTTTATAAACAAACTGTTCAAGAGCACGAAGACTCCAGAGCGCTTATTAATGACGTGGCTTCTGATGTTAATAGTATTGGTTATTCTGGGATGGGCTACAGTACACAAGCTGTTAAGCGGATTGCCTTATCTACTTCAGCTAATAAGCCCTTTGTTTTAGCGGAAGCAAAAACCGCTATGTCGGGTGAATACCCTTTAGCGCGTTTTTTATATATTTATGTTAATAAGCCGATAGCTCAATCATTGGGTAAAAATGAAACAGAATTTATAAAAATGGTGTTATCGAATACGGGTAGAAAGTCGGTGATTAAAAACGGATATATTCCTTTAAGCAAAGCTAAAACAGCTGAGGCGTTGGCTTTATTGAAGTAAGTTTTTGTTAATTTATGTTTAAATTACGCGCACTTTCTAAACCTTGTACTTTTTCAAAGCTCGCGTTTTTTAAAGTAGCACCCGAAAATTGAGCCTCAGAAATTTGACTGGAGTTCAACTTTGCATGGCTTAAGTTTGCTTTTGTAAAATTTGCGGCAGTTAAATCTGAAGAACTTAAATTTGCATGCGATAAATTTGCTGCTGTTAAGTTGGCAAAGCGCAGGGTACTACGGCTTAAATCGGCATTTTCTAAGTTTGCTTTACTTAAGTTTACTTTATTTAAGCTGACACGCATTAAACCCATCGGCTGATTTTTCATATCAGCCCCCCAGCGTACGTTTGATAAGTTGGCAGAGGTCATATTTGAGTGATCTAAATTAGCAATCACACGACTTTGGCTAAAATTAGTATGGCTCAAATTTGAGTGCATCATACTGACACCAAAAATGCTGACTTTAGATAAGTTTGCATGCGATAAATTAACTCTAACCATCACAGTAAGATCTAATACTAAGCCAGATAAGTTGCTGTAACTCAAATCGGTACCACGTAAATCAGCGCCCCACAAATCGGCTTTACGAAAATCTAAACGCGATAAATTAATACCTTTTAAATCTTTGCGGCGTAAATTTGCAGGCTTTTCAGTGCTGGCTTTATTAAGCAATTCAATAACTTGCTCACGATTTAAATCCGCAGCATAAACTGGGCTTAATAAGCTGAGCGAAAGCAATAAAGGTATCTTTTTTAATGCATGCATCTTTCTTACCTAGTCGATAAAAATTAAAATAAACCGAGCTGTACTTGAGCGACTTCTGACATCATGTCACGTGACCAAGGTGGATCAAGCACAATTTCTACATTGACTGATTCTACGCCTTCTAGCCCGCGAACGGCTTTTTCCACGTCGCCCTGAATGACAGGCCCCATGCCGCAACCAGGAGCGGTTAATGTCATCATGATATGTACGGAGTTTTTAGCGTCGCCTAAATTTTCAACATTACAGTTATACACTAAGCCTAAGTCTACAATATTAACCGGAATTTCAGGGTCATAAACAGTTTTCATCACTTCCCAGCAGTTTTTTTCTACAGCGATGGCATCGGTTTCAGAAACCAGTGTTTTAAGCTCATGAACTTCTTTACCCAATGCATCTGCATCGGTGCTGGAAATTCTAACCATATGGCCGTGGTCAGTCACAACGGTATAGTTATTACCCAATGCTTGATGAATGGTAACTTCTTTGCCTTTGCTCAATGTGCCATGATTCCCATCAGGAATGAGTACAACATTAACATCACGAGTTAAGGTAATAATTTCTCTTTCAGACATAATTTTTTATAAATTAAAGGTTCTAGCGTCAATCAATTGGCCAGTAATGCCAATGCTTTTATCGCTGAATAAATAGAGATAAGCGGGAGCTATTTCTTCTACGGTTGGAAGTTTATGTTTATCCTCTGCTGGAAATGCTTTTTTCCGCAAAGGCGAGTCAACAGGACCTGGAATTAAAGTATTCACTCTGATTTTTTGTGCTGATTCTAATTCATCCGCCAAAATCTTAGCATAAGCTTCTAGCGCTATTAGGGATACGCCATAGGCACCCGAGTAGGCTTTTGCTTGGCGCGCTGAAGAATCGCTAGTGAAAACAATTGAGCTATGCTCTGCTTTATTGAGCAAAGGGAGTAATACTTGGGTCAATAAAAAAGGCGCGTTGAGGTTAACATTCATTGTATGCCCCCAAGCCATTGTTTTGTGTATGGCAAGCGGCGTAAAACTATCAAATTCGCAGGCTGAATGTAATAAGCCATTGAGCTGGCCGAAGTTTTCTTCAATAGCGGCGGCCATTTCATGGTATTGAACTTCCGTTGCACCCGCTAAATCAAATGGATATAGGGTTGGTGTAGGCGCGTTGTGAGCAATAATCGCATCATAAATTTTTTCTAATTTAGGAATGCTTTTGTCCAGTAAGATAATTGTTGCACCTTGCTTGGCTAAAGCGAGCGCTGCAGCACTACCGAGTCCACCGCCAGCACCTGTAATTAGAATTGTTTGCTTACTTAAAGGCATGAGTATTCGCTGTAATCCAGTCTAAAATAGCTAAAGGGTGGTCGATTAAAGCATCGGCTCCCCAGTTTTCTGGCTGATCATCGGGCTTTAAAAACCCATAAGTCGCTGCCAGTGTTTTCATATTAACGTGATTTCCTGCCGTTATATCATGCTGCGCATCACCAATATAAATACATTTATTGGCGCTAACCGCCAGCTGTTTGCAGGCAGCTAACATAGGCTCTGGGTGCGGTTTGCTGTGTGCTGTGGTATCTCCACAAATCAAGCAAGCGGCACGTTCAGATAAATTTAATGTTTTCATCAAGGGTATAGCAAGTCGTTCACGTTTATTCGTTACAATACCCCAAGGAGTATTATGTTGTTCTAATGAGTCGATGACTTGAAGCATACCTTCGTACGGCACAGTGAAGTCAGCAATATGTGATTCATAATAATCAAGTAACCAGCCTAAAATTTTAGACTTAGTCGCCGTATCAGTTGCTTCAGGGACTGATTTCTCAATCATTGCCAAAGCACCATAAGAAATGAAGGGTGTAATTTCATTTACTATGACTGGCGCAAAGCCAAAATTCACTAATGATTTGTTTAACGCAGTGGTTAAATCGGGCGCAGTATTAAGTAATGTGCCATCCAAATCAAGTAATACCGCTTCTAAGTCAAACATGATTGGCATGTTAATTATTCAGGGCGTTTGAACGCAGCAATGTAATTGATATCAATATCTTTACCTAAACTGAAGTTTTTAGTCAGTGGGTTGTATTGAATACCAATCATTTCAACCAGTTCTAAGCCGGCATTACGTGCAGATTGACTCAGTTCTGAAGGCTTTATGAAAGTTTTGTAATCATGAGTCCCTGCGGGTAACATTTTTAAAATATGTTCTGCAGCAACAATTGCCATTAAATAAGCTTTAGGCTTACGGTTGAGTGTTGAGAAAAATACATAACCACCCGGTTTAACTAGGGTTGCACAAGCAGCAATAACCGAACCAGGTTCAGGGACGTGCTCTAGCATTTCCATACAAACAATATGATCAAAACTTGCGGGTTCAGCTTCGGCTAAGGCTTCTGCACTGATTTTTTGGTATTTAGCATTCGCGCCAGATTCGAGGCTATGTAAATCAGCCACATCAAGTAATTCTTGGCTTAGATCGATACCGGTGATATTTGCCCCCTTATTCGCCAGACCTTCAGTTAAAATTCCACCACCGCAACCAACATCAACCATGCGTTGATCTTGTGGGTTAATGAATTGCTGAATAAAGCTAATGCGTAACGGGTTGACGTCGTGTAGTGTTTTGAACTCGCCATTTTTATCCCACCAGCGCTCAGCTTGAGAACCAAATTTATTGATTTCGTGTAGATGTACGTTATCTGTCGTCATAATAATTAAATGCTGTATTGATTTTAGCTATTCTATACTAAAATACTAGGTTATTAAAATTTACTCTGTTTTATACGCCCAATGAATCGAATCATTTATTGAGGGTATATAATGATTGGTTTCTTATTTTACAGGTTTTAGAGAATTGTGGGACGAATAGCTATTTTTACGGATGATCCAGGTTGGCACGGCAAGCAATTATGTCGCGCTTTTTCTGCAAGAGGGTATAGCGCGAGTTATGTTTCTTTAACGGAATGTAGAATACAAGTAGAAGAGGGGGAGCTACCGCTTTATATTCCCGAGTTTGAAGAGGCATTACCCGATGCGGTTTTTGTGCGCGGTGTGCCGGGTGGATCCTTGGAAGAGGTTGTGCTGTATTTGGATATATTGCACGCTTTAAAAATATTAGGGGTTCCTGTATATAATGATGGTCATGCTGTAGAGCGCAGTGTAGATAAAGGTATGACTAGCTTTTTATTGCATCAAGCTCAGTTACCGACGCCAACTACTTGGGTAATGCGTGATAGAGACGCTATATTAAAGATTGCTGAGCAAGAATTAGAGGAAGGGCGGCATTTAATTAGCAAACCTATTTTTGGATCTCAAGGCGAGGGAATACGCAAAATTGAAAAAAAGACGGATTTACTTTGGTTAAGTCATAGTCGTGGCGTGTATTACTTACAGCGGTTTGTTGATTGCGAAGGCGAAGGGTATTCTGATTGGCGTGTTTTTGTTGTTGGTGGAAAAGTAATAGCAAGCATGCGTCGCCGCGGGATGCACTGGTTAAATAATGTTGCGCGAGGGGCGAGCTGTGAGTCGCAGCAAGCTAGTATCGTCATGGCTGATATTGCCATTAAAGCCGTGGCGGCATTACAAATGAGTTATGCCGGAGTGGATATTATTTGTACCAAAGAAGGCGGTTATCAAATTATAGAAGTGAATAGTATTCCCGCCTGGAAGGGCTTGGAAAGCGTTTGCGAAATCAATGTTGCTGAAATCTTGGTTGATGATTTATTGAGGCAATTAATATGAACGAAAATATAGAGTGTGTATGTTAAATCAACAACAATTAAGCGATGCATATCAGCATGCCTGTGAAGTAGAGTTGCAAGCCTTTAAGCCGGGGAATGTCAGTGTGTATGCGGATGGGCATGATATGACGGTAGAGGACTTTCGTGTTAGTGCCAGAAAAAGTGCGGGCCCCATTACAGATAATGAGCTTTCTTTAGGGGAGCGTATTTATACTGCTGTAAAAGCAACACGTGATGCCGTTGGTTGTAATACTAATTTAGGGATTATTTTACTCGCTGTGCCTCTAATTATGGCCGCAGAAAAAGCAAAAACACAGCAAGATTTAAGAGTGCAGTTGGCTGATATTTTAGAGTGTACAAGTAAGGCGGATGCTGACTGGGTATTTAAAGCTATTTCATTGGCATCGCCTGGAGGGTTGGGTGAGTCAGATCAGCAAGATGTTGCTAGTTTTCCGAGTGTTACCTTAACGGAGGCGATGTGTATCGCGGCTGAACGAGATCGAATTGCGCTGCAGTATATAACAAATTATAAAGATATTTTTGATTTCCTAATTTTAAGGTATAATACGGCTTTCAATCGATGGGGTGATACAGGATGGTCTGCTGCTGCTGTATTTGCGGCAATGTTGGCTAAATATCCTGACAGTCATATCGAACGAAAATACGACAAACTTCACACTAGGATGGTGATGGATACGATGGCTTTGGTTGACGATAAGCTATCTGCAACAGAGAGGCCTGAGCAATTAGAGGATTATCTACGTAATGTAGATGCCGAGTTCAAGTCTGCTGGTATTAATCCAGGGACAACAGCTGATTTAACCGTAATAACTGTTTTACTAGCAACATTAAACAGTTATTTTAGGAATTGAGCTGTTTGGTTTATGAGTCGTTGTCATCCAAACTAAATTGAAGTATTAGGGGACATTTCCAATGTCAATTTTAGATAAAGTTTTTTCATTTTTTTCTGAGGATAAAAGTAACATGGCTAAAATCAATAACTTACGCGTAGGTGAATCTTTAAACGGTGACGGTAACGAAGTTGCTCACATTGACTTAATGATGGGACCTCGTGGTTCTGCTGCTGAATCTGCATTTGCTAACTGTTTAACAAACAACAAAGATGGTTTTTCTAGCCTTCTTGCTGTTGTTGCTCCTAACCTAATGGTTAAGCCTGCAACTGTAATGTTCAACAAAGTTACAATCAAAGGTTCTAAGCAAGCAGTTCAAATGTTTGGCCCTGCACAACGTGGTGTTGCAATGGCTGTTGCTGATTGTGTTGAAGATGGAACTATTCCTGCAGACGAAGCTGATGATTTATTCATCTCTGTTGGTGTTTTCATTCACTGGATGGCAGAAGATGATGCAGCTATCGAGAAAAACAACTACGATGCTGTTAAAGCATCTATCAAACATGCTGTAGCTGGTACGCCAACTGCTGCTGAAGTTGTTGCTCAAAAAGCTACTGCTCAACATCCGTTCGCTACAAACAACGTATAATTTAACTGCGATGCTTGCATCGCATTAAGTAATACTAAGTTTACGAAAAATGCCTCGATTTATCGGGGCATTTTTTTGTTTACTACTTAGGAACAAGAATTCAATAATACCCGAGTCTGACTTGTCTTTTTCCCCCGCAGTCGCGCTAGAAAAAACAGTTGCGTAGCTAGCTATGCGTCTGTTTTCCTAACACGCCTGTGAAGCTAAAATCCTGCGTCATACTTTCGGGTATTATTAAACCCTCGCTCCTTAGTTAAAAGAGCTATTTATCTAATAAGTTTTTTAATCCTGCAAAAGGGTTATGAGCACCACCTGAATTTGACTGGCTGTCACTTTTTAAATTTTCAAAGCGCATTTCTTCGTATTTAGAATGCTCATTATCATGACAATATAAACATAATAACTCCCAATTACTGCCATCTGCAGGATTATCATCATGGTCATGATTTTTATGATGTACCGTCAATTCTTGTAAATTTTTATTATCAAATTCACGTGCACACCGTCCGCAAACCCAAGGGTACATCTTCAAGGCTTGGCCGCGGTAAGTTTTTTCACGATCAGACTGGTGTTTGCGAGCATCAGCAACTAAGCGTTCAGCTGCACTTAAAGAGTTTTGAGTATTAATTGCCATATTATTAGGGTTGCTTGGTTTATTTTTGAGTGATTAGGGTTAATATTTGCTTTCAATAATTCCACCACCAAGACAAACCTCGCCATCATAAAAAACGACAGATTGACCGGGTGTTATTGCGCGTTGTGCGTCAGTAAAGACGACTTTTACTTTATCATCAGAAATGGGAGTAATTTCACAGGCTTGGTCTGCTTGGCGATAACGAGTTTTTGCGGCGCATTGTATATTTGTACGTAAAGGCTTGTTGTTACACCAGTCTAATTGACCTGCTTCAAGTGTATGATGCAACATAAGTGGGTGGTAGTGTCCTTGGCCGACAATAAGTCGGTTGTTGTCTAAATCTTTATCCAGAACATACCATGGCTCATCTGGTGCGTCTTTTACGCCGCCAATGCCTAAGCCTTGGCGTTGTCCTAAGGTGTAGTACATTAAGCCAGAATGCTTGGCGATATATTGCCCTTCGGGTGTTATCATGTCGCCGGGTTGGTGGGGTAGATAACGCTGTAAAAATTCTTTAAATTTACGCTCACCAATAAAACAAATCCCGGTGCTGTCTTTTTTTTGGTGATTGGCAAAGCCGCATTTTTCAGCAATCTTTCTGATTTCTGTTTTATGTAAATCACCAATAGGAAATAAAGTTTTCGAGAGTGCTTTTTGTCCTAAGGTGTATAAAAAATAGCTTTGTTCCTTGCTAGGATCTAGGCCTTTTAATAAGCGATATTCATTGTCAACTTTGTCGATGCGAGCGTAATGACCTGTTGCAATGTATTCAGCACCTAAATCATCAACGGCATAATCTAAAAAAGCTTTAAATTTGACGTGTTTATTGCATAAAATATCAGGGTTGGGTGTGCGACCTGCTTTAAATTCGGATAAAAAGACTTCAAATACATCATCCCAATATTCGTTGGCAAAATTAACGGTTTTTAATTCTATGCCTAGGGTGTCGCAGACTTGTTGTGCATCAGCAAGGTCAGTAATAGCCGTGCATTCATCTGTGCCATCATCTTCATCCCAGTTTTTCATGAAAACACCGGTGACTTGATGACCTTGTTCTAACAATAGGGCGGCTGTGACGGATGAATCGACACCGCCTGACATGCCAACAATAATATTTTTACTCATTATTCTTCGTCTAAAAAGGTTTTTAATAAAGAAAGTGGATGGCGTTCACCACTTAGGTATTGGTCTATCGTGGTTAATACCAGAGGGCTACGTAATTGTGATTTTTTATTAGCAATTTCATCACGCGTGAGCCAATGTGTTGCAATAATACCCTCATCAAGCTTTTGATCTTTTTGATGGTTGGAGCATTGGCCAACAAAACAAACGCGTAAGAAGCTAGATGCATCGGGGTTCTTGCGCCATAATTGAATTGAAGTGATGTATTCGGGGGTGAATTGCCAAGCTGTTTCTTCGTTGACTTCACGCTTAACGGCATCAATCAGGCTTTCGTTCGGTTCTAAGTGTCCAGCGGGTTGGTTAAAAGCAAGTCCGTTTGAGGTTTCTTCTTCGACAAGAAGGAATCGTTGATCGCGCTCTATAATAGCGGCAACGGTAACATGAGGTTTCCAAACCATACTGACCCTAATTTAGTTTTAAAAATGGCTGTTATATAAATGATTAAATCTATTATACTAGAATGTATTAATTTTTATCTTTGTTGATTTTATAAGTGTACTAAGAAATGAGTGATTTGGACCAATCCAGCCTATACGATGATGATGTGGCTGTGCAAGAAGCTGCGCCTAAATTAAAAAGACCGCCACTTTATAAGGTGGTGCTATTAAATGATGATTTCACGCCGATGGATTTTGTGATTGAAGTTTTAATGGATTTTTTCGCAATGTCAGAAGAGCAGGCAACGCAAGTAATGTTGCATGTACATACGCAAGGCGTCGGTATTTGTGGTGTTTTTTCTAAAGATGTTGCTGAGACGAAAGTAGAGATAGTTAATAATTATGCACGCGAAAATCAGCATCCCTTGATGTGTGCAATGGAAGAGGCTTAGGAGTTTAGAATGTTAAGTAAAGACCTTGAGGCAACGTTAAATTTGGCTTTTGTTGATGCGCATGAGAAGCGGCACGAATTTATTACGGTTGAGCATTTATTGGTAGCCTTATTAGAGAATGAGAGTGCTGCGCAAGTCCTAACGATTTGTTCGTGTGATTTAAGGCAGTTACGTGCTGAATTGACGCAATTTATAGATGAGACGATTAGTTTGATGAGCGTGGATGGGCATAGAGAAACCCAGCCAACATTAGGTTTTCAGCGTGTTTTGCAACGCGCAGTCTTTCATGCGCAATCGTCTGATAAGCAAGAGGTTAATGGTGCTAATTTATTAGTCGCGTTATTTAGTGAGCAAGATTCACATGCGGTCTATTTGTTAAGTAAGCAAGGCGTTACGCGTTTAGATATTGTTAATTACTTATCGCATGGTACGGAAGGTGATGAGGTGGTAGGCCAAATTACTGATGCTAATTCATCGGAACAACAGGAAGTTGAATCGCCTTTAGAAAAATATACTACGAACCTTAATCAAGAGGCATTGGCGGGGCGTATTGATCCGTTAATTGGTCGTGGAAAAGAGCTTGAGCGTACGTTACAAATTTTGTGTCGGCGACGCAAAAATAATCCGTTATTGGTTGGTGAGGCTGGTGTTGGTAAAACGGCGATTGCTGAAGGATTGGCGCAAAAAATAATTGAAGAGAATGTGCCTGAAATTTTAAGCGATTGTGTAATCTATGCATTAGATTTAGGTGCACTTGTTGCGGGTACAAAATATCGAGGTGATTTTGAAAAACGTCTTAAGGCGTTAATGAATCAACTTAAAAAAGATGAAAAAGCGATTCTATTTATCGATGAAATTCATACCATCATTGGTGCAGGTTCTACTTCAGGTGGGGTGATGGATGCGTCTAATTTAATTAAACCAGCATTGGCTTCGGGTAGTTTGCGCTGCATAGGTTCAACAACCTACCAGGAATATAGAGGGATATTTGAAAAAGATCATGCTTTAGCGAGGCGCTTTCAAAAAGTCGATGTGCTAGAGCCATCAATAGATGAAACTTTTCAGATTTTGAAAGGCTTAAAAAGTCGTTTTGAAGAGCATCATGAACTTAAATATACTGTGGAAAGTTTACGTGTCGCTGCAGAATTGGCCGCAAGACATATCAATGATCGATTTTTACCTGACAAAGCGATTGATGTGATTGATGAGGCGGGCGCTAAGCAGCGCTTAATGCCGGAAGCAGATAGAAGAAAGTTGGTTGATGTCGCTGCAATTGAAGAAGTGATTGCACAGATTGCTCGAATTCCGGAAAAATCAGTGTCCACTAAAGATCAAGATAAGTTAAAAAATCTTGAGAAAAATTTGAAAATGCTGGTTTTTGGTCAGGATGATGCTATTTCAGCCTTAACAACAGCGATTAAATTAGCGCGAGCAGGCTTAAGGGATGCTGCAAAACCGATAGGCTCCTTTTTATTCTCAGGGCCAACAGGTGTTGGTAAAACGGAAGTTACTCGGCAGTTAGCTAAGCAGTTGGGTGTGGAATTGATTCGTTTTGATATGTCTGAGTATATGGAGTCACATACTGTTTCTAGGTTGATTGGTGCTCCGCCTGGGTATGTTGGGTATGATCAAGGTGGATTGTTGACTGAGCAGGTAAATAAACATCCTTATGCAGTATTATTGCTGGATGAGTTAGAAAAGGCGCACCCTGATGTATTTAATTTATTATTACAAGTCATGGATCACGGCACATTGACGGATAATAATGGTAGGAAAGCGGACTTTAGGAATATTATTTTAGTCATGACGACGAATGCCGGTGCTTTAGAGGGAAGTCGAGCGTCTATTGGCTATACAAAGCAAATTCATTCAACAGATAGCTTAAGGGCAGTTGAAAAGACCTTTTCCCCTGAATTTAGAAATCGCTTAGATTCGTTAATTCAGTTCAAATCGCTAGATATTTCTGTGGTGGGAAGTGTAGTCGATAAGTTTATTTTTGAGCTGGAAACCTTGTTATTAGCAAAAGATGTCAGTTTGACTTTAGATGCTGAAGCGAGGCTTTGGTTAGCTGAGCGAGGCTGTGACCCTAAGATGGGGGCAAGACCTATGGCTAGATTGATTCAAGATAAAATCAAAAAACCACTAGCGAATGACCTGCTGTTTGGTGAGTTAGCAGAGGGTGGGCACGTAACGGTGACTGTTCAAGATAAGGAGTTGTCATTTGCAATAACAAGTAAAGCAATTGACGAAACGGAGGAGGTTGAGTAAATCTAAGCTTAAGTAAAAGCCGCTCGATAATTAGCGGCTTTACTTATAAAACAGCGTGTGAAACGTTGTTTTAACGCATACGGAAAGTAATGCGACCTTTTGATAAATCATAAGGCGTCATTTCAACTTTAACTTTATCACCCGTTAAAATACGGATGTAATGTTTACGCATTTTTCCGGAAATATGGGCAGTAATAACATGTCCATTTTCTAGTTCAACTCTAAACATTGTATTTGGAAGGGTTTCGGTAATTGTACCGTCCATTTCAATTTGATCTTCTTTTGCCATCTATTTTTCTCTAAAAGATATTTATTTTTTCAATGATACCAGCTAACTGCTTCTAAATACAGAAAAAGTCACGGTATTGATTTAAATTATTTTCTTTTTTAATTATATATTTTATAGATATAAATTAAAAAATGGCGTATAAGCTATGAAGTTACTAGCTTATACGCCTTACTCAATTAGCTATCCGATTGACTGGGTGCTACTTCAGGTTTTACAGTTTCTTTTGCTTTTTTTTCTGCGATAGTTTTTTCATAATTAGCCGCATAAGACACTTTTTCCGTTGTGACGGTTGACGGGGGGAGTGTCTTTTTGGTGTTATTAGTTTTATCAGCCTTAGGCTCAGCTGGCTTGCTAGCGGCTATATCAGTATTTTCAGCTGTTTGACTGTTATTTACAGGACCTTTTGCTTCCCTAGGCTTCCTAGTGCGGTTATTGCGGTTATTACGTTTTTGTTGATTTCTAGGTTTTCTTTCACCTGAGTTACTATCATTTGCGCTTGCATTTGTAGGTGCATTTGCAGTTGACTGATTTGGCTGCGCATCGCTAGCAGCTGTGTTTTCATTTTCTTTTTTATTGTGCGTATTCGCAGGTTTTTTATTTCTATTTTGTGAGTTTCTATTTCTATTGCGATTGTTTGGACCTTTGCGTGTATTCTTAGGTCTTTCAGTCGTTGAAGAAGGCTCCTTTTTTTCTGGTTCAGGTGTTACTTCAGTGGCGCTAACTAATTTGCTCCAAAAGCGACTGATTAAACTTGTAGATGTCTTTTTATTTTGTATAGGAGCAGGAGGCGCATCAGGTAAGAACTCTTTGATAACGGCCGTATCAACTTTCTTTTCTGTTTTAGTTACAAAAGAAGGTGTGCTTATTTCTTCTTTTTGAATTTGCGCGTAACTTGAATTTTCTACTGTGCCGTCTTCATCTTTTGATTTTATCCGCTCAATTGTATAAGCGGGTGTTTCAAGATGTTTTGAAGGTAATACAATAATGTGTACTTTTAGACGTGACTCAATTTGGTCTATAGAAGGACGTTTTTCGTTTAATAAGAAAGTAGCACATTCTATCGGTAAATGAGCGATGACTTTATCGGTACCCGATTTCATTGCTTCTTCTTCTAGTATGCGCAATACAGATAAGGCAACTGATTCTACATTACGAATTTCACCTTGGCCGTTACAACGAGGGCAGGTTAATTGTGTTGTATCACCTAAAGAAGGGCGTAAGCGTTGGCGTGACATTTCAAGTAAACCAAAACGTGAAATACGACTAGTTTGCACGCGTGCGCGGTCAATTTTTAATGCGTCACGAACTCTATTTTCAACGGCGCGTTGGTTTTTATTGGACAGCATATCAATGAAATCGATAACAAACAGGCCGCCTAAATCACGCAAGCGTAATTGACGTGCGATTTCATCGGCTGCTTCAAGGTTGGTGTTTAGCGCAGTTTCTTCAATGTCGTGACCTTTCGTAGCACGAGCAGAGTTAATATCTATTGAGGTCAGGGCTTCAGTGTGATCAATAACCAATTCACCACCAGAAGGAAGTTCAACGCTACGGCTATAAGCAGTTTCAATTTGAGATTCAATTTGATAACGATTAAATAGCGGAACACTATCGGTGTAGAGTTTTGCTTTACTTAAATAGTGAGGCATTACTTGTTTTAAGAAGCTGCTCACTAATTTAAATGATGATTCTTTATCAATCAAAATTTCATCAATATCTGCGCGTAAGTGATCACGTAGTGCGCGAATGATGACATTGCTTTCTTGAAAAATTAAGAAAGGTTTTGACTGTTCTTTAGAAGAGCGATCAATGGCTTCCCATAATTGTAATAGGTAGTTTAGATCCCACTGTAATTCTTCAGTGCTTTTTCCGCAGCCGGCTGTACGAACGATTAATCCCATATCATCTGGAACCGTTAGGCCATCCATTGCATCGCGTAATTCGTTGCGAGTTTCACCTTCAATACGACGTGAAATACCACCAGCCTTAGGGTTATTAGGCATTAGAACCAAATAAGTACCCGCTAAACTGATGTAGGTAGTTAGCGCAGCTCCTTTGTTGCCGCGCTCTTCTTTTTCGATTTGGACAATAACTTCCTGTCCTTCCTTTAGTCGTTCTTTAATTTTTGCGCGACTTAAGGTTAAATCATCAGAACCGACAGAGGTAGGAGAGACTTCTTTGAGAGGTAAAAATCCGTGTTTATCAGCGCCGTAATTAACGAAGGCAGCTTCTAGGCTAGGTTCAATGCGAGTAATAATACCTTTATAGATATTAGACTTTTTTTGTTCTTGTGAAGGGTGTTCAATGTCAAAATCATATAGCTTTTGACCATCTACTAATGCAACACGCAGTTCTTCAGCCTGCGTTGCGTTGATCAGCATTCTTTTCATTTGTAAATCCTTAATAAACCCTGTTTTAATACTGACAGTTTAAATATGAAGTGTTCAGTGCTTATATAGACTGAGAGCGAGTAAGCAAAATGCTGAATAGTGGCATTAAGTCGCTGTAATAAATCAACTATTTAAATTGCTGCAGTATTTCCGTGCAAAAAATACGGTGACATTAAAATCTTGTTATAAGTAAATTAAGTCGATATAGACTGTTATTGAACACATGTTCAGGAGCATTTTGCTCTACTGGTGTATAGCTAACAGCGTGTCTAATCGTATTTTTCGCCTTTAATACAGGGCGATCACATCGCTTGTCATGGGCCGAGCGATAAAAACCCGAAATTTGGTTCCAGTGATAACATTAAAGTTTTGCAGTACACTTAAATAGTTTAGTTTGTAAGTTACGGCTGATATTGGCGACTACTGATAAAATAAGTCGCACACTAAAATGTTATTTTTATTATCTAGAACTTGTGAATTATAACCTGTTCTAGCTATGAATGTAATTAACTTATGGTCTGAGCTCTTGAATTCTACTATCATATAAAAATGAATACAGAATCAAATGAAAATTTCTTAAAAGTACAGTTGGTTGAAATTACTGATGCGCATGAAGGACAGCGTTTAGATAATTTTTTAATAAAAACGCTTAAAGGGGTACCTAAAAGTCGCATTTATCGAATCATCCGTAAAGGTGAAGTCAGGATCAATAAAGGGCGATGTGATGTGAAGCGCAAACTACTACTCGGCGATATAGTTAGAATTCCGCCGATTAGAGTGGCTGAAAAAGCTGAGAATATTCCTGCTCCAGCGTATTTAAAAAATAATTTGGAAAACAATATCTTATTTGAAGATAATGTTATTTTAGTGATCAATAAGCCGGCAGGTTATGCTGTGCATGGTGGGTCTGGCATTAGCTCTGGAATTATTGAAACATTACGTGAGATACGCCCCGATAGTCGATTTTTAGAACTGGTGCATCGGATAGACAAAGAAACGTCAGGCTGTTTGATTATCGCTAAAAAGAGAAGCGCACTACGTACTTTGCATGAATATTTTAGAGGTGATGGTGTAAAAAAGAGTTATTTGGCATTATTAGTCGGTCGGTGGGAACAAAAAAAGAGTTTGGTGGATCAGCCTTTATTGAAAAAAACCAATCAAGGTGGCGGGGCTAATGTCAAAGTTCATGCAACAGGCAAGCCTTCGCAAACACTTTTTAGAACTTTAGAATTATATGCAAATGCAACCTTGGTTGAAGCGAGACCATTAACGGGCCGTACTCACCAGATTAGAGTACATGCAGCTTGGTTAGGGCACCCTTTGGTTGGCGATGCGCGCTATGGCGTAGAGCTAACTAATCAGCAGTTTCGCAAAAAAGGCTATAAGCGCATGTTTTTACATGCAGAAAAATTACAATTTGCACACCCAGTGAGTGGTGAAGTATTAAATTTAATTGCACCGCTACCGATAGAATTACAAACATTACTTAATAACGAAATAAAATAACTAAGAGGAATCTTGAGTGTCTGAAAATCAGTGGAATGAAGCTAAAAATGGAGAGCAAAAAATGGCAGAAAATTGGGAGCGTGAAGCAATTGAAAAATTAGCATTTGCCGCAGTCACCGAACAAAGGCGTGCGCGCCGTTGGGGAATATTTTTTAAATCATTAATGAGTTTATATCTCGTGGTTATTTTAGGTATAACCATGTATCCCAGCTTTAAACAAAATATAGTGAATGATGACGGTCAAGGACATACGGCTATTGTTAATATTACTGGCGTTATTGCCGAAGGCTCTCCAGCGAATGCGGATTCTATTATTAAAGCCTTACGTAATGCGGCTAAGCATGAAGATACTAAAGGCATTATCTTACATTTGAATAGTCCGGGTGGCAGTCCAGTACAGTCTTCATATATTTACAATGAAATAAGAAAAATTAAAGCAGAGAAACCAGAGTTACCTATTCATGCCGTGGCTGCTGATATTTGTGCGTCGGGTTGTTATTTTATTGCAGCAGCTGCCGATAAGATTTTTGTTAATCCTTCTAGCCTTGTTGGCTCGATTGGTGTCATTATGAATGGCTTTGGTTTTGTGGACACCATGAAAATGTTAGGAGTAGAGCGTCGTTTGGTTACAGCAGGCGCTCATAAAGCATTGCTTGATCCTTTTTCGCCAGCTAATCCAGACGAGAAAAAATATATGGATGAGTTGTTGGCGCAAGTGCATCAGCAATTTATTGATGCCGTTAAAACAGGACGAGGTAGCCGCTTAAAGGCAGATAAGGATACTTTTTCTGGCTTAGTTTGGACGGGAGCGCAAGGTAAGGAATTTGGGTTGGTTGATGATTTTGGTAATGATGATTCGGTTGCTACTGAAGTAATAGGCAGTAAAAAACGTGTCAATTTTACTGTGCAAGAAAATTTAATGGATCGTTTAGCTGGAAAAATGGGGGCTTCATTTGCACAAACAATTGGTGCAGTAGGTAAAAAATTACTTTTACAATAAAGACTGAACTTAAATAACACAGAGTATTACGAAGGAGTGAGTTAAGCTCTTTCGTGTTACCCGAATAGGTTTCTTTTTTAATTAGCTTTACGAGGATAAGCAGTGGATATAGCATCATTAGTTGGATTTCTTTTGGGGATAGGAATTATTATTGCCGCTATTGCAACCGGTGGTGATGTAATGCTGTTTGTGAATGTTCCCTCTCTTTTAATTGTAATAGGCGGGACATTTGGGGTTAGTTTAATGCGAATTCCTTTGAGTGCCTTTTTGCGCTCATTTAGTATTTTAATTAAAACATTTATGAATAAAGCAGATGACCCGGCTGTTTTAATTGAAGATGCGGTACGTTTAGCTGATGTGGCTAGAAAAAATGGCTTATTGGCGCTGGAAGGAGAAGAAATCAATAATGAATTTATGAAAAAAGGCATCGGCCTTTGTGTGGATGGCCATGAACCTGCCTTTGTTGGAAAAATGTTACGCCAAGATATTGACCAAATGGTGCAACGTAACGAAGCAGGACAAGATATGTGGAAAGGGGTCGGTGATTTGGCGCCTGCGATGGGAATGATTGGAACTTTAGTCGGTTTAGTGCAAATGCTGGCAAATATGTCGGATCCTGCAAGTATCGGTCCTGCAATGGCTGTTGCCTTGTTAACTACCTTATACGGAGCAATGGTTGCAAACTGCTTTGCACTGCCTATGGTAGATAAATTAGCGTATGTTTTGATGGATGAGCGTACCAATAAAGAATTAATTTTAGAAACTATTTCTGGCATACAAGAAGGTATGAACCCTAAAGTACTTGAATCTTTATTGGAATCTTATTTAGCTGAGAAGAAAAGAAAAGGCAGAGAGGATTAATCATGGCTGATGATTGCCCCAAATGCCCCCCTGCAGGCGCTCCCTTATGGTTAGCGACATTTGCTGATTTAATGTCGCTACTGATGTGTTTCTTCGTACTTTTATTGTCGTTTGCAACTATGGATGCAAATAAACTTAAAAAAGTGAGTGAATCTTTGGAAGCAGCGTTTGGTGTTCAGCGTGACATTCCCGCTGCAGAAATTCCACTAGGTACAAGCATTATTGCGCAGCACTTTTCACCCGCTGTCACCACGCCTACTTTATTGGAAGAAGTTAAGCAAACGATTAACAATACCAGTGATACAACGGAAAAGAATTTAATTGAAAAAATTAAAAAACAAATTATAGAACAAGCTGTCAATCAAACAAAAAAACAAGCTGATGCCATTAAGCAAGCCTTAAAAGGGGAAATTAGCGAAGGTTTGGTCACTGTTGGTACGGATGAATTAAAAATAACTATACGTATTAATGATAAGGGCTCATTTAAATCAGGCACAGCAGAACTAATGGTTGGATTTAAACCTGTGATGCAAAAAATTACCCGTGCGGTTCTTGAATCGAAGGGCACAGTGATGGTCTCTGGGCATACGGATGATATTCCGATTTCTACCGATTGGTTTAGGTCGAACTGGGAATTATCATCTAGTCGTGCGGTAAGTGTTGCCCAGTTTATGTTAGATAGGAAGTTAAATTCTGAGCGTGTTGTGGTGCAAGGGTATGCCGATACTCATCCTTTAGTGCCGAATAATTCACGTGCTAATCGATCAAAAAATCGACGTGTTGAAGTCATTTTAGAGCAGACTCCAGAAACCTTATATAAATCAGAAGTAGCAAAATTTGAAGGTGAACTGGATGAATATAAAAAAAATAAATTAATAGAGGTGGATAATTTAGTGCCTGCTAAGCCGATTATTCCTCGTGATGCAATTGTCCCCGCTCGCCCAAACATTATCGAGAACGAGACAAGAAATGATGTTAATACCTCAATGGGTGCTAGTGGTTTAATAAATACTGAAAATCAAGATGTAATAGCTAACCCAGAAACTTCGGTTGCTGAATAGCGTTACATACAATAGATAGGGTTGAGATACATGGCTGAGAACGATGGCGAATTTGTAGAAAATAGACGTTTTTTTAGAGTGCAGGATGAGATTAGCTTGGTTTTTACTCAAGTTGATGCCGAATATATCCAGAAAAATTTTAGTGAAGTAGCTGAGCATTTAGACGATGGTTCATTAGGTGCCGCATTAGAGGTTCTTAATCAAGAAAGCTTATTGATTTTAGGGCGAATTGAGAGGGCGTCCTCAGACCTTGCTGAATATTTAAAAATTGTTGAGAATAAAATTAATCTCGTTGCGCAGAGTATTATTAGGGAAAACAATGCACTAGCAAAAGCTCCATTAAGACATGTAAGTCTGAGTGCTTCAGGTCTTGAATGTGAAAGTGAAGTTGCACATAATAAAGGGGAGCTATTAAAAATTGAACTTCTTTTGCCTTCTTCTTTAGCCGCTATCGTCTGTTATGCGCATATTGTATATTATCGTGAAAACACTTTAGAGGATAAAAAACATCCATTCATTATTGGTATGGAGTTTAGCCATATTAGAGAAAAAGATCGGGAAATTATTATTAAGCATGTTGTTAAGCGTCAAATGCAACAAATTAGAGAAAATAAAGAAGAGTAATTTTTTAAGTGCAATTTCCAGAAAATAAAAAAAAGCTAATTCAATTATTAGCAGATGGTAAATTCCACTCAGGAACTGAGTTGGCAGAAACCCTAAATATAAGTCGTTCAGCTATTTGGAAAATTATTAATAGTTTAGAAGAAAGTGGCGTTGAAATTATGGCAGTCACAGGGAAAGGTTATTGCTTAAAGCAAAGTTTAGAGTTATTTGATATAGAGATCATCGAGTCTTATTTAAGTGATGAGTCTAAAGCTTTAATTTCAACCATTGAAATCTACGACCAAATTGATTCAACCAATAAACACCTTAATGATTTAGCGCATAGCAATTCAGACTTGACGGGTATTTTTTGTGTTGCTGAACAACAAACAGCAGGAAAAGGGCGGCGTGGTAGAGAATGGGTTTCACCTTTTGGGAGTAACCTTTACTTTTCTTTGTTATGGCGCTTTGATGAAGGACCCGCAAGCCTTTCGGGCTTAAGTTTAGCGATTGGCGTAGCTGTTATCAATGCATTGAATGAATTAGGTGTAGACGATGTTGGTTTAAAGTGGCCGAATGATATTTATAGCCAACAAAAGAAATTAGGTGGCATTCTATTAGAAGTGTCTGGTGAAAGTAATGGTCCGTGTAGTGCTGTGATAGGCTTAGGCTTAAATATGTTTTTATCAGATGAGTCGGCAGAGCCCATAGAGCAAGATTGGACTGATTTGAAACGTATTCAGGTAGATAAACCACAAATTTCACGTAATCAATTACTTGCCTGTTTGATGACTGAAATGCTGCAAGTAAGTAAAGATTTTACGACACAAACATTTTCTGCCTATAGTAAACAATGGCGAGCATATGACTGCATGCAAGGTAAGCAAGTCGATGTGTTTATTGGAAGGCAAACGATTTCAGGTGTGGTTAAAGGGATTGATGATGAGGGCTTGTTATTATTGCAAGATTCATCAGGAAAAGTTAGCCATTACGCTTCGGGTGAAGTCAGTTTTAGCAAATCATGAAACTCCTGATCGATAGTGGCAATAGTTGTTTAAAGTGGGCCGAGTTTAAATTCGGGGTATTGGGAAATACTCAGACTATTGCCTACAATGACACTGATTATTTGCGTCGATTGCAAGAGCAATGGAGTCAATTATCTCAGCCTGAAGCCGTTTATATTGCCTGTGTTGCTGCAATTCAATTACAACTAAAAAACTTATTAGCAAAGCTATGGCCAACAACGCCTTTAGTGTTTATTCAGTCTCCGAGTGAAAAGCATGGGGTGACAAATGCTTATCCAAAAGAAAAAAGCTTAGGTGTAGATCGATGGTTAGTGATGACGGCAGCCAAAAACCAATATAATGGCGCACTATGTATTGTTGATTGCGGAACAGCTATTACGCTGGATTGTATCGATGAAAATGGAATGCATTTAGGTGGCATGATTATGCCTGGCTGGACTTTGATGCAGCAATCGCTTTTTCAAGGAACCGCAAATATTGAAGCTAATACTGATTCATATCCCCTAGGCTTAGCTGATAATACGCAAGCCGCTGTTTTTAATGGCCGGCTTAATGCGATTAAAGGGTTTATTGGCGCGGGGTTGAGTGCTATGCCAAATAACTACCAATTAATACTCACAGGCGGAGATGCTACATTTTTATATGATACTCTACAGCTTGATGTGATATTAGATGCAAATTTAGTGATGAAAGGAATTGCCTTGGAGGCAGCGTGAAAATAATATTTTTTAGTATTTTAATATTTAATACAGTTTTCTTTTTATGGGAAATGAGAAAAGGTGCGCCGGATATTTATACTGAACAGCATCAAGTGATTGCCTTAGAGAGTGAGGCAGAACAAGTTATTTTCTTAGATGATGAATTAAATTATTCTAAAATTGAAGTCGCTTCAATGGCTGAAGTTGAAAATAATAAGTCCTCTTTAACAGAAGGTAGCCAAGAAGAAATTATTTTAGCCGACGCAGCTAGTGATGCAGCGGTTATGCCGATAGAAAGTAGTGAAGAAAATGATTTACAGCTTATTGTTGAACCTTCGCTAGATAATAGTGAAGAAAGTCCTACTGAAGCGATTGCTGCCAATGCTTCTCAAGAAGAGATTAGTCAAGATTCAGTTGAAGTATCGAGTGAAAATACCGCTACCATTATTACAGAATCAACAGAATCAACAGAATCAACAGAATCAACAGAATCAACAGAATCAACAGAATCAACAGAATCAACAGAATCAACAGAATCAACAGAATCAACAGAATCAACAGAATCAACAGAGCAACAAGAAATAATCCAGCCAGCAGCGCCGGAAGAAAGCGTACCAAGTGTGCAGCAGCCCATTCAGCTAGCTCAACTTGAAAAAGGCTTGTGTTTTAAAGTTTTACAGGCAGATAAGGGGCTTATCCAAAAGCAGCTAGCTGCCTATTCGGTATCATTTTTTGCACGCACTGAACAATATATTAGCCACTACTTTTTATTGACAGAGCAGAGCGCATCAATTGCTGAAATGAAGGCTAATGCTCAGGGTATTAAACAAGAAGGGCTGGATGTATGGGTGATTGAAAAAGGTGAGTTTGAAAAACGTATTTCTTTAGGTGTGTTTTCTAAAGTGGCTAATGTGAATAATGCAAAAGTTAAATATATGCAAGCGATACAGCAAGAACTAGAAATTGTGCCACGATATAAAGAGATAGAAAATCATTACTTTAAAGTTAGCCTAGGCGAAGCTGAGGCAAGTGAATTGCTGGAAAATTTAGGTGAGTATCAAGTGGCAGCTGAACAGTGTTTACCTAAATGAAAACGTAATTATTAATTGTTCCAAAAGCCCTCGTTGCTCCATTGATTTAAGTAATAAGAGCACATAGTCTTGGGACGAAGGCTTGGAATTCCTATAATAATATATAAACCAGTCTAAAGGCTGCGCCATACCTTAATTTAATAAGTTTTTAGAGTAGGAGTGGCGCTGAATAAACGCCTATTAAACGCGATCTAAAATTAATTCTAGAACTAATTTACTACCAAAATAAGCTAACACTAAAGAAAGAAATCCGTACAGTGTCCAAGTAATGGCTGTTTTTCCACGCCAACCATAATATTTTTTACCCAGTAATAAGCAACTAAAGATTACCCAAGCTAATAGGGATAAAATAGTTTTATGCACTAAATGTTGCGCGAATAAATCATCAATAAAAACAAATCCGGTTAACAGTGAAATGCTTAAAAAACCGACACCTACCGAAATCATTTGGAACAATAATGCTTCCATTGCCTGCAAAGAGACTAAGGATTGCAGGAATTTTCCCGTAATATGGTTTTTTAAATAGTAATTCTGTAGCGTTAATAATAAAGCTTGTACAGCCGCAATTGCTAGTAAGCTAAACGCGCTGATTGAAGTTAATATGTGCGCTAGCATTTCAATCGATAAACCAGTCATTGCCGGTGCGTCGCTTGGAAATAGGGTATGTAATAATAAAAATAATGCAGCACTAGGAAAAAGCAGAATACCTAGTTTTGCCACCGGCTTGGATAGCGCTGCCAGTAATAAAAAAAACACAATAATCAGGGCAATAAAGTTAGCAATAGAAAATAAACTAAAATCTAAACCTTGTTTATTGACTATATCTACAGCAATAAAGCCAGTATGAGTGAGTGCGGCTAACCAAGCACAAAACATGCTGAATTTGCTGATTCGAGAATTTTGAATGCTTTTTATTAAGCCAAGGCTACTGACTAAGTAAAATAAAAAACTAATGCTGGTGAGTGTATTTAAAATCATAAAAAACTAAACGGTGAGCGTAAAAGTGACAGGTCCGTCATTGATGAGTGAAACTTGCATATCAGCACCAAAAACGCCAGCTTGTGTTGCAGGGTATGATTGCTTAGCAAGCGAAAGTAGATGGTTAAACAGTAGCTGTCCTTGCTCTGGTGAAGCCGCCGGCGTAAAACTAGGGCGGTTGCCTGAATTTGTATCAGCCGCTAAGGTAAACTGGGGGATTAATAATAAGCCACCTTGTATCGCTTTTAAGCTTAAATTCATGCGGTCATCAGCATCTGGGAAAATCCGATAATTTAAGATGCGCTCTAATAAGCGCTGTACTGACTTCTCAGTATCGTTTTTTTCAACTGCAATTAATGCCATGATGCCTTGTTCTATTTTTCCTACGTTATTCCCCTCTATGCTAACACTGGCTTGCGTTACGCGCTGAATAATTGTAATCATCTTTAAACGAGTAAAGTATCTAAAGCCATCATCAAAATAAAGCCGAACATTAAGGCAAATGTCGCATAACGTGAACGGCCATTAGAATGTGTTTCAGGGATGATTTCTTCTGTGATAACAAACAGCATAGCACCAGCAGCAAAGCCCATAGCAAACGGTAAAACGGAAGAAAATACAGAAACCATGGTGATACCTAGTAAGCCACCAATAGGTTCAACCAATCCGGTTAAGGTAGCAATGCCCACTGACTTCCATTTGTTGTAACCTAAAGCAACCAAGGGTAAAGCAACGGCTAAGCCTTCAGGAATGTTTTGTAAGGCAACGGCAATCGCCAACACAAGGCCATTATGCATATCACCGGTACCAAAACTAACGCCGACTGACATGCCTTCAGGAAAGTTATGAATAGTGATAGCGACAATAAAAAGACTGATTTTTTGTAAAGAATCGACTTGATTAGTCAATTCCGAACCAAAATGTAAGTGAGGTAATTTCTTGTCGGCTAAGTGTAAAAATATTGCGCCCACTAACATGCCGATGGCAACTATCCATAAGCCTTTATCGGGCCAAATTTCGTTACCAAATTCGATGCCAGGTAATAATAAAGAAAATGCGGTAGCGGCAAGCATGACACCTGCTGCTGCACCTAATAAGCTATTAAAAATATCATTAGAAATTTCTTTAAAAAATATGGCAGGTAGTGCACCTACGCCAGTAGCAAGGCCGGATAAAATACAAACGAAAAAACCTATCATCGCAACTTTACCAATAAACAGATATAAGCTACCAAACACGATGGCTTGGGATAGTAGGAATAAGCTTATAGCGATTAACCAGCGTTGAGCTATTGGGTAGGTGAGTAGTTTTTGATAATAAGAACAGTCATTTAAGCGCGACTGAATGCTTTCAAACAAAGGATTAGGGAGTGAATCTGTCATAAGTTCCTCAGTTTATTTTAGTGTTTAATAGGATAATTTTTTAAAGTCCTTTATTGTATAGAGTATTAGCGATTAAATGATAATTTTTTTGGTGTGTATTGCGTGATAAACAAAGAATTTAATAGGATTGGCCTAGTCATATTGCTCTTAATGATGCAGCCTTGCCAAGCAGGTATTTATTTTTGGACCGATGATCAAGGAAAAAAACATTTTTCGGACACTAAACATCCCAGTGCAAGTGAATATCAACAAAGTCAGCATATTTCATTTTATTCGATTAAGACTATTTATGATGGCGATACAGTACAGCTGGAAGATGGTAGAAAAATACGCTTAGCAGGTATTAATACCCCAGAAATTGCTCACAGGAATAATCGTGCGCAAGAAGGCGGGGATGCGGCAAAACAATGGCTAACTCAGGTATTATCAGCAAGCAAAGTACGACTAAAGTTTTCTGAGCAGAAACAAGATAAATACAAGCGGTACTTAGCGCATATATTTACCGAGAAAGGGATACATATCAATTTAGAGTTGGTGAAGCGTGGATATGCAAGTATTAATATATTTCCACCGAATATTGCTTATGTTGATGATTTGCTCAAAGCATCAAATAGCGCTGAAATTAAACAAATAGGTATTTGGCAGTATCCTAGCTATAAAACTAAACTAGCGTCAGAGTTAAATCCAAATAATAAGCAGGGGTGGCAGCGTATTGTGGGTAAGGTTATTAAAATTAAACGCACTAAGAAAAACGTTTATTTAATTATGTCTGATACCTTTAAACTGCAGATAAAAAAACAATTTTTAGAATATTTTCCGAAAATAAATGATTTAAAAGGTAAAAAAGTTGAGGCAAGAGGCTGGGTAAACAAGCATAAAAAGCAATACTTAATGCAGGTGATGCACCCTAGTGTATTAAAGTTTATACATTAGTGGTATTAGCGATCATTACTTTATTCCTGCCAAGATCTTTTGCCATATAAAGTGCCTTGTCGGCACGATTTAAAAGTTGATCGATTGTATTGTCGGTTTCAGATAATACCGATATACCCGAGCTAACAGTAAAGTGAATGGGCGTATTGTCATTGCTGAGAATGCTGGTTTTTTCAACCTCTGTGCGTAGTTGTGAGGCTATTTCATAAGCGCCTTGCTCGTTCGTATTAGGCAGTAATAAAACAAACTCTTCACCACCAATTCTGGCTGAGATATCGCTTTCGCGTGTCTGTTGAATTTTTTGTGCGAAAATCTTTATGACTTCATCACCTAGGCTGTGGCCATAGTCATCATTAATGCGTTTAAAATGATCAAGGTCAAACATAATCAAACTTAATGGTGTTTTTTCCCTCCTAGCTAATAAAATTAATTTTTCACTTATTTCGTACAAAAAACGTCTGTTATGAAGGCTGGTTAATGGATCCTGATTAGCAAGTTCTTTTAGCTCTAAAGTGCGTTCCTTTACTTTTTTTTCTAGCTCAATATTTTGATTGTTGATGATAAAAACTTTTTCATTTTGTAGTGATTTTATTTTATAGGCAAGTGCCAGAGAAAATAAACTTATTTCAATAACAGCGCCAACAATAATTCCATGTCGATTGATTAAGGTATAAGGCAGTACGCCTACTGACATAAGAGAGTAGAGCGTGGCTAATGAGATGAAAGAAAATTGAGCAACAATATAAAAAATAGCTGGTTTGCTCCCTTTGTTAAAGCACTTTATGGCTACAAAAATTAAAAAAGGCAGCACCAAAGGAACTAAGGCGGTGACGATTGTAAAAGTAACACGAAGATCAATGATGCTTAAAAAGCAGAGAAGTAGAAAAAAATAAAAAAGCCCCTGAAGACTCCGGTCTATTTTAGGCAATAATGATCGAGTATCTAATAAACTACGGCTAAAATTGATAAATGTTGCGACAAGGAGTGGGATTATTATGCCGATAGCTAAATAGTACAGGTTGGGGGAGCTAATGGTATTTACAGGCAGAAAGTTGTTAATTATTGCTTGCCAGCTTAAGAATAAGCCAGAATAAATAACATAGTTTAAGTACGAGGCATCTTTTGTGTAGGCAAAGATAAACGCGTTATAAACCATTAAAGAAAATAGAGTGCCAAAGAAGAAAGCATAATAACTGTTGTAACTTGCAAAGTAGTTATTTAATGATTGTGTATTAAGTACATAAATAGCCCAGTTAACAGGGAAAAAAGTAGAGTTACTGAGATAAACAGTTTTAGTCTCCCCTGCGCTTAAGTGTAGCTGAAATTTTGCGGGCTTAATGGCCATATTACTGGATAGGTAATTAATTCCTTTTTTTTCTGTCGTGTAGGAACCATCAGTAGAGAGGGTATGAAAATTTATTGTATGTATTGAGTTTTCCGTATATTGAATAAAATAATTGACGGGGGAATGTGATTGATTCGAAACTTTAAATTTCACCCAAAAAGTAGAAGCGGAATAGCCTTCACTTAAATGGTTAGAGCTTGTTATGAAGTCAGTGCGTTGCCTGATTTCATCAAAGGATAATTGAGCAGACTTATCCTCAAAGAAATCTACAGAAAAACGCTTGAAACTATCTTCTTGATTAGATACCACTAATTCGCTACTGGTAGCATAAACTGAAGCGCTAAGAGAAAGAAGCAAAAATAAGAGTATGGAATGCAGCAAAACAAAGTCCTTTGGAAGAATATTGGAACTGCCTTCCTCATGAGAAAACTAAGGAAGATTAAGTGATCATCCTAACATTCATTAACTATTTAAAAAATTAATGTTTTAGTAGGTGAGTTAGCTTATATCGCATAAACTAAAAAAAGGTAACACGAAATTGTTAAACAGGATTGTTAATGGAAACAGTAGAAACTTTTTTAAATGAAATAAGCAGCTTTGTGTGGGGGCCAGTGATGCTGGTTTTACTACTAGGCATCGGTATTTATTTAACCCTAGGTCTACGTTTTTTTACCTGGCGCAATACCTATGCGGCAATAAAATTATTGTGGAGTGATAGGGTTGCGGATAACAAAGGTGATATCACGCCATTTCAAGCATTAATGACCGCACTTTCAGCAACGATAGGGACAGGCAATATAGCCGGCGTTGCAACCGCGATTGCGCTAGGTGGCCCTGGGGCTATTTTCTGGATGTGGGTCACAGCATTATTTGGCATGGCCACAAAATATGCAGAAGCGGTATTAGCAGTAAAGTACAGAGAAGAAGATGAAAGAGGGCGTTATGTCGGTGGCCCTATGTACTATATTAAAAATGGCCTAAAATCACACTGGCGCTGGTTGGCGACTGCTTTTGCATTTTTTGGAGCGATTGCAGCTTTTGGAATTGGCAATATGGTGCAAGCAAACTCCGTTGCTGATGCGGTTAATAGTTTATTTGATATTCCCACTGCTTACACTGCTATTGCTTTAACTGTATTAAGTGCGGTTGTTATTTTAGGCGGCATTCAACGGATTGCAGAAGTGGCTGCTAAATTAGTACCACTGATGGCCATTACTTATATACTTGCAGCATTAGCGATCATTATTGCGCAATACCAAGCTATTCCTCAGGCATTCAGCTTAATTTTTACCCATGCTTTTTCTGAAACTGCGGCAGTAGGTGGCTTTACCGGCGCAGCGGTGTGGGCAGCGATACGCTTTGGTGTGGCGCGCGGTATTTTTTCCAATGAAGCAGGCTTAGGTAGTGCGCCTATTGCCCATGCAGCAGCAAAAACAAATCACCCCGTTAAACAAGGGATGGTTGCCATGTTAGGGACCTTTATAGATACCATTCTGGTTTGTACCATGACAGCCTTAGTAATTATTTTAAGCGGTGCTTGGTCTAGTGGTGTTAATGGGGCTGCTTTATCTAGTTTAGCGTTTAGCGCAAATTTACCGGTTTTGGGTGGATATATCGTGGTGTTTGGTTTGGTTGTTTTTGCTTTCACAACGATATTAGGTTGGAGTTATTATGGTGAACGCTGTGCTGAATATTTGTGGGGGACTAAAATTATTTGGCCTTACCGCATATTATGGCTTTGTGCTATTCCCATTGGAGCGATGAGTAAATTGACTTTAGTGTGGTTGGTAGCCGATATATTAAATGGATTAATGGCCATTCCTAACTTAGTCGCTTTAATCTTATTGAGTCCTGTTATTTTTAAAATAACGGCTGATTTTCTCAATACGCATAAGCGTAGTGCTTAAGCGCTTTATTAGTCAGGCTGAGTGAGCTAACATACAGCGTTTGATTCGCTCATTAGGCGAATTACTTTTATTTTTTAGATTTTGCATAGATAGGCGTATGGGCATACAAGATAATTTTGAACAAATTCCTTTAAAAGACTTCACTGAAAAAGCCTACTTGGATTATTCCATGTACGTTATTTTAGATAGAGCCTTACCCAATATTGGAGATGGTTTAAAACCAGTACAAAGACGTATAATATATGCGATGTCTGAATTAGGGTTGAGTGCGGTTTCTAAACATAAAAAATCCGCAAGAACAGTCGGGGATGTACTCGGTAAATATCATCCACATGGTGATTCAGCCTGTTATGAAGCCATGGTATTGATGGCGCAACCCTTCTCATATCGCTATCCTTTAGTTGATGGGCAAGGAAACTGGGGCTCACCGGATGATCCTAAATCCTTTGCCGCGATGCGTTATACCGAATCGCGCTTAACAGGCTATGCGCAAACCTTATTAAAAGAATTAGGCCAAGGAACCGTTGATTGGACGGATAATTTTGATGGCTCATTACAAGAGCCCGCTTTATTGCCTGCACGTGTACCGAATATTTTATTAAATGGCACGATGGGCATTGCAGTAGGCATGGCAACCGATATTCCTCCGCACAATTTAAGAGAAGTTGTGAATGCGTGTGTGCATTTATTAGATGAGCCGGATGCTGATTTAGATGCCTTATTTAATTTTATTCAAGGCCCAGATTATCCCACTGATGCTGAAATTATCAGTAGTCGTGAGGATTTACAGAAAATATATATTAATGGTAATGGCTCGGTACGGATGCGCGCTAAGTACGAGCTAGAAGAGCATAATATTGTTATTACTGCACTACCGCATCAAGTTTCAGGGTCTAAATTATTAGAGCAGATTGCGGCACAGATGCTCGCTAAAAAGTTACCGATGATTGATGATTTACGTGATGAGTCTGATCATGAAAAACCCACACGACTGATTATCATGCCTAAATCTAAACGTGCAAATGTTGAAGATATTATGTCGCATTTATTTGCGACGACTGATTTAGAAAAAACCTATCGTGTTAATCTCAATATGATAGGTTTAAATGGCCGCCCTAAAGTGAAGGGTTTACGTACTATTTTAGTGGAATGGTTAAGCTATCGAACTGAAACCGTTCGTCGCCGCTTACAATATCGTCTAGATAAAGTGTTGGCGCGTTTGCATATACTAGAAGGTTTATTAATTGCTTTTCTTAATATAGATGAAGTGATTGCTATTATCCGTACTGAAGATGAACCTAAGCCGGTTTTGATTGAGCGCTTTAGTATTAGTGATATACAAGCAGAAGCTATTTTAGACTTAAAACTGCGTCACCTCGCTAAGTTAGAAGAAATGGCGATTAAAGGGGAGCAAGCGGAATTAGCAAAAGAACGTGATCATTTACAGAAAATCTTAGCTAGCAAACGTTTATTAAATCGCCTTATTCGCAAAGAGTTGATTGAAGATGCGGATAAATATGGTGATGACCGCCGCTCTTTAATTGTAGCAAGAGGTGCGGCGCAAGCCTTAACAGCGACTGCATTAATATCTAATGAGCCGTTAACTATTATTTTGTCTGAAAAAGGCTGGATCCGCGCAGCAAAAGGACATGATAGTGATGTTAAATCCCTCAATTATCGCTCAGGTGATGCTTACCTTGATTCCGTATTGGGAAGAACTACACAGCCGGTTTTTGTGTTTGATTCAAAAGGGCGTGTTTATACTACCTCCACACATGATTTACCTTCGGCACGTAGCCAAGGTGAACCTTTAACCGGGCGCTTAAAACCCGCAGCAGGCGTATTTTTTACTCACTTATTAGCGGGTAGAGAAGAGGAATGGTTATTATTATCCAGTGACGCAGGTTATGGATTTAGAGTGCAAGTTAAGGATTTAATATCTAAAAACAAAGCGGGCAAAGCTTTAGTTACCTTACCTGCCGACGTTAAATTATTAACCCCGGTCAAAATAGCAAATACCACAGACTTTATTGCAGTGGCGACTTTACAAGGGCGATTACTTATTTTCCCTGTCTCCGCATTACCCGCGCTTACTAAAGGTAAAGGCAATAAATTGATTCAAATTCCTACCGCGGATCTTACTGCGCAAACAGACAAAGTTGTCTCGGTTGCCGTGATTGCAGAAGGAAAAGCATTAAAAATAGACGCAGGTAAGCGAACTTTAACCATGAAGCCCGCAGATATGGAGAGCTATTTAGGCGTGAGAGCGAAACGGGGTGGACATCTACCGCGTGGTTTTCAGCGTGTTGATGCGATGAAAGGCGCAGAGTAATCCATGGCGGCAGCGAAAAAAACACCGAGAAAGCGCAAAGCATCAGCAAAAAAGAAATCAGCGCCTAAAATTAATAAGCATTTGAAACGCTATTTCTTTATTTCTGCGCTTGTCGCGGTGTTTGGATTCATTAGTTACTTAGGTTATTTAGATTATACGGTTAAACATCAGTTTGAAGGCAAGCGTTGGACGATTCCAGCGCATGTTTATGCAAATCCTATCGATATTTATGCGGGCTTGAAACTAAGCCCTAAGCAATTGTTATTTGTACTCAAAAAATTGCATTATCAGCCTGATAGTCGGCTGACTTCACAGGCGAGTTATGCGGCATTAAGAAATCAAATTACCCTAAAAACACGGCGTTTTATTTTTTGGGATAAGGTGCAAGAGAGCCAATATATACGCATTAAATTTACGAATAACGAAATTAATCGCATTGTTGATATGAAAACAGGCGGTGAATTGGCGGTTGTTCGCTTAGATCCAGAACAAATAGGAAGCTTTTATCCGGCACATAAAGAAGATCGTGTGTTGGTTAAATTAGATGAAGTGCCGCAAACATTGATTAACGCTTTGGTTGCTACGGAGGACCGTGACTTTTATCAACACTGGGGCGTTTCTGCAAAAGGTATCGCGCGAGCAATATGGGTCAACATTAAAGCAGGAGGCTTTGTACAAGGCGGTAGTACCTTAACGCAGCAATTAGTTAAAAATTTCTTTTTAACCCCTGAGCGTAGCTTAACGCGCAAAATTAATGAAGCCTTTATGGCGTTTATTTTAGAATATCGTTATAGCAAAGATGAGATTTTAGAAGCGTACTTAAATGAAGTGTATCTTGCGCAAGATGGCGCTTATGCAGTACATGGCTTTGGTTTAGCCAGTGAGTTTTATTTTTCTAAACCGCTACATAAATTACCCTTACATGAGGTTGCGGCCTTAGTTGCCTTAGTAAGAGGGCCTTCTTATTACGATTTACGTAGGAATTCTGAGCGTGCATTAAAGCGTCGTAATCGAGTCTTAGCTAGCTTGCATGAGCAAGAATACATTTCTGCTAAGCAGTATGAGCAAGCTGAAAAGCAAGTTCTAAAAATTGTCCCTTTTGCGCATCGTGCTGCAAATCGTTACCCTGCTTTTATTGATTTGGTAAAGCGTCAGCTAAAAAGTGAATATAACGAAACTGATTTAAACTCTACGGGACTTAGGATTTTCACCACATTAGAAAGTCATGTGCAAGATGCACTTGATAAGAGCGTTAGTCAGCAATTAGCTAAAATTGAAAAGACGGGAAAGCGTAAAAAATTAGAGACAGCCGCTGTGGTTACACGAAGAGCAACGGGTGAGGTAGTTGCTTTAACGGGAGGGCGAGATAGTCAAAAGGTAGGTTTTAATCGTGCCTTAAATGCGCTACGACCGATAGGTTCATTAATTAAACCGCTGGTGTATTTAACCGCGCTTGAATATCCTGAGAAATACACGCTGGTTACGCCGATAAGTGATACAAAAATCGAACTTAAAGTAGAAAAAGGCAAAATTTGGCGGCCGCAAAATTATAGTCGTAAAGAGCATGGCGAAATCCCTTTGCATATGGCTTTAGCGCATTCTTATAATTTAGCCACTGTACGCTTAGGTATGGATGTGGGGTTAGGGCGTATAGCAAAAACGATCAGAGCAACCGGTGTGACACGGCCGATTAATTTATACCCTTCATTATTATTAGGCGCTTTGTCGTTAACGCCTTTTGAAGTCACGCAAATGTATCAAACGCTGGCAGCAGAAGGATTTTCTATGCCATTACGCTCCATTAATGCGGTAGTAAATACTGAAGGACAACTATTGCAGCGTTACCCTTATGTTTTAAAACAAGCCCTCGATCCAGCGGCGAGCTATTTAACTAATACAATATTGCAAGAAGTGATGCGCTCAGGTACAGGAAAATCATCGGCTTATAGCTTGCCTAAGGGCTTAGATAGTGCAGGTAAAACAGGAACCAGCAATGATTTAAAAGATAGCTGGTTTGCGGGTTTTACGGGTGATTATTTAGCGGTGTTTTGGGTGGGAAGAGATGATGCTAAGCCAGCAGGCGTCACGGGTGCAAGTGGGGCGCTTAAATTATGGGCAGGATTAATGTCTAAAGTTGCGACTGAGCCTGTGTTATTATCTCGGCCTGATTCGATTGAAAATACGTGGATAGATGACGATAGTGGTCTGCAAACGACAGGCTTGTGTCCGTCAGCAAGCAGTTATCCATTTGTTATAGATTCTGAACCAAAACAGCGCTCGTTATGCGTAGAGTCGAGTATAAAAAAAGTCCGCCATTGGATTGATGGCATCTTACAGGAACATTTTTAATGAAAAAACTAAGCGCTTTAATTTTAGTCTTATTTTCTATGCCACTTTTTGCTGAATCAACAGCGCTGCAAGCGTTAGAGAAATTTATAGCCAGCGCTCACCATGTAGAGGCTAATTTTACGCAATTATCACTGGACGAGTCAGGTAAGCCGGTACAAACAAGTTACGGAAAATTCTACTTACAACAACCGGGTAAATTTCGTTGGAATTATACTAAGCCTTACTTACAAGAAATCGTTGCTAAGGATGATAAAGTTTGGTTTTACGATGCTGATTTAGAACAGGTCATCATCAAAAAAATAGATCAATCAATTGGCGATACCCCTGCGTTACTACTAAGTGGCGCGGTTGATTTAAAAGCAAAGTATCAGCTAGTTGAGCAAGCACAAAAAAATGGCCTACATTGGGTAAAATTAATCCCTAAACAGCAAGATAGCAGCTTTAAATATATTTTAATCGGCTTGAAAGCAGGGGTGCTCAGTGAAATGGAGTTGAGCGATAATTTTGGCCAGTTAACTAAGATTATATTTTCAGAACTGAAGTTACCTAAAAAGCTAGAGCCGACCTTATTTGATTTCAAAGCCCCTAAAGGGACGGATGTTTTTGAAGGTTAAAAAACTAGCTGACTTGTTTTCTACGACGATAAAAATGGTAGAGCGTTAATAATAAAATAGCGCCTACTGTATCGGCTAACCAATCATTAACATCACTAGATCGTCCAATAACAAACGATTGATGCCATTCATCGGAAGCGCCGTATAAGCTAGAAAATATCAAGCAACTCGCTAAAAATAAGCCATAAGAAAATGCTAAGTGTCTAAAAGCACGTACTGTAAACGCAGCTAAAATAAAATACGCACCCATATGCATGATTTTATCTTGGTGAGGAAATTTTAAAGGCGTGGGTAGCGAGCTTTGGTCAGATAACCAAAAAATAAAACAGCAAAAAAGGATGAGTAAAATGGTATCTACATATTTCATATTGATTTTTAACCGTTTATAAATGAATAATATTTTTGACTTTGCAGACGCTTGTTTACACCGCATTGATATAGCTGAGAAACTGGCATTGACTAAAAAGGCTTGGCAATTATATCAGCAAGGTGAATTAAACTTTAGTTCTAAACACAGTCCGGAAAGTATTGATAAAGTCATTTTTCCAGCCAAGCCGGAACTACTCGCGCCACGGTTTATGCCTGGACGTAAATTAGGCAGCAAAGCGGGAGTTCAAGCTTTTTATCATTCATTAGCGCATATTGAGTTTGTTGCAATTTATTTAGCCTGGGATATGCTATATCGCTTTCGTGGCTTACCCGAACAGTTTTATTGTGATTGGCTACAAGTCGCTTATGAAGAGGTGTTACATTTTGAGATGATTTGTGAACATCTACAGACACTGGACTTAGCTTATGGCGATTTGCCTGCACATCAAGGATTATGGGATCATGCTAAAGACACCGATTATGATGTGTTGGCGCGCTTAGCTATTATTCCTCGTTGCATGGAAGCGCGTGGCTTGGATGTAACGCCGGTTATGATTGAGAAAATTGCTAACATTAATGATCAAAACGGCGTGGCACTTTTAACTCGAATACTCAATGATGAAAAAAAACATGTGGAATTTGGCTCCATCTGGTTTAACTATCAATGTGCTCAGGAAAATAGAGAGTCTGAAGAAAGCTTTAAATATTTTCTATTAAAACACTTTGATCAAGGCAAGCCGAAAGGGCCATTTAATACTGAGTTGCGTTTACAGGTCGGCTTTACGCAAAGTGAAATGGATTGGTTAGAAGATCAATAAACTCCTTGAGATATTTTTTCTTAATAGCAACAAGTACACGAACAAACAGTAAAACAGGGTAAAATACTCGATTATTTCGCTTTAAGGCTTGTTCCTTCAAGCTTATCTTAACTTCAAATTTTAATAAACAAACATTATGGCACTATATTGTGGAATTGTCGGTTTACCAAACGTAGGTAAATCAACCTTATTCAATGCATTAACTAATGCAGAGATTGCAGCAGAAAACTACCCGTTTTGTACGATTGATCCAAACGTAGGTATTGTCCCTGTGCCAGATTCACGTATGGATGCGTTGGCTGATATTGTTAAACCAGATCGCGTTATGCCAACAACAATGGAGTTTGTTGATATTGCCGGCTTAGTTGCTGGGGCATCAAAAGGTGAGGGATTAGGTAATAAATTTTTGGGCAATATACGTGAAACCGATGCCATCGTACATGTAGTGCGTTGTTTTGAAGATGAAAATGTTGTGCATGTCGCGGGTAAAATCGACCCGATTGGCGATATAGAAGTGATTAATACTGAACTTGCTTTGGCGGATATGGCGAGTCTTGAAAAGGCCTTATTTAAAACTGCAAAAGCAGCAAGAACGGGTAATAAAGAAGAAGTTGCTAAAAAAACAGTGTATGAAAAACTGATTAAGCATTTAGATGAAGGCGGGCAAGTACGCTCTTTAGAATTATCTGAAAATGAATTGGAGATTGTTAAAGACTTATTTTTATTAACAATAAAGCCAGCAATGTATGTTGCAAATGTACAAGATGATGGCTTTGAAAATAATCCTTTACTTGATGTAGTGCAAGCGTTTGCAGATGAAGAAGGATCTGCTGTTGTTTCTGTCTGTGCCGCAATAGAAGCCGATATTATTCAATTAGAAGAAGATGAAAAACAAGAGTTCATGGATGACTTAGGTTTAGAAGAGCCTGGTTTGAACCGTGTTATTCGCGCTGCTTATAAACTATTAGATTTAGCGACTTATTTTACAGCCGGCGTTATGGAAGTAAGAGCATGGACTATTCCTGTTGGTGCTTCAGCTCCACAAGCGGCCGGTGTTATTCATACTGATTTTGAAAAAGGCTTCATCCGTGCGGAAGTGATGGCATATGAAGATTTTGTTGAATTTAAAGGTGAGCAAGGCGCAAAAGACGCGGGTAAATGGCGTTTAGAAGGTAAAGACTATATCGTGAAAGATGGTGATGTAGTACATTTTAGATTTAATGTTTGACGGGAATAGAAATACCCCCTATAATAGCCGTTCTTTAGTTGATTAGATAACTAAAGAACGTGTGGCGATATAGCTCAGTCCGGTTAGAGCACAGGATTCATAACCCTGGGGTCCCAAGTTCAATTCTCGGTATCGCCACCATTTATTTTAAAGACTTAACGTTGCTTTAAGTCTCTCTGTTTTATCCCTACTGGGGAGTTTCTGGTTTTTCTTCGAAATAGTCTCTTTATTTACACCCTCTGATTTATCATTTATTTGCAGTTCCTGCTGGTTTTACAACACCCAATTTAACATCATAAATATTTAGCATTGATGCATTTCTGTGTCCGCTTGCTTTTAATTTATCGCCTTCGGTATCGCTTATTCCTTGGCATTTTAGATCGTGGAATGTGATGCGAACAAATTCAATACCTTGTGCTTTTGCAGTTTCTTCTGCAATTTTTCCAATTCTCGATAGTGCGGTTTTTAGTGATGAGGTGCCGATTTTATCGCCGGTGCGTTCGCTGATGATCAATGGTCGATTTCCTGGGTGTAGTGGGGTGTGTAATCCCCAGTAGAGTTTTTTCGTAAACTAAACGCAGGAGATCTACATGAAAAAATCACGTTTCACTGAAAGCCAAATTATGGCTATTTTAAAACAAAATGAAACAGGCACTTCAGTTCCTGATTTATGCCGAGAACATGGTATTAGTTCAGCTAGCTTTTATAAGTGACGATCTAAATACAGTGGAATGGATGCGTCATTAATCAAGCGAATGAAAGAGCTTGAAGATGAAAACCGCCGTTTAAAAAAAATGTATGCTGAAGAAAAATTAAAGGCTGAGATCGCTAAGGAAATTATCGAAAAAAAGTGGTAAAGCCAGATCGCCGTCGGGAACTGGCTCGACAAGTTAAAATGGAGTATGCTGTCAGTATTCGTATAGCCTGTGAAGTGCTCTCAATTAGTACCTGCTGCTATGGCTACCAAGCTCGGTTATCTAATGAAAATGTAGAAATAGCAGACTGGTTATTACGGCTTACGACAGCCAACAAACGTTGGGGTTTTGGTTTATGCTTTATGTTCTTACGCAACAGCAAAGGTTTTAAATGGAATCACAAGCGTGTATACCGTATCTATCGTGAATTTGAATTAAATTTACGAATTAAGCCAAACAAGCGTATTAAGCGTGATAAACCTGAGGTTCTGAGTACGCCCCTAAAGATCAATCAAGTTTGGTCTATGGGTAATCCTAGTAGAAAATCGGCTATTTTTTCATTGTCATTACTTAGTTTCGGCTTATATCGGTAACAGGTTTCACTAATCAAAAAAGTACGACAGACAAGACTTATACTGACATCACGATTGGCCATTACTTCTTTAGCCATCATTTTACGTTCAGACGCTTTTACCACTATTTTTATGCTGATCACATTTTCATGGTTGTTGGGTGAAGATGATTAGTTTTCGTTTTCGGATGACTACTTTTAAGTTTTCTTGTTTAGTTGCGTAAGCAACGCCTGTAAACTTATGGCTTCAATATCGGTTGCGAGAGGGTAAGTTTCTGTTCCTGAATAAACAACATAACGTGCATCGGGCTGTATGTCATCACAGGCAAAATAAAAGCCTTTGCTTAATTTTGGGCTAAGGCTGCGCTTTATTTCAATAGCCCATGTTTTTTGATTGGGAAATTGTAAAACTAAATCACATTCAGCCCCACCGCTACTACGGTAAAAGTAAGCTTGGGTATTTTGTGGGACAACCGCTAAAATATTTTCAATAACAAATCCTTCCCAGCTACCGCCACAAACGGGGTGACTAAGTAAGTTTTCTTGATTGTTAATACCTAACAGTGCGTGAACGATGCCGCTATCACGAACATAAACTTTAGGCGATTTTGTCATACGCTTACCGGCATTACTATGCCATGGCTTTAAGCGTCGAACTAACAGTAAATCAACAAGCAGGTCTAAATATTTCGCCACTGTTTTCCCATCTACCCCTAAAGATCCTGCTAATTTAGCCGCATTGAGCAATTCACTTTGATTATGAGCGAGCATAACCCAGAATCGTCTTAAGGTTTCAGCCGGTATGCGTGGCCCCAGTTGAGGGATATCACGCTCAAGATAGGTGCGTATGAAATCTAATCGCCACTGAAAGCTCAGTTGCTCATCATTAGCGAGTAAGCTGTCAGGAAAGCCGCCACGCAACCAAAGCAAGGGACGTTGTGCGTCATTAAGTTCTAAAGCATGTAGCGGAGGTAATTCAAGATAAGCAATGCGACCGGCTAGAGATTCGCTGGATTGCTTTAGTAATTCAATTGAAGCAGAACCAAGCAATAAGAATCGTGCACTACGTAAGCCTTTGCGGCGACCTTGATCAATTAATCCGCGTAAATTTTGAAATAATTCAGGAGCACGCTGTACTTCGTCAAGAATAATTAATTTATCTTCGTGTTGAGTTAAATAGAGTTCAGCTTGACTTAGTTTTGCCCTATCTTGTTCCGATTCTAAATCTAAATAAATAGCATTGCGGCCTGCTGCAACAGCGTGAGCAAGTGTGGTTTTACCCGCTTGTCTGGGACCGAGTAGAGCAACGGCAGGGTAGTTGTCAATTAAGTAGTTAAGGTGTGTTTCTATTTCTCGTTTTATCATCCTTGTAATTATGGATTATAAGTCCATATTTGCAAGCTATTATTTTCAGGGGTGATTAATCTGTTCATACGAGAAATTTATTTTTTAGCATAAAAACGAAACCCTTTGATTTCCGTTTGGTTGTTATCGAGTATTGTTTTCAATGCATCCAATTTAATGCCATAGCGGTTATGTGCTGGTAAAAATAGCGCGATTTTATTATCAAAACTAACTTGTTTTTTGTTGTTAGGGTAAGTTTCTGTAATGTAGTTTGATTTAAAATAAAGCGGTTGAGGTGTGTATTCACCGACATAATCAAAATAATCGACTTGTTGTTGGGCTAGCTTTACTTTGATGCGCTCTTTTAATAACGGTAACGGAGAATTGTCAAAATCATCATAGCCCATGAAGGAAACTTTGCCGGAATGAAAGTGAATTTTTATTAGCTGAATATCCTCTAGCTCTCCATACAGCTGTACGGCACATTCGACATAAACTCGCAGCAAGGCAGGGAGTAGTTCAATAAAATCTTTATGGAAAGTGAGGGAGTGATTTTCTAATAAGTGGCTGGCAGGTAATATTTGCTGTGCAGCAATACTGGTTTCGGTAATTAATTCAGTATCAGCAACCGAATAGAGTAGTTCTTTAGCGATAGTTAGGGCGTTATTATAGTTACCGAAAAAAGCTTTTACGTCGCGTTGTAGTTCATCAGGTAGTTGGGTGTAAGGCTTGCGTTTATCAAATTGGGATAAGGCAAAATAGACTAGTAAATCTTCTTTGCGGTATTGTTCCGCCTGTGCAAATTCATTATCCTCAAATAGTATCAAACGTCAACTAACTTGTCCGGTTCGCGTCAATTAGCTTGGCCGGTTGTTTGGTGTGCTTTTAATGCGTGTTTTTTACGATAACTGTCTCCTTCTATTTTATAGATGTCGGCGTGGTGGACT